>Ga0182007_10000071_pt1 | contig 81966 bp, 70 predicted proteins | sample Sormic07211113_1_FD_123023 | JGI IMG/M metagenome (GOLD analysis project Ga0182007, IMG submission 123023) | Rhizosphere microbial communities from Sorghum bicolor, Mead, Nebraska, USA - 072115-113_1 MetaG | ecosystem: Host-associated > Plants > Roots > Rhizosphere | place: USA: Nebraska...
GTCGTTCATGTCAGATCCCCAACTCTTGACGCTGGCGCTTCAAGTGCTCCGGCATCTCTTTGTAGACGTCTTCGAACATGGTCGCGGCGCTCGGAATCTGGCCGCCGGCGAGGGTGCCGTACTGCTCGGCTTCTTTCTGCGCGGCGATCACTTCGGCTTCCAGTTCGGCGCTGACAGCGGCGTGTTCCTCCTCGGACCACTGACCGATTTTGATCAGGTGCTGCTTGAGGCGAGCAATCGGGTCACCCAACGGGAAGTGACTCCAGTCGTCCGCAGGACGGTATTTGGAAGGATCATCGGAGGTCGAGTGCGGGCCGGCGCGGTAGGTGACCCATTCGATCATGGTCGGGCCGAGGTTGCGCCGCGCGCGTTCGGCAGCCCAGGCGGATGCAGCGTAGACCGCGTAGAAATCGTTGCCATCGACCCGCAGGGAGGCGATGCCGCAACCGACGCCGCGTCCGGCAAAGGTGGTGGCTTCACCGCCGGCAATCGCCTGGAACGTGGAGATCGCCCACTGGTTGTTGACCACGTTGAGGATCACCGGCGCACGGTACACATGGGCGAAGGTGAGGGCGGTGTGGAAGTCCGATTCAGCAGTGGCACCGTCGCCGATCCACGCCGAGGCGATTTTGGTGTCGCCCTTGATCGCCGAGGCCATGCCCCAGCCCACCGCCTGGACGAATTGGGTGGCGAGATTGCCGGAAATGGTGAAGAAACCGGCTTCCTTGACCGAGTACATGATCGGCAACTGACGGCCCTTGAGCGGATCGCGCTCGTTGGACAGCAGTTGGCAGATCAGGTCCACCAGCGGCACTTCGCGGGCCATCAGGATGCTTTGCTGACGGTAGGTGGGGAAGCACATGTCGTCGATGTTCAGGGCCAGGGCCTGGGCGCTGCCGATGGCTTCTTCGCCGAGGCTCTGCATGTAGAACGACATTTTTTTCTGGCGCTGGGCGACCACCATGCGGTTGTCGTAGATCCGCGTCTTGAGCATGGCGCGCATGCCTTTACGCAGGATCTCGACGGGTACGCCTTCAGCCCATGGGCCGAGGGCATTGCCCTGGTCGTCGAGCACGCGAATCAGGCCTTTGGCCAGATCAGCGGTATCGGCCGGTTCTACGTCGATTGGGGGTTTGCGCACCGTGCCGGCATCGGTCAGATGCAGGTAGGAGAAGTCGGTTTTGCAGCCGGGACGGCCCGAAGGTTCGGGAACGTGCAGGCGCAGCGGTTCGTACGCTTGGTTCATGGCTTCTACGCTCGATCTTGTGAATTTCTTGTAGTGAGCTGGCAGTCATTCTTCGGTAAAAGAATTCTTGTCCTACAACAATCATAGGCCGGGCCAAGAAGAATATTTCTCTGTGTTTCGTTGCACTGGAGGTCATTTGAGGATAAAAAATCTGCATAAACATAAAAAACAGGTGTTTTTGTCTCATGCGCAAACTGGACCGTACCGACATCGGCATTCTCAACAGCCTTCAGGAGAACGCGCGCATCACCAACGCCGACCTCGCGCGCTCAGTGAACCTGTCGCCCACGCCGTGCTTCAATCGGGTCAAGGCGATGGAAGAATTAGGGCTGATTCGCGAGCAGGTGACGTTGCTGGATGCCGACTTGCTGGGGCTGCATGTGAATGTGTTCATTCACGTCAGCCTGGAGAAGCAGGTGGAAGAGGCGCTGCAGCATTTCGAAGAGGCGATTTCGGATCGCCCGGAAGTGATGGAGTGCTATTTGATGGCCGGTGACCCGGACTATTTGATCCGCGTGCTGGTGCCGACCATCCAGTCGCTGGAGCGCTTCATGATGGACTTCCTGACCAAGGTGCCGGGGGTGGCGAACATTCGTTCGAGCTTTGCGCTCAAGCAAGTGCGCTACAAGACGGCGCTGCCGTTGCCGGCGAATGGTCTGACTCTGGCCAACTGATCGTTCCCACGCGTGGGAACGATCGATGGCGTGGGTCAGAGTTGGTTCAGGGGGATCTTCAGGTAAGTGACGCCATTGTCTTCCGCCGGCGGCAAATTCCCCGCCCGCACATTCACCTGAATCGCCGGCAGCAACAGCGTCGGCATGCACAAACCGGCGTCACGCTGGGTACGCATGGCGACGAAGGCGGCCTCATCAATACCATCGTGGATATGAATGTTGCTTTTACGCTGCTCGCCAACCGTGGTCTGGCACTGTGGAGCGCGACTGTCGGGCGGGTAATCGTGGCAAACGAAGAGACGCACACTGGCGGGGAAGGCCAGCAGTTTGCGGATCGAGGCGAACATCTGGTTGGCGTTGCCGCCGGGGAAGTCGCAACGCGCGGTGCCGACGTCCGGCATGAACAACGTGTCGCCCACCATAATCACATCGCCGTCGATCAAATAAGCCATATCTGCCGGAGTATGCCCTGGCACATGCAGGGCCGTGGCCTTGAGATTGCCAATGCGGAATGACTCGTCCGGCGCGAACAGGTGATCGAACTGCGAACCGTCGGTCCTGAATCCCGGCTCAAGGTTGAACAGTGTCTTGAACACACCCTGAACCTTGCTGATCGACCGACCAATCGCAATCTTGCCCCCCAGTTCCCGGCGCAGATAAGGCGCGGCCGACAGGTGGTCGGCGTGGGCATGGGTTTCCAGCAGCCATTGCACCTGCAACTGGTGTTGGCGAACGAAGGCGATGATCCTGTCGGCCTGGACGGTCGAAGTGCGCCCGGCGGCGGCGTTGTAATCGAGCACCGGGTCGACAATCGCGCAGTGCCCGCCATCGTGCTCGTAGATCACGTAGCTGTAGGTCTTGGATGCGGGGTCGAGGAAGGCTTCAATCAAGGCGGGCATGGTGGCTGTTTCTGTTTGGACAAGCCTTGAGGGTAGTTTCATTTTCCCTGCGTTGACCAGCCCCGCATCAATTCAATTAATGAAAAAAACTGTGCGGGCTCTATCCTGTCACTCAATCGATACCGGGCGTCCCCGGCCTTTTTTCGCGGATCATGAGTGTTTTATGTTGTTGGCAAGTTTTTTTGGCCTGGTCATGGGCCTGGTGCTCGGTTTGACTGGCGCCGGTGGCGGTATTCTTGCGGTGCCGGCCCTGGTGCTCGGGCTGGGTTTGACCATGACCCAGGCGGCGCCCGTCGCCTTGTTCGCGGTGGGCAGTGCGGCGGCGATCGGTGCGGTCGACGGTCTGCGCCATGGTCTGGTGCGCTATCGCGCGGCGCTGTTGATTGCTTTGCTCGGCGCGGTGTTTTCGCCGGTGGGTATCTACTTCGCTCATCAGTTGCCGGAAAAGATCTTGAAAATCCTGTTCAGTCTGCTGATGGTCATGGTGGCCTGGCGGATGCTGCGCCCGGAAAAGCTCGACACCGGTCCGAGCGACCACGGCCACGCCAACTGGGGCCAGAAGAACTGCATGCTCGATCAGCAGACCGGGCGTTTTTCCTGGACCGCCAAATGCACCGCGACCCTCGCCGCACTCGGCGCGGTCACTGGTGTGGTCTCGGGGTTGCTCGGGGTCGGTGGCGGTTTTCTGATAGTGCCTGCGTTCAAGCAACTGACCGATGTGCAGATGCGCGGGATCGTCGCCACGTCGTTGATGGTGATCAGCCTGATCTCGATCATCGGGGTGATTGGCGCGTTTCACGCCGGGGTGCGGATCGATGGTTTGGGCGTGTCGTTCATTGTCGCCAGCATCGTCGGGATGATCCTCGGCCGAAAACTCTGCGCGCGGGTGCCGGCCCGAGGGTTGCAGATCGGCTTTGCCAGCGTCTGCGTGGTGGTTGCCGTTTACATGCTGTTTAGAGCGCTCGCCTAGCGCGCACCGGTTCCTGTGGACGCCTGTGTGGCCCGCAGGCTTACACCCTAAGTTTCGGGCCTGGCCGACGGGCGGTCTTACACCGAATTTGCCGCGCGCTACCGGCCACCCCAAAGCACCTGACAACCGCCTCCAAGGCAGCGTATGACGCCGCCTGTCCGCTTTCGATAATCGCCTCCGACATCAAGTCCCCGTAGCGGAGCGCGTCATGCACAACAATAAGAATTTCAAGCATCGTTTCTTGCCGGCTTTCATCGTTAGTCTGTCATCCCTGGGCCTGAGCTCGATGGTCCAGGCCGAGATCATGCTGTACGACAAGGACCAGACCACATTCTCCACCGATGGCTACATCAACGCCTTCTACGTCAATAGCAACGTGGACCGGGCCGGCGATCAGTACGACCGGCGCCAGGCGCGGGTGAAGATGGGTTTTTTGCCTAACTATCTGGGTTTCAACATGGGCAAACAGGTCGATGACCTCAAGCTCGGCGCCCGGGCCTCGTTCTGGGTGACCATCAACGACAGCGAAACCAACGGCACCAACACCGCCATTGACGTGCGGCAGTTCTACGGCACGGTGGCCAACCCGGAATGGGGCGAGGTGCTGATCGGCAAAGACTTCGGCCTGTTTGCCCGTTCCAACATCCTGCTCGACGAACTGCTCTCTGGTTACGGTCAGGTCAGCGATACGTTGGGCCTGGTGGACGGCGGCGGGGTGTCGTTCGGCAACATCGGCAGCGGTTATCCGTACCCGTTCCCGACCTCGCAGATTACCTATCGCACCCCGATGATGGACGGCTTGCGGGTGGCGGTGGGGATCATGGACCCGGTCGACACCAACGACAGCAGCGCAACCGGCAAGGCGTACCAGAAGAACCCGCGCACCGAGAGCGAGATCACCTATCAGTTCGACCTCGGCGGGGCGAAGATTTACAGCTGGCTCAACGGCAGCTACCAGACCTCGGACAACACCGATTCCAGCGTCGGGTCCGTCACCTCCAAAGGCGTCGGCTATGGCTTGCAGGCGAAGATGGGCGGGCTGTCGCTGACCGGCTCCGGTTTCCAGGCCAAAGGCATTAACCCGTTCTTCACCAACAATGCCGGTGAACCGACCCTGCGCAATGTCGACAGCAACGGTTACCTGTTGCAGGGCTCCTACAAACTGGGCAAGAACCGCCTGGCCTTGTCTTATGGCAAGACCAAGGACGACGGTAACGGCGTGGTCGGCAGCGGCGCCGATTATGAGACTCGCGGCGTTGCGCTGTTCCATGACGTCAACGACAACCTCAAGCTGGTGGCCGAGTACAACCAGTTCGAAATCAACGGCCACGACACCAGCGCCCAGAATGAAAACACCGATACGTTTGCGGTGGGGGCGGTGTTGACCTGGTAGGAGCTGACTAACCACTCCTTGTGGCGAGGGAGCTTGCTGTGGCGAGGGGACTTGCCTGTGGCGAGGGAGCTTGCTCCCGTTGGGTCGCGCAGCGGCCCCGATCCTGGTCGCGCATCGGCCAGTATTCGGGGGACTGCTTCGCAGTCCAGCGGGAGCAAGCTCCCTCGCCACAATTGCGCTAGTCACCCATTGATCAGGCCACCATTCTCATCCCATCGAACCACCCACCCGCTACCCAAGTAGCATTCGTCGCCGCCCGCAGGCTTCGTACACTCGAGCCTCTTACAGGCGAGGGGCGACGATGCAGCAGGTTCAGAGCGACGGTGTGGTCAGTGCCATGTCCCAGGCCATCGATGCCCAGCAAGCGGCGCAGGATCTGGCGCGACAACTCTTGCACCCGCATTTGGGCTTCGTGCTGTTCTTCTGTTCCGCCGAGTACGACTTGCAGGCGCTGGGGCAGGCGTTGCAGCAGAGCTTCGGCGGCATTCGGCTGGTGGGCTGCACCAGTGCCGGCGAAATCACCCCCCAAGGTTATGGCCGCAGCTGCGTGACCGCGGTGGGCTTCGATCATCGGCACTTTTCCATCTCTACCGAACTGATCGATGAGATGGAGCATTTCAGCCTGATCGATGCCCAGCAAATGGTCGAGCGCCTGGTCAGCGGTTGTCGCAGCAATACCCTGGCGCCGATCAAGGGCAACAGCTTCGCCCTGACCCTGCTCGATGGCTTGTCCAGTCGTGAAGAAATGGTGCTCGCTGCCTTGAGCGCGGCGTTGGGCGATATTCCGCATTTCGGCGGTTCGGCCGGCGACGACAATTACCTGACCCACACTCATGTGTATTTCGGCGGCGAGTTTCACAGCGGCGCGGCGGTGGTGGTGCTGGTCAATACCTGGCTGGACTTTGAAGTCTTCACCACCCACCACATCCTGCCCAGGGCCGAAAAACTGGTGGTCACCGCTGCCGACAGCACTTCGCGCCGGGTATTCGAACTCAACGCCGAACCGGCCGCCGAGGAGTACGCCCGGCATATCGGCGTGCCGGTGGCCGACCTCGATTACCGGACCTTTGCCGCACACCCGTTGGCGGTGCGGATCAACGATCAGTATTACGTGCGGGCGATCCAGCAGGTTCATCCAGACCTGAGCCTGAGTTTCTACTGTGCGGTGGAAAACGGCATCGTCCTCACCGTCATGAAACCCGGCCCCATGCTGCCGAATCTGCAAGGCTTGTTCGAGGGCTTGCGCGAGCGTCTCGGGGACTTGTTGCTGACCATCGGCTGTGACTGTTTTCTCCGGCGCCTGGAACTGGAGGACGCCGGCAGTCTCGAGCAGATCGGCGCGTTTTTGCGGGACCAGCGGGTGATGGGTTTCAACACCTACGGAGAACAGTTCAATGGCATGCACATCAACCAGACCTTCACCGGGGTTGCCATTGCCCGAGGACGCGCCCCTGGACAGCGCTGACCTTCAGGCGCAAATCGCCAGCCAGCGGCACGAGAACCAAAAATTGCAGCGCATCAATGACGCGTTGATCGAACGCATCGAGTCCGGTATCACCCGGGGCAACGACCCGTATGCGGCGTTCCAGCATTCGGTGGTGCTGGCCGAACAGGTGCGTGAGCGCACCGACGCCCTGAACCAGGCCATGGCCGAACTCAAGGCTGGCAACCATTTGCTCAGCGAAGCGCGGCTACGGGCCGAAACCGCCCATCAACACTTGATCGACGCCATTGAAAGCATCTCCGACGCTTTTGTGCTGTTCGATGCCGAGCAGCGGATCGTGCTGTTCAACAGCCGTTTCAAGGCGTTTTGGGGTAACAGCCGGGTACGGATCAACGCGGGCATGCGCCTGAGTGAGGTCAAACGGTTGATGACTTCGACCGGGTTGTTCAGTGAAGAACCCCGGTCGCCTGTCGACGAAAGCCTGCTCTATCGCCTGCACAATGGCCGTTGGCTGCAAGTCAGCGAGCGGCCGACCCAGGAAGGCGGGCGGGTGATCCTGTTCACCGACATTACCGACGTCAAACTCAGCGAAACCCTGCGCCGCGAGCAGGCGGTGGCGCAGAAATCGCACCTATTGCAACGGGCGGTCGACAACCTGTCCCAAGGGGTGGCGATGGTCAACGCCGAGGGCATTCTGGAGTTGTGGAACCGGCGCTTCCTGGAACTCAGTGGCCTGGCCCCGGTGGCGGCTCATCGGCCGTTCGCCGAAGTGATCGCCGACAGCGAGCTGAACCTGCTGACCCCGGCCAGTCGCGATGCCAACGGGCGGTACGTGCAGGAATGCGAGCAGCGCCTCTACGATGGCCGGGTCCTGGAAATCCGCACCCATCCGTTGCCCACCGGCGGCTTCGTCAACACCTTCACCGACATCACCGAACGCTATCAGCACGCCGAAGCCCTCAGCGAAAGCGAGCGCTGGATTCGCTTGATCACCGACCATGTGCCGGCGCTGATCGCCTACCTGAATGCCGATCTGGTCTATGAGTTCACCAACAAAGTCTATGAAGAATGGTACTGCTGGCCCCGGGGCGTGATGCTCGGGCAGAGCCTGCGCGAAGTGCACAGCGAGCAGCACTATCAGCGCCTCGAGGCCTATGTGGCTCGTGCCCTGGCCGGCGAGAGCGTGACGTTCGAGTTCGCCGAAACCAACATCAACAATCAGGAGCGCTACATGCTGCGCTCCTACGTGCCCAACCGCCTGGCCAGCGGGGAAGTGGTGGGGATTTTCGTGTTGATCCGCGACATCACCGAGCGCCGCCGCACCGCCGAGGCGCTGCATCAGGCCTATCAGAACCTTGAGTTGCGGGTACGCGAACGCACCACCGAACTGACCACCCTCAATGACCAGCTATTGCGCGAAATCGACGAGCGCCGCCGCGTGGAATCACGCTTGCGCGAGGCCAAGCTCGAGGCCGAGCAGGCCAACCTGTCGAAGACCAAATTTCTCGCCGCCGTCAGTCACGACCTGCTGCAACCGCTCAACGCCGCGCGATTGTTTACCAGCGCGTTGCTGGAGCGCCGGGAACCGGTGGCCAACGAGAATCTGGTGCGCAATGTCAGCAATTCCCTGGAAGACGTGGAAAACCTGTTGGGCACACTGGTGGACATTTCCAAACTGGATGCCGGGGTGATCAAGGCCGACATTGCGCCGTTCGCCCTCAGCGAATTGCTGGAAAACCTGGCCGCCGAATACACCCAAGTGGCCCGCAGTGAAGGCCTCGAGCTGCATTTCATCCCGTGTTCGGCGCTGGTGCGCAGTGACATTCAATTGCTCGCGCGGATCCTGCGCAACCTGCTGAGCAACGCAATCCGCTATACCTACAGCGGGCGGGTGGTACTCGGTTGCCGGCGCCATCACCAGCGGCTGACCATCGAAGTCTGGGACAGCGGCATGGGCATTGCCGAGAACCGTCTGGAGGAGATTTTTCAGGAGTTCAAACGCGGTGACGTACAGCGCCCCGATCAAGATCGCGGCTTGGGGCTGGGCCTGGCGATCGTCGAGAAAATCGCGCGTATTCTTGGCCACCGGATTCACGTGCGTTCATGGCCGGGCAAGGGCTCGATGTTTTCCGTCGAAGTGCCTTTGAGCGCCACGGCGCCGAAGGCATTGCCGAGTTTGTTGATGAGTGAACCGATGCTCGAGCGCCTGCGCGGTGCACGGGTGTGGGTGCTGGACAACGACGCGGCAATTTGTGCCGGGATGCGCACCTTGCTCGAAGGTTGGGGCTGCCGGGTGGTTACGGCGCTGTCGGAGGAGGATCTGGCGCGGCAAGTGGATAATTATCACGCCGAAGCCGACCTGTTGATCGCCGACTATCACCTGGATGACGAGCAGAACGGTGTCGACGCCGTGGCCCGCATCAACGCCCGTCGCGCTTCGGCGATCCCGGCGATGATGATCACCGCCAACTACAGCAACGAACTCAAGCAACAGATCCGCGAACTGGGCCACACCCTGATGCACAAACCGGTGCGGCCGATGAAGCTCAAGACGGCGATGAGTCATTTGCTCGGCCCATCCAGATAACACCGAACCTGTGGCGAGGGAGCTTGCTCCCGCTGGGGCGCGAAGCGGCCCTTTACAAACCACCGAGTCGCCTGGATTGACGACTGCTTCGCAGCCGAGCGGGAGCAAGCTCCCTCGCCACAGGTCAGCTTTCAAACCGGGCAGTTACCGCCGAAGATACGACCCGAAATCAATATCCCCGGCACTCAATATCGCCTGCACCCGGTTGTGCACATTGAGTTTGCGCAAGATCGCCGAGACGTGGGCCTTGACCGTGGTTTCGGCGATTTCCAGGGTGTAGGCGATCTGTTTGTTCGACTCGCCCTTGGTCATGCGTTCAAGCACCAGCAGCTGTTTGCGGGTCAGCGCCTGGAGCAGCTCCGGCGGGAAGCTCGGGGTCTCGCTCATGCGCCGGCTGGCACCGCTCTTTTGCGTGCGGATGATGTCTGGCGGCAGGTACACATTGCCATTGAGAATCTGCTGGATGGCTTCGGTCATCTGCGCCCGTGGCGAGGACTTGGTGATGAACCCCACCGCGCCATAGGTGATGGCTTGCAGCACGATCTGCTTGTCCTGTTCGGCCGAGACGATCACCACCGGAATGGTCGGCGCCTCGTTGCGCAGGTTGATCAGGCCATTGAGGCCGTGCATGCCGGGCATGTTCAGGTCGAGCAGGATCAGGTCCAGGTCGTCGTTTTCCTGGGTCAGGGCCAGGGCGCTGTCGAGGTCGGCGGTTTCCATGACCTCGCTGCCGGGGAAACCGTCGCTGATGACGTTATGAATGGCTTCGCGAAACAGCGGGTGATCGTCGGCAATCAGAATTTTGTACATGGCCTTTCACCTCATTATTTTTTTTCAGGGTGTGGCAACAACACGCAAATGCTCAAGTCAGGGAAAAGGCTCGGGCTTCGCCTGTGTCACGGGCAGATTCGCCGCTTGCCAGGCATCCAGTCCGTCGCGGTACCAATACAGTGTTTTATAGCCCATGGAAGCAGCGCGTTTTACCGCGTTCCAGCTCAACCAGCAATCGGAGCGGCAGTAAAAGACCAACGGTTGCGTGTGATCGCCAGCGGTCAATGTGTTCAGGTTACGCGCAAAATAGTCTTGCCAGTCGGGCGTCAGATCGCCGTCACCGGTATTGGCCAACCAATGGCTGCCGGGCAGGTTTTCGTGGGGCTGGTCTTCAATGAAGCGGCCTTGCAGCCATTGTCGGCGGTAGACGTCGATCAGCACCGGCGGGGGTGTCTGCTTGAGCAGGTCTTGCAGGGCGGGCGTGTCGATGATGCTCGCGCCCTGGAGCTGAGTCGGGGTCGGGCTGCGGTACAGGCCGATGCGATAACCGTCGGCGGAGAACAGCGCTGTTTCGGCCTGTGCGGTGCCCAGCAACAGGCTCAGCGACAGCGCAGCGAGAGAAGGGCGCAACAGAACACGTCGGGCACGCGGCATAGGGGTCAGTCCTTATAGTTATGAACCCATTACATGCCAGTAGCGATGCGTTGTGAATGCGACGATAGACAGGTAAACCAGTACCAAAGTAGTAATTTTGTCCTGTTTTTTATCGTTCGGAGTAGTCAGCCGGATTTACGCAAGGCCGCATGTTGCGGGTTGAAGGTGAGCACAGCTAGCAGGGCGAACACCAGCGTCAGCCCCGCGCACACCGCCAGCGCCAAGAGGTTGAAGCGTTCGTACAGCGCGAAGCGCACCAGCTCCACCGCATGGGTGAACGGGTTCAAGGCGCACAGCCAATACAGCCACTCGCTGGAATCGCGCATTTTCCACAGCGGATATAGCGCCGACGACAGGAAAAACAGCGGGAAGATCACGAAATTCATCACCCCGGCAAAGTTCTCCAGTTGGCGAATCGCATTGGACAGCAACAGGCCCAGCGCACTGAGCATCAACGCCACCAGCAGCAACGCCGGCAACGCCAGCAACAGGCCCATGGCCGGCGGTTGCACGCCGTACAGCCAGGCAATCGCGAGGAAGGCGTACACCTGCAACAACGAAATCAGCGACGTCGCCAGTAATTTGCTGCACAGCAGAAAGGTCCGGGGCAGGGGGCTGGTCAGCAGCACGCGCATGCTGCCCATCTCCCGGTCATACACCATCGACAACGAACCTTGCATGCCGTTGAACAGCAGGATCATGCAGGCAAGGCCGGGGATGATGTAAACCTCATAGGGAATGTAGGTGTCGTAGGGCTCGATGATGGCGATGCCCAGTGCCGCGCGGAACCCGGCAGCGAACACCAGCAGCCACAGCAACGGCCGCACCAGCGCACTGAGAAACCGCGTGCGCTGCAACACGAAGCGCAGCCATTCGCGCAGCACGATACCGCTGAAACATTGCCAGTAAGCGTTCATCTGCTGACTGCTCCTGAAGGGGTCGAGGTGGTCAGGCGAGCGAAGGCCGAATCGAGGTCGCCGCCATGTTCCAGGCTCAGCGCATCAGCTTGTCCGCTGGCGACCAAACGGCCTTGATGCAGGATCAGCAAGTCGTCGCTGGGTTGCACTTCATCCAGCAAATGAGTGGTCCAGAGCACGCTGATGGTTTGCTCGCGGCACAGGCTGCGGATGTGCTGATTGAGCGCCAGGCGACTGGCCGGGTCGAGGCCGACGCTGGCCTCGTCAAGCAACAACAGGCGTGGTTCGTGCAGCAACGCGCGGGCGATTTCCACCCGCCGACGATGGCCGCCATTGAGTTCGCGGACCCGCTCGCGACGGCGCTCGGTCAGGGCCTGACGCGCCAGCTCAGCGTCGACCCGCAGCCCGGTCTGGCGTCGGGACAGACCATGCAGCGCGGCGTGATAACGCAGGTTCTGCTCGACGCTGAGGTCCAGATCCAGCGTTCTTTGCTGAAACACCACCCCTAATTGCTTGAGCGCCGGGCGTGCCGCGTCGCGCAACGAGCAGCCGCCAACCCGGATATCACCGCGTTGCAGATCATAGAGGCGGGTGAGCAGGGCGATCAGGGTGGATTTGCCCGCGCCATTGGGCCCAAGCAGCGCCGCAAAACGCCCCGGTGCCAAGCTGAAACTCACTTGGCGCAAGGCCTCGCGCGGGCCGTAGGCGAAACTCAGGTCGCTGACCTCAAGGGCGTTCATGGTGTCACCACCACGCCCCACGGATAGCGCCCGACCTTCACCGATTTGCTGACTTTGAGGGTGTCGACATCGATCACCGACACATCGCCACTGACGCCATTGGTGGCCAGCAATTGCCGTTGATCCGGGGTGAACGCCATCTGCCAGACCCGTCGGCCCACCAGCAGGTAATCAACAATCTCGAAGGTCTTGGCGTCGATCACTGCCACATGGTTGGCCGGGCCGAGGGCGACAAAGCCGTACTTGCCGTCGGCGCTGAGTTTGATGCCCACCGGCTGGACTTTGTCCGGGTGCACGCCTTTGATCTGGAAACTCAGGGTCTTGAGGATCTTGCGGCTGGCGACATCGAGAATCGTCACCGTGCCACCGATTTCCGCCGAGGCCCAAAGCTGCGAGCCATCGGGATTGAACTCGACGAAACGCGGCCGCTGATCCACCAGCGTATTGTCGGCCAGGGTCTGGGTGCTGGTGTCGATCCAGTGCAGCATGTTGGTGGTTTCGCTGGTGTTCACCGCCCATTTGCCATCGGGGCTGACGGCCATGCCTTCGGGCTCGACGCCGACGTTGATCTGCCCGAGCACCTTGGAGGTTTCGGTGTCGATCACCGTCACCAGCGCATCGTCTTCGTTGGAGACATACAACCAGCGATTGTTGGGGTGCAGGGCGAATTGTTCGGGGTCTTTGCCCGAAGGCAGTTCCTTGATGATCTTGCGCGTGGCGACGTCCATCACCTGGACCCGGTCCGAATCGCTGGCGCAGATGTACAGCAGCTTGTTGTCGTGGGACAGCAACAGGCCGCGCGGGCGCTGGCCGACGGGCAGGGTGTCGGTGACTTGCAGGGTCTGCATGTCGATCAGGCTCAGGCTGTTGTCCTTTTCGTTGGAGACCCAGGCGGTGCTGGCCGCCGCATGCCCGGCGGCGAGCAGTAGAGCGCATGAAAGCAGGGTGCGGCGCATGGCAGATTCCTTATTGTTGTGGTGGTAGAGCTTTCAGGGAAAGCGGCAACTGACCTCGGCTTTGTCGTAACCCAGGCTGTCCATTTCGTTGAAGGGGTGCAGGAAGCCGTCTTGCGGCGACGTACTGACCAGCGCCCTGGGTTGCACGATGGGGATCGGCTGGCGCAACTGACCGTTCCATGGCCGATAACTGAGCTTGCGACCCTTGAAGCCGTCCAGCGGCAATTGCTCGCTGATTTCAAGCGTACGAATCGCCATGGCATCGGCCTGACGCAGTTTGCCCACCGCGCTGGCAATGCTGCGCACCGCCATCCAGGCGGCGAAATCCCGATCGTTCATCCAGCGCCCGGCCAGGGCTTCGAAGCGTTTTTGCAACTGGGCGGCACCGTAGGTTTCCACGGTCTTGTGCCAGCCCACCGGGGTCAGGCCCTGGGTGCCGGCGACCGGCCGTGGGTACCAGGTCTGGTAGGGCACGTACTCGCCGAAATCTCCGCGTTCATCGGCGACCAGCACTACGTCGTACTCGGCGGTTTGGGTGAACAGCGGCATATCGGCCTGGGCGCTGCGGCGCTGGTCGTTATCAAAGCTCCAGGCTTTTTCCGCCACCAGTTGCAGGCCGAAGCGTTTCGCCGCCCGGCGCAGGGCGGCGGCATAGGCTTGATCGTCGGCGGTGGGGCCGACGATCAGCAGCGCCCGTTGCCATTTGCGCAGCACCAGAAATTGCGCGAGTGCATCGGCCAGCATCGCGCGGCTCGGCAGGCTGTGCAGCACGTTCGGCAGGCAGTCGGTGCTGCGCAGGCTGTCATCCGGGCTGCCGGCATTGAACAGCAGGCTGTCGGGCAGCACCGCGCTGAGCTGGCGCAGGGTTTGCGCCGGCGCATTCACCACAAACAGGCGCAGGCCTTGTTGGTGCTGGGCTTTGGCGGCTTCGAGCAAGGCGTCGGGGTTGTCGACATTGGCGCTGACCAACTCGTAGCGCTGGTTGAGAAAGTGCCCGGTGCTGTTGCTGTCGATGATTGCCAGTTCAGCGCCCCGCAGGCCGGCATCGGTCGGTTCAGGAATAACGTTCGACAGCAATGGCCCAGGATCGGGGCGATACCCCAGGTAGCCGATCCGCACCTGCAACGGAGCATCCGCCGCCTGACTCTGGGTCGCCAACCCGGCGGCGCAGGCAATCGCCAGCAGGTAGATCAAGGCATAAGGGGCGAGCTGGCGCATAAGGCACTCCATCACAGGTAGCGCCAGCATAGGAACCCCGGTCGGTCGGGGAAATATGCAGAAAGTACCGATGAGCCAGTACCAAGGTAGTAACGGCGCCAGAACGCCCCCGGACTGTTCGCCGCAAGCCCTACTACCAAGGGAGTAGGCCGCGACCACCAAAGCAGCATGGGGTTGGCGCGAAGCCGTTCCTAAGATGGCTGCCATAGCCTCTGTAAAGAGGTTCTGCGTGCAATCTTGAGGGCATAACAATGACAACAAAACGCAACGCCTTGCTCGTTGCCGGACTGCTGGCCGGCTTCATCAGCGCAGGTTCCGTCTGGGCCCACGGCAACGTGGTACCCCAGGCCGTCGAAACCAAGGGACTGACCCCGATCAAGGATGCCGGTGTGCAGGTCGATGCCGATGGTTGGGCGGCGGTGAACCCGTATCGTTCCTCTCCGGAGCACGATAAAGCGTTGGAAATCGGCTCTTCGGCCTACAACCAGAACTGCGCGGCCTGTCATGGTCTGGAAGCCAAGTCCGGCGGCATCGCCCCTGACTTGCGCAAGCTCGACGTCGCCGAAGCCGGTGACGAGTGGTTCGTCGAACGGGTGCGCCATGGCGCGGTGCGTGATGGCCGAGTGTACATGCCGAAGATGGCTGACTATTTGAGTCAGGAAGCCTTGTGGGCGGTACGCACCTACCTGGACAGCGTGCACGTCGAGGAGTGACCCATGCGCCTGCTCGCGGTGTTGATCAGCGCTGTGTGGTTGTGCTGCCAGGCAGCGCAGGCACAGGTCCGGACCTATGACGAAATGATCGCCGCCGCCGAGCTGAAAGTCGCGGTCTACAAGGACTTCGCGCCCTACAGTTTCGAGGACGCCGGCCAGCCTCGCGGAGTCGATGTCGAACTCGCCCAGGCCTTGGCCAAGGCCATGGGGGTAAGCCTGAAACTGATCTGGGCACCCGCCGGGGAGAAGCTCGACGACGACCTGCGCGATTACATCTGGCGGGCCAGTCAGCTGCACAATCAGCAACTGGCCGACCTGATGATGCGCGTCCCCTACGACCGCGATTACTCACAGAAACGCAATGAGCTGGGCGAACTGGAGAACGGCCATGTGGTGATGTTCGGGCCGTACCAGACCGAACAATGGCAGGTGGCGTATGACCGTCGTCGACTGGACTCGGTGGCCAGCGTCGCGGTGTTCCAGCAGCACCCGATTGGCGTCGAAGTCGACAGCGTGCCCTCGTTTTACCTGACCTCGGTGTTCAACGGCATGCTTGCCGCCAAGACCCACCATTACCCCGGCGTGCCCCAGGCGTTTGCCGCGATGAAGGCCGGTGAAGTCGACGCGGTGATGGCGATGCGCGGCGAGATCGACTGGCAGGTGCATCAGGCCGCCGACCCGCAAGTGGCGCTGGCGGAAAACGCCTACCCGAACATGGGCAAGCAACGCTGGGAGATCGGCATGGCGGTGCATGAAAGCAACCGGCAACTGGCCTATGCCGTGGAAGAGGCGTTGGAAACGTTGATTCGCGAGGGCACGCTCAAAAGCATTTATGCCCATTACGGCCTGCGCTATGACGTGCCCGAGATGTATCAACAATGAACTGGCGCGCGCGTTGGCTGTTGGCCTGCTGGTTGCCCTTGGCCGCGCAGGCGGTTGAGGTCGATCCGGTGCCGTCGGTGATGTGGGCGTTCTATCACAAGCAGATGCTTGGCGACGCACCGTTCGTGTTCGACGAGCGGGTCAAGCTGCTGGCACCGCCGTTCGCCGAAGACGCCCGGCAAGTGCCGTTGGAAATCGACGCTCGGGCGTTCAAGGGCGAAGTGGTGCGAATCCTTGCCTGGGCCGAACTCAACCCGCTGCCGAAAATCGTCGACTTCGAGCCTTTGACCGGTGTGCTGCCCTGGCTGTCGATCCGCATCCGCGTTGAACAGGCCACGCCATTGCGCGCGGCGGTGTTGACTCGCGACGGGCTGTGGCATGTCGGCTCGACCCTGATCGACGCGGCGGGCGGCGGTTGCACGGCGCCGAGCGTGGTGCGCACCCAGCCGGGCTGGGAAGAACACATCGGCGAAGTGCTTGGCGGTCGTTATCCCCGTGGTGAGTTCAGTCGCGTGCGTTTGCAAGTGGCGCATCCGATGGACAACGGCATGGTCAGCGGCATCCCGGAATTTTTCCTCAACCAGGCCGAGCTGCGGGACTCAGACGACCGGGTACTGGCGCGTCTGGAGCTGTTCCCGGCGGTCAGCGAAAACCCCAACCTGGCTTTCGACATCGAAGGTGCGGGGCAGACGCGCCTGATACTGCGCGACAACAGCGGCAATCAATTCGATGCGGCCATACCCTGACCCAAGGAGCGTGTGATGCGCTGGATGCTGTTGTTGTTCATCTGTGTGAGCCTGCCGACCCTGGCCGATCCCGATTACGCACTCAAGCCCCGACAGATTGCCGAAGACACCTGGCTGCTTGAGGGCAGCACCGATAACTTCGCCAAGAACAACGGCGGCAACATCGTCAACACCGCGTTCATCGTCACCGGGCAAGGGGTGGTGGTGATCGACACCGGGCCATCGAAGCGCTACGGCGAGGCCCTGCGCAAAGCGATTGCCACAACCACCGATAAACCGGTGATCCAGGTGTTGCTGACCCATCACCATCCCGACCATGTGCTGGGCAATCAGGCCTTCGTCGACGTGCCGATTGGTGCACTGGCCGGCACCACCGAGCTGTTGCATCAACAGGGTGATGCGATGGCCGAGAACATGTATCGACTGGTGGGTGACTGGATGCGCGGCACCGAAGTGGTGTTGCCGACGCAGACGCTGACGCCAGGCGTGCAAAGTTTTGGGAACCACGATTTGCGGCTGCTGAGTCTGGGTGGGCACACCGGCGCGGATCTGGCTATTCTCGACCAGAAAACCGGCGTGCTGTTTGCCGGGGATCTGGTGTTTTATCAACGGGCCCTGACCACGCCGAACAGCCCGGGGTTGTCGGTGTGGCTGGCGGATATCGCCACGCTTCAGGGGCTGCCGTGGACGCTGATCGTCCCCGGTCATGGCCCAGTGGCAACGGACAGCAAACCGTTCGAGCAAATGCGCGATTACCTCTCCTGGCTCGATCAACTCATGCGCGAGGGTGCGGCGAACGGCAGCGACATGGCCGAGATGATCCGCAGCCCCATTCCTGAACGTTTCGCCGGGATCAACCTGAGCCGTTATGAGCTGATCCGCAGCGTCAGCCATTTGTACCCGCGCTATGAGCGCGCGCAGATGACGCGGGTGGATTCCGGCAAGGATCAGTAGTCCATCTCAGATACGACGCATCCTTTGTGGTGAGCCTTCGTTGATTGGCATCATCCGACCCGCTACCAAGGAACTAGAAATCTCCGCATTGCGGGCAATTGTTGCAAGGGCGGCGGCGCCCAAGAATCTGCACCAGACCGGGAAAATTTCCCGGGTATAACAAAAACCGCAGAGGTAGCCGTCATGACCCAACCCGCACGTCGCCAACCCTTCGTCTTGAGCGTGCTGCTCAGTGCCATGCTGTTGTCCGGCCAGGCAATGGCCGCGGTCTCCGATCAAGACATCCTCCAGGATCCGAAGAATCCGGAACAGGTCGTCACCAATGGCCTGGGCGTCCAGGGTCAGCGCTACAGCCCGCTGGACACCCTCAATGTCGACAACGTGAAAGACTTGCGCCCGGTCTGGGCCTTTTCGTTCGGCGGTGAAAAACAGCGCGGTCAGCAAGCGCAGCCGATGATCAAGGACGGCGTGATGTACATGACCGGTTCCTACTCACGGGTGTTCGCCGTGGATGCGCGCACCGGCCGCAAGCTCTGGCAATACGACGCGCGCCTGCCGGATGACATCCGTCCGTGCTGTGACGTGATCAACCGTGGCGTGGCGCTGTATGGCGACCTGGTGATCTTCGGCACTCTCGACGCCAAGCTCGTGGCCCTGAATAAAGACACCGGTAAAGTGGTATGGAGCAAGAAAGTCGCCGACCACAAGGAAGGCTACTCCATCAGCGCCGCGCCACTGGTGATCAACGGCAAACTGATCACTGGCGTGGCGGGTGGCGAGTTCGGGGTGGTGGGCAAGATCGAAGCCTACGACCCGAAAAACGGTGATCTGCTGTGGACCCGGCCAACGGTCGAAGGCCACATGGGTTACGTCTACAAAGACGGCAAGGCCGTAGAGAACGGCATCTCCGGCGGCGAAGCGGGCAAGACCTGGCCGGGCGATTTGTGGAAAACCGGCGGCGCGGCGCCGTGGCTGGGCGGCTACTACGACCCGGAAACCAATCTGCTGCTGTTCGGCACCGGCAACCCGGCACCCTGGAACTCGCACCTGCGCCCTGGCGACAACCTTTACTCGTCCTCGCGCCTGGCGCTGAACCCGGACGACGGCACGATCAAATGGCACTTCCAGAGCACCCCTCACGACGGCTGGGACTATGACGGCGTGAACGAACTGGTGTCGTTCAACTACAACGAAGGCGGCAAGGAAATCAAAGCCGCGGCCACCGCGGACCGTAACGGTTTCTTCTATGTGCTGGATCGCACCAACGGCAAATTCATCCGCGGCTTCCCGTTCGTGGACAAGATCACCTGGGCCAGTGGCCTGGATAAAAACGGTCGGCCGATCTACAACGAAGACAGCCGTCCGGGTGCACCGGGCTCCGAGGCCAAAGGCAGTTCGGTGTTTGTAGCGCCGGCGTTCCTGGGGGCGAAAAACTGGATGCCGATGGCCTACAACCGCGACACCGGCTTGTTCTATGTGCCGTCCAACGAGTGGGGCATGGACATCTGGAACGAAGGCATCGCCTATAAAAAAGGCGCGGCGTTCCTCGGCGCCGGTTTCACCATCAAGCCATTGAATGAAGACTACATCGGCGTGCTGCGCGCCATCGACCCGAAAACCGGCAAGGAAGTCTGGCGCCACAAGAACTTCGCGCCGTTGTGGGGCGGGGTGCTGACCACCAAGGGCAACCTGGTGTTCACCGGCACGCCTGAAGGCTTCCTGCAGGCGTTCAATGCCAAGACCGGCGAGAAAGTCTGGGAATTCCAGACCGGCTCCGGCGTGCTAGGCTCGCCTATCACCTGGGAAATGGATGGCGAACAATACGTTTCGGTGCTCTCCGGCTGGGGCGGCGCGGTACCGCTGTGGGGCGGCGAAGTGGCCAAGCGCATCAAGGACTTCAACCAGGGCGGCATGCTGTGGACCTTCAAGCTGCCGAAGGACCTGGTTGCCAAGCACTAACCCTGGCAACCACAACCTGAGTGGCGATGAATGACCTGTGGCGAGGGAGCTTGCTCCCGCTGGGCTGCGAAGCCGCCCCCAACGTTCCCGGCCCCAACCGAGTCGTTTGGATTTACGACTGCTTCGCAGCCGAACGGGAGCAAGCTCCCTCGCCACAAAAGCCGCTGACACAGCGGCGCCTTCTACTACCAAATAACGAGAGTCCCCCTGCCAACGGCGCATTCGTCTGACAGGCGGGGCTCTCTACTATCGGTTCATCGCCTGTTGGCCTGACAGGCATCGACCCAGACAGAGGCCCATCATGATCTACGCACAACCCGGAACACCTGGCGCCATCGTTTCCTTCAAACCGCGCTACGGCAATTTCATCGGCGGCGAGTTCGTCGCCCCGGTCAATGGCGAGTACTTCACCAATACCTCACCGGTCACCGGTGAAGTGATCGCCGAATTCCCGCGCTCCAGCGCCGCCGACATCGAAAAGGCTCTCGACGCCGCCCATGCCGCCGCTGATGCCTGGGGCAAAACCTCGGCGCAGGACCGCTCGCTGGTGCTGCTGAAAATCGCTGACCGCATCGAACAGAACCTGGAAATCCTCGCCGTCACCGAAACCTGGGACAACGGCAAGGCCGTGCGCGAAACCCTCAACGCTGACGTGCCGCTGGCCGCCGACCACTTCCGTTACTTCGCCGGTTGCATCCGCGCTCAAGAGGGCGGTGCCGCTGAAATCAACGAACTGACTACCGCCTATCATTTCCACGAACCACTGGGCGTGGTCGGGCAGATCATTCCGTGGAACTTCCCGCTGCTGATGGCCGCGTGGAAACTCGCCCCGGCCCTGGCTGCCGGCAACTGCATCGTGCTCAAACCCGCCGAGCAAACACCGCTGTCGATCATGGTGTTCGCCGAGCTGATCGCCGATTTGCTGCCGGCCGGCGTGCTGAACATCGTCCAGGGCTTCGGTCGCGAAGCCGGTGAAGCGCTGGCCACCAGCAAGCGCATCGCCAAGATCGCCTTCACCGGTTCCACCCCGGTGGGCGCGCACATCATGCATTGCGCAGCCGAGAACATCATTCCAAGCACCGTTGAGCTGGGCGGCAAGTCGCCGAACATCTTCTTCGAAGACATCATGAACGCCGAACCGCAGTTCATCGAAAAAGCCGCCGAAGGCCTGGTGCTGGCGTTCTTCAACCAGGGCGAAGTCTGCACTTGTCCGTCGCGGGCACTGGTGCAGGAATCGATCTATGAGCCGTTCATGGCCGAGGTGATGAAGAAGATCGTCAAGATCAAGCGCGGCAACCCGCTGGACACCGAGACCATGGTCGGCGCCCAGGCGTCCGAGCAGCAATACGACAAGATCCTCTCGTACCTGAAAATCGCCCAGGAGGAGGGCGCCGAACTGCTCACCGGTGGCGCGGCCGAGCGTCTGGAAGGCGACTTGTCCAGCGGCTATTACATCCAGCCGACGCTGCTCAAGGGCCACAACAAAATGCGCGTGTTCCAGGAAGAAATCTTCGGCCCGGTGGTGGGTGTCACCACCTTCAAGGACGAAGCCGAAGCCCTGGCGATCGCCAACGACAGCGAGTTCGGCCTCGGTGCGGGCCTGTGGACCCGCGACATCAACCGCGCCTACCGCATGGGCCGGGCGATCAAGGCCGGGCGCGTCTGGACCAACTGCTACCACCTGTACCCGGCCCACGCCGCGTTCGGTGGCTACAAGAAGTCCGGTGTCGGCCGTGAGAACCACAAGATGATGCTCGACCATTACCAACAGACCAAAAACCTGCTGGTGAGCTACGACATCAATCCGCTGGGGTTCTTCTAACCCCATAAGCACAGCACAAACCAAATGTGGGAGCGGGCTGATGTGGCGAGGGGGCTTGCCCCCGTTGGACTGCGGAGCAGTCCCCGGAACTTCAGGTTTTGGGGCCGCTTCGCGACCCAACGGGGGCAAGCCCCCTCGCCACATCAGCCCGTTCCCGCATTGGTTCTGTGTGTGCTTGAAGGCCTTGCAACACCCCCTACCAACGCACGCCGCCACCTCCTTCGAAAGTAGCATTCGGGCAGTCGGCGCCCCGTGCATTAATGGCTCCACCGGAATCGTCCGGCACAAGAAGAGGAATGACCCATGTGGCATAAACCCGCGTTTACCGATCTGCGCATTGGCTTCGAAGTGACGATGTATTTCGCCAACCGTTGATTGATCGCCCGGTCAGCCGTCGCGTTGGCCGGGCCTGCTTTCTGGAGCCTGCCATGCACATCCGCGTTCTCGGTTCCGCCGCCGGCGGCGGTTTTCCGCAATGGAACTGCAACTGCCGCCAGTGCGCGGCGATGCGTCACGGCAACCTGCGTGCGCAACGCCGTACGCAGTCGTCCATTGCCCTGAGCGACGACGGTGTGGAATGGATACTCTGCAATGCTTCACCAGACATCCGCGCCCAACTCGAAAGCTTCCCGACGCTGCAACCGGCCCGCCGCGTGCGTGATACGGCGATTGCCGGCGTGGTCCTGCTGGACAGTCAGATCGACCATTGCACCGGCCTGTTGAGCCTGCGCGAAGGCTGCCCGCATTCGGTCTGGTGCACCGAGCGGGTGCATGAAGACCTGAGCAGCGGCTTCCCGTTGTTCACCATGCTCAAGCACTGGAACGGTGGTTTGCAGTGGCAACCGATCGAACTGGACCGTGAGCCGTTCAGCATCGCAGCCTGCCAACACCTGCAATTTCGCGCCATTCCATTGGTCAGCAACGCACCGCCGTATTCCCCCAACCGTGGCAACCCGCAGCCGGGGGACACCATCGGCCTGTTCATCGAAGACCTGCGCAACGGAGCATCGGTGTTCTATGCGCCGGGTCTGGGGCAGGTCGACGCCGAGGTATTGAGCTGGATGCAGCGCGCCGATTGCCTGCTGCTGGACGGCACGCTGTGGCGCGACGATGAAATGCGCGTATGTGAAGTCGGCCAGAGCCTGGGCCGCGAAATGGGCCACCTGCCGCAAAGCGGTCCCGGCGGGATGCTCGAAGTGCTGGAGGGCTTCAATCGCCAGCGCAAGGTGCTGATCCACATCAACAACACCAACCCGATCCTCGACGAAGACTCGGCCGAGCGGGCGTTGCTGGAACGGCGGGGGATTGAAGTGGCTTATGACGGCATGAGTATTGAGCTGTAGCGGATGGCCTCATCGCAGAACCCAACGGTTATTCCCCGGAGAACCGCAATGACTGACACTCCCATGACCCCCACTGAATTCGAAGCGGCCCTGCGCGCCAAAGGCGCCTATTACCACATCCACCACCCATTCCACCAAGCCATGTACGCCGGGCGCGCCACCCGCGAGCAGATCCAGGGCTGGGTCGCCAATCGCTTCTACTATCAGGTGAACATTCCCCTGAAGGACGCGGCAATCCTCGCCAACTGTCCGGACCGCGACGTGCGGCGGGAATGGCTGCAACGGATTCTCGACCATGACGGAGTCCCCGGCAGCGAAGGCGGCATCGAAGCCTGGTTGCGTCTGGGCGAAGCGGTGGGGCTGGATCGCGAACAAATTCTCTCGCAAGAGTTGGTGCTGCCGGGTGTGCGATTTGCCGTGGACGCCTACGTCAATTTCGCCCGCCGTGCTTGTTGGCAGGAAGCGGCCAGCAGTTCGCTGACCGAACTGTTCGCACCGCAGATCCATCAGTCTCGGCTCGACGCCTGGCCCAGCCATTACCCATGGATCGACCCGGCCGGTTACGACTATTTCCGTACGCGCCTGAGCCAGGCCCGGCGCGATGTCGAGCATGGTTTGTGCATCACCCTGGCGCATTACGTCACGGTCGAGGGCCAGCAGCGCATGCTGGAGATTCTGCAGTTCAAGCTTGATGTGCTGTGGAGCATGCTCGACGCGATGAGTATGGCCTATGAGCTGGACCGCCCGCCGTATCACACGGTCACCGCCGAGCGGGTCTGGCACCGGGGGATCGCCCTGTGAACGCGATCGAGCAGCAACCCGGCCCACCGTTGTGGCTGTTGGCGGAGCTGACCTATCGCTGCCCGCTGCAATGCCCGTATTGCTCCAATCCCTTGGATTTCGCCCAACAGGGTGAGGAGTTGAGCACGGAAGAGTGGATCCGGGTGTTCCGCGAGGCCCGGGAGATGGGCGCCGCGCAACTGGGGTTTTCCGGTGGCGAGCCGTTGGTGCGCCAGGACCTGGCCGAGCTGATCAAGGCCGCGCGGGACATGGGTTACTACACCAACCTGATCACCTCGGGTATCGGCCTGACCGAGCAGAAGGTCCGCGACTTCAAGGTCGCCGGGCTGGACCACATCCAGATCAGCTTTCAGGCCGCCGACGAAGCGGTCAACAACATGCTCGCCGGCTCACGCAAGGCCTTCGCCCAGAGACTGGCCATGGCCCGGGCGGTGAAAGCCCAGGGCTACCCGATGGTGCTGAACTTCGTTACCCATCGGCACAACATCGACCAGATCGCGCAGATCATCGAACTGTGCCTGGAGCTGGAGGCGGATTTCGTCGAGTTGGCGACCTGCCAGTTCTACGGCTGGGCCGAACTCAACCGCGTCGGCCTGTTGCCGACCCGCGAACAATTACAGCGCGCCGAGCGCATCACCAACGAGTATCGCCAGCGGCTTGAGGCCGAGGGCCACCCGTGCAAGCTGATTTTCGTCACCCCGGACTACTACGAAGAGCGCCCCAAGACCTGCATGAATGGCTGGGCCAACCTGTTTCTCGACATCACCCCGGACGGTACGGCGTTGCCTTGTCATAGCGCGCGTCAGCTGCCGGTGCAGTTCCCCAATGTGCGCGAGCACAGCGTCGAACACATCTGGAACGACTCCTTCGGTTTCAACCGGTTTCGTGGCGATGACTGGATGAAAGAGCCGTGCCGTTCCTGCGATGAAAAACATAAGGACCTGGGCGGCTGCCGCTGCCAGGCGTTCATGCTCACGGGGGACGCGAGCAACGCCGACCCGGTGTGCAACAAGTCGCCGCACCACAGCGTCATCCTCAAGGCCCGGGACGAAGCCGACGCGCCGGGGCAGGGCATGGAACACCTGACATTGCGCAATGAAAAGGCTTCGCGGCTGATCTATCGCGGATAAATTGCGAACGCGAAGCCCCCACCCCCGGTAGTTGCTACCCATTGGTCTGATTGCATTCGCAGCCGGATGCTTTAGTGTTGGCTTTACCTTTCAAAACAATAAAAACAGGCTTTCCAATGAGCCAGAATCTCAGTCAACTGCGTAAATTCGTTTCACCTGAAATCATCTTCGGTGCCGGCTGTCGGCATAACGTCGGCAATTACGCCAAGACCTTCGGCGCCCGCAAGGTGCTGGTGGTCAGCGACCCCGGTGTGATCGCCGCCGGTTGGGTCGCCGATGTCGAGGCCAGCCTGCAAGCCCAGGGCATCGATTACTTTGTGTACAGCGACGTTTCGCCCAACCCGCGGATCGAGGAAGTGATGCTCGGCGCCGAGCTGTACCGGGAGAATCACTGCGATGTGATCGTCGCGGTCGGCGGCGGCAGCCCGATGGACTGCGGCAAGGGCATCGGCATCGTCGTCGCCCACGGGCGCAACATCCTTGAATTCGAGGGCGTGGACACCCTGCGCATGCCCAGCCCGCCGCTGATCCTGATCCCGACCACCGCCGGCACGTCGGCCGATGTGTCGCAGTTCGTGATCATCTCCAATCAGCAAGAACGCATGAAATTCTCCATCGTCAGCAAGGCTGCGGTGCCGGACGTGTCGCTGATCGACCCGGAAACCACCTTGAGCATGGACCCGTTCCTGTCGGCCTGTACCGGCATCGACGCGTTGGTCCACGCCATCGAGGCCTTCGTTTCCACAGGCCACGGGCCGCTCACCTATCCCCATGCGCTGGAGGCGATGCGGCTGATCAACGGCAATCTGGTGCAAATGATCGCCAACCCCGGCGATATTGTCCTGCGGGAAAAAATCATGCTCGGCAGCATGCAGGCCGGGCTGGCGTTCTCCAACGCGATCCTCGGTGCGGTGCATGCCATGTCCCACAGCCTCGGTGGATTCCTCGATCTGCCTCACGGCTTGTGCAACGCGGTGCTGGTGGAGCACGTGGTGGCGTTCAACTACAGCTCTGCGCCTGAGCGCTTCAAGGTGATTGCCGAGACCTTCGGCATCGATTGTCGCGGCCTGAACCACCGGCAGATCTGCGGACGTCTGGTCGACCACTTGATCGCCCTCAAACACGCCATCGGCTTCCACGAAACACTGGGCCTGCACGGGGTGAGTACGTCGGACATTCCGTTCCTGTCACAACATGCCATGGATGACCCGTGCATCCTTACCAACCCGCGCGAGTCCAGCCAGCGCGACGTCGAGGTCGTCTATGGCGAAGCCCTCTGACGAACAGCAACGGGCGCTGACCGGGTTACTCGGCCTGGGCAATCACTCGGCGCGCAAGAGTCATTACCCGGAACTGGCCGCGCGCCTGGATGAACTGGAGGCCGAGCGCAACCGCTACAAATGGCTGTTCGAAAACGCCGTGCACGGAATCTTCCAGGCCAGCCTGCAGGAAGGCATGCGCGCCGCCAACCCGGCGCTGGCGCGGATGCTTGGCTATCAGGACCCGCAGGAGGTGCTGTTTTCCCTGACGGACCTGGCGGGCACGCTGTTCGTCGGCGGCGCGCAAGAGCTGGAAGGCATCGGCGAAGTCCTCCAGCGTGAGCGCAGCCTGCTGGGCTATGAAACCCAGCTGCGGCGCAAGGACGGCACTGTCCTCGACGTGTTGATGAACCTGCTGCTCAAACCGGATCAGGAAGGCCTGGTGGAGGGGTTCGTCGCCGACATCACCGAACGAAAACAGGCCCAGGAGCGCTTGCAACAGCTCAATGATCAACTGGAGCAACGGGTCACCGCGCGCACCAATGAGTTGCTGGACGCCAACCGCAATCTGCAACAACAGATCACCGAGCGCAAACAGATCGCCGAAGCCTTGCGCGACGCCCGTGATGCCGCCGAAGCGGCCAATCGCAGCAAGGACAAATACCTCGCCGCCGCCAGTCACGACCTGCTGCAACCGCTCAATGCCGCGCGTTTGTTGATCTCGACCTTGCGCGAACGGCATTTGCCCGACGTCGAACAGGTACTGGTGGAGCGCACCCATCAGGCACTGGAAGGGGCCGAAGACTTGCTCACCGACCTGCTGGATATTTCCCGGCTCGATCAGGCCGCGGTAAAGCCGGACATCGCCCTGTACCGCCTCGATGAATTGTTCGCGCCACTGGTTTCGGAGTTTCAGTCGGTGGCCGCGGCGACCGGGTTGAACCTGCGGGTGCACATGGGTGATTACGCGATTCATACCGACTTGCGGCTGATGACGCGGATTCTGCGCAACTTCCTCAGCAATGCCTGCCGCTACACCGACGACGGCAGCATCCTGCTGGGTGCCCGGCGCCGGGGCGACGTACTGCGAATCGAAGTCTGGGACACCGGGCGCGGGATCCCGGCGGATCGTCTCGATTCGATCTTCCTTGAATTTAATCAACTGGACGTTGGCCGCGCCGCCGATCGCAAGGGCGTGGGCCTGGGACTGGCGATTGTCGAACGCATCGCCAAGATCCTCGATTACCGGATTCAGGTGCATTCGCGGCCAGGGCGCGGTTCGATGTTCAGCATCGAGGTGCCGATTTCCCGTGAGATTCCACTGCCGATCAGCCAGGCCGCGCCGCAGCCGAGCACCGGCAACCCGCTGCCGGGGCGGCGCCTGCTGGTGCTGGACAACGAAGTCAGCATCCTTGAAAGCATGAGCGCACTGCTCGGGCAGTGGGGCTGCGAGGTGGTCACCGCCACCGATGAGGCCACCGCGCTGGTGGCTTTGCAGGGGCAGGCGCCGGAACTGATTCTGGCGGATTACCACCTCGATCACGGGGTGGTGGGCTGTGAAGTGGTCCGGCATCTGCGCGAGCATTTCAGCCGGACGATACCGGCGGTGATCATCACCGCCGACCGCACCGATCAGTGTCGACGCTCGTTGCAGCGGCTCGACGCGCCATTGCTGAACAAACCGGTGAAACCCGGCAAGTTGCGTGCGGTGTTGAGTCAGTTGTTGGCGTAGCGAGCCGATGAAAAGATCGCAGTCTGCGATCTTTTCATTCCGGTTTTGGCGGTGATTTGGCTCAGTGGTTGTACGCCGCCTCGGTGTTATCGATCAGCGGGTTCTTTTCGGTCAGCACGATCTGGGCAATCTGATCCTTGCGCATGAAGCTGACCTTCGGATGGGACTTGGCGTAACGGATAAAACGCTCCACCGCCTCGACCATCGCCGGGGTGCCGCCGATGCGGTCATGCAGACTCACCGACATCATCCGCCGCTGGCTGGCGCCTTCGGCGTACAGGCGGTCGAATTCCAGCACCAATTGCCGGTAGAACTGTTGCGCCGAGAAGTGCCGGCCTTCGATCAGCACGATGTCGTTGTTGCGCAGGGTGTATGGCACCACGGCGAATTTCTTGCCACGGACCAGGGTCACAAACGGCTCATCACGGCTGACGTCGTCGATGTGATAGGTGAAGTTCAGGTCCTGCAGCACTTTCAGGGTATTGGGGCTGCGCCGCAGCCAATTGGCGTTGTAGCCCACCGAGCGCTGGCCGGTGAGTTTCTGCACCGCCTCGACGCCGTCGCCGATGAAGGCCTTCTCTTGCTCGTAGCTCATGTTGTAGGAGTCGGCCCAGCGCATGCCATGGGCGGCGACTTCATGGCCACGGTCGGCGATCGCCCGCACCAGTTCGGGGTGTTTCAACGCCGCTTCGCCCACCACATGGGACGTGACCTTGATGCCGTTGCGGTCCCACAGGTCGAGCATCCGCCACAGGCCTTCCTTGTAGCCGTAGTCGAACCAGGTCTGTGCCGGCATGTCCGGGTAACCCTTGGGCAATGGAGTGCCGGAGAACGGACTTTCGGCACCGTCGGGCTGGCCGCCGGTTTCGAATTGCATGGAGAACGAAATCACCAGTTGCGAGCCATCCGGCCACGGGCGTTCCTGGGCGAACGCGAGGGACGGCAGCAGCAGGGCGGCGGCCAGCAGATTTTTCAGCCAGCGGGGGGAGCGTTGCCAATGGGCAGTGGTCATAAGGGGCACCTTTTGAGTTGAACAGTGCCGTGAGGGTGTCATTTGGATTGCCCCGGAAAAATCCGCTACGGGCGAGAAGACTTTTAAACAGAATTTACGAATCCCGCCGAACACACCGTCCAGTGTGGGAGAAGTCCTGTGGCGAGGGGGCTTGCCCCCGTTGGGGCGCGAAGCGGCCCCTATTTTTTCCTGCATGTCGAGTTGTCTGAATTGCGACTGCTTCGCAGCCGAACGGGGGCAAGCCCCCTCGCCACAGGCTCGTGTTTGCAAGGGTGTGTTCTCCCCGTGATTTTGCGGCAAACTGACAACACTCCTTGAACCAAGGCCACTGAATGAATCACTACACCCCGCGCGACTGGCAGCCCCACGAGCGGCCCAGCCTGCCCGGATCGCCCTCGACGCCGTTGCACTCCAACCCCAGGCGGCTGGCCTACGCGCTGGTGGGGGTGTTGGTGGCATTGACCGGTGGTCTCGGCAACTCGCTGGTGGTCGCCAACCTGCCGTATCTGCAAGGCGCGCTGGGCGCGACCACGGCCGAGATGGCCTGGCTGCCGGCGGCTTACGTCATGACCAACGTGTCGATGAACCTGCTGCTGGTGAAGTTTCGTCAGCAGTTCGGCCTGCGGGCGTTCACCGAAGTGTTCCTGATGCTTTATGCGCTGGTGACCTTCGGCCATTTGTTCGTCAACGACCTCAGTTCGGCGATCGCCGTGCGCGCGGCCCACGGCATGGTCGGCGCAGCGCTGAGTTCGTTGGGCCTGTATTACATGATCCAGGCCTTCCCGGCGAAATGGCGGATGAAGGCGCTGGTATTGGGCCTCGGCACCTCGCAACTGGCTTTGCCCATGGCGCGGTTGTTTTCCGAAGACCTGCTGCAGATCGCCGAATGGCGCGGGCTGTACCTGTTCGAACTGGGCATGGCGCTGTTGTCCCTGGGCTGCGTGTTTCTGCTGAAACTGCCGCCGGGTGACCGCTTCAAGACCTTCGAAAAACTCGACTTCCTGACCTTCGCCATCCTCGCCACCGGCGTGGCCTTGCTCTGCGCGGTGTTGTCTTTGGGGCGGATCGACTGGTGGCTGGAAGCGCAGTGGATCGGCGTGGCGTCGGCGGCTTCGATCGTGTTGATCCTCACGGGCCTGGCCATCGAGCACAATCGCAGCAACCCGATGCTGATGACCCGCTGGCTCGGCAGCGGGGCGATGATCCGCCTGGCCCTGGCGGTGATCCTGATTCGCATGGTGACGTCGGAACAGTCCACCGGCGCGGTGGGGTTCATGCAGACGCTGAACATGAGCAGTCAACAGCTGCACAGCCTGTATGTGGTGATGTTGATCGGCAGTATCGCTGGCCTTGCCACCAGCGCCCTGACCATCGACCCCAAGTACCTGATCATGCCGCTGAACATCTCCCTGGCGCTGATGGCGGTCGGTTCGGTGATGGACAGTTATTCGAACAACCTGACCCGCCCGGAAAACCTGTATTTCAGCCAGTTTCTGCTGGCCTTCGGCGGGACGTTCTTCCTCGGGCCGACCATGGTCTTCGGCATGCGTAACGTGCTGTCCAGCCCGCGCAACCTGGTGAGTTTCTCGGTGCTGTTCGGTATCTGTCAGAACCTCGGCGGCTTGATCGGCGCGGCACTGCTGGGGACGTTCCAGATCGCGCGGGAGAAGTTTCATTCCAGTCACATCGTCGAGCAGCTGACGTTGCTCGACCCGCGTGTGGCGGCGCGGGTCCAGAGCGGCGGCAACGCGGTCGGCTCGATAATTTCCGACCCGAGCCTGCGCAACCTGCAGGGCATCCGTAGCCTGGCCGCTGCCGCCACTCGCGAGGCTAATGTCCTGGCCTATAACGATGTGTTCATGCTGATTGCCGTGATCGCGGTGCTGACCATGATCTGGATTTCCATTCGCGCCCTGTGGCTGATGAGCACTACCCAAGCCGTTGCCCCGGCGCCTGCCACTCCAACCAAACAATCCAGCGGTGCCACTTCTTCATGACCGAACCGACCACCACGACCACCAACACTATTGCCGCCACCCCCGAAGGCGTGACGCCGCCATCCTCGCCGGGCTCTGAACCGCGCTCGCTGGGGGTGCGGATCATCTCGTCCCTGGGCTTTGCGGCGATTGCTCTCGTCGGTGTACTGATCGTGTTGTACGCCTGGCAACTGCCACCGTTCAGCAGCGCGGTCGAGACCACGGAAAACGCCCTGGTGCGCGGGCAGGTGACGATCATCGGCCCGCAACTCAGCGGTTACGTGTACGAAGTGCCGGTGCAGGATTTCCAGTTCGTGAAGGCCGGCGATTTACTGGTGCGCCTCGACGACCGCATCTATAAGCAACGTCTCGATCAATCCCTGGCACAACTGGCGGTGCAGAAAGCCGCGCTGGCCAACGTGGTGCAGCAACGCAACAGCGCCGAGGCGACCATCAAGTTGCGTCAGGCCGCCGTCGCCGACGCCCAGGCACAGTTGCGCAAAAGTGAAGCGGATTTGCGCCGCAACAAAGAGCTGGTCGGTGATGGCTCGGTGTCGAAACGCGAGCTGGACGTGACCCTGGCCGCCAACGCCCAGACCGTTGCCGCCGTGGCGCAAGCCCAGGCCAATCTGGACATCGCCCGCCAGGATCTGCAAACGGTGATCGTCAATCGCGGCTCGCTGGAATCGGCGGTGGCCAGTGCTGAGGCGGCGGTGCAACTGGCGCGGATCGACCTGTCGAACACCCGCGTGGTGGCGCCGCGCGACGGTCAACTCGGGCAGATCGGCGTGCGCCTTGGCGCCTACGTCAACTCCGGGGCGCAGCTGATGGCGTTGGTGCCGAACCAGTTGTGGGTGATCGCCAACATGAAGGAAACCCAGATGGACAACGTGCGGGTCGGCCAGCCGGTGAGCTTCACCGTCGATGCGCTGAACCACCAGAAATTCCACGGGCGGGTGCAACGGATTTCACCGGCCACAGGCTCCGAGTTCAGCTTGTTGCAGGCTGACAATGCCACTGGCAACTTCGTCAAGATTGCCCAGCGAGTGCCGGTGCGGATCAGCGTCGATGCCGATCAGGAACAGAGCGAACGGCTGCGGCCGGGGATGTCGGTGGTGGTGAGTATTGATACCGCTGCCGAAGGGGATCCCAGTACCCCTGACTAACGCATACCTCTTGTGGGGGGTGACCTGTGGCGAGGGGGCTTGCCCCCGTTTGAGTGCGTAGCACTCACAGGATTTTTGGTACAACAGAAACTTTGGGGCTGCTTCGCAACCCAACGGGGGCAAGCCCCCTCGCCACAGGTCGCTCCTACAGGGGAGGTGTGTTTCAGTTGGCGATCATTGGGGGCAGGGTGCCCAGCAGTGAAACCGCCGCTACCGCGCCGATCCCCAGTATCCATTCCAGCATGACGCTGGTGCGCAACAGCCCCGGACGCTGCTGGCAATCTTTGACCCGCAGCCGATTGAACAGCGCCAACCCCAGCATCGCGATCACCAGCACAACCTTGATCAACAGAATCAGCGCAAACCCGGACAGCAACGGCGTCGGCCAGAACACGCCGGTCAGTACGCGCACGTTGATCAGGCCGGTCATCACCAACCCCGCCACCAACGTGTAACCGATCCCGCTGAAGCGTTGCAGTATCGCGCTCAAGGGATGATCGTCCGGTTGGCGCAGGATCATCACCAGCAACATCAACCCACCGAGCCAGGCGCCGACGCACGTCAGGTGAACAATCTGGTTGAGGATTAACAGTTGGCCTTGCAGGCCATCGAGCATGGCGCCATGACCGACCGGGGCCAGGGTCGCCAGCAGCAGGCTGGAAAGGCCGATGCGCCAGGCCATGTTGGAACGCCAGGGCGTCAACAACAATGCCACGAGCAACAGATTGAGCAGCAGATGCCAGCGCCATACCTGACCGAAAAAGGTATTGCTCAGCACCAGGTTCAGCATCGCCGGGTCGAATGCCGCCTCCGGGGAACTGGCCATGCTGGCGGTGATCAGCAGCAACCAGCCGACGCCGCTGAGCAACGCCACCACGCTGAGCCAGCGGGTCGCTCGCGCCAGGGCCGGATCCAGCCACTTCGTTTCGCGGCCCAACAGCAAAGGCCTGAACACCCAGGCCCCGAACAACATCAGCACCACGGTGAAATGCAGGAAGCGGCACAGCACCAGCGCCTCGGTCATGAATTACTGACCCACCTTGAAGCGGTAGGCGCCTTCACTTTTATGGGTGTCGACCGACACGGCATGCCATTCGACCTTGTAATCGCCAGCGGCCAACGGCGCTGCCGGGGTGACGACCAGGGTTTTCTTGTCGCTGCCTTCGGTGGCGAGGCTTTTTACCGGTACGTCGGCACCGTCCTTGCTGATTTTCACTTTGGTGAACATTGCTTCAACCCCTTCGGAAAACACCAGGCGCAGTTCCATTGGCGCCTGCACGGTGCTGTCGGCCGCCGGGGTCTGGCTTTTCAGATGGGCGTGGGCAAACACCGATGAGGCGGCGAGCAGCGAGCCGAGCAGGGCAGCGGTGGTCAGGGCGTTCTTGATCAGCATCGTGAAGACCTCAGCGGCAGGTTCAAAGTGGCGGGCAGTTTACCTGCCGCAGGGCCGCTGTACGAAGTTTCGTTTTCCCCTGTCGCCGCGACGTAGAGCGGATGCTAGTCTTGAGCAACGCTGTTGTCAGGGAGCCCTCATGGGCAATCACAAGATCGAGATTCGTCGCAGTAACGTCGAAAAAATCCTGTTGGCGGCCGAAAAGGTCTTCGCCGAAAAAGGCTTCGGCAGCACCGCCATGGCCGACATCGCCGCCGAAGTGCAACTGCCGCGCTCCAACCTGCATTACTACTTCAGCACCAAGAGCGAGCTGTACAGCGCGGTGCTCCTGGGTTTGCTGGAGGTCTGGAAGCAGGACGCCCTGTGCTTCGAGATGTTCGACGACCCGCGCGTGGTGCTCAGTAGCTACATCCGCGCCAAGATGAACCATTCCCGCAGCCGGCCGTACGGTTCGAAAGTCTGGGCCAACGAAATCATCCACGGCGCTCCGACCCTCGGTGAGAAACTGGATGCGAGCCTGTACGACTGGGCCAAGATGAAGGAAGCGAAAATTCGCCAGTGGGTGGAAGACAAACGCATCCTGCCGGTGGAGCCTTCCAGCCTGTTGTACATGATCTGGGCCTCGACCCAGCACTACGCCGACTTCGATCATCAGGTGAACATCCTCAATGATCATCAGCCGTTGTCGGACATGCAGTTCGAACGGGCGGTGCAGACGGTGACCAGTGTGATCTTGCGTGGGATCGGGTTGGAGCCATAGATCGAGGGATCGCAGCCTCGTTTCACTCGACAGCTCCTACAGAGTGCAACGAGGCTGTGATCCCTTGATCTTCAGCCCTCAAACCGTGACATGGTAGGGATTGCGGGGATCATGGTTCCAATCCAGAAACGGCTTGCCCGTATCCACCGGGACCATCTCGATGCAATCCTGCACCGGGCAGGTGATCTGGCACAGGTTGCAGCCCACGCACTCCTCATCGATCACTTGATATTTATGCGTGCCATCGGCCTGTTTGAGGCTGGCAATCGCCTGGTGCGAGGTGTCTTCGCAAGCGATGTGGCAGCGACCGCAACCGATGCACGCCTCCTGATCGATTTTCGCAATCACCTGATAGTTGATGTCCAGGTACTTCCAGTCCGTGGTATTGCCCACCGCACGCCCGGAAAAATCCGACACGCTGGCGTAGCCCTGACTGTCCATCCAGCGTGACAAGCCGTCTTTCATCTCCTCGACAATCCGGAAGCCATGCAGCATCGCCGCCGTGCACACCTGCACCGAGCCGCTGCCCAGGGCAATGAATTCCGCCGCATCGCGCCAACTGCCGATGCCGCCAATGCCGCTGATCGGCAAGCCCTGGGTCTGCGGGTCGCGGGCGATCTCGGCGACCATGTTCAATGCAATCGGCTTCACCGCCGAGCCGCAATAACCGCCGTGGGTGCTTTGGCTGCCGACGGCGGGATTGGCGACCATGCGCTCCAGATTGACGCTGGTGATCGAGTTGATGGTGTTGATCAACGACACCGCATCGGCGCCACCACGGTATGCGGCACGAGCGGCGACGCGGATGTCGGTGATGTTCGGCGTGAGCTTGACGATTACCGGCAACGAGCAATAGGTCTTGCACCAGCGGGTGACCTGTTCGACGTATTCCGGCACCTGGCCGACCGCCGCGCCCATGCCCCGTTCCGGCATGCCGTGGGGGCAACCGAAATTCAGCTCGATGCCATCGGCGCCGGTGGCTTCCACCAGCGGCAGGATGTTTTTCCACGACTCCTCGACGCAGGGCACCATCAGCGACACGATCAGTGCGCGGTCCGGCCAGTCCTTTTTGACCTGGGTGATTTCCCGCAGGTTGATCTCCAGCGAACGGTCGGTGATCAACTCGATGTTGTTGAAGCCCATCACTTCACGGTTAGCCCCGAAGTGCGCCGAGTAGCGTGACGACACGTTGACCGCCGCCGGGTCTTCCCCCAGGGTTTTCCAGACTACGCCACCCCAGCCGGCCTCGAACGCACGGACCACGTTGTAGGCTTTGTCGGTCGGCGGCGCGGAAGCGAGCCAGAACGGATTGGGGGCCTTGATGCCGGCGAAGACAATCGAGAGATCGGCCATTTACGCAGCCTCCACATTGAGCATGAGTTGAGCGTTGATGGCCTCGGCGGCCAGCTTGCCGTGCTGCACGGCTTGCACGGTGAGGTCCTGATCGAGGCTGGTGCAGTCGCCACCGGCATACACGCCGGGAATGCTGGTGCGCAGCTGCTCGTCGGCGAGGATGCGATCGCCCTGACGCTTGAGTTCACGGGCCAGCGGATCGGCGAGGGCGGAAGTGTCGAAGGTCTGGCCGATGGCTTTGAAGATCGCGTCGGCAGCCAGTTCAAAGGTTTCTCCGGTGGTTTGCAGGCGACCTTCCACCAATCGGGTACGGGCGAAGCGCATGCCGCGCACATTGCCCTGATCGTCGAGCAGCACCTCTTCGGGTTGCGCCCAGGTCAACAGCCGCACCTGATTGGCCTTGGCGATGTCCTGTTCGTGAGCGGTAGCGCCCATGTCCGCGACACCACGGCGGTACACCAGGTTCACGTCCCGGGCACCGAGGCGGGCCATTTGCACGGCCATGTCGATGGCGGTGTTGCCGGCACCGAGGACGATGCAGCGTTCGGCCAGCGGCAGTTGCGTCAGGTCATCGGCCTGGCGCAGTTCGCGGATGTAGTCGGTGGCGGGGAGCAGGCCGGGGGCATCCTCGTTGGGCAGGCCCAGTTGTTTGCTGGCGGCAAGGCCGAGGCCGAGGAACACCGCATCGAATTGCTGATGCAGTTCGCTGAGGGTCAGGTTGTCGCCGAGTTTCTGCCCGTGACGAATCTCGATCCCGCCAATCCCCATCAGGAACTCAAGCTCCTTCTGCGCGTAGTCGTCCACCAGCTTGTACTTGGCGATCCCGTATTCGTTGAGGCCGCCGGCCTTTTCCCGGGCCTCGAAAATCACTACGTCATGGCCGTGCATGGCGCTGCGGTGCGCGCAGGACAAACCGGCCGGGCCTGCCCCCACCACGGCAATGCGCTTGCCGGTTGCGGCGGCGCGCTGGAACGGGTGTTCGCTGAAGTGTGCGTTGTCCACGGCATAGCGTTGCAACAGGCCGATCAGTACCGGCGCGCATTCCTGGGCGTTGTTGCGCACGCAGGCTTGCTCGCAGAGGATTTCCGTCGGACAGACCCGGGCACAACTGCCGCCGAGGATGTTGGCCGAGAGGATTTTCTGCGCCGCACCCTGCACGTTGTCCTGATGGATATTGCGGATGAACGATGGAATGTCGATGTCGCTTGGGCACGCGTTCACGCACGGCGCGTCGTAGCAATACAGGCAGCGCGAGGCTTCCAGATGCGCCTGACGCTCGTTGAGCGGCGGCGCCAGGTCGGTGAAATGGCCGGCGAGGGCGGCCGCGTCCTCATGGGGATGCGGGAGGTGGTTCAAAGTCTTGATCACGGTGTTGGCCTCACGGTTAATTGAGGTACTGCCTCTGGTGGGCATTGGTTTTTTCGCATCATCCTGTGGCGAGGGAGCCTGCTCCCGCTGGGTGGCGAAGCCGCCCCACATCCTGCCAAATCGGTTGTCCTGACCCCCCGAGTCGACTGGCTTTGGGCCTGCTGCGCAGTCCAGCGGGAGCAAGCTCCCTCGCCACAGAGGGCAGATCAGCGTTTCACTGCGGTCGGCTTGTGCAACTCGGCCCGCTTGCTCAGCAAATCAAACACCGCCGGATACGCCGGCCGTTCGATATACCGGCCCGCGCCACGCTCGGCGCGCAAATCACCATCGGCCCACACCACTCGGCCCTGGCTGACGGTGTGGCTCGGTACGCCACGCACGGTCTTGCCTTCGAAGATGTTGAAGTCGACCTGCTGGTGGTGAGTCTTGGCTGAAATCGTCCGCGTGCCTTCCGGGTCCCACAGCACCAGATCGGCATCGGCACCGACACGGATCGAACCTTTGCGTGGGTAGAGGTTGAAGATCTTCGCGGTGTTGGTGGAGGTGAGCGCTACGAAGTGCTGCATCGACAAACGCCCGGTGTTCACCCCTTCATCCCAAAGCACTGCCATGCGGTCTTCGATACCGGCGGTGCCGTTGGGGATCTTGCTGAAGTCGTCACGGCCGGCGGCTTTTTGCTCGGCGCAGAAGCAGCAGTGGTCGGTGGCGGTGGTGTGCAGGTTGCCCGCTTGCAGGCCGTGCCAAAGGGCTTCTTGATGACCGCGCGGGCGGAAGGGTGGGCTCATCACGTAACCGGCGGCGGTCTGCCAGTCCGGGTGTTGGTAAACGCTGTCGTCCAGCAGCAGATGCCCGGCCAGCACTTCGCCGTACACCGGTTGGCCCTTGGCGCGGGCGTAGGTGATTTCGTCGAGGGCTTCCTTGGTCGAGACGTGGACCAGGTACAGCGGCGTGCCCAACGTTTCGGCAATGCGGATCGCCCGGCTCGCGGCTTCACCTTCCACCTGCGAAGGTCGTGATAGCGGATGCGCTTCCGGCCCGGTGATGCCCTGGGCCATCAACTTGCGTTGCAGGTGATAGACCAGCTCGCCGTTTTCCGCGTGCACGGTCGGCACCGCGCCCAATTCCAGGCAGCGCTCGAAACTCGCCACCAGCGTATCGTCGGCGGCCATGATCGCGTTCTTGTAGGCCATGAAATGCTTGAAGCTGTTGACCCCGTGCTGGCTGACCAGCTCGGCCATTTCCTCGCGGACTTGCTCGCTCCACCAGGTGATGGCGACGTGAAAGCCGTAGTCAGACGCCGACTTCTCGGCCCAGCCACGCCATTGATGAAAGGCCTCCATCAATGATTGCTGTGGGTTGGGTATCACGAAGTCGATGATCGACGTGGTGCCACCGGCCAATCCCGCTGCGGTGCCGCTGAAAAAATCTTCGCTGGCCACCGTGCCCATGAAGGGCAGTTGCATGTGCGTGTGCGGATCGATGCCGCCGGGCATCAGGTATTGGCCGCTGCCGTCGAGCACTTGAGCATCGGCGGGAACATCGAGGTTTTCACCGATGGCTTTGATCACGCCGTCGGCGCAATACACGTCGGCGCGATAACTTTCATCATGGGTAATAACGGTGGCGCCACGGATCAACAGAGACATTCCGAGTTCCTCGCAGGCATGACCGACTATTGCCGGTTCTAGATGTTTTATATGAAGCAGACGCCAATCGGTGTATTCCTGTCAGCGCTGTCAAGAATAGACGCTAGCTGCAGTTTGTGGATTGAGCAAGAATATTTTTTATAAGCTTATTATTGTTTTAACTGTTTGATAAATAACGATAAAAAATGAAAATCACCAAAATGGTGAGACCGCTCACCATTTTGACGCACTTGACAGGTTGGAAATATGGTCAAGATTTTCTATGTGAAATCAGCCGGTTGAGGATGGTCTATGGTTGATGCGCAACCTTACAAAAAAGATCGACGCACCAGATTGAGTCCTGACTGTTCGGACAACTTGCCTGGCATTCGGCCTGAGTGACAGGGCAACTGACCGGGGACTCGCTAGTTGGATAAATAAAGCTGATTAACATCAGTTGGTTAGCAAAGTTTTATGGCACTGCCCGAGGCGCAAGCGGGGCACCCGGCACGTTTATTGATGCCGCCGCTGACACCGTGGCCGGTCCGTAAAAGTTGTCAGTTTCTCCGGCCATCGTCCGGCTCGCGCGCATTGCGCCAGCCTCTGATGAGCAAAAATAATCAAAAGAACAGTGGAGCGGCCATGCAACAGATCAGATCGCAAGTGACCGAGCGCGACGGCTTGTTTGAGCTCGAAGCCGGCAGCGATGTCCTCGACAGTCCCCGATACAACCACGACATGGCACCGACCAAGGTGCGCGAACGAACCTGGAACAAATGGCACATCACTGCGCTGTGGGTCGGCATGGCGATCTGCGTGCCGACTTACACCCTCGGCGGTGTGCTCACGGCCTACTTCGGCCTGACCGTGGGCGAAGCGCTGCTGGCGATTCTGTTCGCCAATATCATCGTGCTGATCCCGCTGACCCTGAACGCCTTCCCCGGCACCAAGTACGGCATTCCGTTTCCGGTATTGCTGCGCTCGTCCTTCGGCATTCTCGGTTCCAACATCCCGTGCCTGATCCGCGCCCTGGTGGCGTGTGGCTGGTTCGGCATCCAGACCATGTTCGGTGGGCTGGCGATTCACCTGTTTCTCGGCTCGGTGTTCGATGGCTGGAAGGCCCTCGGCGGTACCGGCGAGGTGATCGGCTTCATGCTGTTCTGGGCCTTGAACCTGTGGGTGGTGATTCGCGGCGCGGACTCGATCAAGTGGCTGGAAACCCTCTCGGCGCCGTTGTTGGTACTGGTGGGCGTGGGCCTGCTGGTGTGGGCTATGCCAAACGTGTCGATGACCGAGTTGCTGGCGATCCCGGCCAAGCGTCCGGAAGGGGCCGGCGTGGCCAGTTATTTTGCCGCCGGGCTGACCGCCATGGTCGGCTTCTGGGCCACTTTGTCGCTGAATATTCCAGACTTCAGCCGCTACGCGAAAAGCCAGAAGGACCAGATCGTCGGGCAGATCATCGGTTTACCCCTGACCATGTTCCTGTTCGCCTCCCTCGGCGTGGTGATGACGGCCGCGTCGGTCAAACTGGTGGGTGTCACCGTCTCTGATCCGGTCACCCTGATCGGCCATATCCAGAGCCCGGTCTGGGTCGCACTGGCCATGGCGCTGATCATCATCGCCACCTTGTCCACCAACACTGCGGCCAACATCGTGTCGCCAACCAACGATTTCCAGAACGTCGCGCCCAAGTACATCAACCGCACCACAGCGGTGATGCTCACGGGGTTGGTCGGGTTGGCGCTGATGGCCCATGAACTGCTGAAAAAGCTCGGGCTGATTGTCTCGGATCTGAGCCTGGAGACGGTGTATTCCAACTGGTTGCTCGGCTATTCGAGCCTGCTGGGGCCGATCGCCGGGATCATGGTGGTGGACTATTTCCTGATCAAGAAACAGCAACTGGATCTGGCCGGCCTCTATCGTGATGACGTGTACCCGGCGTGGAACGGGTTTGGCTTCATCGCGTTCGGCGTGCCGGTGGTGTTGACGCTGCTGTCGCTGGGCAGCGATGCCTTCAGCTGGTTCTACAGCTACGGCTGGTTCACCGGCTCGGCCTTGGGAGGGCTGATTTATTACGGGTTGAGTTCGATGCGGCCGAGTCCGACTGTCGTGAAATCTCCGGTGTGATGAGTGATCGTTCCCACGCTCTGCGTGGGAACGCAGCCAGGGACGCTCCGCGTTCCAGGAGCGGACGCAGAGCGTCCAGGGATGAATTCCCATGCGGGGCGTGGGAACTAGCGAAGAAACCGATAACAACTGCCTGAGGAGATCACCATGAACGCTGCTGTAGACGTTCTGCAATCCACCCATCAGCACATCAATCGCGACCGTCTGTGGCAGTCGCTCATGGACCTGGCCAAGCTCGGCGCGACGGTCAAGGGCGGTGTCTGCCGGCTGGCCCTGACCGACCTCGACCGCCAGGCGCGCGATATCTTCGTCAAGTGGTGCGAGGAGGCCGGTTGCACGGTCAGCATCGACGCCGTCGGCAACATCTTCGCCCGTCGTCCGGGACGCAATCCGAATCTGCCACCGGTAATGACCGGCAGCCACATCGACACTCAGCCCACCGGCGGCAAGTTCGACGGTTGCTTCGGCGTGCTGGCCGGGGTCGAAGTCTTACGTACCCTCAACGACCTCGGCGTGGAAACCGAAGCGCCGCTGGAAGTGGTGGTCTGGACCAACGAGGAAGGCTCACGCTTCGCCCCGTGCATGATGGGCTCCGGCGTGTTCGCGGAAAAATTCACCCTCGAGGAAACCCTGGCCAAGGTCGATGCCGAGGGCGTGACTGTCGGCGAAGCCTTGAACGCCATCGGTTACGCCGGGCCGCGCCAGGTCAGCGGTCATGCTGTGGGTGCGTACTTCGAGGCGCACATCGAGCAAGGGCCGATTCTTGAGGACGAACACAAAACCATCGGCGTGGTGATGGGCGCGCTGGGGCAGAAATGGTTCGACTTGAAACTGCGCGGCGTCGAAGCCCACGCCGGTCCGACGCCAATGCACTTGCGCAAGGACGCGCTGGTCGGCGCCGCGGTGATCGTTGGCGCAGTCAATCGCGCAGCCCTCGGTCATCAACCCCACGCCTGCGGCACCGTCGGCTGCCTGCAAGCCTATCCCGGCTCGCGCAACGTGATTCCCGGCGAAGTGCGCATGACCCTGGACTTCCGTCATCTGGAACCGGCGCGACTCGACTCAATGATCGCCGAAGTCCGCGAGGTCATCGAAACCACTTGCGAGCAACACGGCCTGACCTTCGAACTGACACCCACCGCCGACTTCCCGCCGCTGTATTTCGACAAGGGCTGCGTCGAAGCGGTACGCGGTGCGGCTCAAGGGCTCGGTCTGTCGTACATGGACATCGTCAGTGGAGCAGGGCACGACGCAATCTTCCTCGCCGAACTCGGCCCGGCCGGGATGATCTTCGTGCCTTGTGAAGGTGGTATCAGCCATAACGAAATCGAAAACGCCGCGCCGGATGATCTGGCCGCCGGGTGCGCCGTGTTGTTGCGGGCGATGCTGGCGGCGTCGCAGGCAATTGCCAGTGGTAAGCAGGCGGCTTGACCACTGACCTGGCGGGGATGCTCAACGGCGGGTTTGCAGCGCTTTGAACATCAGCATCCCCGCCAGCATGGCGATGGCGAACACCCAGGCCTGCCAGTGCCCCGTCGGCAACAACACCAGTGCCGGGCCGGGGCAGATGCCGGCAATACCCCAACCGATGCCGAAGAGCAGGCTGCCACCGATCAGGCGTCGGTCCAGCTCACGGCTGACCGGCAATTGCATAGGCGCACCCAGCAAGGATGTCGGTTGTTTCATGGCCCAGTGAAACGGCCCCCAAGCCACGGCAATGGCGCCGATCATGACCAGCGCCAGTGACGGATCCCACAGGCCGGCAATGTCCAGAAAACCCAGCACTTTGGCCGGGTTCGCCATGCCGGCCAGCAACAGGCCGACGCCGAACAGCAGGCCGGCGAGGAAAGCGGTCAGTTTGCGCATGTTCAATACCCCAGCAGATGGCGCAGGACGAACACCGTCACGAAGCCTGTGAACATGAAGCTCAATGTCGCGGCAATGGAGCGCGGTGACAGGCGCGAGATACCGCACACGCCGTGACCACTGGTGCAGCCGGAGCCATAACGAGTGCCGATGCCGACGCACAATCCAGCGATGATCAGCCCCACCGTACCGGTTTTGAATTCGATGGTCGGCCACACATGAAACAGCGTCCAGACCAACGGTGCCGCCAACAGTCCGAGCAGGAACAGGGCTTTTTCACCTCGTCCTGAATCATTACGCTCAAGCAGGCTGCCCAACAGCCCGCTGATCCCGGCAACTCGCCCGTTGGCCACCACCATTACGCTCGCGGCGAGGCCAATCAGCGCTCCTCCCGTGAGGGCAGACCAGGGGGTGAAGTGAAGAGAATCAAACACCATGGCAACTCTCCGTATAGACAAAAAGCGGCACTAAACCACTCTTTCCCTATTGAGCATAGGGCTACTTTGGGAGGGCCACGGGTGCCGGGCTTTTTGCACTATCACAAACGTCTGCGGTCGTAATCTTCACTGGGCAGCGCGCAAAAGTGCCGCCGCAATTGTGGAGTTCCAATGAGCCAGGACGTCCTGAGCACTGAAACCAATCGCCGCCAGTTGCAGCAGATCATCGCCGGCCTGTCCGATGGGGTGATTCTGCTGGAGCTCGACCAGACCATTCTCTGGGCCAATGACGCCGCGCTGGCCATGCACGGTGTCAGCGAGATTGGCGAGTTGGGGGCCAATGCCGGGGAGTACGCCAAGCGTTTTGCCTTGCGTTATCGCAACAATCATCCGGTAGCGATCGAGAACTATCCGATCAGCCGCGTGGCCCGTGGCGAGACGTTCAGCGATGTGATGGTGGAGGTGACGCAGCTGGAAAATGAAGAGCGCACCTGGGTTCACAGCGTGCGCAGCATGGTGCTGGCGGACCGTGCCGGTGAGCCGGAGTCGTTGGTGCTGATCATGAACGACGTCACCGACTGGGCCAGCGCCGAGCAGCGTTTCGAAAGGACCTTCAATGCCAACCCGGCCCCGGCAGTGATCTGCCGCCTCAGCGATTTACGCTACATCAAGGTTAACCAGGGCTTCGTGGAAATGACTGGCTATGCCCGTGATCAGGTGATCGGCGCTTCGGCTTATGAGCTGGATGTGCTGGAGCGCGCCGAGAACAAGGACTTGGCCAAGCAGCGTTTGCGTGACGGCACCACCATTCCGCAGATGCAGGCCGAACTGCGATTGGCCGACGGTGGCAGCAAGCAAGTGATCGTTGCCGGCCAACCGCTTGAGCTCAACGACGAAGCTTGCATGCTGTTTTCCTTCGTCGACATGGAGCTTCGGCACAAGGCCGAAATCGCCCTGCGCCAGAGCGAGGAACGGTTCGCCAAAGCGTTTCGCCTCACTCCGGTGCCGATCCTGGTGTGCCGCGCCGCCGACCAAGTGGTGATGGACGTCAACGAAGCCTTCCTCGAGTCCCTCGCATTTCCCAATGATGAAGTGCTCGGCAAGACCGTGGCGCAACTCGGCTTCATTGATGACGCGGGCGCTCGCACGCGACTGTTTGCGACCCTGGAGAAAAGCGGGCGCGTGGATCGTGTCGATGTCAGGGTGCGCCGGAAGGATGCCGGGCTGATTGATTGTGCGGTCTCGGCGGACACCGTGAACATTCAGGATGGCTCTTGCTACCTGCTGGTGTTGATGGACATCACCGAGCGCAAACGCACCGAGTTGGAGTTGGTGTCGGCGATCGAAGAGGTGATGAAAGATGCGTCCTGGTTCAGCCGCACGCTGATCGAAAAACTGGCCAATGTGAAGAACGTCAATTCGCCGCAGTTACTCAGTGTGTCGTTCACCGACCTGACCACCCGGGAGCGCGATGTGCTCGGCCTGATTTGTGAAGGCCTAGCCGACAAGGAGATCGCCGCGCGCCTGAAACTCGCGCCCAATACAGTGCGCAATCATGTGTCGACGGTGTACTCCAAACTCGACGTGCATAGCCGTAGCGAGGCGATTGTCTGGGCTCGCGAACGAGGTCTGTTCTCCGGCGTGAAGCGGACCAAGGGGCAACGTTAAGGTGCAAATGCACTAGTGCGGGTGGTGCAATTTCATGTATTGATCAGATGGGGCTTTTTTCTAGGCTGTCGGGGTGCGAGACGTGGCTTGGGCCCGGTATCGCGTCCTCTTCGATGCAGCTGAAGGAGCAACCTCATGGGTGCGAAAAGAACAGGCGGGCAGTCGACTTTACGCTGTCGCCAAGGTGAGTCGGGATGAGTTACCTGGTGCAATTGCGTATGCGGTTGGAGCGGAGCTTTTTGCCGTTGGCCTGTGAGTGTGCGCTTGCCGGGGATAATTCGTTGACGGTGAAGCTTTACCATCCGGCGACAGGGCAGGTGGATCTGGTGGTCAGCGGGTTGAACGTGGCGACGCTCCGGACGCCGGAGGCAGTGGCGGCGTTGATTGAAGAGCTGCGCTATGAGCTTGAAAGCAGTGGCTTGAATCGATCCTCCGCTCTTTAGGCGTCATATCCCGCAGGCCTGCGGTAATGGAATGGTCGCTGTCTTTCTGGCATTGGCGGGTAGCTAAGCTATAAGGAATGCGAGGGTATTTCTTTTCTGTGACAGGGCCGCGGGTTCGCGGGATGGTTTTCGAGTCGCGGAAAATGTCGATTACTTACCGCGGGTCAGCCTATGAACAATTTTTGGAAATGTGCTTTTTCACCACTGTCGCTCGCACTCTGCATGGCGATTCTGGGTGGTTGCGCCAGTCCGCCGCCTCCACCCCCGGCCGTACCGCCACCGACACCGGTTCGTACCTGTTCGACCACCGAAAGTACCGATGTACAGGGTGATATGAGGGCTGAAGGGCAGGTGACCCGAACCACGACCCTGACCCGTTGCGTCACTCAGTAAACCGGGTCCGGTGTACCGCCAGTAGCACGTGCAACTGGCGGTGTATGACCTGAGCGTCGGTTCAGACTTCCTCGATCCTGACCCACCGCGACTCCCGTGCCGCCAGACGAATCGCCGTCGCCAGGCGTTCGACTTCCCACGCCTGCTCGAAATCGGTCCCGTCCTGGCCGAGACCGGCCAGCGCCATCACCAACTCATGCACTTCAAGGGTCTTGAGTTCGTTGTAACCCAACTGGTGCCCCGGCGCCGGGCTGAAGGCGGCGTAACCCGGCAAATCCGGGCCTGCCAGCAGCCGTTGGAAGCCGCCTTGCCCGGCACGATACAGCCGCAGTTCATTCAAGCGTTCCTGATCGAACGCCAGGGTGCCTTGGGTGCCGCTGATTTCAAAACTCAGGTGATTCTTGTAACCGTGTTTGAGCCAGCTGCTGCTGAACGTCCCTCGCGCGCCATTGGCGAACCGCAGCAACGCGTGGACCTGATCGTCGACCGCGACCTCGCGTCGTTCCTGGCCACCCGCCGTCACGGGGCGTTGCGCATGTACGGTCTGGGTATCCGCGCACACCGCCTCGACATCGCCCAGCAGATGACGGGCCATGGCCAGTAAATGACTGCCCAGGTCCGCCAGGGCGCCGCCGGCGTAATTGGCGTCGCAGCGCCAGGACCAGGGTGAAACGGGATCGGCCATGAAGTCTTCGCTGAACTCGCCCTGGAAACTGATGATCTGCCCCAGCGCGCCGTTTTGAATCAAATCCCGAGCCAGGCCGATGATCGGGTTGTGCTGATAGTTGTAACCCACCCGCGTCACCACGCCTGCGGCTTTGGCTGCAAGGCGCATGGTACTGGCCTGCTCGAGGCTCACCGCCAGCGGCTTTTCGCAATACACCGGTTTACCGGCGGCGATGGCAGCCATGGCCATGGGGTAGTGCAGATGATTGGGGGTGGTGATGGCGATCAGGTTGACCTTGGGGTCATCGATCAACTGTTGCCAGTCGTTGTGAGCAGCATCGAAGCCCCAGGCCTCGGCGCAGTGGCGGGCGCGCTGCGGGTCGGCGTCGGCAAGGGCGGCGAGTTTGAGCTTCAGCGGCAATTCAAAAACAGCGCTGACATTGCGAAAGGCCAGGGCGTGGGCGCGGCCCATGAAACCTGTGCCGATGAGTCCGATACCGAGTTCGCGCATAGCCGGGGTCCTTTGGATTTTTATTTTCAGGAGGGCTATTTATGGAATAAAAATTCGTAACATGCAATAAAGTGGAATAAATATTCTTTTTCTTGGCGAGGTCAGGAAGCGCTGAGAATGGCTACACTGCCTTGCGTCATTGCCTACAACAACGCCGGAATCTGCTGGCTTGTGCGTCGGCTAATTCGAAGGATCTCGAAAAAACGGCCTATGTTTTTGTTGATGGTGATCGTCACGAAGCAATGGTTGTACGTGATTCTGCAGGATTCCAGCACGGCGGCATTGTTTGGCTAACGAATGGTAAATTTGCAAGCCGCGTCACCGACTATCTGTGTTGAAATCCAGCACCCACATGGCCGCGTCAAAGTGAACTGGCCAACTGAAAATGCTGCTGTCTGCGCAACCTTTCTCCGAGACCTGCTGAGATGATTCGCATCGACTCCATCTGGCTCGCCACGGAGCCGATGGATATGCGCGCGGGTACCGGGCCATAGTTGGCAACCTATCTCGTTACGCAAGGCTTTATGCAAGGAGGCATAATAATGACATCCATAAATTTCCATTTCATCGACGCGCGCGGCGCGCTTATCGATCACCGTGATTGGCTTCACACCCGCCTGTTAGAAACCTACGCAAAAGCAACTGCGTTGATGCCGTTGCGCCCACTTGATGTGATAGTGAAAGCTGGCACTCATGTCATTCCAGAAAAGGGGCATCTAGGATATGCGTCGGAACCAGGTCTTATTTTTTTGACCGTAGATCCTGCAAGTGACATTTTCAGAGCAAACCAAGACGCGTCGCTCGAACGAATGTTTGCACATGAACTTCACCATGCCGCCCGATGGGAGTAACCGTCCGGCCAAGTCACCTACCGAACTTGAGCATTAAGGGCGATGGTGTCCGCGTATTTTAGGTGGACACCATTTCTAGCCTTTTAAGCGGGTCTTTCCATGCAGCCACAACGCCGATCCTATTCCAAATCATTCAAGGCCCAGGTAGTCCAAGAGTGCGCTCAGCCCGGCGCCTCGATTGCCCACGTCGCGCAACACCACAGCCTTAACGCGAACCTCGTCCATAAATGGATTCGGGTACAAACGAACGAAGTCACGGAGCTGCAACCTGCTTTCATTCCGCTACCTTTGCAGTTCGCCGGAGGGCATTCCCAGGCTGCGTCATCGAGCATCTGCGTTGAAATCCAGCACGCGCGTGGCACCGTCAAAGTGAACTGGCCGACCGAAAGCGCAGCCGACTGTGCCTCCTTTCTGCGAGACCTGTTGCGGTGATTCGAATCGATGCGATCTGGCTCGCCACCGAACCGATGGACATGCGAGCCGGCACCGAAACGGCGTTAGCCCGGGTCATTGCCGTGTTCGGTGCGGCAAAGCCGCACTGCGCTTATCTGTTCGCCAATCGCCGCGCCAATCGGATGAAAGTTCTGGTGCATGACGGCGTGGGTATCTGGCTGGCGGCGCGACGATTGAATCAAGGCAGGTTTCACTGGCCCGGCATTCGGCACGGATCGGAGGTCGAACTCGATAACGAGCAACTTCAGGCTTTGGTACTGGGCTTGCCATGGCAACGGGTCGGTGCTGGCGGCTTGATCACAGTGTTATAACGCCTGCCATTAGCCCATCGGTTTATCGCTGCTGACTTCCGGCTCTGGCACAATCAGCGGCATGACTTCCTCGCCCAATCTCGATCAAATGACACCGGAACAGCTACGTGCCTTGGCTGAACAGGCCTTGCAGTTGCTGTCTCAGGTTGACTCGATGGGCCAGAAAATCCACCGTCTTGAAACGGTCAACGAGCAACTAGCTCTTGAGATCGCCATCCTCAAGCGACACAAGTTCGCCAAGCGCAGCGAACAGCTAAGCCCTGACCAAGGTAGCTTGCTCGACGATCTGCTCGACACTGATATCGCGGCCATCGAGGCCGAGCTGAAGGCGGTCAATCCGCCACCTGCACCGGGTGAGCTACGTCAGACCCCCAAGCGTGCGCCGCTGCCGCCGCAGTTCCCACGTACAGTGATCCGTCACGAGCCAGAAAACACTCAGTGCGTCTGCGGCTGCCAACTTCAGCGCATTGGCGAAGACGTCAGCGAGAAGCTCGATTACACCCCGGGCGTGTTCACCGTTGAGCAGCATGTGCGTGGAAAATGGACGTGCCGCAAGTGCGAAACACTGATCCAGGCGCCTGTACCGGCCCAAGTCATCGACAAGGGGATCCCGACCGCAGGCCTGCTGGCCCATGTGATGGTGGCGAAGTTCGCCGACCATTTGCCGCTGTACCGGCAGGAGAATATTTTTGGTCGGGCCGGGCTGGCGATTGCCCGCTCGACACTGGCGCAATGGGTCGGACAGACCGGTGTGCAACTTCAGCCTCTGGTCGATGCGCTACGTGAACAAGTGTTGGCCCAGGGCGTGATCCACGCCGATGAGACTCCGGTTCAGATGCTTGCGCCAAGCGAGAAGAAAACTCATCGCGCTTACGTCTGGGCCTACTGCACCACGCCGTTTTCGGCGCTCAAAGCTGTGGTTTATGACTTCAGTCCCAGTCGCGCAGGCGAGCATGCGCGCAACTTCCTTGGGCGGTGGAACGGCAAGCTTGTATGCGACGATTTCGCTGGCTACAAAGCCGGTTTCGAGAAAGGCATTACAGAAATTGGCTGCATGGCCCACGCCCGTCGCAAGTTTTTCGATCTGCACGTGGCGAACAAAAGCCAGCTGGCTGAACAAGCGCTGTACTCGATTGGCGGCTTGTACGAAGTTGAACGCCAAGCTCGGGACATGTGCGATGAGGATCGTTGGCGAATACGCCAGGAAAAGGCGGTACCGATCATCAAAACACTGCATGACTGGATGTTGGCCCAGCGCGACCTGGTGCCCAACGGATCAGCCACGGCCAAAGCCCTGGATTACAGCCTGAAACGCTGGGTGGCGCTCACGCGCTACCTAGACGACGGGGCTGTGCCCATTGACAACAACCAAGTCGAAAACCAGATCAGGCCGTGGGCACTTGGGCGCTCCAACTGGTTGTTTGCTGGGTCGCTGCGCAGCGGCAAACGAGCGGCGGCGATCATGAGTTTGATTCAGTCAGCGCGTATGAACGGGCATGATCCGTATATGTATTTGAAGGATGTGCTAACTCGTCTGCCGACGCAGCGGGCGAGTGGGGTTACTGAGTTGCTCCCGCACAAGTGGGTGTCCGTTTAACTACGCAAGGCGTGCTTGCCGTAGCTTGAATTTTCTCGACCGTTGGATGGAGTTAAAGCGACAGAGCCATCCAAGCTCGCTTTCGCTCTTGTCGGAAAGGGCAAAAAACTTATCCCGAAAGATTAACTAAATGCATAGTTCCCGAGCCCAAAGCTTAAGGTACTTTCGGACTCGGGATAGACGATATCCAGTCGGTCAGCCAAGAGGGTACTCAGCACCTATCACTTCGGGATCAAACGGCTTGCGAGAGAATATTTTCCTGACCATTGGTGCGAAGTGCTCCAGATCTGGGGTAGGGAACGCTGGGTCAAAAGAGGCCTGATCCCAACGCTCGCAAAAATCTGCGCATAGCTGGAAGCATGGATGGTCTCTGTAGCGATCTCTCTCGTTACGGTCCCCGCCAAAGTAATGGGCATAGTAGAAGTTCTGGAACAGTCCATGATGATGCAGCACCCAGGCAACCTCGCCACGTACATAAGGTCGTATAATCGATGCCGCGTACTGAGAGTGGTTATACGGCGCGAGATCGTCACCGATGTCATGGATCAAGGCGCCTACGATCATCTCCTCATCTGCACCGTCTGCCTCAGCGCGAGCAGCCGTTTGTAAGGAATGCTCAAGACGGTTGATTTTGTAACCGCTTAGCGTAGTGGCCAACCCTTGCAGTGCATTCAGAATTCGATCAGCCAACCCTTTGTTGAACTCACTCTCCAGATGCTCAAGGAAATGGTATTCCTCGGACGTTCCATCTTTCATGCGGATGAACTCGACCTGCTCCATATCACGCGGCCTCTTCGGTTTGTTTGGATCCTTTGATAATTTCGCTCAAACGCTCACGCGGCCCGTCTAAGTCTATGTAGCATCCTTGCAGATGCCTTGCCCCTTCGGAAGGGTTGAAGCTTGTGCGGCCATGAAGGACTCGGCTGTTGTCGAAAAACATCAGCTCTCCGGCGGCTAACCGGAACCTCACCTCATAGTCTGGATGATTGAACAATTCGGCCAAACGCTTACGTGCTTTATGGAATGCCCGTACTTCGTCGGCCCTCAGCAGCGGTAAGCTGTCCAGACGTGGACTGTAGTGCACGCCAAGGGTCTGCCCAGTTTCATCGGTCTTGATCATCGGACGCCGGGTGGTCAGCTCTACACCTTTATCTACGAACCGAAAGCGAACCGGAGTGTTTTTGAGGAGCATGTAGCCTGCAAGGTCTTCTTGCATAAGCGCATCCACCACCTTAACGCTATCCACCATCGTCGAGAGCCCACCGGAGGTTTCGTTGACCAAGCAGTGCAAGAGCTGAATGCCCGGCACTGGGTCTCGGTAGGGATTATCGGTATGTGGGCCCAAGGCCACGGTGCTATAAGCTAAGTCGTTCGCCTTCGGTTTTGAACGAACTTCGAAATAAGTGCCAAAATTGGTTTCCTTGATGTACCCAAATTTTCGACCTACTTCGAGTACCTGCTCAGGAGTATTTGGGACGTTCGCAAGGACGATGTAGCCATATTGCAGGTAGGCCATAAGCGCTGCTTCGAATGCTTTGCTATCGCCCAGCGCTCGCCAGTCATGACGAATCAACCGCTGATCTAAACTGCTATCCCAAGCAATGGGCGCTGGGCTGTGATCGGCGTCAACAATTTCAGCCAGCAGATAGTCTGTTGTGTAGTGGGCACTATGACCGTCGCTGAAAGCAATTCGAACCCGCCCTTGTGAAAGGGGCTCAACCTCTGTCAATTGAACGTCTGGATCGATGAGGTGGGAATCGAACAGGCGCTGCTGCGTATTAGCGTCTGTCGACTCTGGATCCTGGGTTTTTTCACGGAGCCATAACGCAGGAATCTCGTACTCATCCTTGCCGGTGGAAAATTTGAGCGCGGGAGGAGTCTGTTGAATTTTCAATTCGGTGACTTGCATTTTTTGCAGATCCTGAGAGTGGAGGTGAACCCATTCTTTAGAGAAGTGTGCGTAATGAAAACGCGGGAAATCAGCATCTCTGCCATGCATTTTTCTAATGGTTAACGTCAGATGCCAAAGTAGGCGCGGGAAGCGCTCATGGCATCTTTCCCATCAAACGTCGTAACGCCGCCGAGCCATTTTTCCAGCCATGCGGGATTCCTCTTGATCCATTCTTTCGCGAGCATGACGGGGTCTTTTTTGTCTAGGACACCTACCATGATTTCGCTTTCCATATCGGTGTCGAAGCGCATATTGCTGATCAGCTTCGCAGCATTGGGGCAACGCGCGGCGTAATCGGGCGCCGTAACGGTGTACACAGTGGCTGCACCATAATCGGGGCCAAATACCTCGTCTCCACCTGAAAGGTAGGTCATTTTGAATTCTAGGTTCATCGGATGAGGCGCCCAGCCCAAGAACACGATTGGCCTTTTGCGTGCTATGGCGCGCGAGACCTCCAACCGCATTGCGGCTTCGCTGGACTCGACCAAGGTGAAGTTACCCAAACCATAAAGATTCTTTTCGATCATCTTCTTCAGGGATGAATTACCACCGCTTCCAGGCTCAATGCCATAGATTTTCCCACCCAACTGATCTTTAAATTTTGCAAGATCTTGGAAAGAATGCAGGCCCTGATCCGCTAGATAAGTGGGCACCGCCAATGTGTACTTGGCGCCAGTCATGTTCGGGGGCTGTTGCTTGAGCAGCTTGCCTTCTTTGACCAATGGCATGACGGTGGGATCGAGAGAAGGCGACCAATAATCGAGAAACGCGTCCAGTTTGTCCGCTTGGATCGACCCGAGAGCAATAGGCACTGCGACCAGCGTTTTGCTTGGGGCGTAGCCTAAGGACTCAGCCAGGGCCATCGTCACTCCATTGTTGGCAGCATTGTCCGCCCAGCCGAGATCGGCCAATCGAATAGACTTGCACTGTTCGGAATCACCTGCTGCGAAGGTGCTTAAAGAGGTGAATGCCAATCCAGAAAAAGCTAAGTAAAACAAGGCCTTGCGCATGAGTTGTCTCCGCGTACCAGTTAGGTCAACTAGGGTCAGTAGGTCTTGGCAGAGAACAAATTTGTGTGTGAGGATGACCGAGCTTTTTTGTTTTAGATTTCGGTTCAAGGCCAAGACTACTCAGTCCCCTGCGGATGAGATACACGTTTAAACCTTATACGGGGCATGCATAAATCTTATGGAAGGCCAGAGAAAAACTTTCCCTGCTATGAAGGCGCTGGTGGCTTTTGAGGCCGCAGTCAGACTCGGGTCTATGACCGCAGCAGCCAGGGAAATAGGCACCACTCAGCCTGCTATCTCGCAGCAAATCAGAAGCCTTGAGGAGACGGTAGGAGGGGCCTTGCTCTATCGCTCGGGCAATCACTTGCGGCCAACGGCCAGTGGAAAGCGCTTCTACGAAGACCTATCGCCCCTGCTTTCCAACTTAGACTCTGCGTTGGAAAGAGTCCAAGCAAGCCTTTCTAATCATCTACCATTGATTACCATTTCTGCGAATTTTGGTTTTTCCCATCTTTGGTTATTACCTAGGCTGCATCTTCTCCAGCTCGAATTTCCTGGCTTACGATTTCAAATTCTTCCTATGGACTCGCACGACACATCCAATTTGCATGACGTAGATTTGGCCATCAGCTTCGATCAACGTGATCCAAAAATGGAAAGCGAAATCATGCTCGCGCCGGAGAAGGTCTTTCCAGTATGCAGCCCGGCTTTTGCGCAGCAGCACGGTTTATGGACTGACGTAACACAGAGCGACTTGAAGTCGCTGGCGTTGCTTCATATGGATGAACGCAATCCAAGGTGGTTGGATTGGGCGAGATGGTCTGCCCTTGCTGGGTTTGGTTCAATTGATGAAAAAACCAGTTTCACTTTTAACAATTATCCATTGCTTTTGAACGCTGCAATTCAGGGAAAAGGCCTCACGCTCGCTTGGGGTGCACTTGTGGATCAGGCGATCCAGGATGGCCTATTGGTGCGGTTAGGGCCTACAGTAATTCGTGATGACCACGGTTACCTACTGCGCACTCGGCATCGTAACAACTCACTGATCACCCCTGTAATTGAGTGGTTTAGGTCGTCTATGGCTCATGCGAACTCCTGATTTTTATGGGTTTCGTGCTTACAGATACCTAAACGCGCGCAGTGCTAGGCGTACGTAAGGTGCGTTAGCCGGACGCTTACGGTGGGGATGACACCATCGCGGCTCCACGCAGCGCATTTATAGCGAATGCAATTCCACTCTTCGTAATCCACCCACCTAGGCATGTAGAGGTCATTGCTTATACGTGAGTTTCTGCACTTGCCCTGTAACACTTTTCAGGCCTGATTTCGGTAATTCAAGCGTATGGAACTCAACGCCCATTGAGTCAGCATGGTGTCGCTTAAGCAAGTAGAGCATGTCGCCAGACTCTGCTACCTGGCATCCCTCGTACTGGTCGAGATTTGCGTAAACCACTTGGCGAACAATACATTCTGAAGCGAGTTCCAGCGCCGCCGCCCGTCCTGCGTTCGATGGCACCCGCACCAAGAGATACCAAGCAGACATCAGCAGAAACGCGAGTATGCAAATGGAGCCGACAACCACAAACGCGCCTCGATTTTCAACAGCCCGGTCGCGCATGTTGGCCATCCATTTCGGCACTATGACGGGCTTGCCCGTGTCGTTTCCTGGTTTCTCAAAAAGTACCAAAAGAAGGGTTACTGTTCCGACCAGAGCCATTGCGAACACCAGAGCTGCAAGGAAGGACCCAAACCCGGCGGCTCCGTAGGCCACGAACTGCTGCGCGCTGATGCTCACCCGATCAATCGGCACATCCAGTGTTAGATAAAATTTCTCCAGGTGCGCAAAACCGCTAAGGGTAAAAGCTCCCACCATGCTCGCTATAAACAGGGCAGCGTCGATACGCAGATACTTTCTGAAGCTGCGGAGGCTTTCCTCTCTTGCGATGCGGTCCGTCAAAATGTTGATCTCCTTAAAGTAGTCAGGCTGAGCGTTGCCCCACGAGTATCATGGGGGACTTCCTGATGGTCGAGTTGAAGCCATTTCTCAGACGCTATGACCGGCCATCAAATCAGCTGCTGAGTAGACTTTCCATATCTGATTTTGTAGTGGGCGCGAGCGTAACTGGCTGGCCGAGAGCCGCCCATCCCGACACGAAGTTATTCAGCGATCACACCTATTCGGCTTGCAACGGCTAGCGTCGTTGGTCGATCCCGCTATCATGCATGGCGTAGATCACGAATGTAGATAACGCTATGCCAAAATTGTCATTCGCCGTCAGAATTTTGTTCGCATGCTGCCTTTTCATCGCAACCGCTAATCACATTCGTGCAGACGTTTCGCATGGGTTGCTCTGGGACTACGGATACGGGCCTAGCGCTTACTTGGCTAGCCGTATTTTCTGGGGGGCGCTTACGTTTTTTGACCCGCTCGCAGCATTGCTACTGTTCATCAAGCCAAGAGCCGGAATCGTGCTTACGTTAGCGATTATTTTGGTCGACGTGACCCATAACACTTTATACGTCGCGTTGAATCAACAATGGCTGGAGCCGTTTTACCTGTCCCAGGTAGCTTTCCTTGCCACAGTATTCCTACTCTCACCCATCGCTTGGAATCGCCCTATTCGAGGCGTAGCGCTCACCAATCCAGTCCGAATGTGATTCGCTCCATTTATGAAGTAGGAACTCTTCGATCTCACGCGGCTGCCTACGCATCGGGCGAGTGAAGTTGCTGACCTTCCGCCAAATAATTCGGCAATCAAATCACAGGATTAAAGGGAATTAACGATGGAAATAGATCACATTTTTATTTGTGTGAGTGATGACGGGCGAGGCGCTGACGCTCTGAAAGCCCTCGGGCTCGCTGAAGGGACGCCAAACGTACACCCAGGCCAAGGCACTGCCAATAGAAGGTTCTTCTTCCGAAATTCTTTCATTGAGCTTTTACATCTCACCGATGAATCAGAAGCTCAAAGTCAGTTAACGGCGCCAACCCAACTCTTTGACCGACTCAAGTGCGCAGATGGAGTCGCCGCGCCCTTTGGAATTTGCTTCAGACCATCCACCGTAGGCGAGAAGCCAATATTTCCGGTCTGGGAATATCGACCTGTTTACTTACCAGCTGCCCTGAAAGTCGACGTGGGGCGTGCGCCTGTATCCGAACCGATGTGGTTTTTTCTTTCGTTTGCCAAGAGACCAGATGAGGCTCCGATTGAGCGAGCGCAGCCGTTTGAACATCCCAACGGCTTTCGCGACATTACATCTGTGCGAGTTAGCACCCCCAACAGCCAAGCTTTTTCTACCCCTGCGAACTGCGCAAATCAGCTGAAAGGATTTGAAATTGTTCATGGTGATGAGCATCTGGTCGTATTGGAAATCGATCATGGCGCAAGTGGCCAGACACACGATTTCCGTCCTGGGTTGCCGATGATTATGAACTGGTGATGGATTGGCCTAACTATTCAGCCGACATCTCGTTCTGATCCCAACGCTGGGGGCGCTGGTGTGTACGTCATTGAAGTTTAGATTCAGCAGCGCGGTTGGCCGGGAGCTTATGAGTACGCTCCCCCCAAAAACCGATATGGCTCTGCGAAGTTGCTGCCACATAGATGGAAATATGCTTAGCTCCGTAGAGCGTTTTTTGGCTCAGTGCGTGCTGTGCTGTGGACTAGAATGAGAACCTCACTCATTTGGATAGGGACGGATGTGAATGGAAGCGTTAGCCACTTTTGCTACTAAGAATTTCAAACCAACAGGCCTGAGCCCAACCCCCGAGATTACTACCTCCTTACCAGTGTCTATCTGCACCATGGAGAAATGCTACTCAGGTGCTATCGACGGTGTTTCCTCAACAGTTTTTACTGCGGCGTTCGATCAGACGACCAGGACGGGCAGTTACATCGCTATTGAGAGCTTCAAAGGTGCGGTGAATGGAAAAGAAGGCGCCTTCAATTTCATCCACTCTGCCTCCACAACCGGCACTGATCGGGCAGATGAGTTTTTCTGCATAGTCGGAGGCAGTGGTACAGGTGATTTGAGAGGGATATCGGGATCAGGAGGGATCAAAGTCGATACCGATGGCACGCACCATATTTGGTTGAATTACCAACTCGAATAGGTCAGAAGTAAGTTTTGAGGTAATGCCGCAGAGGACCCCGTTGCCCTAGATGTTGCATCAGGGTGGGTGTCTTCACCGGATGCTTACGCTGGATTTGACTGGGAAGCCGGTTGAGTTTGTGCAGGGGGAATAGAGTCGTTCCTGGGTCCAGTCCCTCGAATACAAACCATTACCCGACACCCGATGCATCTCAGAAACAGGCGAGAGTCTTCCACGAGCCCTCCGATCAAACACCAAAGGCAGCCCTGAGGCTGCCTTCGGTTTATTCGCAAAACCGAATCAGGACAGGAACCCGCCATCCACATTCAGCGAAACCCCGGTCGTATAGCTGGAAGCATCACTCGCCAGGTACAACACCGCACCGGCCATTTCACTCGGATCCGCCACGCGCTTGAGTGGAATCTGCTGCAATGCGGTGTTCAAAATTGCCTCGTTCTTCACCAGCGCCGATGCAAACTTGGTGTCGGTCAAACCCGGCAGCAAGGCGTTGCAGCGAATGCCGAACTGCGCGCATTCCTTGGCGAACACTTTGGTCATGTTGATCACCGCTGCCTTGGTCACCGAGTAGATGCCCTGGAATATCCCCGGCGAGATGCCGTTGATCGAGGCGACGTTGATGATGCTGCCACCGCCGTGTTCGCGCATCAGCTTGCCGGCTTCCACCGACATGAAGAAGTAGCCGCGAATGTTCACGTCGACGGTTTTCTGGAAGGCGCTGAGGTCGGTGTCCAGCACGTTGCAGAACTGCGGGTTGGTCGCGGCGTTGTTGACCAGGATGTCCAGACGCCCGAATTGTTCGCGGATGGCGGCGAAGACCTGGGTGATCTGTTCCATCTCACCGATGTGGCAGGCAATGGCAGTGGCCTTGCCGCCGGCGGCGATGATCGCGTCGGCGACGTGCTGGCAGCCGTCGAGCTTGCGGCTCGAAACGATCACGTGGGCACCTTGCTGCGCCAGCAGTTTGGCGATGGCTTCACCGATGCCGCGACTGGCACCTGAGACGAAAGCGATCTTGCCGTCGAGGTCGAACAACTGAGTCTTGGACATGATTTTTCCTTGTTATGGGGCCCGATCAGAGGCTGGATTTCTGAATGACCTGCAAGCTCATCTGCTCCAGCAGTTTGTTCATGTGAATGAACTGTGCGAAGCGTTTGTCCTGGGTCTGACCATGGAAGAAGCGGTAGTAGATCTGCTGCACGATGCCGGCCAGACGGAACAGGCCGTAGGTGTAGTAGAAGTCGAAATTGTCGATCTGGATGCCTGAGCGCTCGGCGTAGTAATCGACGAATTCGCGGCGGGTGAGCATGCCGGGGGCGTGGCTTGGCTGGCGGCGCATCAGTTGCACCGGTGCCGGGTCGTCGGCTTCGATCCAGTAGGCGAGGGTGTTGCCCAGGTCCATCAGCGGGTCACCGAGGGTGGTCAGCTCCCAATCCAGCACGCCGATGATCTGCATCGGGTTGTTCGGGTCGAGGATCACGTTGTCGAAGCGGTAATCGTTGTGGACGATGCTCGACGTCGGGTGATCGGCTGGCATTTTGTCGTTGAGCCAGGCCTTTACCGCTTCCCACTTCGGCGCGTCCGGGGTCAGGGCCTTCTCGTAGCGCTCGCTCCAGCCTTTGATTTGCCGCGCGACATAACCTTCGGGTTTACCGAGATCACCCAGGCCATAAGCCTTGTAGTCGACCCGGTGCAATTCGACGAACTTGTCGATGAAGCTCTTGCACAGGGTTTCGGTCTTCGCTGAATCAAGACCCAGTTCCGGTGGCAGTTCGGAGCGCAGGATGATGCCCTTGACCCGTTCCATCACATAGAACTCGGCGCCGATCACCGATTCGTCAGTGCAGTGCACGTAGGCTTTGGGGCAATAGGGAAAACCGTCCCGCAGTTGATTGAGGATGCGAAATTCACGGCCCATGTCGTGGGCGGACTTGGCTTTGTGGCCGAATGGCGGCCGCCGCAGGACGAATTCCTGTTCGGGGTATTCCAGCAGGTAAGTCAGGTTCGACGCACCGCCCGGAAACTGGCTGATCACAGGCAAACCACTCAGACCCGGAATGTGCGCCTTGAGGTATGGATCGATCAGGCTGGCATCGAGTTCTTCGCCAGAGCGGATACGGGTGGACTGGTCAGTAAGCGCCATGCTTATCCCTTCTGCTTATTTTGGAGGCCAGACATCATTGGCTAATCTAATGGCGCGCCGGGGTGGCCACAAGCGCGGCACGGTCTTATAGGTTAGCGTGTTGCCGGATAATCAGCGTTCCTGATGTGCGCGAACAGGCGCGGCGGACTATGGTTCAGGGAGCGTCGCTTCCAGGAAGGAGATTCAACATGGGCTGTCCGCAAGTTTGCGCCACCGCGACCCTGCAATGCAGTTTCGGCGCGGCGCCGGCGGTACTCAACGTGCTGCCAGTGAACCGCACAATGACCGGGGGCATGCCGGCGGCGAACATCATGGACCACATTCCGTTGGTGAACGTCATGCCGTTCGGCACGTGCATGAGCATGGCCAACCCGATGGTCGCGGCCGCCACCGCCGCCGCACTTGGCGTGCTGACGCCGATGCCGTGCATCCCGGCCACCGCCACCCCATGGATCCCCGGCGGCGCGCCGACCCTGCTGCTGGGCGGCATGCCGGCCATCGATGCCAACAGCACTTTGATGTGCAACTGGACCGGAGTGATCAAAATCGTGATGCCGGGGCAAATGCAGATGCTGATTCCCTGATCGCCACAACCTCTGTAGCAGCTGGCGAAGCCTGCGTTCGGCCGTAGCAGCTGTCGAGCTTGCGAGGCTGCGTTCGGCTGCGAAGCAGTCGTAAAACCTGAGACTGCGGTACATCAGGCAGACTGAGTCAGCCGGACTTGCGACTGCTTCGCAGCCGAACGCAGCCTCGCGCTGCTCGGCAGCTGCTACAGAACTTAGGCTTGAGCAGGATCGCTCCAGCGCCTGAACCACCAGCGCATTCGTGAGATCGGCTTGCCGTCGGCGTCCAATGGTCGTCCGTCGCTGGCGAAGCCCTGTTCCGGTTCCAGCAATTGACCGTTGAGATATCGAGCCTCGACGGCCGGCTTGCCGTTCGGATGAAAGCGTTGATAGCGCCCGTCGCGCACGCCGTCGCGGTAAAACTCGACCTCCGCCAGTTGCCCATCGGGAAAGTAATTGAACGCCTCGCCATGCAACAGCCCTCGGCGATAAGTCGCCTTGCGCTGCAGACTGCCTTCCGGGGCATAGAAACTGGCAACCCCCTGCAGCTTGTCATGGACAAATGGCAGCTGCGCCGAGACCTTGCCATTGGGGTGGTAGAGCAGGGTGGTGCCTTGCAGCTCGCCCCGGTTGTAGTGCAAATCAGCCTGCGCGCGCCCGTCATCCTTGATGTGCAGCGCACCGTCGAGCTGGCCATCGAGCAGGCGCCCTTTGAGCTGTTTATCGTTCTGCTGCAAATCCAGCGGCGTGATGGCCATGGCGTCTCCTCATCAGTTGACCTGCACCAGACCACCCTTGATGGTCAGCATGCCGCCACCATCCACGGTCTGCGAAGCGGCGCCCTTGTTGGTCAGGCTGATCCCGGCATCGTTGGTCATCGTCGTGCCGGCCTTGTTCTCCAATGAGGTACCAGCCTGGTTGCTCACAGAGGTCCCGGCCTTCTGGCTGATCGAAGTACTGGCCTCGGCCGCCAGATCGGCGCCGCTCTTGATCGCGAAACTGCCACCGCTTTGCAGGGTCAGGGTGCCGGTCACTTTGATGGTCAGGTTGCCGTCCACCGTCAGGCTGTAATCGCCGGTGACCTTGTGCGTGTAATTGCCGCCGGTACTGTGGGTCTGGTCAGCGCCCACGGTCACCGTGCGGCTGTCCTTCACATCGAGCGTGTCGCTGCCGGTCTGGATGGTCACGCTGCGTTTGCCTTTCTCCAGGGTCACGGTCTCGTCGCCGTCCTTCACCGTGCGCGTGCGAGCGTTCTGCACGGTCAGGGTTTCATCGTGGCCGACCGTGGCGGTGGTGTCGTTGAGCACGTTGATCTTCAGGTCTTTCTGCGCCTGCAAAAACACCTCTTCGGCGTCTTTCTTGTCTTCGAAGCGCAACTCGTTGAAACCGCCGCCGCCCTTGGACGATTGGGTCTTGATTCCCGACTGGGTCTGATTCGCCGGCAGCGCATAGGGCAGCGCGTTGTCACCGTTGTAGACGCAGCCGGTTACCAGCGGTCGATCCGGATCGCCATCGATAAAGGTCACGATCACTTCCTGGCCGATGCGCGGCACGAACTGCATGCCGAAGCCCTTGCCACTCCAGGGCAGTACAACTCGCACCCAACAGGAACTGGTTTCGTCGTTCTTGCCGTCGCGGTCCCAAGGGAACTGCAACTTGATCCGGCCGTATTCGTCGGTCCAGATTTCTTCGCCCGACTTGCCGACGACAATTGCCGTTTGCGGGTGCATGCGCGGTTTGGGGGTGATGCGTTCCGGGCGGTACGGCGTGGCCTTGGGGATTGCCTCGAAGCGATTGCGATAGCTGTCGTGACTGGCGTCATGTGTCACCGCCGTCACCACCCAATCGATGTTCAACGTTGAATCATCGTGCCCGGCGAGGGTGAACCAGTGCCCCGGCACCAGCCAGCGGCAGTCGCTTTCACCGACAAAGCGTTTCTCCTGACTGCGCAAGCCGTCGACCCGCTGCTTGGTCAATGCATCGCCGCGCGCCTTGGCGTTGTAGCCGCCCGGATGCTCATACATCGAACGCGGCCCGGCCACCGCTTCGGCCTGGCCGTACAGCGATGTGGTCGGGGTGGTGAACTCATAATCCGTCGACCGATACACACCAGCCACGGCCTGAACGCAGACCTGCCCGGAGCGAATGCCGTGCAGTTCACGTTCGCCCAGTTGCTGGCCGAGATAGCTGACCTTGGGTCCATTGGGAATCGGCACAAACGCATCGTTACTGTCACCCAGCACCAGCGTGTGCTTGCCGTCCTCATGGGTGAAAAACCAGAAAATCCCTTCTTCCTCCAGCAACCGCGAGACGAACGCGAAATCGGTTTCGCCGTACTGCACGCAGTATTCGCGCGGGGTGTAACTGCCGGTGAGTGAGAGCTTGAAGTCGGTGAAGGCGTGGGCCTTGAAAATCGTGGTGACGATGTCTGAAGTGCTGAGGTTCTGGAACACGCGGTTGTTGCTGGCAAGGGTCAGCCACCAGAGCCATGGCCGTAGTACAAGCTGATAGCGCTCGGCGGTGGCGTCGGCGGGGAGTTGTCGGATTTCGGCGACCAGCGCGTCCAGCGGGCGGGTGAGGGCGTCGTTGTGCAGGGTGGCGGTGATGTGGGTGGCGACGGCGGTGGTCAGGGTGAGCGAGGAGCCGTCGTTGAGGCCGTTGAGAATTTGCGAGCCGAGCTGGTTGAGGGCCTCTTCGCCGGAAAGGGATTCAGGGTAAAGCGCCGACAGCGAGGCGGCGGTGAGGGAAAGGCTGGTGGTGGCATCGACGGAGCGGGGCATCAAGTAGCCTCAGGTGGTCAATGAATCAGCTTCGCAGCGAACCATTCTTGGCGCGGCGGCATCAACTAAGCTTAAGTCCGGCCAATGAGCAGCGTTCATCTATTGAAGTGTCTGATATGAAACTAATTCTCGACTTGATAAGGTTGTAGAAGTCGCGTTTGCTGAGGCCGAATACCTCAGTGCTACCCTTGGTTTTTCTGCTGCGGGCCATGATGGTCCGAATCACAAGATCGTTGATCTGATTGGCCGATAACTCGTCAAACATTAAGGTGAACAATACGGCTAATTGGTTGGCGTCTGCCAGATTTATGTTGGTGTTGTTTTCAGTAATGGCATATTCCTGATAGGTGTTCTGATAGTTGAGTGTCAGACGCTGTTTGATGGGAATATAGTGGTTCAGGGCAGAAATACTGGCCACCACCACGGCGATACCATCGGGAACTTGAGCATTCCAGGGTAAATGGGCCATGGGTGCCGGTTTCTTTTTAGTGGGAACCGGTTTTCCTGAGGTAGGATTGACTGTCATGGCGGTGAAGTTGTAAGTGGCAGCACCGACAATCATCACTCCGTTGTCACTGGTGCCCAGTGCCAATACACTTTTGTATTGCGTGCCTAATGCACCGCTGGCGTCGAGGATAGGAGAAAGGTCATCCCTGATGTCTGGGTCCATTACCTGATAGATATGATCCGTAACAGTAGGGTTGTCGTCCCCGCCTAATGAATAAATGAACTGATCGGCGATATAACAGAAATCTTCGTCTTTGACGTGTATATGCAACCGTTCACCAACATATTCGACCTCGGTAACCTCTTTTAATAACTGCAGGTTGTGAGTTTCGCAAAGCTTGATGATCTTTGCATTCCTGGCCCCAGGCAGTACTGCTCCCGTGAATTCGGAGCCGCCGGGGCGGGCAAGCCAGTTCATCTTTGGCGAGTGTTTGCTGGCAATATCGACCACCCAGGCGGCGGTGGCGCTACCGCCGTAGATAGCGCGGTCAATATTGGGAACTTGTTGCTCCTCGTCTTCAAGAAATTCGATACCTTCGATAACTTGTGAGTATTCAACACCGGGCGCAGGTGTTCCTGTTATTTTGGGCGGTTTACGTTGGGCGCCAATGCCGGTGGCAATCACTATTTTTTCAACGATTAAGGCATGCGAGGTATCAAACCAGGCGACGTAATTTCCTGGTTGGGTGAGTGACTTGGATATCCGCCGTACCTTGCGTGAAGGATTGTGACCGTAGCGACTACCTTTGACGATTTCACTGACGCCTTGCTGAAAAACACCTGAGGAGAGGAAGTTGTCCAGGCTCATTTCACCATTGGCAACCGTGAACGACGGTGGTGGAGAACCCGGTAAGTGCAGGAGGTGGGCGGGCTGGCCCATGGGGTGTTCTACGAGTTTTGCCCATAGTCCATCCTCACCGACAACTACAGTTTTATAGCCATCGGATGAGGTGTTCAGGAACACTGCAGCGGAAACGCCTGCGCCTATTATCAGTCGGGTCGGCATGATGACTTACCTCATATTGGCTGCACTACCTTCATCGAAAAATAACCAGCACAGCACATGGCAACTGCTTCCTCTGCTATGCGACATCTTCGGGTTTACACTTTGCTCCTGTTTACACAAGAGAGTCAGTCGTCCGGGAGTTACTCCAACACCCACTCCGCCAACTTCCCCGTCACCTGCGTCATCAACACATTCTCGACATCCCTCGCACCCGCCGCACTGCACTTGGCCAACACCGCCTGCACAATCCCGGCATCGAACTCAAACTGTTTCCCGGTCGCAGCCTTGTACCGGCCGCGCAATTTCTCCAGCTTCGCCAGCACAATCCCTTCCAGCGTCGCTTCATCCAGTGGCCGATACGCCACCACCGTCATGCGCGCCAGAAACGCCGGGCGAAAGGCTTTCAGCAGCACGTGATGCAGCACTTCGTTGAAGGCATCGGTGCCCAGTTGAGCGGTCGGTGTGTCGAGCAGCAACTCAGCCCCGACGTTGCTGGTGGCGAGCATTACGGTGTTTTTGAAGTCCACCACCAGCCCGGTGCCGTCTTCCATCACGCCTTTGTCGAAGACGTTGTAGAAGGCTTCGAGCACGTCCGGATGGGCCTTTTCGATTTCGTCGAGCAGCACCACCGAATAGGGTTTGCGCCGCACCGCTTCGGTGAGTACACCGCCGCTGCCGTAGCCGACGTAGCCGGGTGGGGCGCCTTTGAGTTGGCTGACGGTGTGGGCTTCCTGGTATTCGGAAAGGTTGATGCTGATCAGGTTGCGTTCGCCGCCATACAGCGCGTCGGCCAGGGCGTAAGCGGTTTCGGTTTTGCCGACGCCGGTGGGGCCGACCAGCAGGAACACGCCGACCGGTTTTTGCGGGTCGGTGAGGCCGGCGCGGTAGGCTTGCAGGCGTTGGGCGATGGTGTTCAGCGCGGTGCTCTGGCCCATGACGCGCAGGCCCATGCGCTGGCCGAGGGTGCGCACGGCATGGGCTTCGTCGGCGAGCATCTTGCCCACCGGGATGCCGGTCCAGCCGGCGATCACCGCAGCCACGGTTTTGCCGTCGACCTGCTCCGGCACCAGCGGATCGTCCTGGCGAATGGCGTCCAGCCCGGCCTCCAGGCGCACCAGTTCGGCGGCCAGATGATCGATGCGGCTATCAGTCGCTTCGTCCGGTTTATCGTTGTCGGCGCGTTCGCTCAAGGTGAGTAATTCGCGACGGGTTTCCAGCAGTTCGCGCACGGCGATCCGTTCTTCGTTCCAGCGAATTTCCAGCTCGCGAATGGCCTGCACGTTACCCACGGATTCGGTTTCCAACAGGGTAATGCGTTCACGGTGATCGAGCCCGGTGGCCTGTTCGCGACGCAGGCGTTCGACTTCATCCTTGAGGCTCTGCTGGCGATGGCGCAGGCTTTCCAGCGGTGGCGGCACGTCGTGCTGGCCGAGGGCGACCCGGGCGCACGCGGTGTCGAGCACGCTGATGGCCTTGTCCGGTAACTGGCGCCCGGAGATGTAGCGGTGGGACAGTTTCACCGCTTCGTGGATCGCCGCGTCCAGCACCTGCACACCGTGATGCTGTTCCAGTTTCGCAGCCACGCCACGGAGCATTTCCACAGCGGTGATTTCGTCCGGCTCCTCGACTTGCACCAACTGAAATCGCCGGGCGAGGGCGGGGTCTTTCTCGAAGTATTTTTTGTACTCAAGCCAGGTGGTCGCGGCCAGGGTGCGCAACTCGCCACGGGCCAGCGCCGGTTTCAGCAGATTGGCCGCGTCGCTGCCGCCTTCCGCGCCGCCAGCACCAATCAGGGTGTGGGCTTCGTCGATGAACAGAATGATCGGTTTGTCGGCGCTGCGCACCGCGTCGATCACGCCTTTGAGGCGCTGCTCGAACTCGCCCTTGACCCCGGCGCCAGCTTGCAACAGACCGAGGTCGAGTTCCCGCAGGCTGACTTCCTGCAACGACGGCGGCACATCCCCGGCGGCAATGCGCAACGCCAGGCCTTCGACCACCGCCGTTTTGCCCACTCCCGGTGCGCCGACCAGGATCGGGTTGTTCTGCCGACGGCGCAGCAGGATGTCGATGCACTGACGAATCTCGCCGTCGCGGCCGACGATGGGGTCGATGCGCCCGGCGTGGGCATCGGCGGTCAGGTCCTGGGTGAACTGGTCGAGCACCGAATCCTGTTTCGGTTGCGGATGGCCGGTACTGACCGGCCGCGTGCCGCCAACGTGTTCGCGCGAGTTTTCGGTCCACTCCAGCAAATTACTGCGCAAGGCTTCCCGTGGAATTTTCAACAGCGACGAGGCGCTATTGAGCAGCAGGCTGCGACGTTCATCACGGTCGAGCAGGGCCAGTAGCAGCAAACCGGAGCGGATGCTCTCCAGGCCAAGCACACTGGCCTGAACCACCGCGTCTTCAAGCAGGCCGATGGTGTGCGCCGAGAGCGCCGGGGTGCGGGTGCTGCCGGATTTGAACAGTTCCAGGGCCTTGTTGATTTCCGCCGTCAGAGCATCGCGCTCCAGCCCGAAGCGCGGCAGCAGCCAGGCGAAGTCGCCGCCCTCGATGTCCAGCAACTCCAGCAGCAAGTGTTCGATTTCGACGTAATGATGACCCCGTTGCAGGCAGCGCTGCGCGGCCCGTTCGAGGGCGCGGCGGTTGTCCGGGTTGAGGCGTCCGATCAGGCTGGCCAGTTCCATGTTCAGGTGATCTCCAGCTGACGAAGGCGGGTTTCGATCCGTTGCACGGCAAGGCTGGTCTGGCGTTGCAGGCCGCCGTTCCAACTGAGCAGGGGCGGGGCCTGGCGACCGAGTTTCATCGGACTCGCACCGCGCACCAACAGCACCAGTGTGCAATCCAGGTCGGGGCCGAAATACAGCGCGCTGAGACTGGCCAGCGCCGGATGGGCTTCACCGTCCGGCAGAAACCGCGCCGCCTGCGCCGAGGTCAGCGGGCCGAGGGTCAGGCGGATGCCGGCGTGTTCATCCCAGACCCGAGTGCCGGCCACCGCGCTACGACCCAGTTGCAGGTTGCGCCCACCCGGTTGCAGGCGACTGCGACTGGCCGGCGGAATCTCCCGCCAGGCACCTTCATAGGCGCTGAGTTCTACCGGCAGTTCGAAGTGCTCGCGCACGATCGCGGCGAAACCGGCCAGGGAACGACGACCGTCGGCAAATAGCGCGCTGCACGCCAGTACCGCAGAGTCGGGTACGGCCTGGCGTTCCTGCAAGGCTTTGGGCAACAGCCCGGTCAGCGCTCGCAGTTGCGCCTGCACCGGCGACGCGCCGGGGGCTGTGAAGCCAACGGCGATCCGGTGTTTGCGCATCACCTTGTACAGCAGGCTGAGCAAGCGATGCTGGAACAGGTCGAGGAATTCGGCCGGAGCGTGATCCTTGGCCCGGGCCCGTTGTTGCAGCCATTCCTGATAGGCGTAGGGCAGGGGGCCGTCCGGCCCGCCGAGGCCAAACACTGGTGTCGTGAGCGTCGGTGGCTGGTCAGCTTCCTGAGTCAGACTTTCGATTTCACTGGCGGAAAACAGCGGCGTCAACGGCCCGCGCAGGCGCAAGGCTTCTGCTTGAGGGGCGGTGCCGCTGCCCAGGGATTCGGCTTGCGGGTGTTCGCGTTCCAGCAGCAACAACGCCTGCAACAACTCGAACGCCTGCGGATCGCGCCGCAGCTTCTGACTCAGACTCAGAGGGACAGCGGCATGCCGGCTTGGGGTTGCCATGTCTTGACCTCCTTGTCTGACTGGACCAGAACCGTGCGCACGAAGCGATTGGCCGTGGCATAGAGTGAAAAGAACTGCGCCAGCACCGCTGAGAACAGCACGGCGCTGCTGCCGACGAAATGCTGTGGGTCGAGTTGCAGCCGGACCTCCAGCCCATTGCGCCAGCCGCGCCACGCGTCTTCACCAACATGGGCGATCACCCGTTCGCAGCCGAGGCTTAACAAACCGTCGATTTGCCGCAAGGCGCTGGCCTCGTCACGCAGGTTGTGCAACTGGAGGATTTCCTTGAGGGCATCCAGCGCTTGCGGCCCCTCGACCAGTGACAAATGATTGAGGGTCAGTTGCGACACCAGCCGCCAACGGGATTCGCCATCCAGTCGCGGCAAACTCTGCGGGCTCGGCGGGTTACGCAAACGGGCCCAGGCCACCGGCCCCGGTCGTTCGAAACCCAGGGGGGTGCCGGCCGGCAGGCTCTGGGCCAGATGCCGGTTGGTGCACAGCAGTTCCCCGGTGAGGCTGTATTCGCTGGCCTCGGTCAGCGGGTCGAGCCGGGTGTCCACCAGACTCACCATCAGGTCGGTGCCCAGACGATTCGGGGTCATGCCGCTGACCCGTCGCGTATGCCAATAGCATTGTTTGTCGCCGCCGATATGCTGACTGCCGTAATACGCTGGCACCCGTTGCACGCCCTGGCTTGAGCTGGCGCGCATGGCGCGGATGCTGTGGATCTCGACGCTGTTTTCCCGGTGACTGTCGGCGACCAGGCGATACTCGCTGCGGGTGCCGTCCGGGCGCAGTGGTTCCGAGGTTCGTGGAAACAGGTTGATCACCGGTGCGCAGCCCAGGGCGAAGTCGCTGGCCTGAAGGTGCAGGCGGTTGGCCGGGGCGCGGTCGAACACGATGTACAGGTACAGCGTCTGGCTGTCGCTGGAGGCGCCGGCCAATGGAATGTCGAAGAAGTTGAATTTGTCCGGGAACGCAAAGTACTCGGCGAGCAGGCGCATGCCCGGATGCACGCCGTCCTCGTCCGGCAACAGCACTTCGTCGCTGGCAAAACCGACGATTTGCGGTAACCCCGCCAGCATGACCGGCACGCTGCCGACCGGTCCGGCCAGCACCTTCACCGCGTGGGCGCCGAGCAGGTCATACAGGCAGGCGTTGATCACCGGTGAGGCGGCCAGGTGCACGCGCAATTGTTTGATGGCCAGCGTCGACCACTGGCTCTCACCCAGGCAACGCAGGCTCAGGCGCAAGGCCGAGCGTGCTTGCTCCACACCGGTCAGGGCCTGGGCTTCATCGCTGCCCAGCAGCAGCGCTTCGTTGATTTCCACCGGCCACAATCGAACCGCGGCGCTGGTGCGAAAGTGGATGCTCTCGCCTTTGCTGGTGGTGACGAATAGCGGTGTGTCGCGGGGCAATGGATAACCATCGTTCAGGTTGCCCTTGCTCGGGTCCGGCTCGAACTGCACGATCGCGCAGGACGGCAGCGGCCGCATGGCCAACGGGTAAAGCTGTTCGAGCAAGGCGTCGCTGAACTCGGCGTAATCGTCATCGAGCCGCCGTTGCAAGCGTGCGGCGAGCAGGGCGAAACCTTCGAGCAGTCGTTCGACATGTGGGTCGGGGCATTCACCGGGGGACAGTTCCAGGCGTCTGGCGACCTTGGGATATCGCTCGGCAAAAATGCTCCCGGCGTGGCGCAGCCAGGTCAGTTCGCGTTGGTAGTAATCGAGCAGTTGCGGGTCAATCGAGTCGCTCATGACGCACCTCAAGACCATGGCTGGCCTTCTCGATGACAAAGGCCACGGGCCAGTGCTGCTGGCCGCTGCGTAACTCGCCCACCAGCCGAATGCTCAGTTGCTGCGGATGGCCGGGGACCGGATTGACCTGGACCTCGCCCAGTTGCAGGCGCGGTTCGAAATGGCTGATGGCCTCGCGCACTTCCCGCGCCAACTGACGACGGTCATCGCTGCGCTGCTGTTGCAAGGCCGTCCAGTCAGCGATGCCGTAGTCGAGAATGCTCGGTGGGGAGGTCAGCGGACGTGAGCCGCGTCGGGTGTTGAACAGGCGCAGCAACTCCGTGTGCACCGAGTCGAGCAGCCCCTGGCGATCGAACACCTGCACGGTGTCGACCTCGCTGGCGGCGAGGCGCTCGAACAACGGTGGGAGCATGCAGGTGCCTGCCATGGCCGACGCGTCCGCTTACTTGACGAGCTTGTTGGCGGCCATGTCCCAGGTCGAGGCGGCCGTGCCTTCCTTGGTGCCGTCGTCTTTCTGGGCGGTGAGCTCCCACTTGATCTTGGTGAAGTTCAGGGAAATGGTTTCCACCGGTTTGCCACCCGTACCACCACTGACGCTGACATTGGACAGCACCACGTTGGTCAGTGTGTAGATGATGAACGGCATCAGCTTACCGCTGCCTTCGGCGGCGTTACGGCCGATGGTGATCTTGGCTTCGGGGATCGGTTTGCCGGCGCAGCAATATTCGTTGAGGGAAGGCGTCGAGCTGTCGACGAACTTGGTCAGGGTGAACTCGCCGATGTGCGGCTTGCCGGAGGTGCGCTCCGAGTTGCTGACGTCATTGGTCACCTGCATGGCCACGTTGTGGCTGTAGGACATGACTTCGATCTTGTCCTTGTAACCCTCAAGCAAGCTATCGCCTTTGATGTCGCCGCCGAGGTCGAGAATGATTGCATCCATCGCATGAAACTCCTGAAAGTAATCGTGCTAGATAAGCAGGGGAATCCCGCCGGGTTGACCCCGACGGGAGGCAGGTCAGGCGGCTACCGGTGGCGGCAGGGTCGCGACCAGGCGGATCGACGCGGTCAGTTCCTCTAGCTGGAAGTGCGGCCGCAGGAACACCGTGGCCTTGTAGGCTCCGGGCTTGCCGGCGACCTCGGTCACATCCACCCGGGCTTCACGCAACGGGTACTGCGCCTTGATCTCTTGCGGCGCGTTGTCGTTGATCAGCACGTAGTCGGCGATCCAGTTGTTGAGGTAGGTCTGCACATTGTCGCGGGTCATGAAACTGCCGACTTTGTCGCGCATGATCACCTTCAGGTAGTGCGCGAAACGCGAGGCCGCGAGCACGTACGGCAGCATCGCCGAGATCCGCGCGTTGGCATTCGCCTCGTTGGTGTTGTAGACCTTGGATTTGTTGGTGGTCTGGCCGCCGAAGAACACCGCCACGTCGCTGTTTTTCTTGTGGCACAGGGCGATGAAACCGAGGTCGTTGAGCTCTTTCTCGCGACGGTCGGTGATCGCCACTTCGGTCGGGCATTTGAGCGACAGGTCACCGGAGGTTGTACGGAAGGTATGGGCCGGCAAGCCTTCCACCGCACCACCGCCTTCGGCTCCGCGAATCGCCGCGCACCAGCCGTATTTGGCGAAGGCTTCGGTGATCCGTTGTGACAAGGCCCACGCGGCGTTGCCCCACAGGTATTTGCCGTGGTCGCTGCCGTTGACGTCTTCGACGTAGTTGATGCCTTCCACCGGCGACGTGTCAGGACCGTAAGGCAGGCGCAGCAGGAAGTGCGGCAGCACCAACGATACGTAGCGCGAATCTTCGCTTTCACGGAACGAGCGCCACTTGATCAGCTCCTGGCTCTCGAACACTTTCGACAGATCCCGTGGCACGGCCAGTTCGGTGAAGCTGTTCATGTCGAACAACCGAGGGCTGGCGGCGGCAATGAATGGCGCATGGGCGGCCGCCGCGACGTTCGACAGTTTCTCCAGCAGGCCGATGTCCTGCGGGTGCCGGCCGAAGGTGTAGTCACCCACCAACAGGCTGAACGGGTGGCCGCCGAAGGTGCCGTATTCCTCTTCGTAGATCTTCTTGAACAGCGCGCTCTGGTCGAACTCGACGGCTTTTTCCAGGTCGTTCTGCAGCTCTTTCTGGGTCACGTTGAGCAGGCGCAATTTCAGCCGGGAACTGGTCTCGGTGTTCTTAACCAACAAGTGCAGACCGCGCCAGGAGGCTTCAAGTTTCTGCAGGTCCGGGTGGTGCAGCACTTCGTTCAGTTGAGCGCTGATCAGCTCGTCGATCTGGCTGATGCGGTCGTTGATCATCGCCACGGTGTCCTTGTCGACGGCCATGCCTTCATCGAGGACCTGAGTGGCGAATTCCGCGAGCATGTCGCGGGCGTAATCCTGTTGGCTGTCGTCATGGGCCATGCGGCCTTTGGCGATTATTTCATCGAGCAAGGACAAGGTCTCGCTTGCACTGTCACTGGCTTGGGTCTGGGCGGCGGATGAGGCGGGCATGGCAAAATTCTCCCTGGGTGGATGAGCGATCAGGCTTGCGGTTCAGCCGGTGCTTCGCTGTCGCCAGCAGGAGCGGGAGCGGCGGTGTCCGGACGAGCCGACTTGATCTCTTGCAGTCCCTCGGTGTTGGCAATGACGTCACGCAACAGCTTGTCCAGATCATCGTTGCCGTCGAGTTTGGTCAGCAGGTCGCGCAGACGCTGGCGAGCTTCGAACAGACGCCGCAGCGGAGTGACTTGCTCGACCACCTTGACCGGGTCGAAGTCATCGATGTGTTTGAAGTTGAGCTCGATGTTGAGCTTGCTGTCGTCGCCGCTGAGGGTGTTGTTGACCTGCAAGGTGGCGCGCGGGCCGATCGAGGCGAGGACTTCATTGAAGTTGTCGCGGTCGATTTCGGTGAAACGCCGTTCATTCAATTTCGGGAGTGGTTCGAGAGGCTTGCCGGAGAGGTCGGCAAGAATACCGACAACCAATGGCAATTCTTTCTTCTCGATCGCGTTGCCGATTTCGACGTCGTAGGTGATTTGCACCCGGGGTGGGCGAACCCTGTCTAGCTTGTGCTGAGTACTTTCTGCCATGGTGGCTGACTCCGATGCATGAGGCGGGAGCAATGCATCGGGAGGCCCGTTTCATCGCATTCCCTTACTGGACCGTAGGTTAGAAAGGGAGGGCAGAGGACCTGTCATTCCTTTGACGAACCTTCCGAATTCGTCGTGCCGACCGAACTACCCAAGACGCTAGAACAGGTCTATAAAAAAGCAAACGAAAAACGTTTTTGGACCGTGTCGAGAAAAGGAAAATTCATTTTGTACGCACGTCTCTTTTCTTTGGTTCTGCTCCTCTCACTCGCCGGGTGTTCGTTGTTCGGTCCTCGCGTCGATCTCGATAACCTGACGCTGGACGTCGCGCCCCGCGCCAACGACGACACCCCGATTGCGGTGGACTTCATTGCGGTGAACGACGCAGATCTGCTCAAGCAATTGTCGGGTATCACCGCCCGCCAGTGGTTCGCCGAGCGTGAGCAGTATCAGCGCGACTACCGACAGCTGATGACAGTCTGGGGACTGGAGCTGGTGCCGGGTCAATTCATCGACAAACAACCCTTTCCGCTGGGGGGGAAGCGGGCGGCTGGACTTTTAGTCTTCGCCAGCTATACCACTCCCGGGGCACACCGGTTGCGGCTGGACGATCAAAGCAACGCCTGGCTCAAGTTCGACAGTCGCGAGATGACACTGGTCAGCGACCACCCGAACTGAACACCGGGGGATTAAGGCGCGTAAACAGACATGTAGGAGCCAGGCTTGCCGGCGAAGGCGTCCTTGCGAGCGCCTTCGCCGGCAAGCCTGGCTCCTACGAAAAGCGGGCCAGGCCGCCATTGGTGCGGCGTCACGAGAGGTCGAAGGGAATCGTATGAGTCTGCTTCCTGACGCGGTTTGCTGGCATGAGGGCATGCAGTTGCTGCCCCAGCATTTTCAGTTGCAAGGGCTGCGGGCCGAGGCGTTGGTAGCGCATTTCGCCCAAGCATGTAATCCGTGGTTCTGGGGCGTGGCCCGCGTTGAATTCGATCCCTCGGCACTGAGCGCCGGGCTGGTGCGCCTGCTCAATTTGCAGGCGACGTTGCCGGACGGTTTGCCGGTCAATTTGCAGGCCGGTGTCGGGCCGATGCTGGAGCTCGACGTCAGTGAAGCGATCGACGCCACGGACAACGCCACTGTCACCGTTTACCTGGCGGTCAGTCCGCTGTGGCGTGCCGGTCAGTTACTGCCGCTCAAGGGGCGATTGCAGTCTGTCGTCGGCGATGCGCTGCCGGATCTCACCAGCGGCGAGTACCCCGAATCGATCACGGTGTGGCGCCCGAATCCGCGTTTGTGCACGCAACTGAACAAGGCCGATTCGGTCTGCCTGCCGCTGCTGAGAATTCGCAAGGAAGGCGGCGGTTTTCTTGCGTTGCCTTACACACCGCCGACGCCGTGCCTGTTGCCCGAGTCGGTGGTGGGCCGGCGCGTGGCGGGACTGTGTGCCAGGGCGCGGGAGAAATGCATGTTCCTCGCCGGTCGCTTGCGTCAGGCGCAGCAGGCCGGCAATCAGGATGATTCGATGGAAATCCGGCGTCAGTTGACCGCGCTGTGGGCGCGGTTGCCGGAAGTCGAAGGTCTGCTGAACAGTCGCGTGGCCACGCCGCAGGCGCTGTATGGCTCGCTGCTCGGGCTGACCGGCGCCTGGTCGGCGCTCGATCCATTGGCGGGTGTTCCGGCGTTCGCCCCGCTGGATTTTCTGGAGTTGCAGCGCGGCTATGAAACGGTGCTCGACTGGCTGGAAAAGACCCTCGAACTGATCCGCGCCGGCTATCGCAGCCTGGCGTTCGAGCGCAACGAACAATCCTTCTCGATTCAATTGCCCGACGACCAGCCGAGCCAACGGCTGGTCATCGGTTTGCGCATGCCCAATGGCGCCAGCGAGCAGGCCGCCAGCGAATGGTTGAGCGGCGCGATCATCGCCTCGCAGCCGCACATCCCGTTGCTCAGCCGCCAGCGCATGAGCGGTTTGTCCCATCAGGCCATGAGTCGCAATGAGCAAGTGGCCTACGGCGTCGGTGACGATACGCGGTTGTTCGTGGTGACGGCCGAAGGCCAATGGTTCGACGGGCAGTTGCCGTTGCTGATTGCCGCACCGGCTTCCAGGCTGGCCAGCAGTCCATGGCAAGTGGTGTTGTTTGTGGCCCAGGCGAGTGAAAGTGCTTGATCGAGGAAGGAACGTCATATGTCTGAGGGGAATGCCGGGACAGGTACACGCGGCCTCAACGAAGCGCCGCTGAGCAGTGCTTTTCGCCAGGCCTGGCAGCAATGGTCCCAGGACTGGAGCCAGTTGCCCAAGGACAGCGAAGACGAAGCGCTGGTGGAAGCGGTGGTCGAACTCTCCACGCAAATCTCCCAACGCCTCTGGCGAACGGCCTTCGCCAAAGTCGGTGACGCCGCCACTGAACAAGTCAAAGCGCTGGTCTATGCCTTTGTCGCGCTGGTCGATGAAACCTTGCTGTTCACGCCGTGGCCGGGCCAGTCGGCCTGGCAGGATAAACCCCTGGAATCGCGGATGTACTCCAGTCGTCAGGCCGGCGAGCGGATACCGTTGGCGATCAAGGAACTGCTGGATGAGCAAATCCCTACCACTCGCGATCTGGCCAATGTCTATTTGCAGTGCCTGGTGCTGGGCTTTCAGGGGCGTCTGCGGGGTGAACAGAATCAGGCCCAGCATGAAAAATGGCGCCTGGCGCTGTTCACCTTTGCCTGGCAGCACGAGGCGGATTATGCCGATGTCAGCGCCCGGCTCGAACAACCTTCGGCGGTGACGCCGCTGCAATTGCCGGTGCGTCTTTCGTTGCCCGATGGCTTTCGCCTGGGGTTGGGAATTCTTGCCGTGGTCCTGCTGCTGACCGGGTTGGGGCAGTTGTTCTGGCGTGACATTCGCCAGGAGCTCGAACCGGTCTTGCAACTGACCGATTCGGTGGTCACCTCGGAGCAAGACTCATGAGCACGCTGGGGATTATCGGCCTGATCATCGTCGTGCTGTTGGTGCTGGCGATTGTCGCCGTGGCGGTCTGGTGGTTGCGCACGCAAAGCGGCGCGGCGATCCGCAGTTTTTACCTGGCGGTGCGGCAGATGGAGCAGGAGCAGGGCACCCGGGATCGCTACCAGATTCCCTGGCTGCTGATGCTCGGCAACGAGACTCAGGGCACGCAGTTGTGCACCCAGTGGCGCTTGCAGCCCACCGACAAACCGGGCTGGTTCGGTCGCTGGTGGTCGGACCCCGAAGGTGCCGTATTGGTGGTGCCCCAGGCGCTGTTTTTGCCGGATGAAGGCATGCACCTGCAACGGGGTGGCTGGTGGCGCTTGCTGGGTTTGATCCTGCGCTTGCGCAGTCAGCGTCCGCTGGACGGCGTGATCTGGACGGTGCCGATCAGTCGGCTGGGCAATGCCGAGCAGGCGGCGGCCCTCGGCCTGGCGGCGCGTCGACGTTTTATCGATCTATTGCAGCGCTTCGGTTTGAGTCTGCCGGTGTACGTGGTCGTTACCGGCATGGAAGAGTTGCCGGGTTTTCAGGAGTTGATTAGCGCGCTGCCGGTCGAGGCTCGCGAACGTACGCTCGGCTGGTCCTCGCCCCACGGGCCCGATGCGGTGTGGCAGGCGCAATGGAGCGATCAGGCGCTGGATCAGGTCAACCGGGCCCTGGCGGAATCGATCATCGAAATCGGCGCCTTGTCCGGGCAATTGAGCGTCGATCTGTACGGCTTGCCGGAACGCTTCGAAGCCTTGCGGCGCAATCTGCAATCCTTGCTGGAACCGGTTTTCCAGGGTAATGCGCAAGGCGAAGCACCGCGTTTTCGCGGGGTTTATTTCACCGCCAGCCAGCCCTCGGATGACAGCGCCGACGGGTTTTCGGCCTACGACACCGGCTTGCAGCAGAGCGCTTTCGCCCGGCAACTGTGGCAGCGGCGGGTGGTCGCCGAGCGCGGTCTGGCTCAGGTGGTGCCGCGTCTGTTACGCCTGCGTCAGCGCTGGCAGCGCGTGACCGGTGGGGTGGCGCTGGTGGTCGCGCTGCTCTGGGGCGCTGGCATGCTGTGGGTGTGGCAGGACTCGGAAAAGGATGCCCATGAGTTGTCGCGCCTGATGCAAGGGGCGCAGAAAAATTACGTGGCGGTCACGGATGAATCTCATCGGCGGGAGGCGACCCGGCGCAACGTCCAGGGTTTCTGGCGGGTGCTGGAGAAGGCGCAGCGCTGGCGCTTCACCTCGGTGGTGTTTCCGACCTCCTGGTTCTCCTCGCTGGATGCGCAGTTGGAGAACGAATTGCGCCTGACCGCACAAAGTCACTTGTTGTTGCCGCTGCGCGATCTGTTGAGCGCGGATCTGGCGCAACTCAAGACCATTCGCAACACCGAACGACGGGGCAACGTCGAAAGCGAAGACCCGGCCCAATGGCAAAACTACGTCAAGGCCACGGAGCTGGTCGAGCGTGCGGTGAGTCTGGAGCAGCAGAACCAGTGGTTCAGTCAAGCGCTGAACAACACCAAGGCACCGCTCGAAGACCTGGTGTTGCTGAGCAACAACGCCCTGTCGCTGAACCTCAACGCAGGCACTCTGCACCGCGCCGGCTTTTACAACCGGGCGCTGCTGGATGCCGACAACAGTGAGTTGAAGCCGCTGGACCTGACCGTCGAGCGCGCGCAGATCGAGGAAAACTTCCTCGGGCTCATGGAGCGCTGGCTGGACCAGTATTTCCTTGCCGATAACTTCGTGCGTCAGGCCGGTTATCTGAGATTGCACCTGGAGCGACTGGAGGCCGGCAGCGGCAATTCCCTCACCGAACTGGAAGATCTGCGGGCGTTGATCGACGACCTGCAAGCGCTGGTCGGCTTGACCAACTCGGCGTGGAGCCGGGGCAAGGGACAGGATCTGGTGCCCGGTTACCGGGCGATGATGGACAAGGTGCGCCAAAGCACATTGCTTGGTCCGCAGGTCGAACAGCAACTGGATCAACAGGCGTCGAAGTTGCAGCAGAGCTTTCGTGACCAGTGGATCACCCAGGCCGGGGCCAGGGACAATTTGCTGATTCAGCAAGGCAGCGGGCAACTGGTCTTGCAGGAGCATGTGGTGCAGTTGAACAACGCGGTGCAGGCACTGTTCAAGCGTGATTTCGTCGCCATCGCCTTGCAGGCGGATCAGTCCGACGTCCCGGATGGACAGGGGCGCGGTGTTGATGGCGACGACCTCGACAGTGCGCTGAACTACTTCGCCAGTTACAAGAGTTATGCCGCCGAAGAGCTGCCGCGCATCCCCCCGGCGTATCGCGGCGCGTTGCTGCAAGCGGCCGAAGGCGCGGTGGTCAAGGCCATGTTGTCGAGCCTGCGCGAGCACAATGCGCAGGTCCAAAGTGGTGTCTTCAATGTGCAGGCCTCTCAGGCGATTGCCTTGCAAAAGGCTTTTGTCGAAGTGCGCCGCAGCGATCTGGCTACGCGTTTGCAAACCGCTTTGAACCGCCGCGCCCTGGCCGATATCGTCAGTGGCCTCGATGAAATCGTCGCCCAGCCACTGTTCAGCGGGCGCACCGAAATCAGCCAGTGGGACGGCTCGAAAAACTTCGGCCTGCAACTGTACGGCGCCAATGACGTTCAGGATCTGAAACTGAGCCTCAAGCAGCAGTTCAACACCATGCTCGGCATCACCGAACGCCGCACTTCGGCGCTGGAATGGCTGAAAGTCCAGCAACAGAACCTCTCGGCGCTGGATTACGAACGGGTGACGCAGTTCAGTGCGCTCAACGATGAACTGCTCAAATACAAAGAACAGAACCCCGCCAGTTCGCCAGCGCAGATCGAGCAGTTGGTGAGCCGCGACTTCATCGAAATGGACGTCGCGTCCTGTGGCCAGATCCTGCAAACCGCCAACCTGTCCGGTGGGCGCGGAACGTTGGCATTGCGCGCCGTGGATCTGCAACAAACCGCCATGCAACGCTGCCAGTTCCTGCAACAGCAGCAGGCTGCGGCGGCCTGGAATGAGCTGGCTAATTATTTCAACCAGTACCTGGCAGAGCGCTTTCCGTTTGCCAATGGCTTGCAGGCCAGCGACGCCGACCCGGCCCGGGTCCAGCATTTGCTGGAGCTGATCGACAAGCGTTTGCCGGTGGCGCAGGCCGGATTGGCTCTGAGCCAGACCCCGGAACGCCTGGCCGCCGAGGACTTTCTCAATCGTCTGAAGCAAGCCAGCACCTGGCTGGGGCCGATGTTCGTGCGCGACAAGAGCGGCGTGCTGGGGGTGGAGATGGATGTGCGCTGGCGTACCGATCGGGAGGAAGAGCGCGGTGCCGACCAGGTGATTGCCTGGGGCTTGAATGCCGGGAATCAACAGATCAACTACCCCGGCGAAGCTCAGCAGAACCTGCGCTGGATGGTCGGCCAACCAGTCCGGCTGACCTTGCGTTGGGCCAGAAATGGCTATCAGCGTCCGGCCAACGATCCGTTACAGCCGAGCCTGGTGGTGCGTGATCTGGAAGCGGGTTGGGAGTACAGCGGTCCATGGTCGCTGTTGCGCTTGATGCGTTCGCACGTGTCGGTGCAGCGCCAGCCGAACCTGGACTACACGGACTTTCCGTTGACCTTGCGCCTGCCCGTGACCACGCAGGCCAGCGCAGCGGAGCAAACCCTGATGTTTGTGCGCCTGTCGTTGATGACCCAGGGCTCGAAATTGCCGTTGTCCATTCAGCCCTTGCCGACCCGGGCTCCGCGTTCACCGTTCCTGGTGACGCGCTCGACCGCGGCGATTGAATCCCATGAGGAGGAGGGCCTGTGAATCAACCATCAACACCGTTGCCGGAACTGATTGCGCAACTGCTCGAACCGATCAGCAAGGAGGCGCCTTGTGGTCAGGATTTGCGTTATGAACCCGAGTTCGACCGGTTGCGCGAACTGCGCCGCGAGGATGACACCAGTTTGCCGACGGGGGTGTGGCAGTCGTCGATCAAGCGCGCCCAGTGGCCGGAGCTGGAAAAACTGGCCACGAGCCTGCTGCTCGAGCGCAGCAAGGATTTGATGCTCAGCGCTTGGCTGGGGGAGGCCTGGCTGCATCAGGACGGGCTCGATGGGTTGCCGGGCAGCCTGGCGCTGGTGGCCGGGTTGTGCGAACGCTATCCCGAACACCTGCACCCACAGGCTGAGGATGGCGACCTGTCGTGGCGAGTGATACCGCTGGAATGGTTGGCTCGACGCTACGCTGAAGTGTTGCTGACCCGAGTGCCGTTGTTCGAACCGCAAAACCACGAATTCGACGGCTTCTGTCTGGACGCCTGGCGCCGGTTGCAGTTGCAACAGGTGCAGGGCAGCGACAGTAAAGCGGCCAAGACCTCGGCCGAGAACGCGCGCAACGAACAGAAAAAAATCACCGAACAGATTCGTGCCACACCGTTGTCATTCTGGTTGCGCAGCCAGGGCAGTCTGCTGCTCAGTCAGCAGCACTTGCAGCGCCTGGAGGTGTGGAGCGACGCTTTTCTCGGGAATCAGGCCCCAGGCTTCAAGGCGCTGCAGGACGTGATCGACGCGTTGTTGACCCTGGTTCAGGAGTTTATCGCCATGCATCCACGAAAACCGACCCCGGCGCCTCCGGTCGAAACGCCAGTGGTGGCTGCATCGAGCCCCAGCCCGACCGCCGCGCCTGAAGTCCTTGCAGTGCCCCAGGTGTTCAGCGAACCGGCGAATCGTGAAGAGGCGTACCGGCAATTGCTGCTGATCGCCGAGTACCTGGCGCGCACCGAACCCCACAGCCCGGTGCCCTATCTGATCAAGCGGGGTGTGGAGTGGGGCAACAAGCCCCTGAGCGAGCTGCTGGGCGAACTGATCAGCGCCGATGCCGAATCCCGACGACTCTGGACACTGTTGGGCGTTCTTTAGTGATTGAGCCGGGTGGTTGTCGACGGCGGCGGTAACGCAATGGGCGTCAGTACCGGTTGACCGGAAAAAAACGCCGTCAGGTTTTTGCCGGCCAGCTCGACGGTGCCTTGGGTGGCCTCCGGGGACAATCCGGCGACATGCGGAGTCAGAATCACGTTGGCCAACCCCTTGAGGGCGTCCGGTACCTGGGGTTCGTGGTCGAAGACATCCAGCGCGGCACCGGCGATCCGCCGCTGTTCGAGCGCGGTGATCAGGTCTGCCGTGACGACCACGCTGGCTCGGGCGATGTTGACGAGGAAACCGTTGGGCCCCAGGGCGTCGAGCACTTGCCGGTTGATCAGGTGTTGGGTGCCGATCCCGCCCGGGGTGGCAACTATCAGAAAGTCTGATTGGCGTGCCAGCTCGGTAGGCGTCGAGCAATAGCTGTACGGCACATCGCTGCGATGCTGGCGGTTGTGGTAACTCACTCTCATATCGAAGCCGTTGGCGGCACGTTTGGCGATAGCGAGGCCAACGGCACCGAGGCCGAGGATGCCTATGTGTTTGCCGGCCAGCGAAGGACGCATGATCTTCGGCCACTCGCCCCGACGGACGGCAGCATCTGCCCGAGGGATGTCACGAACCAGTGCCAGCAGCAACGCCATGGCGTGATCGGCAACGGAGGAGGCATTGACGCCGGCGCCGTTGGTGACAGTGATGCCCCGGTTGACGGCGGCCTGCAGGTCGACGTGTTCGTAACCGGCGCCGATCACGCAGATGATCTTGAGGTTGGGCAGGGCGGCGATTTCATTGGCATACAGGCCCAACGGGCCACGCGTCAGCACCGCATCGATCTGGCTGCCCTGCCGGGCAATGGCGGCAGCGCGCTCGGCCGGGGTTGGGGCCAGGATCAAATGAAACCCCTGATGTTCGAGAATCGGCAGGTATTCATTGATGGTTTCAACCAGTACCAGAACGGTTGCGGTCATGCTGGGCTCCTGTGGGCAGCGGAGTGTGGGGCTCGAACGTCGCGTCAGATTGCTGACTCCAGAGCAGATTGGCAATGGTCCGAGATCATAGGCTATTGGTTGGCAAGCACCTGTGCAGGCGTTGGCGATACCGGCGAGCTTCTTAGATACAACACTAGATCAGTGCGCGGCAGGTGGAGAGGATTTGTCCGCGATGAAATTGCCGCAGCAGTTGTCGAGCCTGCGTTCGGCTGCGCAGCAGTCGTAAAGTCAGGCGCTGCGGTTCGTCAGGCACACCGTACATTAGGGTTTACTAAAGCGTGTCAGAAAACGACACATCGCATACCCGCTGCCGACAATTATTTTTCTAAAAGCGACAGGCCTTTGATCTGCTCCGCACAACCATTGCTCAGCTAAGCCTTTGCTTCTGCTCGTTTATCGCGGAGAATCCCGCCCCTGTTTCGGCCGGAGCATGTCTGTCGGTTTTTTCCGACGCGTCCTGACCGAGTGGCAAGTGACCGGAAAGCGGAGATCCGACCGGATGAATGATCAGGCCAATAGCGTCGACGAACGCTATGTAGCGGCGACACCAGCGAGCCTCGAAAGCTGGAATCGCCATGACACCACCTGGATGCTGGGCCTGTTTGGCACGGCAATCGGGGCCGGTACCCTGTTTTTACCCATCAATGCGGGGCTGGGCGGCTTTTGGCCGTTGCTGATCCTGGCATTGCTGGCGTTCCCCATGACGTTTTA
>Ga0182007_10000074_pt1 | contig 79649 bp, 83 predicted proteins | sample Sormic07211113_1_FD_123023 | JGI IMG/M metagenome (GOLD analysis project Ga0182007, IMG submission 123023) | Rhizosphere microbial communities from Sorghum bicolor, Mead, Nebraska, USA - 072115-113_1 MetaG | ecosystem: Host-associated > Plants > Roots > Rhizosphere | place: USA: Nebraska...
CACCGAGAATGCCGACTTGGTAGCGGCAAAGAACATCCGTGAACGCGGATTAAACCTGTTCAAAGGTCAGGACAGTGGCCGGATCGTCTGTGAAGTGAACGGTGCTTTAATGCCGTCAGCAGCAGAAACCCATCGAAGCGAGCAGCCGACTTTGGTCGACTGACGCCGTAGGGAATCCCCTTCCTTCTCGCCGCAAGGCGACGACTAACAAGTCGAGGTGGGGGAGGATGTCAAAAAAACCGCTTACCTGAAAATGAACGAGGCGTTTATTCAGGAAGGGGTGGGCATTGATAATATGGCAAAAAGGCTTTTAGCCATTTTGCATCGAAGCGAAATGGGGGCTCATTCACTCGTCCAGGGAGCGCGGTTTCTGGGGCGGTCAGCCTTGGTCGCCAATGCGGTAATTGATCTGCATGATACCAATGAGGCCCATCCGGTCGGTGTAGAGCTCCAGTTATTGAGGGATCTTTTCGGTGACGAGCGACCTGATCTCAAGACCTTTGTATTTCCCAGGTGGAGAAATCTGGCAGGGAAAATATTTGAGTTTTTGGAGGGTTATGGCTATACCCCCTCTGAAATCATCGAACACATGGAATTTACAGAGTTTTTCGCAGCCCTGCCAAGCTTCAACGACCGCTTGGGTGTGCTGCCCGAAGCGTCGCTGGAGTGGCTGAATCACCCAATGGCATTCCTTAAGCTTGAACCAGCGGAAGTCGTGAAATGTCACCGGTTCTTATGCGACATCAAGGGCAAGAAGGCGGTGACAGATGGTTGGCTCAGGGCACGAGAATTAGGTGTCGATGTGAAGTTTCTTGGATTAGACGCTCTCTGCGAGCATCTCCATGTTGAAGATCCAGTAGCGTTTCTCGAAGATGTTTCGAGTCGCGATTTTTCCACTCTGATCCCAATGGCGACGGATTTCGTGACACTGATTGTTGAGCAAGCGGGGCTTGAAGGACTGCATCGACTGTCGGCTAAATGCATTAAATATTTGGTGAAAAATGCCGCCCTAACCCCGGAGCAGGCGGTTCACCTGCCGGGTGGTGGCCAGCGATTTGCCCGAACTGCACTGGAGAGGGATCTGGGCCTTTAAGTTGACTATTTGACAATTTAAACGTATATTGCGCCCTTCGGCTTAACTGGACTGGAGGGCGCTGCGTGGAGCTTCTGAACATCATTTTCCTGATGCTGTTAGCAGTCGGGATGACACGAATTTTGGGCAATATACTGCCTATCCCTCTGCCACTGATTCAGATTGCGATGGGGGCCTTGATCGCCATTCCAAGTTTCGGTGTGCGCATGGAAATGGATCCGGAAATCTTCATGGTGTTGTTCATCCCGATCCTGTTGTTCGCGGACGCCTACAAGATTCCGAAAACCAGCTTCATACGCAACAGTACGCCTATTTTGACCATGGCCTTCGGCATGGTGGTGGTCTTGGTCTTGGTCATTGGTTATTTGATCAACTACCTGCTTCCTGCGATCCCATTAGCCGCCTGCTTTGCCTTGGCGGCGGTGCTCTCACCGACCGATGCGGTGGCGGTGTCCGCGATTGCGCATGGCAGGCTGCCTGAAAAGCTGAGTCTGTTGCTAGCCGGTGAGTCCATGGTCAACGATGCCAGTGGGTTGACCTGCTTCCAGCTGGCCATGATCGCGACGATGACGGGTGTCTTCTCGATTTACTCGGCGACCTGGAGCTTTGTGTCGGTGGCATTTGGCGGTGTGGTGGTCGGCGCTGTCATCGCCTGGCTGGTGGGCAAAACCAAAGTGATCATGAGCGATCGCGGGCTCTCAGATCCAGTCACCCCGGTGGTGATCATGCTGCTGATTCCTTTTGTATCCTTTGTCACCGCTGAGCATTTGGGTGTCTCTGGCATACTGGCGGCAGTGGCGGCAGGCTGGGTAAAAAGCCGTGCCGAGATGCAGCCAAAAAATATCAAAACCCGCATGATGAGTCGCTCGATCTGGACGGTGCTGGAAGACATCTTTTCCGCGTGCTGCTTCATCATGTTGGGCAATCAACTGCCTGCAATCATCAATGGAGTCCAAACTCATTCCCTGAGCACTTCTTTGGACAGTACTTGGTTGATCCTTGATGTAGTGATCATCACGGCAGCGCTGCTTCTGATGCGCTTTGTCTGGATTTTTGGTTACAAAAAAATCGCGGCAATGATTTCCCGAAAGCGCGGCAAAGTCGCAGTGCCAGAACAGGACGGCTGGGTTTCGGCATTGATGGCCGTTTCGGGCGTACGAGGCGCCATCACCTTGGCGGCGGTGCTGTCGGTACCGTTGTTCATCGGTGACAAGCCATTTCCCGGTCGTGATGTGATGATTTTCACCGCCATGGGGGTCATTATCCTGACCTTGGTGATTGCTTCGGTTGGCATTCCCCTGCTGCTGCGCTTTGTCGCGGGTGATGAGGAGCAAACCAAGTCGAAGGAAATGCTGATGGCGCGCATCTCCTCGTCGGATGCAGCTATTCGCTTTCTCGAAGAATGGGAACATACGCATGCCGTCGGTAAAGATGCGTGTGAGGCAGCACTGATGGCGGAGGTGGTGGCGCGCATCATGGGCGACTACCGGCAGGATGTGGATGCCCTGGATTCCGCTGAGGACGTCCGTAAGCGCGCTCAGGCGATGGAAACCCTGGAGCGCGACCTTCGCCTCAAGGCGATTCAGGTTCAGCGCAAAGAGCTGCTCAGGCTGCGCAGGAAGCGCCATCTGGACGACGAAGCGATGAGCCAGATGAACAAGGATCTGGATTACAACGAAGCGGCACTGGCCTAACCCCCACGCACCATGGAGGTCGGTCTCAGATTGAGGTCGATCTTGAACGAAAAAACGCGCCTAACCCGGCGTGTTTTGCTGTGCGTTCGCCTGGTGTGACCTTTTGGGTTATAAGCCAAGCTCGGAGCCGAGAAGCTCTTCCAGGCCTTCACTGGTTTGTATCTTGTTGGCAAATTCCACCCCACCTCGTAAACGGTGTAGCTGGCTCCACTCGTAGTCTGAAAGCTCCATGCCAAGTAGGGTGCTTTGAGGCACCGCAGTGATGAAGCAGAGCATGTAAAACTTGGCTTCACGCAGGGACTCTCCGGCCATTACAGCAGGGATGACCCTAATTGCTTCTTTGGTAAAATTTTCCAACCCTGCTTTGTTGAGATAGCCAAGGCCCCAACTTTTATACACCAGCGCCGTACATACATGGGTAATGTCTACCCCGGCACGGTTCAGATCCACCATCAAGCCTATCAGTAAGTCGCCATAATCAAAGGTCATGGTCGCGGTGGAGACGATCGCGGTGTAGAGATCCATCGCAGCGCCCAGCTTGAGGTAGTCTGGACAGCGTTGCAGTAGGCAGATCGCATCGTCGATCAGTTGTTTGGGGTTGTCCCTTGCAACCTTTTTATGCAAATAGGAATCGGAGCACGCCAGGCCCACCAAGTGACCAATGCGCTCACTGCATTCCTGCATAGTGACCTTCTGGCCAATAATGGCAACTCTGCGCGGATTGTCCGGATGCAGCAGTGCTTCAATAACTTCAGTAACGAAGTCTTCCTTGTAGTCGGAGACCAACAATGTCCCTTGTGACTTGGCGATTGCCATGGCACGAATCAGGTAAGTGGGGTCTTGGTTTCTATAGAGATCCTGAATATTCTCACCCAGGAAGTTGCCATACAGGCTTTCGAGTTGATCAAAACTCCGTTCAGCCTTCCCGTCTAACCCGAGCAAGACCACCCGGCGTTGCGGGTCTTTTTTGGCATAATCCTTCGCGTACGTCCAGGTGCTTTCAAGGACGATGTCGCAGACCATTTCTTCTAGATTGCCGTTTATTTCGGTATCGACAATAGCAACCTCATCCATGTCACGAACACATATTGCCTTGGTTTGAACCAGCAAGGCGTCAAACCCTGGGTGCTCGCAAGACAGGGCATGCGCGAGCATGTGCAACCACAGCGATGTCAGTCGTTTACCTTGATAAAAATAGGGCGTGTCTGGTTGTTGGCAGTGGATGCGCATCTGAGTGATAAAAACCAGGAAGTCTGGAAACAGGGTGGCGGTTCGTTCGATGTAACGAATACAGGTGTCGGTCTGGTAACTCCGGGGGTCATTAACGATTCGCCCCTCCTCGTCGTGAAACACGAGGTTGTTTAAATCGTGAAAAAAGTCGAGCTGAGACTTGGTGAGCATGGGGTGCTCCAGATGAGTGCTGGTACTTTCAGTGTAGAGAGGGCCTGCAACGATAAGCAACGCATCTCACCGAAAGGCCCAAGGCATCTGCCTCCTGGTCACGCAGATGGTGAAAATCTCTTGGTTAGCTCAGCTGGGGCTGATTATCGTCAGGGGCTGGAGCTGGTGTTGCCTCTGGAAAAAGATGCGCTGGGAAGGGCATCTTGAGCATCTGGAAGATGAAATCAGGCAAAGGGCTTATCTCGACAGGTGTGCCCTGATACCGCTGCGCGTGGCTAGCTTTGAGAAAGACACCGTGGGGAATCTCAGGGGTGTCTCCCAGCCACATTCTGGCGCGGTAGTCGATGAGCAGGTCACCCACCTCAATCCAGAAGTGTGGGATTACACCAGAATGCCCTGCAGGTTGGATCGAGCCCGACATGCCCTGGTACTGGACGCCCTCCTTGGAGAGGAGGGTGGCAACCAAAGACGACATGCCATCGCACTCGACTGGGGCACTGTCGAGGGGATCGAGCAACAAAGAAAGCTTCAGGGCGTCCAAAGGCTACCTCTTGGCGTGAGAGAAGAAGATTCCGAAAGGATGGTCATGTCCACCCCTATCAGCTTCATCATACGCCGAGCCAGTATCCTGATTGAAGTACCACGCCGGCTCATGGGACAAGTGTTCGGGCTGTACAACCTCGACCTCTGCGGGCTTGAGCTCACTGGTTTCGGCAGCGGAGAGGTAGGACATGCGAATCATCTGGGCCGGATCGCGCCCAATCAATTCAGGCATTTTTTTTCCGGGGAAGCCTTCGTGCAAATGGCTGCCCCCGGTGGCAAGGTTGTAAATGCCAATCGACGTCACCAGCTTGAGCAGCAGGTACTGGATTTCATAATCAGTGTCGTTCATCTGTGTCAGACGCTCGAATACACCGTATTCACCAATGTTTTCCCGGTACTCATCGGCACAGGATGAGCTGATGATTTTCGGCAAGTCATCATCGACCGCCATGGCTCGCGCATACGCCAAGGTGCCTGCTTCTCGGTAGGTGATGCTCAGCCCATAGGCCCCCGGTGAGCATTCCTGGTGTTTAACTGCCGGTCTGCCCATGTCCAGGTAATCGGCGAATGGATGAATGATGCGCTCCTCTGCTTTTTCGAACGGGCCATAATCCACCAGGCAGGGCGGAATGGTAATGCCGTTATGCACCAGGCCTTCTGGCATGGCGAGAATGAAGGTCATGTAGGGCAGGGTGAAGCCCTTGGCGCTTTTCATCGTGTACTTGGCATTGAGCAGGCGTTCAAAAAACGCCAGGTTTTCCGGCATGATGACGCGCTGGCTTTTCTTCACCCAGGCCAGTTCTTCGGCCATGATCACGTAATTGAGTGAGTTGAGAAAATCTGGTTCGCAACGGGAGATGTCACGAATCATGTCCTGGCGCTTGAGCTTTTTAGCTTCTTTGCCACTCAGGGCCCTGACTCCTTCCTCGGTGGAGTGCATCATGAGCTTGTACAGCTCGAAGGCTTGAGTCGCTGCCTTTTTCATCCCGAAGAAACCCCTGCCTAAAAAGCGCAGTATAGCGAACTCATGCCGGGTGTTCAGCAGTGATTACGGGGTTTTTCCATCGGTCAGTAACTGGCACTGGCGGGCTTCGATCAGGGCGCAGACCTGGTCTCTGGACTGACGTTTCAGAATGGTGATTTGTTCTGGAAACCAAGCGACGACATGATGAAAGTCATTAGTCGCCCGGTGTATCAGTCCGTCGAAATGGAGTACCTTGTGTACCGCCCCGAGGAAAGTCTGCGCGTCATCCCCATAAAAATCATTGGCAAGGGAAAAAAGAATCCGCATCAGGTTCCGCCTGCCTGTATACGCCTTGGCGGCAATGACAATCACCTCAGCGAGAGGCAACGTATCCATCTCCGGCCAACCTTCCAGACCGGATTGCATCGATTCGATCGGTGCCATGGCGATCAACATGCTGGCCTGTTCAAGACTAAGATCCGTTTCCAAATCGGAGAACATTGGATTTTTCAGGTCAAGCGAGACGGTATGAACCGTTGGATTGAGTTCAATTTCTGCTGGGAATTGACGATCCTTGTCGATGAGGGCGTAGGTCAGCGCATCTTCGATCATGGTGGTGAAGTAGAAGCCCCATCCTAGCTCGTCGGAGCCCTGACTGATAAATCGATAATTGAATTCATCGATCACGGTGGGGCTACCGTGAAAGACCCGACGCAGATTGATTTTTTTCATGAATGCAGACTCCCTTTGAGCCTATCTTTTCACAGGTCGCCGGGGTTGATCCAGTATCACAGTCCCAGTTCTTCCAGAAGAATGTCCTCGCGAACGGCTTCCGTGTACAAATCAACGTGGCGGTCTCCCTCGCGAGAAGCGATGTGCTTGTTGATGAACCGCAGGGCATCTCCATTGGTGGTGCACGCCAGCACTTGAGTAATGTCTGCTCGCCGCAGCAGTTCCCTGCTGTAAATACAGTCTTTTAACCAGGCGTGGTTCAGGTTCTTGGTCAGTGATCTTTTGGTGACAAAAGTTGGAAGTTTTCCAAGTTTCTCAACTTCGGCGGTGAAGGCTTCTTCAATGTCACTCCCAAAATAACTGTTCACGATTTTACGTGCTAGTTTTGGACGCTGACTGACAAGGTAAGGAATCATGTCGTGATACGCCTGATGCTTATAACAAAATTGATCTGATTTTGCCTTTTTATGATGGTAATACGCCTGCACCATACTGGCAGATTGATGGTTTTTTGGAATAAGTCTTAGTTTGGCTGGGTCAGCCACAACTAATCGCTCAACCTCCTGCCAATCTTCGGCGGTCAGGTTATCCGCTATTCGGTGAAGGTGTTCACGCCAGGTGTGTTTCGAAACAGCATTTTGAAAGGCCCGGCTGTTGAAATGCTCAACTCTAAAGGATTTTAGGTTTGCCAAAATTAATTCGTCTTCATGCACTAGGCTAGGATCCAGACCTATTTTAAGCATTTGTTTAATAACATTCACCTCTTCATCTGTTGTTGCAAGTTCAAACCTTATTCTCTTGTCGTTGCAAAAACTGACAACATCCTTAAGTTCTGGGCCGAAATCCGAATACAGCCTTGGTAGAAACGCTGCTGTGTGCTTTTGCAGCCCAAGTTTAATTGCAGGTAGGGATGCGGGATCATTATAAGTTGATGATGGGGAGTTCTTTAGGTAAATCACCTGCTGGTCAATGTTCAAAGTATCAAACTGAAGCCAGCCATGAAAATTGCTGGAGTAGTTCAATATCAATTCGACACACTCCGCTGGCAGGGTTTGGGTGTCAAGGGGGGCGTCAGGTTTGAAGTCGCTCAAAATCAGGGCCTTCAAATGTTCGGTTGATTTATATAATTCAGGCTCAACTTCCATTCCAGCGCAAACTTTACTTAGTGCGTACAAGTGCATAGGAGACTTCATGCTTTCTGGCAATTGCCGTGTGTGTTTGATTTCTAAAAATTGCAGTATAACGCGCAACATTACTGTTTTAAATGGTTCATTTTCGTCTACCAAAGACCCCTTATTCTTTAGGTTGACAATGTGCTGAATGAGTTTTGAGCGAAAGGCCATGCTGGGTTCCATGTCGGTTCCACTCGCAACATAATTATGCAGATGAAGTGCTTCGTGCTTGAGATCAAGGTCTTGTATATTGTCGCAGTTGTCCATCACGTAATGCACATATTTGAAGTCAAACCTGGCAGTGATCACGGCTGACGCATACAAACGCAAGACATAACTAATCATCGTCGCAAAGGGGAAAATTAAGTATTTTAACCTTTCAGCGAATGTCCAGACCTTGGGTTTCTTTTTCATTTAGAGAGGCTCTTATTGTTTTTTGCTTCGACCCTAAAGCCCAAGATCACTCATTAATAGGTCGTCGTGCATGGACGTCGGGTAAAGCTCGACGTGGCGTTCCACTGTGGCAGGGGCCAGGTATCGATTGATGAACTCGAATTGTTGTCGTGTGTTGGCACAGGCCAAGGCTTCAGTGATATCAATGCTTTTTAGTTTTGTGCGGCTGTACAGGCATGATTTCGCGCATGCCCGGTGCAGTAGTTCGGGTGTTGACAACTCAGCAACAAAGGCTGGGAGCTCTGGCATTTTCTCAATTTCCGCCAAAAATGCGTTTTTCAAGTTTTCTTCTTCACTGTTATTTTGAATAACTTTAGGTATCAACCTTGGTTTTTCGCGAACAAGAAAAGGCACCGCTTCTCGAAACCCTACAAAGTCTAAATTGAAGTAATAATCTTCAATGTTCTTCTGACTGAAGCGCGATATCACCATTGCGGCAGTTTGGTTTTCGGGTCTGACCAAGTGGCCCTTTCTGGGGTTTTTAACAATGAATTGCTCAAGGTCTAGCCAGTCCTCCGCTGAAAATGACTTGGACATGCGCTTGATGTGCTTGCTCCATTGATCTGCATCCTTTGCCGAAGCCATGACTTCCAGGTTGACATGGTCAACCGAAAAGTTATTTAACTTCGAAATACCGAGTTCTTCTTGGCTGACTAAGTCAGGGTTGAGGCCGTACTTCAGCAAAACCACTATTCCATTGGACTCTTCCGTGGTGCGGCCCAGGTTGAATTGGGTTGCGTGCTTGTTGCACAAGCCAACAATTTCTCTCAGGGTGGCAGGAAGCACATGTGCCATCCGCCACACATAGTCCATGGGGTATTTGAGTATTCCTTCTTGTATCGTAGGAGTGAACCGTGGGTCATCACTCTCGAAAAGCATGGATGTCCGAAGCAATTCTACTTTTTTCTCTTCGCTCAAACTATCGAAGTCCAACCACTGACTGGATCGCTTGGCGTTGCTTAGAATGTAGTCGACGATATCGGCTGAAACGGATGTGGCGTCAATTGGTTGCTCTGGCGGCAAATCAAAGTGAATAAACGACTTCACTGCATCCAATTCAATGTAGTACTTTTTTTCTATGTTCCTTGCCAGCGACCAAGGAAAAACATAGGTCAAAGCCAGTATATTTTCAGTCGTTTGCAGGTGAGCAGGCAACTGATTGGTATGTTTTACATCCAAAATAGTGATCGTGCCTCGTAGAATGATATCGGCCAAAGTGTCTGAAGCCGAAATTACGTCGCTTTTTGCTTTTATTCGTTGGATTTTCAAACCGATTTTTGGGTGAAAGACTTCGTTTTCGTTAAAAGGTTTATCAATGTATAACAAAGTCCTTAATGACTCATTGCTCAAAGGAATTTCTTTATAGTCGCAGTCGCTTTTTAGGCAGGAATGTACATACCCGAAGTCAAATCGTGCAGACAGGACTGCCCCGGCGTATAAGCGGATCACCCACCCTATCAATGAGATTGTAGGTAGCCAGTTATGTCGCAAGCGCTTGAGGTTATGCACCAACCCTTTGTTGAACATGATGATGAATTCCAATTTTATTTTATATCAGCATGCCGTATGAGTGGGAGCGCCTCATAGACCCAGCTCCTCGCACAAAATTTGTTCCTTCAAAGCATCCGGGTACAGATCAACATGCCGCTCGCCACTTTTATCGGCGATGTAATCGTTGATAAAGGCAAAGTCAGCGGTTGTGCTTGCACAGGCCAGCACCGCCTTGATGCCGCAGCGGCGCAAACCGGCTAACTCCAGGTAATTACCTTTACCCTGAGATTGTTTTTTCTGAGCTGTTGCCAATGCGCTGGCGATGTCGTCAGGGATGTATTTTCCTGGGAAATCCGGATCTTTATCCAGGCTCTCCAGGATGACCCGAGTAAACTCCGGATCAATTTTCATTTTGGAAATGGTTTTTTTATGGTGAGCAACAAAATGAGCCCATATCGTGGGGTAGCAATCTTCATAAATCCTGGCAATGGCCAGCGAACCGTCATGATCCAGTCGCGCCTTGGCAATGGCTTCGGTCACATGGCGTTTATTCAGTTTGTCGATGTGCTGGGGATTTGATAAAAAATACCGTTCAATGTCAGCCAACTCCGTTTCATCAAGACCATTTTCAATCAGAATGGACAAGTGATTGAGGTAGGCACGTCCGTATTTGTGCAATCGCCAAAGGTCGAAATCATGCTGAACGAAATTTCGGCGATCTGCGAGGTGTAGCTCCATCGGGTCAAGCAGGGACGCATCCAGTCCTTTGCGCATCAAATTTCGCAGCAGATGGCTTTGTTCCTCGGTTTTCGCCAACTGAAATTGAACCCTGTGCTCGTTACAATGGGCAATGGCGCGAATCTGATAATCGCCGGTCAACTGATCGAGCTTGTCCGCACAGTAATTTGGGTATTTTTCGACACCGACAAGGAACGCGTTGAGCCAGCTCTCACTGGCAGGTAAGGCATCAACCACATGGGTCATGTAATGTTCTTTGGCGTTGGCATCGAAGCTGTGGATATCAAACCACTGATTGAGCATTTCGCCCCGTGAAATGGCTCTTCTGGACTGTTGCCCGCCATAGAAAGCATCTGTTTCCTCTTGGCGGCGAGGTGCGGTTCTATCCAATAGCCATTGCAGCGTTTCACGATCGAAAGAAGCGGCGTTTATCCGCTTTCTCGGGGTAATGTTGCAACTCCACAGCCCCCTGAAAATTCCAGGGTGCAAATACCACCTGTTTTCAATTATGACTGCGGAACTGCCAATATTTAGGGTCAGGCTGCGGATGAATATCTGCATAAAAAGCGGCGATTGAAACTTTTCAGGAAGGTCTGAGGTTGATTTTAATCCTAGTCCCACATATTTAGAGCGGTACATCAGCTGCACAAAGGTCAATTTGCTGAGGTCGGGTTCTGTCAGAGCCCAATACAATTTGCGCAGAAACGATCGGCTAAACATTACTGCAGGCTCATATTTTCGGGCCTGGGCTTCCTCAGCTTGGCGCACCAACCCATCAAGGCAGTCCTGCTCCAGCCGGCATTGGCTGAAATCAAAACAGTCCAGGCCTGTTTTGGCATGAAGCCAATCCAGGGCGCTCAGGGTGCGCCTGCGAAAATACAGCAGGACATTGATGCCACACGCATACAGTCCGACCGCAAGGGTCAGGCACCCACCGAGAAAACGCTCCTGTATGCTCGCCCAGTTGACCATGGCGTATACCCTGAAAATGAATGCAGTCAATATACATGCAAAGCGAGAAGTCTGGAAGTGCCCTGTACAGCGTGTCATACTCCAAAGAAAAACAGGGGTATTGCCATGAGCTCACCAGCTTTCACCATTGATCCGTCCGTCAAAAGCAACGTTGTGCCGCTGTTCGCCGAGAGCGGCGGGCCGGCGAATCTGGTCAATGACAAGCTGGTTGGCGATCAGGGTTTGGCAGCGGATCTCAGCAGTGAGGGCATCACCAGCAATGCCGCTCGTAATCTGAGCATGGAAAATACCGAGCGGGCCGTCCAGGACTTCAAGGCTGCGCATGAGTCGGATGCACCTGCGGATATTCAAAAGCAATTGGCGAATCGGATGTCCAACTCGTTCGGTCGAACGAACCCCACCCCAGATCAGTCGGCGAATATGGTCGAAGAGGCTGCCAAAGCCCTGAAAAAGCTGATCCAATCGATTATCAAAATGCTGAAGAAGCTGTTTGGCATGGGTGGTAATGAAAACACCAATGACAATGCCGGCCCGTCTTCCGGTTATGGCCCGGATTACGATAAAATCATGAAAAACATGGAAGGGTCGCAAGAGCGCTTTGACGAACAAGCCAAAAAAGCTCGCCACCACGAAGAGGAGATGTCGATGGACGCCGACAACACCCTGACCCCACAACCGCCTAAGCCGTAATCAATATCTGAACAAAAACGAGATTGCGTTATACTGATGGCTACAGCAGGTATCTGGATCGGCTATGCAGTCAATTACGCTCTCTCATTTTTTGTCCGGGGTCAAAACCGTCATTGCGGACTCGTTCAAGGCCCCTTCCTGGGTGACCGCAGAAATTCTCTCGATTTCTTCTGGCGCTCATCGTTACCTTGAGCTGGTTGAATACGACGGTCAGCGCCGTGAAATCGCCAAAACACGCGGGGTCATCTGGAATAGCGCGGCTTCGATTATTGATAAATTCAAGGCCGCTACCGGCAACGACCTGCTTGCGGGAATGAAAGTGCTGGTCAAGGTTCGCCCCGTGTTTCATGAGAGCTTTGGCCTTCAGGTTAAGATTGAAGACCTGGATCCGACCTATACCGTCGGCGAAATGGAAGCCCGGATCCAGGCGATCCGCCAGTTTCTGAAAGAAAAGCAGGTGTGGGGGCTTAATCTAAAATTGTCTCGTCCTGCTGATTACCGACGCCTGGCCGTCATTGCCCCACCAGATGCAGCAGGGCTCGGCGACTTTCGAGTTGAGTCGGATCGCCTGGATCGTCTGGGTATCTGTCAGTTCGAGTTTTTTACCGCTGCCTTTCAGGGCGAAAACGCGGGGGATCTGATCGTCGAGGCGATGGCCAAGGCGGTACAGGCTCATCAAACCGAGCCTTTTGATGCATTGATCATCATTCGGGGCGGCGGCGACAAGTCCGGCCTCTATCAACTCAATCACCGCCGCCTGGCGCATGCGGTGTGTCGCACACCGATACCCGTGTTGATTGGTATTGGGCATGAGCGCGACAAGTTGCTGCTCGATGAAGTGGCCAATACCCGGTTTGCGACACCAAGCCTGGTGATTGCCCATGTCAAAGAGGTGATCATTCGTGCTGCCAGCGACGCACAAGCCGATTATGACAACCTGACCCGGATTGCCACGCAAGTCCTGGATAAAGCCGAGCAGGAGGCGCAGGCACTGGTTAGCTCCTTATTGTCCAACGCTGAGGCGCAGCTGTCGCTGGCGTCAGAGCGGGCGCAGACCCACATTGATCTTTTGCTTTCCGCCGCTGACCTGCAGCTGGAGAAGGCGGAGTCGATGCTGGCCAGGCAGTTTGATGAACTGATGGGCAATGCCCAGATGGCGCTGCAGGTTGTGATGGAGGACATCGATCGCGACAAGGAGCAGTTGTTTGTCGAGGCTGAGCGGCAATTGGACAAGGCGGATGCCGAAAATGAGCGGCTGGCCACCGAGATCATGGCTGCCAATCCCCTCGCCATTCTGCAACGGGGTTATGCGTACGTAAAAAACACCGATGGTTTTGTGACATCTGCCGAGGCAGCAGTGGCAGGTGATGCAATAACGGTCACCCTAAAAAATGGATCATTCAACGCGCTCGTGGAGGCACCCAGTGTCTGAATTAACAGAATCGATGGTACACGCCCAAAAACTCAAACGTTCGGTCTTGGCGATGTCGCCAGCAGAGATGCCTGAGCCCGATGTTGATCGGATCATGCCTCTGGTGCAAGAGGGGCTGGCGTCTTGGGCGCATATTCGCGATCGCGTACGCCTGGTGCGCGAACAGTTGCACCAGGCGAAACAAGAGGTCTCAGAGCCCTAGGTCGCCCACCAACAGGGATTCACGCTGGGCGGGGGTCAACAGGTCGGCAAATTGTCGATCTTTAATGACCCCGGCCTTGAGCATGATCATCAGGTAGTGCCTGTCCTTAGGTGCCACCGAAACAATAAATGCGTCGTCCATTTTTGAGGCCAAATAGGGGGCAATGTCTTTCAGGTGTGCTTGAGAATTGCCGGTGTAGCTGTCGTGCTTGATTCGGTGCGCCTGCATGATCGGCGTGCGCATGTGATTGAAGCCTTTAGAATCTTGTTTATGCAGTTGCTCATAGGCAATCTGGCAAACGCAGGCTTTTTCGAGGTCTTCAATCGCCAATGTCCCCAATTGGACGATGCGTTTGTCGTCGCCCGCGTGTTTTTGTGCGGTTCTGAATGCATGTCGCGCCTCCATGGCAACATCAAGCATCAACAGCTGATCCAGTCGCGAAATCCCTTCACTTGACAGCACCTTGCTGTCGCTCAGCAACTGACAGATCTCGCTGTACTGGGATTTGTTGACTTGAAATAGACCGCCCTGGGCGTAAGCCATTTCACCACTGACCAGTGAAAACTCATTGGGGGCGAGTGTGCCCAGTTCTTTGTTCCTGTGGCTGGAGAGCTCAAAAGAAGGGTGGTTAACAATACCGGCGACCAGGCGCTTGAACTCCGGGAGATGCTCATTTAGTGTAAACAAGCCCTTCTCTGAGCCATGCAACACCTCATGGGTCGTTGACGCCATGCGCAAGGAACCGAGGCTAAAGCGCGTCGGTTGCTCGATCATTATCGGCAGCACAATGTGGCCTGCATATTGAATCAACAGGTTGAGCAGCGGCTGGTGATCAGCAGGCGTTTCAATACGCTCCAGTGTCGCCCGCACAGATTCGGGGAATGCGCAGACGAACTCGGGTGCATCTGCCAGTCTGTCTTCGGACAGGAGCGTCCACAATGCAGCAGGACTGTCGAAATGAAGGTGTGAGTCCAAGACATACCGTGCACTGGAGAGCGTTGCCGAGCGGCTGTCAGAGGCGGTCAGTGCCATGAGTAGGATGTTGCCGGTTTCAATAGTCTGTAGTGCTTGCTCACCGAAGACAACAATGTAAGCGCGGACGAAGTTTTCCAGCTCCTCCAGGTACTCCAGTTCGACCTTTTGTGAACGCTCAGAATCGGGCACTAGCAGTGTTACGGCTTCCAGGGCGAACTCAGACCCCAGGTGCCTGACGTAGCCCTGGAGGAATTCGCCAAACACCGCTGTGCGACTGTCATCGCAATTAAAGCCCCTGAACCTTGTGAACAGCTCCAAGGCTGAGCCCAGGTCACTAAAAAACCCCTCCTGAGCGGTGATGTCATTTTCAATGACAAAATTCAACAGGTCGAGATTTCGAAACATAAAGCTCGTCACAAGCATTTGGTTCAATGCCTGGAAACGCACCTTGAGGGGCACGTCAGCCATGATTTCCTGAGTAACCTTGAGTGATTGCGCATCGGCGCGGAACAGGTTTGAAACCAACTCGTCTTTGCGCGGGTGATTGTCCAGCTCGGTGCTCTTGAATAAGTTCATGGTGCTCTCCTTCACACCAGTATTGGGTAAGCGCTCAAGGGCCGGCAAGCACGGAGCAGGAAGTGCTTGAATCTATCGCCAGGCTGCTTCCACAATGAGGTAACCAGGAGAAGACCATGACGCCCGCAGAATTTGAAAATCAACGTGAAAGGCTTGAGCAGAGCATTCGCAATTCAACCGTATCTGTTGATTTTCCACCAGAGCATCCCCTTACATTTGCGTTTTTTGCCCAAGTCATTCTGCGCCAACAAAAAGCAATCGGTAAGCCATGGCTGTCTGCTGAACTTAAGGAATTTGACCTGCAACCGCTGCTGGAGGCCATCACGGGGTGGACTGATCGCGACAAGTGGCAGTTTATCAATCATCGCTGTGATTCGGTACCGACGCTCGTCTATACCAAGCTCCTGGATTTAATCGATAGCACTGAAAGCCTGGGTCAAAGTGCTGTGGTGTCGCTGATCGACAAAGAAATTGAACTGGCACAGATGCTCAATCTGCCGGCGAGTGCTGATCGTGTGGCCAAATGGATCAACACCTACACCGGGCGTATTGATCTATTGCCTGACATCACCCGCAGTATCAAGAAAGTCTTTGTGCGCTCAGATGTAATTGACCAGGCCCTGGCCAGCAAAGTACCGGCCTACATTGCCGGCAGAACCAGCTTTAATGCCGTGGCTCGGGACAGTGATTTTTTCATGGTTGTGGAATACCCACGCACCTTCAGGGCCTATCTTGAGCATTTTGCTAAAACCACGGTCGATGTTGACGCCATCAGTCTATTTTTCAGGGATCAGTACAACTCATCCCAAAGTGTGCCGTTGCGGTATGTTGAGGCTTACGAAGCTGTCTTGGGTGAAGAAATGGTGGTTGAGCTGTTTGCTCAAAACCTGGTGCCTTCTGATCAACATTCGAGTGATGGGCCGCTAAAAGCGTTCAGGCTTGCCTTCGAGCGTTACGGTGAATCTCGCATGCTGGCCACACCACAGTTCAAGGCGATGTTGCTGGAAGCACAGAGCAAACTGCCAGGACTGTTCGCCTGGATTTTTTCTCAATCCAGTCAGCTGAGTGAGTTGGCCCCTGAGTTGCACGCGCAGTGCATCCAGCGTCTGCCGGAGATCATGACACGCCATCAGCTGAACCCATCGGGTTCGATCATGGAGGCGGGGGTGAAACTGATGGGCGGCGAAGCGTTCATTCGCCATTACCTGATGTCCTTGCGTCAGGCATTAAAGCAAGATGTGGCAGGTCATCGCGACTGGCGGTTCTTCAAGCAAAACCTGAAGAATGCTGGGTATGATGACATCTCGACGATGACTGATCTGCAGTTGATTGACTACGCCTATGCGATCTCGCCTGCAGCGGCACCGATGTTGGCCACGCAAATCAAGAATGTCTGCTATTTTGCCGGCTTGAAGGAGATGGCTAAAGTCGCCAGCGGGTTGGGCAGTGCAGCGGCTGAGGGTCTGTTGCGTGCGAGCCCCGTGAATGAGCATCAGTTGATTGTCGAGCTTTTTCCTCAGGCGCGAGCGGCCCGCCTGGAAACGGAGTTGGGGTTATGACCAGCTCCTTGGCGGATTTGAAAAAGTCCATGTCGGTATTCGACAACTACATCAAGTTCATGGGTAAAGATGAGCCTGGCAGTAAGGAGTTTGCTGCACTGACGGCGGCTGCCAGTATTGAACAGCTGGTGGAGTTGCTGACTGAAACACAGGCACGGGTCAGCTCATCCTTCTACAGTTCTGGTAATGCCAATGACCCCGTGTCGAAGATGAACAGGTTATTGGACAGTGTGCCTTCCACAGGCTTAAGGATTGCGCTGAACAAAGTTAATAGGGTGTTGTGTGCGTATGATCGCCAGGAGTTGATCCGGATCGCTGAGACCGCGCACCCGGCGATCATGATTTTCCTGATCAACACCACGAACGTCGGCAGCAAGGACTTCGTGCGAAAGGATGAAGATGGCCGGGAGCAACAGCTGGGCGTCGACCTGGGTCTGTAAGTCGCAGACCTGTTGAATAAGGGCTGTCCTTTCTGTACAATTTACAGATAAATCGAAAGGACTGGCCATGTACACGATCACTCGACGCATCCCAAGTTTTCAATTGGCTTTTGGCATGGAAGACAATGAACTATTTTGTGCCGTCATGTGGCCTGACAGTGAGGGGGACATTCCTTTTGCTGTGTCACCTCAGATTCAAAAAAACAGTGAAGGCTTCGTGCTGTTTAATGCCGAAAAAACCTCGATCATCGACTTTTCCGGGGTTAACCCTGATTCACTGGCGCGCCTTGATGCTGCACACTTGGTGCTGATTCGAAAAGTTGGAGAGAACTATCAGCAGCTGGAAATTGTACCGGTCAACCGATCGGAAACCATTACCTTGCTGGCCATTTAGATTTATCAGGATTTCACACCGCTGGTGATGGATTTTTCGTGGGCGCTTGGCTACAATCAGGTGAACATGGAGGCCTCACCATGCACGCCAAAAATCTTGCCATACCCCTCTCTTCCTCTACTGAAGCTCATTTTTCGGTAGAGTTAAAGGCTATTGCTGACAAAGCCTTGGATGCTGAGAAGATCGATGATTTTCTGATGAGCTGTGCGGTGAATAATCGCTGGTCACTCCTGAAATCGGCACTTCGCTATCCGCATGTTCGGGCCAGGCTCAGCCACAGAATATGGGATATTCAAGAACAGGCAGTTGGCAGCAATACGGTAGAGGCCTTGTGCGCGGCCTTGCCCATTCGCCTGGATGCGGACACCGCAAGGGAAGCCTTGAAGTACCCCATTGGGGTGAAATCCTGGGCGCTGACCAACGGCATGTTGCAATTGGGCGCTCAGATACTGGATGAGCAGTTTGCGCATGCCTGTAACGTCTACGCTTTCAACCCCGACCCCTTTTTTCGACAACTGATTGAATGGGCTGTGCGAAAGCAAATGGTCAGTTGGCAGCATACCTTGGGCTTCAACAATTATGACGACTGGGAAGAACTGGTGGCCAGGGCGGATAGGGACAGAAACCCGGCGCTGTACCTGGTGGCGTCCTGTATCATGAACGCCAAGCAAAAAAAGACGATTCTGAAACACAGCACAACGTCTGATCGGGTGCTGTTGATCGTTAAGAACATGGATCTTCCTAGCCACTGGCAGGAGGCCATTCCCCCGAACTTCCGCTCGGAAGTGCTCTCCTGTCAGCTCGGGGTTTAGCGGTCTGCAGCGCAGTGCACGGACTTCAACCGGGTGTACAAGCTATGACACTCGGTCGCCATCGCAGGGCAGATGGGGGCGCAGACCTCGACCACCCTCACGGCGAAGGCCGCATACGACAGGATGTGTCGCGGTGCCCAGCTAGGTGGACTCTCCACCAGATCCGTCAGGTTGGCGTGCTTGTCGGCCAACCTCACCCAGGTCGCACGGGCAGTGTACCGTGAAGCCCGATCTGTCTGTTCGGTGCGGCGCGCCTCTCGATCAAGCCCTTCAACGTCTGTCAGCTCAAGCACCAGATCGGCCACTTCATGGCTGGTGTCGCGACGAATGATCCGAATGGTTTCAGGGTCGTAACTGGTTTCTTCAACCGCATCGTGCAGCATGGCCCCCGCCAGGGTGACCGGGTCAGTGACGCCATGGCGAATTAAGATCGCGACCAGCATTTGCGGGTGGCTAATGTAGGGGCGTTTGTCCGAACCTGACCTGATTTTTCCGGCGTAAAATAAATGAGCCATTCGCTCAGCTTCTTTCAGCAGTAGGTCTTCTGAAACGCTCATGTTGCATGCTACCCTGAGGTATGAATTAGAGGCAATATAGCATGAATCCGACTGCAAGAGATTACTTGAATGACAAGAAGTTTCTCGGCCTTTGGGCACCTTACTTGGCATTGCTGCCGCAGGTGAGGGAATTTACAGGTGCGCTGTTCGACGCACTGGCAAACCGGGAAGAAATTTCCGGCAGTATGTTACGTGATGTCGCTCAGGATATTCTCAGCAAAGCCATTTTGACCTACCCGGTGCATCAGATTGAGAAAATCGCTTATCGCATCAATGAGACCTTGAAGGGCATCATCAACAGCCTGGAAGACAGTTACCCGCACGCGGATCTCAGGCAAGCCAGGGTCGAGCTCAATTATTTTGAAGGGATGCAGGCGTATGCGCAAAAGATCGCCAAAAACCACGATTGGCACTCGTTCATCTCGCTGGTAAAGGTGATCGGCGAGCAGCGTGTCGGCAGCAAAAATCCGGACGCCGAATTTGCCAATCAGGTGCTGGGGGCCCTTTTGGAGTTGGATGACACTCAGGGCCTGGATGAATTTGTAGCCTCTACCACGCAGGTGGAAGACCTGTTCAATCCGCCGCGCTTTCACTCCTATGCCATGAAACCTTCGATGTTGATTCACGCCCTGCAGCGGGTGGTAGATGGCACTTACAGCCTCGACCGCCCGGAGGTGTCGGGGATCTTGAAGGTGCTGTTTTTCTCGTTAGGCGAGCCGACGGGCGTGATGGGCGGTGAAGAGTCCATTCTTCGTGCTGTTGAGGCCATTGATCAGCATTTTGAAGACGATGAGGCGAAATTTCAGCTTGTCAGTGGTTTCAACCGGGCCTTTCATGCGCGAGATGAAAGCACCAACCGTGATTGCCTCAATCCCTTCTACTTTGCAGTGTTGATCAAGCCTGATAAGCCTCATTACCTTCAGGCCATGATCCAGGACACGTTTAAGTCGACATGGTCGTCAAGAGCGGCGGTCGACGCCTGTCTGCAAAGGAAAGACGGTGACTGTCCGCTGGGGGAATTGATCATAAAAATGATTAATATGCCGGTGCAACAGGCGAATGAGTGGACGCTTTGCTACAACTTCACGACCATGTTTGAGTCAATGTTGAACCTGCCACCCAATAGTTTTCCTAATGAAGACTACTATCGGGTGGACTGGCGTAGCTACACCCTTGATGTGAATGAGCCTAACGGGAAGCTGCTGGTCAGAGTGCTGACGGAGCTTCTGCCGGCGATGGCCATTAATGCCCCGATCGCACGCCCTGACGGTGAGTTAGCTCAAGATTTATCGATGCAGGTACGCTTTCGACGCGAGATGGATCGTGATGTATTACGCCGATTGAAGGAGTCCTGTGAAAAAGATGAGGGACTGCAGCTGTACTGGGCGGCGATTGTCGCCTGTGGTGAGGCTGACGCTGTACGCCAGCTGCTGAACGACTTCTGGAAAGGTAACTTCAAGGCCCTGAAGGCTTGGGTTGATGCGTTCAAGGATGACATGACCCATTATGAGCAATACGAGTGGGTCAACGATGAGCGTCTTCAAGCAGACTTGGGGTTGTGACAATGGCCGTTTTTCAAACGAAAGCTGTGCAGTACCTTGCTCCGCAACCGACGATCATGGGGTTGAGTGCCAAAACGGGCGCCACAATACTTGGTAACCTGCCAGCTTTTTTTGAGAAGTTCTGGGGTGCGTTCGAGCGTGAGCTGTGCGTGTATAACCCACCCACATCGGCTCAGGAGGCGTTTTCCTGGGCCGCAAAGCGTGCTGATCTGCTGGCGGAAGTCACCCGGCTGTTTCTGCGCTACCCCACAGAGGCCATCACCCACGAAAGGCTGTCAAAGCTGTTGCTCGCGACGTCCTCTGATGAACTCAAAAACAACCTGTTCGCTGATTACCTCAAGATGAGCGAGTACATCAAGTGCGATACCGTGCAAGTGTACTCGTTCAGACCAGAAGAGGGGCAGGAAGTCTTTGAAATGGTTAATGAAGTCTCGGTATTCGACTACTTCCTGATGGAAGAGGCCAATCCATTTTTTCAGCAAATGCAGTTGACAGTGGAACAGCTAGGACAACTCTCTGATCAGGATCTGGGCAGCCTGTTGGAGCGCCTGGAGGACAAGGTGATTGTCAAAAGAGGCGTTGATGCGCTTGATCGAGCCAACCTGGTGGTGCTGTTGTCGGCCATTCAACTGGTCAATCCACAAGCTGACGTGCTGGGGATGGCGGAAGGGTTTTGGGACAATGCACAAATGGTCATGGGAAAAAAAAACAAGGAGATCATTGCTCGCTATACGTGGGACACCGTCAAGGACGTTATTGTCGAGACCGATTCGATGTTGTTGTTTGGGGATGCGCAATGTCACTTTACCGGTGATAAACGCCTGTATTCACCCAGCATGGCCTTGGAAATCGCATTTGAAATCGAAGTTGCAGGCTCCAGCCGCGAAGACAATGGCGCTGACAACCCGAGCTTCACCGTGGCCCGAGCCTTTGGCAAATCGATTCTAAACAAGCACGTTCAAGACAGTATTTTGGAGTGGGTCACCGAGGTTGAAATTGGCGTGACCCAGTCAGATTACAAATCAGATTTTGCCTGGACGTTACTTGAGCCTTTGCTCAATGAATACGCCGAGAAAATGGCTGAAAAATCTGGCCCGTTCAATTATCGGCAGAAAACTGAAAACCAGGTGCTTACGGATATCAAGGAGGGGCGGTACCTACAACTGCGAGTGGGGCTGTCAATCTCGAACACGCTGAAGGAGACGTTCGCCCGTTTGTCTGTCGAGAGCATCTTGCAGGCAAGACAGAACACCTCTCCAGGCCTGGACAACCTTCTGAAACCGTTGCTGGCGGATAAGCCCCAAGATCAGATTCGCCATGCGTTCAACGCGCTGTATGCTCGCTACAAGCACTACGCCCGCAGTAATCTGCCGTCGGCTGAAGATCAGCTCGATTATTTTTTCCGGGTGTATTCCAAGCGCTTTACAAAAAAGCCACCGGTCTATTTGCTCGATGACGCGGAGCACGACAAAGATTTCCATGCGCGTTTAGCACTGTTCAATAAATTTGGCCTCGTGATGGCTTCGCAAGACGCCGTTTTAAGCGTTAAAGCAAGCGAGGCCGTGAGAACACACCTACTTGAAAACGACCTCAACCTTTAATTCCGGAGACACCATGCAGGCGATTTGCGAAAAACTCAGATTGGATCGAAACAAGCTGATTCACTGGGTCAAATGGAGCACTGAATTTGACTACAAGACCGTACTGTTCCAGGCCGCTGAGGATTGTGAGGCGTTGCTCAACTTTGACGGTGATCGTGCCAGTCAGTTGGTATACATCAAACACGCTCAGGACATGGCAGCTTACCTGTTGATCAGCCTGTCCTGGCCGCTCGGAAAGCTTGGGTTGCTGGAACGTTTTTACCGGATCTGTCCCGTGCCGACCATGCTCTCAGACAGTATCAGCGTGTTGTTTGGTGGGCCCGACCGCGAACGGGAAGATCATTCGGTAGCGTCGGCGCACACCGCACTGGCGTTGGGTGGTGTACTCAATGTCGACTGGATGGAGCAGTTGGGTGGCAATACCCTGGACAGCAAGGGTCTGGAATATATGCCCACGCCAGAACAGTGCCAGCTATTACTGGAAAACATGGCGCTGGCTGACGGCTATTTCTTTCACGATGAGTTCAGTTATAGTCGGGTTGGTATGGTGATGAACCGGCTGCTGGGCAAGGTCATGGAAGAAGGGGATGGCGCCTGGGCCATCGGCTACCTTGAACGGCATAAAGAGATGCTGCACAAGCTCTTCAGCAGCATGTCAAACATCAGCCAGAGAGCTGATGAAGACTTGCGTGTTGTTTACGAGCAGTTTCAGATGCTGCTTAATGGCGCATATTCGGAAAAACCCTTGGTGGCTTTGTACCAGAGCAGGCCTGATCTGTACCACAAGCTGGTTCAGAGTCCGCAAATTAAGCAGTTTGTGTTCTATCACGTGGCGTCATGCACGGCGTTCGATTTGCGGCAGTTGCCGGCCAACTCGGTACTGAACAAGCAAGAGACCCAGCAGGCTTGCTTGAACGCGTTGTTTAGTCAAAACGGCAGGCTATCATTCAAGGTGATCGAAAACCTGGAAGGCGCCTATGTGCATGCCGGGGGTGAGATCAAAACCCTCCGCTCGGCGATCGTTCGCAGTGCCGACTTTCGCAATCAGAAACAAGCTGCACTGGCCGTGTTTGAGGGCGTGGCGGATAATGATTGCCTGGACGCCACCCTGAAAGCGCGCTGGACGCTATCACGGGATCAGCGTGAGGCCCAGGAAAGTTTACTGCCAGCTGTCATCGCGGTGCTGAACTACGACAAGAAATCCACCGAGCGCTTCAAAGACCTGGCATTTATCAACCGGCTTTCGGCATTCTTCCTGGCCTGTGAAGGGGTGGACATCCTGCCGCTGCTCGATCTTGAGCGCAAGGGCTTAAGCCTTCAGGAGCTGCGCGGGGTCAAGCACAGAATCGTCGAGAATAACGGCAGCGTCGGTGAAGTGATGAAGTATTACCTGAAGCCCTTGCTGGAACTGACCAGCACCCAGCGAGCGCTGGCTCACCTGAGCTTCGATGAATTCAAATACCTGACAAGGTGTGCCAGCCATGTGTTTACCCCCGAGCTGATGCGCTCCATCAGTTGGCATGACATTTCCATCAGCGAAGAGATGCTGAGCACGGATCTGGGCATGTAGTACGAATTACGCATAAATTGCCATTTCCGCCTTGTTCGCCTATTATCAGGCTTTGGAGGGCGGTTATGCGCATTTTGTTTGCCTGGGAATTGGGCTCGGGGCCCGAAAGTCTTTTTTACATGAAATTGGTGGCTGCGGAATTACGAGCGCGCTATGGGTTCGTTGAAATTACGCTGGCTACCAGCCTCAACGCCAAGGATATCGACGTCAGCTGGGCCGACCACGGCTATTCCACCCCCAAATTCACCTTCCGCCACGATGCGGTCGGCGAAGGCGTGGTTCAGCAGCTGCATTACCTGGGTTGGACAACACAGGAACTGCGCGAGATTCAGTTCAACAACTGGCGCACCTTGCTCGATAAAGCCAAACCCAACCTCGTGGTCTGTTGTGACGCGCCGGGCGCGTTGGTGACGGCTGCGCTGCTCGGGCATGACTGCCTGGTGCTGTCGCATGAACGTGAAGTGGACATTCAGGCGTCACTGGCCTTGTTTCCCGAGTTGGACGATTGGGCGCACGGCTTGGTTGATGTCAGTATCGGTGCCGTTTACAACCGCCCAGGGGTCGCGTTCATTTCGTCGATCGTCGATGGCCCTCGCACCTCAATGACCTTGAACGTGTCCGCCTTTGAGCACTTGTGGGCCCGTTCAGGCACCGCTGAGCCGCTTATCCTGGGCGATGGTTCAAAAGAGTATTGGAAAGCCGTCGGCAGCCGCCTGAGGGACTTGGGTTACGAGCCGCAGGTGATCAATACACAAGCGGTGTACCAGGAGCCGATGCAACAGCAGCTGGCCCAGCAAACACCATCATTTGTGCTCGGCAGTTACGATCGTCACTCCACGGCATTGGCCCTAAGCCTGGGGGTGCCTTACCTGGGCATTCCTCGCACGACGGAGGAAAAGGTGTTTGCCCGTCAGTTGGATGCCACCAAACGCAGCTTCACCCTGGGCAGTGATTTGCTGATGCTCAATGTGTTTCATGGGCAGAGGGCTCATTTCACGCAGGATGCATTGAACAAAACCGAAAAAGATCGTGGTGGTTTCTGCAGGCTGGAAGATGCGCTTGGGGTAATGCTTTAAAAGCCGGTGTTTTTGAACGCAAAAAGGCTTTAAACCTTGCGGTGATGAGGTTGCCGGCTGCACCCAGGAGAATGACTTCTACTACGCTTGCAGGAGCAGCCCTGTAGTGCAATCAAAATGCCCATGTACCCTGATGAAGTCGACTTCAAAACCCCGTACCCAGGTTTTGTCTGGGTAATCTCTGGCCCACAGGAGCATCTCAAAGACGTCCCCGGAAAGCGAAACCTGGGCCTCGGCGATCTCCAGCAGGATCAGCGCCGCCAGCCGGTGGTAACCGTCGGCCAGGGTGTTTCGCGGGTAGTGATTCAACCCTGGGATGGGCAGTTCCAGATCCAGCGGGCCGAGCTGAGCCAGCACGTCGCGGAGTGAATGACCTTTACCCAACTTGACCTTGATCTGCTTGGCGATGTACGCCACCCGTTGTGCGTGCCACTCCAGGGGGTAGTGACTGAGCGCGTCGTGAGGGGCAGACGCCAGGTTGCCACTGGCCAGGCAGGCAACCACCTGCTCACGCTGCAGGGGGCCCTCACAGCCATCCCAGACCGGGCACTCAAAGGGGTTACGGATTCGTTCCAGCAGCAAGGCGGTCGGCACGCGGCAGACCCCGGAAGGCAAGACATGGGATGAGGGCATCAACAGGATCCTGATATCAAATGGGCGTCGATTAAACCGATCACCACAAAAAAGCCCCCTCTACGGGGGCTTGTTCGACGATTGAAGCTTAGTAGAAGTCCATGGCACGTTTGCCCATGGCGTACGCCAGCCACTGGGTGGTCAGGATGATCGGGTTGCGCTGGTAGTCACGTTCCAGCTGAACCTCGAAACGCTTGGCCGGTTGCAGTGGATTGAAGATCACGGTCATGGTGCCGAAGTCATTGATCTTCATCACTGCCTGGTTGCACAGCGGGTGCTTGTCATTCGACGCTTCGAACTGAGCCAGTACGATCGCGTTGTACTGCGTGTTGTCTCGATTGTCGGTGTAACCCGACACTACGCACTTGACTGCCTCGCTCATCAGCACTGCGCTCGGCACCCCTTGGGCGATGGCACGATCATTGGACGGCGCATCCAGCTTGACCGAAAACTCCGGCACCTTGTTGAACACGTCGTTGCCGATGCGCAGATCAGCTTTGATGTCGGTGGCCCGCCCGTTGATGACCAGGTGACCCTCATAGCGGTCATCGAAGGTCTGTGCGCGAGTGGCCAGCAAGCCAGCGGCGATCGACGAAACCGCGAGGACAAACAGTACTGCGTTACGGAAGCGGATCATGGCGGCGACTCCTGGCCTGTGTATGATCTGGAGTATAACGAGCATTGCCAAACTGTCAATATACGGCAAACCAATTTTTCAGTTTTTTTTCGGTTGCGCGTCAAGTCGTCACTCCAATGCCTTGCGCCGTGGTTGGCGGTCTAGGCATAATTTAAGTCACTAAAACAATAATAGGCTGGAGAGGTTCGAAGTGGGCACGTTCATTCGTAGGGTTCTTGTGGGCTTCAAGAAAGATCGAGAACAACGGCAGACAACGATCAGCCTGTACCTCAATCTGTTTCTCATTGGCCTGCGCAAGTCGCTTAAAAACGTGGTGTTTTTTGGTGTGGTCTTATCGGTCACCTACTGGCTGGGTTTTATCGTTTACAACTTCTCGCCGTCCATCTCGAACAAGTTTGAGATCTGGGACATTTACAGCTTGCAATCGCGCACATGTGCCGCCTGGGCCGCGCTGGGACTATTGCTGGCCGCGCTGGTGCTGTACATGAATCGCCTGCACACCCTGGGCAAATTTGTGGAAAGCTTCGGTGACAACGGGGCGTTTGATGATTTTTCAGAAAATCAATATGGCACAGTGGCCAAACTGATCGATGCCGAAGAACTGATGGTCGTCGAGCGCGAAAAAATGCTCGATCAGGCCATAAAACATAACTGATGACTGGCATATTGCCAATCCATTTTGGGTTGATCTTTCTTCTAATAATGGCAAAATCATAAGTGTTCAAATGATTTTCCAATAATAAGAAGAAGGGTAAACCCATGAGTTCGCTCAATCCTGAAGTGCTGCTATTGAAATCGACCGGCTTGACCGAGCGATTCAACGCGGCCATGAATCACCTCACGCCTGAATCGCTGGTCAGCCTGATACAGGGCAAGGTCGGCTCGCTGTCTGAACTCGGCAAGCTGTACCGCACCAACGCACTGGCATTGACAGCCGGCGTGGTAGAGCTGTTTGTCGACAAGCGCTCCAGTGCGGCTGACGCTTTGAGCCTCAATGTCTTCAAGGAAATGCTCAGCCTCGAAACCTTGATCGAAGCCATTCACGATGGCGAAACCCGCCCGACGCTGAATGCGTATTTCGACCTGCTGCCAAAATTCAAGAAAAGCGGCGTCATCAATGATGAAGCCCGCGAGCTGCATAGCTTTGTCGCGGAATACCTGGCCAGTATCCTGGATGAAATGATCGAAGACCTGAAAATCAACCACTCCGATTCGGGCTTGCACCGCTTGGCCAAGGTGGGCGAAGTCATCGCCGAAGGGCCGGGGTTTGAGGTCAAGACCTCCAAGGTGTACTCCAACTACATTGAGTACACCGAGGGCAATCAGGCCATCATGGTCATTCATGACGTGCGTGAAGGCCATTTCCTGCTGGTGGAACGCTACAACCCGATCGAAGGGGTGTTTACCCTGGAATTTCCTCGCGCCGGGGCCAGTTCCGCCCATAACGATTCCCATGTCAGCACCGTACTGCGTGAATTAACTGGGCTCCCGATGCGCAAACTGGAAAAAATTGGCAAACCGGTCAAGCCTGATTCGCACATCCTTAAGGGCCAATGCGATGTGTACTATGGCAATTTTGACCTGGAGGAAAGCCTCGATCCGAAAGACAAGAGCATCCGCTCGATCAAGCGCATGACGGCAGATGGCATCTACCAGGAAGCGTATGAAGGTCGCCTCAATTGCGCCCTGACCCTTTCGGCCATTTCAGTTTGGCAAGCATTTGAGACTATCCGCAAAAAACGCGTGGCCAACAGCAAGCGCGTACGCGGCGTGAAAGTCGTGGAAGAGGAAATTGAGGACGAATGATTATTCGGCTTGGTGTAATATTGGTGGGTCATAGCTTCTCCACCAATGGTGCACCATGCTCAACTGTCGCCTGAAACCTGTTTATACATATATTGTAGCATTTCTCTGCGCTGTACCTGCCTGCACCTGGGCCAACACGCCTCAGGTGCAAACGTCCAGTGCCTACATCCAGCTGATTTCATTGCTGGATGGCACGCAAACTGACATCACCATTCCCGGCTTGCCCGACGCCAAGCGCCATATTCTGGGGCTTGTCAGTCAAAATGCGCCCAGCGCGGCCAGCGCCTGGCTGGAAGCAGGCGTTCCCCTTGAAGGCGATGATTCGCCTATGCAGTGCGTGGATTTCCCGGAAGATTTTTTAATCGAGGATCATGGCGATTCCTGGCTTTACCGGGACATCAGAACCCTTTCCTGTGAATGGCATACTCAGACATTTTCCTTAAAAATCGAGGTGTTACAGGAGGAAACGGCGGGTAATGGCACCTGGATTAATACCGATATTCAAAGCGTGTATTAGTCTTTAAATAGATATTGACACGCGGCCAATTAACCCTATAATCAGCTTCAACTTGTCGTTTTGGCAATATCACTCACCCACGCTGGAGCAAGAGCGATGCGAGATTTCTGGGGTTCTGCGTTAGTCACGCTGGCATGCATGATTGGCGCGTTTGTATACGGAGGCCCCTCGGCGGCTTTCATGGTTCTGATCCTTGGCGTGATGGAGGTGTCGGTGTCGTTCGACAACGCCGTCGTAAACGCCAAGGTGCTTAAAAACATGACGCCTTTGTGGCGCATCCTGTTCCTCTGGGTCGGTATCCTGATCGCTGTCTTCGTGGTTCGTCTGATCCTTCCGGTCGGTATCGTCTCCGTGGCAGCAAACATTGGGTTGATGGAAACCGCGCACATGGTCTTCGAGAATCCCGAAGAGTACTCCCGTCACCTGCATGAAGCCCACCTGGCGATTTCTGCCTTCGGCGGTATCTTCCTGCTGATGGTCTTCTTCGACTTCCTCTTCAATGATGAAAAAGAACATCACTGGCTCGGTGCGATCGAAGCGAAATTCGGCTCCTGGGGTTCGATTGAAGGTCTCAACTCCATCGTGGCCCTCGCAATCCTGGTAGGCGTGTCCAGCGTCCTTGAGGGGGCCAAATCCGCGACCTTCCTGTACTCCGGTGCACTGGGCCTGTTCATTTACTTTGCGATGAACATGCTGAAAAACTGCTTCGAAGATCCAGAGGAGGGTGAGGCAGCGGTCGACACCGTTAAAAAAGGTGGCTTCTTCAGCTTCATGTACCTCGAAGTGCTGGATGCGTCCTTCTCCATGGACGGTGTGATCGGCGCCTTCGCCATCACCAAGGATCCTGTGATCATCATGCTTGGTCTGGCCATCGGTGCAATGTTCGTGCGATCCATGACGGTGTATCTGGTCAAGGCCGGCACCCTGGACGAACTGGTCTACCTGGAAGCCGGCGCGATGTACGCCATCGGCGTCCTGGGCATCATCATGCTGACCTCGGGCTTCGTCCATGTCCCAGAATTGTTCACCGCGTTTGTCGGCGCCATCCTGATCGGCCTGGCGATCTACTCCAGCCTGCGCTGGAAGAAGAACAACGCCGGTACCGCTGCCGCCCCTGCTGCAGCCTGAGTCACCACGGGTCAGTGAGACACATGCCTGACTGACCCAAAGCAACACAAATATAGCGTTAAATCGAAAATTTCTTATCAATGAAACAGGAGCTTCAAATGATCTCGCTATCGAAAGGCCAGAAAATCGACCTGACCAAAACCAACCCATCCCTGCAAAAACTGCTGATCGGCCTGGGCTGGCAAAAGCGTGCGACCGACGGTGCTCCGTTTGACCTCGATGCCAGCGCCCTGCTGCTCGACAGCGAAGGCAAAGCCCTGGGTGAAACTTCGTTTGTGTTCTTCCGCAACCCGGTCTCGCCAGACGGCGCGGTTAAAACCCACGGTGACAACCTGACCGGTACCGGCGCTGACGGCGATGCTGAAAAAATCACCATCGACCTGTCGAAAGTCGACGCCAAGGTGCACAGCATCCAGATCCAGGTGACCATCCACGACGCGGTGGCTCGTCAGCAGAACTTCGGTCAGGTCAACCAGACCTACGTGCGCTTCCTCGACGAAGAAACCAGCGAACAAACCCACAAGTTCGACCTTGCGGAAGACTTCTCCACCGAAACCTGTGTGGTGCTGGCCTCGGTCTACCGTCACGACGGTGGCTGGAAAATCAACGCTGTCGGTCAGGGTTATGCCATCGGCCTGGTCGGTGTTCTGCAAGCTGCCGGCCTGGCTGCCGAGTAACCCTTCGCTCCTCCCGCAGCCAGCACCCGCTGGCTGCATTTAACAGGATATTGATATGATATCGTTGGAAAAAGGCTCGCGCATCAACCTCCAAAAAGACGATGGCTCCAAGCTGACGTCCATTTCCATGGGCCTGGGCTGGGACGGCGCCAAAGGTTTCCTCGGTAGCGCCAAGAGCATCGACCTCGACGCCTCCTGCCTGCTGCTGAACGCTGACAAGCAACTGGTCGAGGAAGTCTCGTTCCGCAACCTGCAAAGCCGCTGCCGCAGTATCCAGCACTCCGGTGACAACCGTACCGGTGCCGGCGATGGCGACGACGAAACCATCAAGGTCAACCTGGCCAGCCTGCCGGCGAACGTCAGCTATCTGGTATTCACCGTCAACAGTTTCACCGGTCAAACGTTTAACGACGTGGAAAACGCCAAGTGCCGCGTCTATGACGACAAGGGCCAGGCCCAGGCGCAGTACGTGCTGTCCGACAAGGGCAGTCATACCGGCATGGTCATGGTGTCTGTCTACCGCCACGGCGATGACTGGAAGGTCAGAGCCATCGGCCACCAGACCTCGGGTCGTGTGGCACAGGACATGATGCGCGATATCGCGACTGTGATCTGATCACACGCTGCTAAAAAAACCGGCCTTCGCGCCGGTTTTTTTCTGCCTGCAATTGATGGTGCGCGGTAACGACTTTTGGCATAATTGCGTAATGCGCCAAAAATTCCCCCTGTTGCTGCTTTTTCTAGTGGTTTTGCTGAACGGCACTGCCGCTCATGCCCAGCCATTGACCTTTGAATGGGTGGATTTCAGTGGCCATCGTCAACACCTGACGCTGGATATCGGCGCTGAGCGCCTACAACGCGGGATGCTCCATGGCCGCGATCAGGTTGGCCTGCTCCAGGTTCAGCAAAGGGTGTTTGCCCAGGCGATTGAGAGCGCTCGTTTAAAATCGACCTCGGACACGCAATTCACCATCACCGGCTCCCCGCAAAGTTTCGATGTTCAGGCAACCGCCACCCCGGAACTGGCGGAATACGCACGGCGCGTGGTGATGGAATTGCTTGAAGGCATCAAGGCCAGCGTAGTTGACCCCGGCAGTGACAGTTATTTCATCTACGATGACGCCTCCAAGGGCATACGCCCCGATTACAACCTGGTGGCAGCCGATAATCAGGATCTGTTTGCCGCCTTCGCCCAGGCCTTGCTGGCGCGGTTTGGCCCGGACTCCCCCGTAGAGCTGATCAACCAGTTGCTCGCTTTCCTGCAGGCGATTCCGTATGACGACATGCTCAGCAGTAATTTCCCGATGGCGACACCCGTGCAGTTGCTGGTGGAAAATCGTGGCGATTGTGAGGGTAAGCAAACGTTTCTGGTCGGCGTGCTCAGGCATTTGTTTCAAGATAGGCCCCTGTTCCTGATCAACCTCCCGGATCAAGAGCACATTCTGGCGGGCATTGGTCTTGAATCAGACTATGCCAGTGGCGTAAAACATAACGGTCAGTCGGTGGTATTGATGGACGCCACGGGCCCTGGGCATTTCCCATTCGGAGTGATTCCAGGCTTCTTTCATAATAATAATCAAAGTGTGTGGCATGCCTATATTCACTAGAGTCTTGGGTTTAATGGCGGCGCTGTGCTGGCTGCCCGGTGTCCAAGCTGAGCAATTTTTGCACCAGCGAAGCGGGGCGCTGGAAGTGTTTCGTTACGAGTGGATCACTTTCGATCGCACGCACCAGGTGCTTGAAATGGCACTGCCCGCTGAGTTTGTAAAAGGCTTGGTCGACGACCCGAAAATACGGGTAAAACAACACGAAGTCGCTGCGCTCATTTTTCAGCGAGTCAGCCAGGCCGCCGCCAGGCTGTCGGATGAAGACTATGCACTGACGGTTAAACAGGAGGACGCGGGGCTCAACGTACACGGCACCGGAGTTGACGCGACCGAGCTGCAAAGGCGACTGAGGCTGTTGCAAGACACCCAGACCTCAGTCATCGATCACCTGCGAAATGACACCTACCTTTGGATATCCGAAAAGGAGGGTGTCAGTTTCAACTACAACCAGATGGTTAGCGATTATTTGCCGACGATCAAATCCCTGATTGATCAATGGCCGGAGCATTCTGGAGTTTTTCGTGAGCGCTTGAACAGCTACCTGAGTTTCCTGCAGACCATCCCCTACGACCCTCTGGAGCGTAAAACCGATTTCGGTGTGCTCACCCCGCCCGCCCTGTTGACGCAAAACCGAGGTGACTGCGAAAGCAAGCAGGTGGCACTGGCCACTTTCATCCGAAGCACTAACCCCGATCTGAAGCTCATTCTGGTCGGCTCCGGCGATCACATGATTCTCGGCGCCGGCATTGCGCCAGAGCCCGGTGATGCGCTTTTCAACTACAAGGGGGTCGGTTATGTCTTGATGGATGCTACCGGGCCCGCTCGCGAGCCTGTGGGCGCGCTGGATGGTGAGAGCAGGGGGCGCTTGAATCATGATGTCGCGGAGGTATTTCCGATTCAGTCAATGTGAGCGAATTATATGTAAATTGACCATTGCCAAATAGTCAATATGTGGAATACTCTACGGGATCTTTTTTGACTACCCCGTAAGAGCGAATTCTATGCAACTGAACGTCTGGTTTAACAGTGGTGTTTCCCTCACCGCGATCATGCGCGCCATCCGTGAGCAGGAAAAGTTGATTTTGGGTCGCTCCAAACTCATCAACAAGATCTTCTGTACCCACAAAAACCCTTACTTTATTGGGTTTCCAGAGGCTGATCACGCCGAAGCCGAGCCACACCTGACGGGTGACGCTTATGTGGCTTGGGCCCTTGAGTTTTCCAGGCGGCATGAGATCAATCGGTTTGTGGTCGGCGACCATTTCCAAGCCATTACCCAGGCCCAGGCGCAATTCGAAGCGCAGGGCGTGCAACTGGTATACGGATGCCCGGCAGACAAGTGGAACCTGATCGACGACAAATCGTTGTTCTATTCAACCCTGGGCGAGCAGGGGCACACCACTATGCTGCCCAACTGGATGGTGTGGAATGACGGCCTGGCCGACGGCCTGGACTGCTCGATCGACTGGATCCTCTCACAAATTACACACGCAGATAAGGTTGAAACGCCGGTCTGTACCAAGCCTGTACAAGGCATTTTCGGTCAGGGCTTTTTCCGCTTCAATGACACCCCAGATCCCGAGCAACAGCTGTTTCAGCCTGAACGAAAGATCATCAAGTCTGCCGATTTTGCGGCATTGGCGCACCAGGCGGGCCTGGCCAACGGTCATCGCAACTGGATGGTCATGGAATTTTTGCCAGGGCCTGAATATTCCGTGGACTGCCTGGCCTGGGAAGGCAAGCTGGTCTCGGCAGTGACCCGTGAAAAACAAGGTGGCAAGGGGCAGGTGATCGTTTATGACCCGGTTATCCAGGCCTACGTGCAAACGCTGATTGATGTCTTCCAGCTGAACGGGGTGTTCAATGCGCAGTTCTTGCGTGACGCTCAGGGCCAACTCAAAGTCCTCGAAATCAACCCGCGCTTTTCCGGGGGGACTGGCATGAGCGTTCGGGCCGGCGTCAACCTACCGTGGTGGTGGCTGAAGCTGACCGCTGGGGGCCGGGCTGAGGATGTGCCCCAACCAGAGATTGGTCTGCGCGTTCAGGCTTTGATCACTCACGTGCCCCTCCAATGCTTTCCTTCGCAAACTCAAGGTTAATCGACATGACTACTTTTGCAGCAGCGCAATCGCTGAACCTTGAATTGCCGACGGGCAGCCTCAGTATCCGTGTGGGCGAAAGCCCATGGTCGTTTGACAAATGCATGGGGGTCGGTGCCCGTATCAACCCCAAGCGCGGCTTTTTGTTTGTCAGCAAATTGCTTGGCAAGCACATTCCGACCCGCCCGCAGCTGATGCTGGAGGCGCACGAAACGCTGGTAGAGCAGTTGTCTGCTCACATTGAGCCGGGTGCGCCCACCGTGTTTGTAGCCATGGCGGAAACTGCCACCGGCCTGGGGCATGGCGTGTACGAGGCCGCCCTGAATCGTTTTGGCGCCGACAACCCATGGGTGTTTCTGACGTCCACCCGTTATGACATGGGTGATACGCAACGTATTGATTTTCTTGAGGAACATAGTCACGCAGCCTCACAGTGGATGTACCTGCCGCAGGGCCAAAACCTGGCACATTTTCTTGCAGCCAAGACCCTGGTGCTGGTGGATGACGAAGTGTCCACCGGGCGCACGTTTCTGAACCTTGAGCAATCGATCAAGGCCCAGATGCCCAACCTGGAAAAAGTCGTCTGGGTCACCCTGACCTGCCTGTCCAAGGAAACCGCCAGACCGTGCTGCCACCTGCTCAAGGGCTCTTTCGATTTTGAAGCCAAGCCGTTGGACATTGCGCCACCAACGTCGGTGGGTGTGAAAATGTCGGCCCAGGATGTACTCAGCTCGCAGTGGGGGCGCCTGGGTTTGCACGGTTTTATGCAAATGCCACAACGATTTAGAACTAAATTGGATTTGCTGGCTTCCAGCTTCAATCTGGAAAAACCCGTACTGGTGTTGGGGCAGGGCGAATTCATGCATGCCTCGTTCCTTGTGGCCCAAGCCCTGGAGGCGCGGGGCGCCACCTGTTTTGCGCAGTCGACCACGCGCTCACCAGTCATGGTCTACGGGGCCATTGAAGCCGCGCAGCGCGTGCCTGATCCGCTGGGGGATGGGGTTGCGCATTACCTTTACAACCTCAAGCCTGATACCTACGGGGCCATTGTCGTCCTCTGTGAGGGTGAACCGGATCAGCGCCTGATGGACTTTTGCGCCCAACAGGATGGCGCCGTGGCTATCTCAATGAAAGAATGGTCGTCATCTGTAACAAATTGACGTGTCTTTACCTGACCAGAATTTGGCTGGGTCTTTGACAAATTGTCAATTTATGCGTATATTGTTAAAAAACGAGGATGCACCATGACCGACTCAGTTGTTCCATTTGTTTATTACTCCGATCTCGACCACAGCCTGTTTCAAAGTCTGAGCAGTGACAGCCGGGGAGAGCACCCCATGACGGAAGACAGCAAGGGCCAGGTTCAGGGTTATGCCCGTGAAGACCAGCACCAGCTGTTCAACCAGATGATCAACAGCGGCATTGTCATTCCGGTTACGGCGCGTTCACACGAGCAGATGGAACGAGTGACTGGCTGGGTAACGGGCAAGGAATATGACCTGGCACTGACCGATCTGGGTGCTTCGCTGCTGGTACGTGACAATAACGGTGACGGCCAATGGCACGCCGTTGAGCGTTGGCACGACGAATACCTGCCGCTGGTGCAGGGTAATATCCGTCGCCTGACCAAGGACTACGAATTGATCGACACCTGGATCCGCGATGCTGACCTGGTGGGCAAGGTGAGCATTGACCTGATTCAGCTGGGCAAGCTGCACCTGCCGCTGTACATCGTACTGTCGGTTGCCAAGGATGACCCAGAGCAAATGCAACAGTTGCAGACGCTGTGTCGCAAGCGCTTTGCCGAAACGGTGGCGCGGGCGACCGGGGCCTATGTGCTGCATGAAAGTGAAAACACGGTGTGCCTGTGGCCGACCTACGTGTCCAAGGGCGCAGCGGTTAAGCGCCTGAAAACCGCACTGGTTGAAGGTCTCGGCGACAGCCGCTTTGACCGTGCGCGGGATTTCCTCAGCATCAAGAAGTCGGTCAATATCACCATCGGCGACTCGATCACCGACCTGGAATTCATGCAACACGGGGATTTCATGATGGCGCCGGTTAACAGCCGAATTGCTCAGTCGGCGTTCAGCCTGGCCGAGCGGGAAATGGACAAGGAGAAGCTTTGATGCTGACGCATTCCTACAGCCCTGGTGATGTGACGGTGCTGCTGCACCCGGTCAAGCCGGTATTTCTTTCCGTTGAAGAGAAAGAATCCGCCATCCAGTCGGGTGTGCATTACAGCGAGTTACTTTCACGCGAAAAGGCTCCGGATGCGGCTTACCTCGCCTTGTTTGACAAGCAGGTTGCGGATTTTGGTGCCGGTGTCGCCCATCAATTGCTCGACATGGCGGGCATGATTGCGGTTTCTCGTAAGAATCCAGTACTGGTGTCGCTGGTGCGTGGCGGCACCCCTGTGGGTGTAGTGCTCAAGCGCATTCTGAATCAGTTTGGCTATGACGCGCCGCATTTCGCCGTGTCGATCGTCCGTGATCGTGGCCTGGATGCGGTGGCAATTGAGCACATCCTGGCGCTGGGGCACGCCCCAGAAGACTTGGTGTTCGTCGATGGCTGGACAGGCAAGGGCGTGATTCGCCGCGAACTGTCGGCGTCCATCCAGCGCCTGCAAACCCAATACCCAGGCCTGAAAGATGAAATGTTTGTCCTGAGCGACATCGCAGGCGTCGCCGATTACGCCGCGACCCGGCGTGACTCGCTGGTACCTACCTCGCTGCTCAATGCGCCGATCTCGGGTTTGATCTCGCGTTCGGTGTACCGTCAGGAAAACGGCGAGCCCTTGATGCACGGCGGGGTTTTCCTCGAAGAACTCACTGACTGTGACCGCAGCCTGGCCTTCGTTGAAACGATGATGGCTCTGGTTGGGCAATTGTTGGCCAAGGGCCCGGTGGACATCGAGGCGCTGGGCACCTTGGCACTGGAGCGTGTGCGCCATGCCGGTATTGTGGCCGAAGAAATGCATCAGTTGTTGCGCACCATCGGTCATCTGGAAGGCGTTTCCGACCGCAACAAGATCAAGCCAGGCATTGGCGAAGCCAGTCGCGTGCTGCTGCGTCGTATGCCGGAATGCCTGATTCTGCGTGACTTGAATGAACCCAGCGTGGCTCATCTGGTCATGCTGGCCAAAACACGGGGCGTGCGGGTGCGTCATTTGCCGGACATGAAAATTCAGGCCGTGGCCATCATCAAAGAACTCAATAACGAATAATCAGCTGGCGCCATCAATGGCCGCAGGCAATTTCAGGAATCACACAATGAACGAATTATCATTCAGAGAGTGCCAGGCGCTCTCTTTGGGGGCGACGATGTACGTCCCTGGCACTCACGCTGATCTGAAGGCAATCGTCTCCACCGGCAAGACTGGGGCCCGTTCATTGGTGGTGTGCACCGAAGATGCTGTGGCTGCCGATGACCTGCCCCTGGCGCTCGCCAATATCCGCGAAGCGTTGCCGCTGATGATGAACCTGGAGGACAATGGCGTGCAGGTGTTCATTCGTCCGCGCACCCCGGACGTCCTGCGGGCGCTGCTGAACGAAAAACACATCGAAAATGCTGCCGGGTTTGTGTTGCCAAAATTTACGGTAGACAACCTCGATGACTGGACGGACGCCCTGGAAGGTGCCTCGCCGATGCTGGGCATCATGCCCACACTGGAAACCAGTGATGTGTACAACACCGATGCTATGAAGTGCCTGGCGTTTCTGCTGAAAAAAGGGGCACTGTCCAGCCGGGTGATCGCCTTGCGCATTGGTGGCAATGATTTGCTGAACTGCCTGGGCTTGCGCCGTCCGCGCAATATGACCATTTACGACACGCCACTGGGCAGCACCATCGCAAAGTTGGTGACGACCTTTCGCCCGCTGGGATTCATGCTGACCGCCCCGGTGTTCGAGCATTACGAAGATACCGAGTCCCTGAAACGGGAAGTGGCGCTGGACAAGGCCCACGGCCTGATCGGCAAGACCGCGATTCATCCTTCGCAGCTCGCCGTGATCGAACAGTCACTGGCCCCTACCGCCATGGAGCACGAAGAGGCCACGGCTATTCTCGCGGTCGACGCGCCTGCGGTATTTAAGCTCAATGGCAGCATGTGCGAGCCGGCGACGCATTACCACTGGGCCAAGATGATTGCGTTCATGGCCGAGCGCAAGACCATTACAACCGCACAAATCCGCATGATCAACGCCGCCTAAGGAGCAGCTTATGAACTCCCAGACCCAGCATTACTTCAACCGGGCACAGTCGATCGTGAATCGACTGATGCCTGCCGAACTGCATCGGGAAAAGCGCCATACCCGTAGTCTGATTGCAGTGGCTGCGTTGTTTACCGGCTGCGAACAGTACTCCAGCAAGGATCAGGCACAAATCGTGGTTGATCTGTTCGAGAACAACAAGTCGTTCGAGAAGTTTTTCACCGTCTCTGGCAGTTATCAGCTGTGCGACGAAATGAATGAAGAGCTCAAGTACCGGGTCAAGGACAATGATGCCGGCGACGTTCTCCTGGAGAAGAATCGCCTGATTGCGACCATCCGTGAGGATGTCGATCCGCAACGATTGTCTGAGGTCATCGAACTGGCTCAACGCCTGGTGGGTGACGACACCCTGGGTCATCAAAGCTCGTACATCTCCAAAGATTTGCTGGTACAGCTTAAAAAAACGCTGGGCGTGGGCGACACCGCCAAGCCAGCTTCCAACGAACCACACACCGCTGAACAGGCATAAGAGGGCTTTATCATGGGTATTTTTTCTGGTTTTGGTCAAAAACTACAAGATCAGGCCAAGCGCTTCGCGCCGGCTTCGTTGACCCCCGAGAAACGCTTTGCGCGTGCCTTGATCACTACCTCGGCGTTGCTCACAATGGCCGACGGCAGCGCTGAAGACAGCGAAATCGAGCAAGCCAGCCAGATCATTGCGGGCCATCGCAGCATTCAACAGTACTTGACGCCGAACGATGCTCACGAAATGTACGGCCTGATCATCACCGAGTTGCAGGAGGCGTTCAAGAACTCGACCGCTCGCCTGCTGGAAGTCAACAAGCGCGTCGCCGACATCGCTGATTCGGTCAAAGAGCCCAACTGGCGTCGTGAGCTGATCGAATTCAGCAACATCATGGCTGCCAGCAACTCACGTGGTCAGGCGGGTGAGCCAGAGCGTGCGATTTTGCAGAAAATTGCCAGCGCGTTGTCGTAATGCTGTCGCCGCTGCAGATGCACGTGCTGTTGGCGCTCGCTGCGCTGCTCTGTTTCACGTGCATGACAGCGGCGTGGGGTTTATTGGGAGACAAAAACAGAGGTTCTCCACCGCCTGATCGGTCGAAGCCTCGGATTGACGAAAAAAACGTCGGTCAGGCTTGTAAAGTCATCCAAACGGCTCCACTACTGGTTGAGATCGAAAAAAACTGTTTTAGTGCATATTGCAGTGACACCGTGGTGATTGGCGATTCGCTGATCATCATCCAAATTCATGGGGATGCAGTGGCGGTACGCCGCCTGTCGACCCAAGCCGGAGATTGAACCATGGCCATCAGCCTGGAAAAAGTTGCACAACACGCCCCTGAGCTTGTTGAACAGTACAAGAAAACCACCATTTGCCTGGACAAGGTGAACCTGCGCGGTCACGTCGCCCGTGTCGTTTGCGTCCTGGATATCTCGGGCTCGATGCAGAACCTCTACAACTCCGGCAAGGTCGGTGAGCTGGTGAAAAAAGCGCTGGCACTGGGCCTGCAATTTGACGATGACGGCGCCATTGACGTGTTCGCTTTTGGCGTAGACGCGCATTATGTCGGCGAGTTCGGCATGGCCAATTACAAGGACTGTGTCAGCCAAACCCTCAACCGTTTCGGCTACGAGGGCGGTACCCGCTACGCCGAGCCGCTGCGTCTGATCGAGCAGAAATACGGCGACAGCAAATTGCCGGTCTACGTGATGTTCATCACCGACGGTGAGACCAGCGAGAAAGAAAAGGTCATCCGCCAAATGATCAGCCTGTCCAAGACCCCTTGTTTCATTCAATGCATGGGCTTGGGCGAGGATGTGTTCCCGGCTGATGGCGCCAAACCGGAGAAGAAAAAAGGCTTCTTCAGCAGCATGTTCAGCGGCGAAACGCGCTTCGAATTCCTTCGTTCCCTGGACAACCTCGCCGGGCGTGCGGTGGACAACGCGAACTTCTTCGCGGTCAAAGACCCTGCGCAGATCGATGACGAGAAGCTCTATTCGCTGCTTATGGGTGAATACCCAACCTGGCTCCCGGAAGCGAAGCGCCTGGGCCTGCTGTAATCGTCGAGTCGGTGGCTTGCTCAATGGCGGGCCACAGGCTGTTGTGATCACCTAAGAGCGCCTGCCGGGCGCTCTCCGCTCATTGTAGGAGTCTGATATGGCTATCAGCCTGGACAAAGTCGAAGAGCAAGCCCCGGAGCTTGTTGATCTGTACAAAAAAACCAAAATCAGCCTGGACAAGGTCGAGCTGCGTGACCATGTGGCGCGGGTTGCCCTGGTGCTGGATATCTCCCTGTCGATGTCAGAGTTGTATCGCCACGGCAAAGTCAACGAGCTGGTCAAGAAGGCCATGGCCTTGGGCTTGCAGTTTGATGACAACGGTGGCATTGACGTGTTCGCCTTCGGGGTCAAGGCCTATGAAATGGGCGAATATGACATGTCCAACTACAAGGACTGTGTCAACGATACCCTTCAGGCGCATCCACTGGAAAATGGCACTCGCTACGCCGAAGCACTTTCGCTACTGGCGAAGAATTACGCCGACAGTGACCTTCCGGTTTATGTCATGTTCATCACCGACGGTGACACAGAAGCCAAAGACAAGGTCACCAGCCAGCTGATTAAGATGTCGAAAATGCCGGTGTTCCTCCAATTCATGGGCATCGGCGAGGAGATTCTTCCAGAAGCGCCTGTCGCGGCGCCGGCTCCGGTTGGCAAGTCTGCGGCAAAAAAACAAGGCTTCTTCAGTAAGCTCATGGGTCTGGTGGTTGATCAGGACACCTCGGCGCCACCGGCAAAGTCACGCCGTAAAACCGCCAGTTCAGGCTTCAAATACCTGATGGAACTCGACGAGATGGAGGGCCGTGTGGTGGACAACGCCAATTTCTTTGCCATCAAGGATCCGGCGCTCATCGAAGATGAGGCCCTGTATGGTCTTCTGATGAATGAGTACCCTGGTTGGCTGCCACAAGCCAAGGCGTTGCGCATTCTGCGAAAATAATGGCAAGGCCCTGATGGACACTCATCAGGGCTTTTTCAATTCGTCTTACACATAAATTGACAATCATTCCATTCGTTGGTATGTTTTTATAATTGAAAACAGGAGTTTGCTGTGACCTTTCCTCTTTACGCCATCCTTGTTGCGCTGATCAGTCTGGTCTTGGGCTACGCTGTCTACCGCTTCACCAAACGCAAAGCCTATGCGGCTGGGACGCTGCTGATCGTAGCCGCTGTTTTGCTGTTGCTGTGGTACGCGGTGTTTGAAAACATCGCGGCACGCAAGTGGGGTGGCACGCTCACCATCCATTTGCCGGAAAATGCACGGTTGATGAACATGACGTGGAAGGAAGATTCGGTGTGGTACCTCTACTACGACCCGGCCTCTGGAACCTGTGTTTTCAAAGAAGACTCCAGGCACGGCCTGATTGAAGGCGGTGTTGTCGTTAAATCTTGCAATCCTCTAGGCCTACAAAAATGACCACTCATTCATTTGGACTTGCGATCGATACGTTCTGGCAGCATTTGCCAGAAGGCCACCCCCTCTTTGACATTAATCCCAAAGCCGCCTCCAGTCCGGACGAATGTTACCTGTCTGCGGGTCAGGCGATTGTTGATCAATGTGAACAGGACGGTGCGGTGCTGTATGCCCCCCTGGCCAAACCAGCGGATCAGAAAGCCTGGTTGCGACTCGTGGCGGCGTGGGTGTTTTGGCATCGCAAATGCAAAGTGCATGAAAGTCGCGCCAGTGTCGCGGTGAAGTTGAACATTGATCCTTCGAACCTTACCAACTTTCTCAATGGTAAACGCGGACTCACGACCAAGGCGCTGTTCAGCCTGGCGCCGTATCTGGGTGTGCAGCCGTTTGATATCCGCCCTGAAATGGGCGCTGACAAGGCGTACGCCATGAGACGCAAAAGCATGCGTCAGATGACGTGTGTACGAACCAGTCTCAAGGAACTGGAACAGGACATTCTGGCGCTGCTGGCATCCGGGGTGCCGGTTGAGGGCCTGGTCAAGAAAGTAGGCTCTGTCATGAGCGCGCTTAACTGATGAAAAGGCAGTGGTGGGGCAGGCGGCTGCTGAGAAAAGTCGTGCTGTTTTTCAGCTCGTTAGAGCTGCCTGCTACTTTGGAGGTGCCAACTTATCGAAGACCGTCCTTGGGCGGGCTTGAGGACGACGCCAAAGCCCTTACTGATGATTGGCGCGCCTTGGATCGTGACAGGCAGCGATCGATGGGCAGATGCGACGACAAGAGGCTTGGCGATGTGTGAGAAGGCTGATTTCCGGGCCTGGTTCGATGGATGGCGATTTCAGAAAAAGGTCTCTGTTGCGGATGATGCGGTCAGTCAAGTGATGGAGGCGGCGTGGCTTGCCCGTGCCAGAACCATGCTGCTGCCAAAATCCATCCGTCCTACTGCGACATTCACACGCTGGCTCGATCAGCAAGGCATGGTGCTACAAAGTCGTTACCGCCAAGAAGCCAATGAAGCCTGGGTTGCTCGGGGTAAGAGCCGACTGCCTTTTGTGGTCGCGCTGAGGGACGAGGCGGTAGGCGACGATCAGCGGTTCGAAGCATATGTCCGTCAATTTTTGAACCTGCCAGATGACCAGCCTCTGGACTGGACGGAAGCATCGGTTCAGTTGGCATGGCAAATCTGGCAACAACAACCAAGCAGAGCGGCTTACTCGGCTGCCATGGTTTAGAAAAGGGGGCAAGCCCATGAGTTTTCGTGTCACACCTCAGACCCTTGACCAGCTCAAAGGTCGGCTTGAGCAGCGCGGTACAGGCATTGGCGTTCAACTGTCGGTGACCCAGCAAGGCTGTTCAGGTCTGGCTTATGAACTGGCGTTTGTCGATCATGTCCCGAGTGATTGCCAGTGTGTATCGATCGATGGGCTGAACCTGTTTGTTGATGAAGAAGCGATGGTCTTTCTCGCCGGCAGCGAACTTGACCTTGTCAGCCACTTCCCGTGTCACCTATTTGCAGGTCAGCAGCTTTCCGCTGGCAAACGCTGCCGTCAACAAATGACCCCCCGCGCTTAACTTCAAACTGAACGAGCAACCTGGCAATGATCAACGATCAACGGCGCACGGTCTTGGCCAAGGCGCTGTCGGACATTAATGGTGGTCAGTTGTTCGAGGCGCACTTTGAGTTGATGGCGCTGGTCGCTCAAGAACGCCAGCTAATCGTGTTCGATAAGCAATTGACCGCACAACTCAATCAGGCGCTGAACGCAATTTTTGCTCAACACACTGAAAGTCTGGGCATGGGTTTCATGATCCTCAGTCTCATACCTTTTGTGTTGAATGTGCTCAACGAGACCACCACCAACAGTCTCAAGCGCAGGCTGTTGAGCGCAGATCTGAATGCCGAAGATGCCAGGCAGTTCGTCGACGCCGTCAACCTGATCATCGCCGATCATGAAAATTTCAGTGCCAGAAAGACTACCCGCCCACCAGTGCTGACCCACCTGTGTTGCCTGGCGTTAAGCGAGCAGGCGCGCCACCCGCACCTTGCGGTTGACGTAAAGGGCTTCGGTCAAGTTTTGGGGAATAAGGGGGACAAGGACTTTCTTTCCGGTATCTCCAGCATTGTCCTGCCAGTGATCACCATGATCGACTCTGGCAAAGCCGATCAAACACTACAGAGCCTGTTCAGCCGAAAGCTCATTGATCCTTTGTACCGGCTGTGTAGCGAACTGGCGACGTGTTACGGCATGATGAGTCGCACCCACTTTATTGAAAACCTGGAGTGGTTCGCGATCAAAAGGCTGCAAAATCTTTCGCCGGGTGCCCAAACCGTGAGCCTGTGCAATCCACAGCGCGTGGCGCAACTGGTGTGCCGATTGTTGTGCCATCCGGTGGCGTCGTTCAGCAAGCACCTGGGCGCCGATTCGACATCAAGCTCGTTCGAGAAAAGGTTGCAATCGTGCCGTGTCGTCCTGGACTATGTAAGGGAGCACCTGACTTCTGACCAGCGTCGGGAAGGGTTCAACCACTTGTTTTCAGGCTTGATCGCCAAATATGGCCACATCCTCTACTACGGCTCCCATGCTGCCTACCCGGCTTACTTGGTGGTGTTGCACTCGCTGTATGTTGATGTGGATCTAGACTTATGTCAGAAGCTGCTCAAACGCCGCGACGGGGTTTACCTGGCCATGTACATCAAGGATTTCAATCCGGAAAAAATGGGCTCGTTATCTGACAATAACCTGACTGATCTGTTGGGCCATGATTTAGGACTTTGAAATGACGAACCTCGTTGAAGACCTCGCGTTTAGAGCGCAGTGCAACCAAAGAATTGAACGCGAGAAATTGCCTCCAGCGATGGGATTGATTTGGGCCTTGGACGTCGGCAACACGCGTGAGATGGATTCACGGGTCAAAACCCTGAGCACAGCATCCCTGGCCCGCTTCTTCGATCTGAAGCCGACTGAAGAGCAATTGGAACAGCTGGCCAATAGGGTGTTCACCTGCTACATCCCTCACCTGCTGGCCGCGATCGTCCATCGTATCGATGAAAAGGCGGCTATCCAGCCAGACAGCAGCGCCTTGCTGTTCACGCTGGAACTGCTAAAAGAGCGCTCGATTGATTTCAGCGACTCCATATCGATCTTGCTCAAGGGGAAATTGTATTTTTCGCTAAGGACTATCGTTTCTGCTCAAGAGGCAGGGCGGATTTATGAAGGCTTCGCCCGGAATGTCTACAACCTGCCTGCGGACGATACGGGTAAGCCGGTGGCCGCAATACCAGCGGTCTTCAACTCGTTTTACGAGGAAACCCTTAGGCGCTCCATTCTGGCGCCAGACACCCTTGAAACGCAGGAAGATCTGCGAGTTCTGGGCAATAGTAGCTATTTCATCTTCCATGATAACCCTCAGGAAATCGGTCGCTGGATCAATCAGGTGAACGCTCTGGCCAATTTGCATGAGAAGGCCTCCGGTGAAACCCTGACGCAGACCAACTACCTGCTCGGCAAACGCATCAATCACCTCAATCATTGGTTTTCAGGTAAAACATCAACGGCGGCACTGCAACCGTTTAGCCGGGTGAGCACAATCACCACGGCTGTGCACGCCGCCAACCTGTTTGACACTGTTTTGAAGGTCAGTCGTGCGTTGCAGAAGCTACCTGATGACAATCGTTATGCTAGGGCCTGTGCAACTCAGTTGTTTGCCCACACCGTCAGGGTGACCGCTAAGCATGCGGACAAAATAGGCAGCGCCCAGTGGCTGGAACTGGAGTCCAGGATAGCCGACAAGGTGGAGTGGGCTACAGCACTTCATCAGGTGCAGAAAAAAGGCCGCGCCGTGGTCATGCAGTACATGCGTCGAACGGATCTGTTTGCCGAGCACCTGAAAAACCCGGAGTTGTCCGACAAACTTGAGATGGACTTAGGACTGTGAGCAGCGTATCGGTTTTTGACGACGTCGACATTCCGCGCTTGGTGGCTGAATTCAAAGGCGTTGAAGGCGACGCTTTGCAAACAAAGCTGCGGGGTTTGACCGGTAACCAGCAGTGCCGGGTCTACAGCCTGTACGGATTTTGCAAGAACCTGAGCCATCAGGAGTTCGAGCAGTACGTGGAGCTGGTCAAGCGTGTATCCGCTGCGCACAAGCAGCACTACAGTCGGATCTCTCACCATCTGGTGCCCGACTTTTTTAGCACCGTCGGTGCGCTGCATTGGCTTCCAGACTTGATGGAAGAAGCGGCCAGGCGCAATCAACCCAGTCTTCAGCATCGGATCTTCTCTGCGGCCAATGATGTCCTGAGCTGCCTGGAGCGCCTGGTCGCCGATGAAGGCATGAAGGCCGTTGACTCCAAAACGACAGCCAGTCGCTGGGCAGGCGCCCTGGCGTATTTTATTACCGAGCCCATTGAGTTGGATGTGGACACCCTGGCATTCATCAACAAGGTAGTGAAATCCAAGGAAGACAACCTGTTCAGCGCAGTGATCTATACCCTGCGCCAGCGTGCCAGTTATGAGTCCAAGGTGCCGGGTATCAGCGCCAAAGCGATACGCTTCGGTGAGCTGCTGCCGTATTTTGTCGAGTTTCTGGCCTCTACAGAGCTGAACCTGCTGCCGGCAAATACGACGGACGCCTTTCGCGAAGCCCTTTACCTGCACAGCTACTTTCTGCCCCAGGATGCCGAAGCCATAGAGCCGGGCAGGGATCTGCTGCTAATGGCGATGACCGATCCCCACAATCTCGGCAAATGGCTGATGAACAAGCATGGGCGCAGCAAAGGCGCGGCACTGCCGATCGCCGGGATGCACGCCATGCACAGCGCTCTGGACAGTGCCGCACACATGAAGGGTGATTTGAAAGCGTCGATGATGTTTGGCCTTACGGTGGCGGCCATCCATGGTTTGGCCAAGTCGAGGAACCGGGTGGAGGTGGATGCCAAAGTGTTGAAGCCGTTTTTGTGCGACAAAGATCAGGCCTACATCGAGCGCCTGTTTTCAACGGTGATCCGATCAGGTCGAACGACGCTGGCCAGGGTCATTATTGAGTCGTTTGGCGAGTACGCATCGTGCATTCCAGAGAGCCAGGCGGCGCAGTGTCTGGAGCGGGATTTAGGGCTTTAGGCGGGAGCGGTGTCTTAGCGAAAACGACATCTGGACTGAAACGAAAAACCCGTCCGAAGACGGGTTTTAAATGTGGTGGGCCCGGAGGAGATTCGAACCCCCGACCAAGCGATTATGAGTCACCCGCTCTACCGACTGAGCTACAGGCCCGTGAAACTAAAAAGTGGTGCCCATAGGGGGACTCGAACCCCCACTCCTTGCGGAAACAGATTTTGAATCTGCCGTGTCTACCAATTTCACCACCTGGGCGTGGTGTTGCTTTTAAGATGGTACCCCGAGCCGGAATTGAACCGGCACACCTTGCGGCGACGGATTTTAAGTCCGGTGTGTCTACCAATTTCACCATCGGGGCAAATCAGTGGCTCCAAGAACTGGGTTCGAACCAGTGACCCAGCGATTAACAGTCGCTTGCTCTACCGACTGAGCTATCTCGGAACATTTGACCAGTTTAGCAAAAATCGGTTCGGTGTCAAATACGATTTGATCACATATTGCCCTTTACGCTTAGGGTATATGAAAGCTATACTGCCCTGGCTGTAAATATTTGATGTCGTTGCACCTCCGACCCTGGTACTCCCCATGTCACTTCCCTGGCGAAGGGGCGTGGCGCATGAGCTCATGGGGGTGGCGCATCTTTGTAGTTTGACAGGGCGAATTGGCAATGCTGTGTAGCTAAAAGCAGTAGGCGACTGCGTCGAACAGGGCGACTGTGCGTGACCCTTGGCGCTTTTGGGTTTGCGTCAAGGCGGTCATTTATCGTTTTTCTTTTAACCATTCAGATCGAAGGAAGTGCCATTGTGAATATTCCCGAACCCGTACAAATAGAGCTGAACGCGCTAAAGGAAAATTTCCCTTTTTTCGGTCGCTACACGCTCAATCGCTTTGGCGCGCCCGAGCTGGATGGCAGTTCCATTTTCGACATGGGCCTTTTTTTGCTTATTATGGATGAAATGGGCGCGTCTGGTAATTCGGTAACCCTCGCCGAGCTCTTGTCAGTGGTGAAGCTCACAGTGAAGAATTGGTGTAAGAAGCTAGAGAATCATGCTTGTTGTGAAATTCCGTCGTGCAGCAGTGCCAAGGCCGCGCATTACGAAGTTCTTGACTGGGGGGTGTACGACCGAAGCTTCTATGAAACCTTCAGGCCTTATGCGAGGTCAATCATTTCAGAATGGCGAACCCATAAACATGTCAGCACTTCAGAAGAACCTGAGCTTTGATTTCGGCCCTGAACCCGAGGATGCCCTGAAAGCGGCTTTCGCGGCGCAGGACTTTGGCTGTGTCGCGGCGCTGTTGAAAGCGGGTGTCCCCCTGCCGGTCGATGGCAGAGGACTGCAGCGGATGCTCATTGCTGCTGAAGGGGGCGCCGCCCTGGATGAGCCTGCCGCCCAGGTTATTAGCCAGGCCATTTACCATCGCTTCAAGTCACACGATCTGTGTGAATACCCCTTTGCTCGAAATGCGGTCTACGCGTTCTGCAAACAGGCCATCAACGAGGCCCCAGGGGCAGATACTGGCATGCTGCACATGGGGCGTGCCTTGTTGAATGACGGGTTCAAGAACCCCGAAGCTTTGGTGACAAAAACCGCCTTTGAAGCGTGCGTTGACGATTTGCTCGACGTGGATCATCCCTCCCAACTGAAAGCCTATGTGCGCACCCTGAACGACTTTTCAACCGTGAATCCCCTGATTGAAGTGGTGGCGGATCAGGTGGCTGAACGCGTCGGCGGGGTTCGGCTGCTGTCCAGGCAAGTAAATGACTCCACTTCATTGCCGGTACTCAGTAATTTGCTCGTGCAGATTCTGGTCATGGCGCTGACCACCCAGGAGCCGGAACTGCAGTTCTTCAAATGTCGGCTGCGTGACCAGCTGTGGCCAGGCCGCGCACCAGAGACCGTGGCCCTGGATCTGCTTTTAAAAGCTAAAGACCTGTTTATGCGCAAGGATTTCGACGCGATTGCCTCTCATGCCTACCGTTCGATCGATCGAGCACTGGACGTGGATCAGAAATCCTCGATGATTGATTCGCCGGAGCAATTGAGGCTCATGGAAGAGTTGGGTTTTGCGACGGCTGAACTGAATAAGTCATTGCTCAAGCCTTCGGTACTGACCAACATTCTGGAAATCGACCTAGGTCTTTGAGCCTCAATCCTGGCTGACTTTTACCTGACAGGCGCTGAATTGCTCGGAGTTGCTGGTGTAGCGCAAGTCTTCCATCACCAGGATGTCGCCGGGGACGTAGCTCAACTCTGCGGGCAATTTGATCGTGATGGACTGGCCTTTGGTGAGTCTGCCAGTGATGTTGGTGAGGTTGACGTCTTCCACAGAGCCGCCGCGAGCCTGAAATTCCGTGCTGTTTAACGAGACCTTGTCGGTGAAGGGATCGGTCGTCCAAGTGGTTTTGAGGTAGCCAACATTATCGCCACCAAACTGCTGCAGGCCGATCCGGGTGATCAATTCACCCTTGCAGGCCGAGTCGAATTTATAACTTATTGCTGATACCTTGCCCATCAATTGAATCAGGCCCACCATGGCGCCTGCGGTGGTCGGCTGAAAATCGTAGGCAGGCCGAATAAAATTGATGTCGAAATTGGGGGCAGAGGAGTTTCCAGGGGTGACCTGGAGGTAGCCTTCGTAAGATTTTACGTCGATTCTCTTCAGCAGAGGCCCGGAATCAGCGCTCGCGGTGCACGATAAGCCCATCATCGCGAGGGCAACGAGTGCCAGGCGAAATCTTTTCATAGCGAAGATACCTTTTCTAATTATTGTTTTCAGGTTAATCTTATCATAATAGCGAATATTGACAAATAGAAGCGCAATGATGAGAGAAGCATTGTCCGAAAATGTGTCCCAATCAGACCTTGATTTTTGTCTGACTCAACTTCTATTGTGTTGCTCAAACCTGAAAATGCCGGTGCTGATCGCGCTCCAGGAATCGCCGTCGAGCTTTCGCAGCTTGACCGCCAACGAGCAGCATGCCAGCGGACAAAAGCTCAAACTTCTTCGGCTATTGTTAAAGAGTCCGGACATTGATCAGTTTTTCAGGGAAGTGACGCTGGAGGCGAAAAAGGAGGGGCATTCGAGTTTGTTTCTGAAGGCTATGGGTGTTCCCGAAAGCCCAAAATGAAAAGCCCCTTTCGGGGCCTTCACTGTCCTAAAGCGGTCAAACTGTCTTTAAGACGAGGCTTTCACCAGGAGTCTGGTAAAGGTTTGCAATCTGCTTTTTCCAATCCTTCAGTGCATCTGGATGGGCAGGGGTGCCAGATTCAAGAACGACACCCACTGTTGAGTCCAACTTTGAGAGCAGTTCCTCACCCTCGCCGTAGATGTTGACCCAGGAGAAGTTTGAGTCGCCCTGCACACGGATTTGAATCGACAAGTGATACCCTTCAACATTGGGTACCAACAGCGCCGAGCAGATGTCTTCAAGGTACTTGCGCTCGATTGCCATGTTCAAAAGCGAATCAGCAGCCGACACCAATTTCTCCTCGCGGCTTTTGGTGAAAAGTCTACTGGTTAGTCTTGAATTGATCATGCTTTAGTCTTCTATGATAGTTACTGCATTGCGGAGCTCTGTTCCATCCCCCCGAGCCACGCTCCATCCATCATGAGCGACGACCGTCATACAAATCTGAGTACTGACTGTCGATTCCCACGATAGCTTCACATTGACTTTTTGACAAGCGGCTTAGTTCCCCTTTTGCCATAAATTTAAGCATTATCAACATAAATTGATTGATTCCTGTATGTGCGAACAGTAGAAATACTGTGTATATATACAGTTGTGCAAGTAATTTGCTCAAAACTCGACACGAATGACTGCTTGAGACTTCGGACTCGCTGATGAAAGTTGTTCGCATTCCCGAGGTTGGCAGCATTCTGACGCCAAAGTCTGAAGCCTGGCAGTAATATGACGCCAAAATAACTGGACAGTTTCATCCAACCTCGTTAAGATCCGCATCACACGCAAAATGGATTGTGCATAACGATGCGGAAGCGACAATAAACCGGCGAGAACAAGGCCGCTCAAGACGATATTCACTAAAATTGTCAATAATTTGATGGTGAGTGAGCTTCAAGGGCCAAAGTCGTCATTGATGTCTAACTTTCGCTCTATGCCCGGTGCTAATTGAAGCGCAAAGCGACACTGCTGCTTCAGTGGCTAATCAACGGCCTCGTCTCATGGTGTCTCCTAGCCATAGACCCAAATGGATTGGAAGATTCCATGATCCCATCACCGTACCGCCGTATTGTCAATGCCACACCGTGGCGATGGCTGGCCAACAAGTTGGTCAGAACCACCCGGATCAAAGCCCTTATCACGCGGTCGATGATGAGCACCACCGCGTTGCTGACAGGTGCGGTGCTGTTCACTCAGATCTATTCGCTGCACGAGGGATTGAAGGAGGAGGGCTTTCGCACGGGGGAGCGAGTCGTCCAGGCTTTGTCCGAGAAGCTGCTGGTGCCCATCACCACTGGCGATCATGATGAAGCACTCAGGGTGCTCAAGACAGCCCTGCGCGACAGCGCCGTTGCCCGCCTGGCACTGACAATCGATCCTGTCGGGGCTAATGGCAGTCCTACCGAGCTTGAAGTCAAGACCGATAGCGTGCATGAAAGCTGGTCACTGAGGTTTGCGTCGAGCCTTTGCTCCGCCTGCGTGGACACGCTTGAACACAAGACCTACCGTTTCGACATCAAGACTGACGAATACCCGTCGGCCAGCGATTCCAAGTCGACCAAGGGCAGCCACCTGGGCAGCGTACTGGTCACCCTCGACCTCTCTTCCATTGTTGCCCCACGCCTGGATCAAATCGCGATCATCATGCTTGTTGTATCGCTGCTGGCGCTGTTTTCGTTCTCATTGGCCAATGCCATCCGGGATCACATCTCCAACCCGCTGGACAAGCTTCTACGGGCGATGCATCGCATGAAAATGGAGTTGGGCAAACCCGAAGGCGAAATCAAAATCCGGTTGAAGGATGGCGACTTTCCCACCAGCCGCCAACGTGACATCAATGACCTGATGGACGCCTTCAAGAAGCTGACCCTGAGCCATTACGACCAGGAAGATGCGATGAATGCGGAATTGCAAAGCCGAGAGCAAACGATTGCCGCCGCCACGCAGGAACTGACGTTGCTCCTGGAAAAAGCCAACGAAGCAAACCAGATCAAGGACAACTTCATCAACCTGATGAGCCATGAGCTGCGTCAGCCGCTCTATGCAAGCAAGATGTCCGCCATGAACATTGTGCGCGACCCCAACTTGAACTCGTTCCCGAGCATCAAGCGCAACATTGATCTGATCATTCGTGAAATGGCCAAAGCCAGCCACCAAATCGACAACGTGCTGGAATTTTCCAAGAACAAGCGTGACCCTAAGGTGCCGGCCATTGCCTCATTCGACCTGTTCCGCAAGATCGAAAGTGCCGTCACTTCCGCGTCGGGCATGGCTTATTCCAAAGACCTGTACATTGATTTCATTGTTGAAGGAGAAGTACCCAACCAGATCGACTCCTGCCCGGATAGTTGGGGTCATGTGATCGATAACTACATCGGCAACGCCATCAAGTACACCAATGAGGGCGGCGTACGGGTGTACCTGGGACAAACCAACCAGACAACCAAAGACGTCACCTGGCTGCGGTTTGCTGTAGAAGACACGGGTATTGGTGTGCCGACTGAGAAGCAGGACTACATCTTCGAACCTTTCTCACAGGTTGAGGACGCTCGTACGCGCAGTCACAACGGCTTTGGCTTAGGCCTGGCGATCGTTTCCGAGCATGTGGCAGCATTGGGCGGAAGAAGGGGTGTAGAACAGCTTGAAGATGGCGGCACGCGCTTCTGGGTGGAGATTCCAGTCGCTCGCTCTCGCGCCAACTCCAGTGAGCAGAGCAGTGGCCAACAGAAGCTGAAGAAGATCAATGCCCAGTTCGTCATCATGGATCCTCGCCAAAGCTTCCGCTGCTCCGTTAAGACGCGCCTGCAGAACTTCGATGGGATTTGTTATGAGGCAGGCGACATCAATACGCTCGAAGCCTTGCTACCATCCCTGACTGACCAGCAACGCATCCTGATTGTGCGTCGCGTGGCATCCAAGGAGTTCCGTCAGTTTGCCGGCTTGAACCTGCAGGATCTGAAGAAGAAAGGCTTTGATTTCGTTATCAGCCTGGAGCCGACTCTGGAGTCGGATGCCGTCGAGGGCGTCTACACGCGGGGTGAGGCCGACTTCGGCTTTGTCGAGTCCATTGAGATGATCAACTTCATTGGCCAGCTTTACGAAAAGCAGAACTCGACCGGCAAAGAAGATCACGACATGTATCACTTCATTGAGCTGCTGCGCATGACCGAGAAGGAAACCCTCAAGAATGTGAAGATCCTGCTCGTCGATGACCATCAGACCAACCTGGACGTGATGAGTCAAAGCCTTGAAGGGTATGGCGCAGAGGTTGTTTGTGCGCTGGGCGGTCAGAAGGCCATTGATTGTGCCAACGATGAAGAGTTCGACGTCATCCTGATGGACATCATGATGCCCAAGATCGACGGCATTCACGCGACCCGGCACATTCGTAGCGAGTCGTTGAACACTGAGACCCTGGTGTTTGCGCTCTCCGCTGCTGCCCTGGATCCTACGACCCAGCAGGAAATGCGTCACCTGCGCATGGAGCTCATGAGCAAGATGACGGCGGGTGAGAACCTGGTGTTTGGAATCAAGAGCCGCCTTGCAGGCATGCCACCCAAGCCTCAGATGCATCTGGTCAAGTCCGGCGTGGCCTGATCACAGCGAGGGTGAAACTTCACTGACCGGGGCCGCGCTTTTCTTGCGCGGCTTCTTGCTTTCCAAGGCCAGCACGTCTTCCGGCGTCAGGAACTTGCAGTGGGTCAATACCGTGCAGTTGACTTCCTTGCCATACATTTTCGTGAAAAAGGTGCTGTGCTCCTTTACCGTGCCTTGCACAGTCACTACCCGCCCGATCTCTGGTTCGAAAAAACCCGAGGCCTTCCATTGATACACGTTGTTGTCTGCATCAATGAAGGTGAACTTGCTGGTTGTCCCGTATTGACCGTGATCAGGGTAAACCCCTTCGATACGCAGGTCTTTCAACACCAGTCGTTCTTTCTGGGTGCCAATGAAATTGACGCCCACAGTCGAATTCGCAGCCTTCTTCGCCAAATCCGCTTCAAATCGGTGAAAGGCGGCCACCGAACTGGCAATCAGGTTGGCCTGATTCTGGGTCAAATACCCGACATCCAGCATGGTGCGAAGATTGACGAAGTAGTCTTTGTTGATGTCTTCGGGGCGGTTCACGCTGTTCTTGATGTAACCAATCACCGCGCTGACCTGGTCTTCCATTTCAGGCTCTTCCATTTCCGATTCGCGTTCATCGATCAACGCCTGGCAGATCTCGAATGTCAGTCCTCCGGTGGGATAGCCTGAATCACGATTTCTATAGCCGTGAGTCGCAACGTGTTTGATCGCCTCGCCCAGGAACATGCGCACTGGAATGACTTCGTGCTCATTGATCTCTTTGAACGTGATGTGACTCAGGCGCTCGGCTTCATCAATCACCTCATTGAGCGAATTTGTCCACCGCGACATGTCAAAACCCATGAAATCCTTAAGGCAGCCGCCTCCAACACGCATGGTGCCACCGGGGGTGTTCAGGGTGAAGATGTAGGAACGCTGGCGATTCGACGTGCAATGGTCGCAGGCCCCGGCTTCTTTGGGGTTCTGAATGCGTTCGCGCTGCTCTGGTGTGATCTCGCCATAGGTGCGGTGTTGCATGGCGGCGGAGCCCAGACTGGCCTCGATCGTGGTTTTAGCGAGCAGCTGGACGTACCCGGTTGCGGCTGACGGCGCTTCACGGGCGATGAGTACCCTGGCCATCGGCAGTTTTACCGTGCCCGCGCCAACTACTTTGACATTGGTGATGTGGTTGAACTCATGCGTCACTTCAATGAGCGGCAATGCCCCGGCCTTCAATTTTTCGTTAACTCTGGCAATCTTTTTGAGCAGGATCGGCAGTCGGTCTGCCAGGATTTCGCGAATGATGTAGCCGCCAGGGTGCATGATTAAATCTCCATTTCCCACGTTATGTGACGATCGAGTTTTTTGGTGGAAGGGGGCATCTGGTTAAATTGGTTGAACTGCTTGCCGAGCAGATCAAGATGACGCCGGACAAGGGTCTCATCCTGATCTTTGGCAAGGCTGAACTGACCACTGTTGTGCAGCACCCATTGGCCCTGACCAACCTCGATTTTGCCCTGTTCGCCCTTGAGAAAATGCTGCACGCTTTGAGCGTTTATTGCGTTGGGTGCGGTTTCACTGAAAACAGTGCTCAGGCTGCGCAAAGTTTGCGTCATTTTTCCTAGGTAAGCGTCTTGTGCCGTGATCGAAAATTTACCATCGCGGTCGATAATGGCGCAGGGGGCCGGCACGGGCGGCTGATTGGTGGCAGCGATTTCTAGTGCCAACATGCGCAGGCTGGCCAAACCAAGGTTATTGAGTTTGGCCCGAAAGCCTGGTTTTTGCGGCAGATGACCATCACGCAGCCTGGCAGATTCCTCATACTCCAGGGCGTCTGTCAAAAAATCCCTGTCTGCATATTTGAGTAAATAGCTCACAATGGATTCATGCAGGTCAGTGGATGGAAGGGAAGAAAGCATGGCCGATGTCCGGGAAAAATTATTGATAAGTCCAGAATAAGGAATGATCTCTGGCCGGCGCAAGAATTCTTGCGATGAAATCATCGCCGACTCCATAATGGAGCATGACCAGGAGAGAGATGATGAGCGAATCGTACGCCTTCGAATTCAACGGCGAAGAATATTCCGTGACAGACCCTACCGACAGCGCCAGCTGGGTAGAGGCCCTGGGGGCTTTTATTGTCGAATTTGCCGAGAATCACGCGGTCAACCGCTGGGAGCCGCAGCGCGACTGCCTCAGTGATGACACCCTTGAGAAAATTGCTGGTGTTGTGCCGTTTGCCTTCGCGGAATATCGGGGGCTCACCGATGTTCAGCGTGAAACCAGGACATTTTTAAGTATATTGCAAGGGCAATTGTCTGAAATCTTTGAACAAGACGACAATGAGTGTTACTCAGAGGCAAAATATTCGGGGGGCGATTTTACTCAACTGTGTGAGGAATTCGAGGACATGCTGGCGTCTTTGGATGCGCCAGTAGAGGACGGGCAAGAAATCTGGGATCAGATTGGCTATGCCATTGAAGACAAAATGATGGAGCTGGATGATTCCACCATCTTTGATTGGCTGGGTGACGCCGAAATCCCATTAACCTTCAATCCAATGATGAGCAGTGTTGACCCAAAGGCGCTGGACAGGGACTCGCTGCGACTCAATTCTGAATTCTTTGAGCGTGGCCCGTGCACTGAGATCGACAGCATACTGAAGCTGATCAGGATGCCAGTGGAGCAACTGCTGCCCCTGCTGGACATTGATTACAAGGACAATGAGGGCATTCGAGCCTGGCTGGATCATGAGGTTTCTCTCGACGAGGAGCTGCCTCCGCTGCTCGATGGTGAAGAGCTCACAGAACTGACCGACAACCTCGGACGTTACTACGTCTATCCCCATTGGATCGGCAGAATCAGTTTGAATCAGCTGGCGAGGATCAATCCCAGCCAAGACCTGAAGCTAACTGCTGGCGCGATTGCCTTTCTGAACAATGTAGACGGTAGCGGTGAGTACCACCCACTCAACGACGATCAATTCGTGGTGCTGAAACCCGGCCAGACGCTGGAGCCCGAGGTCGGGTACACCATGCAAAAAATATTTGATTCGCGCCCTCCGGAATCGAACATTGCCAACTGCAGTCTGATAGAAATTCAAGCCAAGATCAGAAAACAGCGTGAGCAAGAGCGTTTGGCGCCGCTAGAGGCTGAGCTGAGTTTTTGAGCCCTGCAGCAGCATCGCTCGCACGTCTCGCAATCCCTGGATAGCCAGGGTGGTGCGAGACTTGAGTTCTGCTGCATTGTCCGGTGCCAGGACAAATCGCCTGGCTTCGACGTAGCGCTTGACCATCTGGTGCGGGGCTGCGGCTGCAGGAGCTCCTCGACTCATTTCGCAATCAATCCAGTGGTGGGTCACGGCGGTTAAAGCGCGGGATTCATCGTTCGGGATAAAGTGCCTCAAAAAGTCGTTCGAAGGCCACAGATAGGCGCTGTTGTCGACCAATTGCACCGAGAAACACATACCCGGCTCCCCGTAATTCCCCAACGCTTTTTTCCAGGCCTTTTTGCGCATCAGCCACTGTTTTGCACAAACACCGTCATCAGGCTGACCCTCCCAAAAATGATAACGCTCAACGTCGGGCAGGCTCTTAAGCCATGGTTCCCAGGGCCTTTGTTCATAGTGAGCAATAAACAAGTTCTGGTTGGACGCCGGGTACAGCTGAAGGGTCAGGTTCCAATCAAAATCGGTGTCTCGCACCGGATGACTGGCCGCTGTTGTTTCACTGGCTTTCATATTCAAGTCGACCAGGTACTGCATCACGTCAAAATCGGGTTGTCCGACTAGGGGGAAGAGCGTGTGCGCATCCAGTTCTTCACACAGTTTGTTCGCCAGGGTTTTGGCGAACCCCTCTTTAGCCATGCGTCGAGCCTGATGCCTCAGGCCTTCGCACCATTTCAGCAGGGAATGCGCAGAACGCCTGGGCAGACGGTAGCCCCGATTGACTTGCAGGTTCATGTGTACTCCCAGGTGCGGAGGATTTAAGCGCTAGACGAGTCAACGCCAGTTTTTAAGTATACCCACTAGTTGATTGTGTGCCAATTGATGAATAAATCGTTGTTCTGTAGGATAAATTCAAAAAATGGAAAGCCTATTATGTCTCACAATCCCCAAGCACTCGAAAAATCCCTGTTCAAGGTTTTTGAAATCTCAGTTGAGGCGTTCGCCGACAAGATCGAGTTCAACAACCGGGTCAGCCCCTTCTTTCAAAAAGCCTCTGCCGTCAAGGCCATGCGCCAATACCTGAAAGGTGATCAGCAATGCCCTCGCATCCTGGGGATCTTGTTGTATTCCGATCATGGCAATGCAGAAATCCGCAACTGGGTCAGCAAGGGCATGCCGATCGAGTTGCTGTATAAATGCATGCTGTTTGACGGCGGATACTTGGCCCAGTTGGGTCTTGAGTTGCCACTGGCTCATGACATCGAGACAGGCGATTCAGCATGGGATTTTGACTACAAACTCCTGAATGGTTTGCAAATTGACTCGGCGGTGCCAGGACTGGTCGAAGCAGTGCTTAAGCGGGCCATTTACAAAGGAGGTGAAGCCGCCCTGGTTCAAGCCCTGAATCTGGCCACCCTCACTGCGTTTATTGAGCAGCATGGAGAAATTCTCAGGCCACTCATTGCGCGCTGCACGCCGGCCAACATGGCGCCCAACGACACTTTCAAAACCGTCGATATCGCTCTGGAGGCTATTCGCAGCTACTTGCCACCACTGGATGCGATCCACAAAATGCTCCATCAACCCAGGCTGTAAACCTTACGGGGTGTAATGGCAAAAGAGGTCAATTTGTGCTAGGTTCTCCGCTTTGGCAAGAAGGAACTTTCTTATGGCTGAGTGGAGATCAAACGTGGGAATGCAAGAAGTTCTGGATTATGTGTTAAATCGAATGGAAAAACGTGGCATTAGTTACTTGCCCCGCCGATTTATCGACCGCGACACCCAGGCAACGGCTTGGAATAATGCTTTCGCCAATCCCAAGCGGATTAAACAAATCGCGGCAGCGTTGAGAAAAATAGATCTTGCCAAAAAAATGCCGAAACAAGTGCTGAGGCAAATTGAAGACACGTACTTGCTGTCTGTGTTTTTTGGCGATCAAGAACATCGTCAGATGTTGTCACATCCCATGTCGACCATGAATATCAAGTTTTCTGCACTGGATGACGAAGTTGATTTTTTCATCAGCAGGGTAATGAAACGAGAGTGTCCTGACAATGTTGAACTTGATGCTGACTTGCTTGAAATCATACAGCGTGATGGTTTGACTCAGCTCGCTGAACATATCGATTTTATTCAGCGTTGCCTGTCTGAGTCCTTCTATAAGTCACTGTCCGAAGCGATGATGGACACCCTTGATCTGGCATTGAATTTATTGATCTGTCAGCCTGACGCCAAGGATTTCGCTTTTGCGTTGCTGGGCCGCTACCCTTGGCTGGCCACCAATCAGCCGGAAGTATCAACAGGCGAAGAGGATGACACCGAGGTCGAAGATGATTCAGAAATAACGCCCGAGCAGTTCAGAGAGTTCATTAAGTTCCATGTTGAAAAAATCTTCAGAATTGCTGATGTTGATAGGACATGGCGGCTTGAAGATCATACGGACTACCTTGAGCAGGTTAAGATACTCGACGGGCGTTTTTATGATAAGTCCAATGCTCATCTGAACGAACTGTTTGCAGCAGAGCACTCGGCGTATATTGAAGGCTTTAAGACCATTTGTGAAATGGCCAACAAATACAAGGTTTTCGACAAACTTACTACGTGGATCGAAAGTAACGTAAGGCTCAACGCTGAACTGACAGTGCCCTTTATTGATTCGGCACGTTATGACCACGTTAATTACCTGTCCATGTTTCTGGATAAAAGAAAGGTATTGATCAAACAAAATTCAAAAGCCATGGAAGACTTTACCAAGCCGCTGACTCGGTTAGGCAATGATGTTAGCAAGCTCACGGAGATGACCGTCAATCAGACCGGCTCTTTGGATGAAATTATCGATCTGACTGCCCTTATTAAGAAAGAGAAGGAACAGTGCAATGCACTGGCCCCTGGATTCCTGGATGTGCTCAACGGTTATCTGGATACCTTTGCTGCATTGACAGAGTATTTGAAGCCCGACAGCGAAAAAGTAGGGCTGGAGAAAGCGCCTGAGGTATTGGCGCTGGAGAACCGACTGCACAAGGCTCACCTGGAAACGGAGGACATCCGCAAAACCGCTCACAGTCTGGAGGACAAGCTCAATCAAACTCAGCGCTCTCTGGAGCAGGAGCGAGATCGGCGGGCCCACCAAGAGTCGCTGGCCAACGACTTGAAGCGGGATTTGCATGAGGCTCGCAAAGAGCTGGAAAGGCGCACCAGCGAGCCCTCCGTCGTGCCGGCTGAGGCCGCGCCATTTCTCGACCCTGCGCACATCACTGCGCTGCTCAAGGGTGAGGCGAGGTTACCCCCGCTGGTGATCCTGGAGACGCTGGAGAGCCTCTATCCTGATCGCCTGGTGGTGCTCGACTCAGCGCGCAAATCAGCCAGGGAGGCAGAGAACTTCGAGCTGCCGGAACGCCTGTCTCAGCTACTCGACAGCCTGATTAATCCCTACCTGGATAGCATTCGTGCTGGCATCCCCGACACGGAATCTAAGTCTTTGCTACCCCAAAGCTACGCGGCCAAAGAGTCTGACACGGTGATGAAATCGCCAAGGCTACGAGCCATGCGCGAGTTCAAATACCAGGGTGAAGAGATGATCTTTACCCAGCATTTGGGCATTGGCCGTGGTTACGGCACACAACACGCGATTCGCGTGTATTTCAAGATCATTGATGGCAAGGTTGTGCTGGCCCATTGCGGCGAGCATATGGACAACGCTAGCACCAACTGACGATCTGCCAGCCCCCTTCGCAAGAGGGGGCTCCTGAGTCCTGCAGGGCCAATGAATTACATGCCCAGGTCTTCCATGAACACATCTTCGGTGAGGGTGCGCATTTTTGCTGTGTCCTTGCCAATCTCATAGGCATCAAGGCGCAGCATCAAGTCCTTTTTGATTGGGTAAGTTTTTTCCAGGTAGCTCATTACCTCGCGCTTGAGCCCCATGTCCAGTAGTGCATGGCACCAGGCTTTTTCATCAACCTTAAGAGCATTGATTTCCAGAATCCGTGAGACTGTTTTCAGCGCTTTGTCAGTAAGGTTGAGTGCGCCGAATTTTTCAACCACGCGCTCCAGATCCAGTTTGTCGGCCATCTCCGGTGAAATGAGCAGCAGCGCCAGGGTAATGAGCGGCTCCTCAGTGTCTTGCGCTGGCAGATGACTCGCCAGGTCGAAGATCATCTGCGCATGGTTCTCGACCAATTCAGGGTTGGGCTTGTACGACAGTAAAGCCTGGGTCAACCTTTCCAGCACCGCCTGTTTGTTCTGAATGCTGTTGACCATACTCAGCCCGACTTTTTCCCGGCGTCCTTTACCATACAGGGCGTTGGAGAGGTGTACATCGCGGTGTTTCATCCAATCCCAGCGCGCAATGATCTCGGTTATCGTCTGATCAAGATCTTTCGCCTCAACGCCCAGTTCGGCGATCAGCGGTGGGACTTCTTTTTTCACGTTCTTCAGGACGTTGCTCTGACGGTAATGGTTGATGGCCAAGGCCCGCTCCAGAGAGGTCGTATACTTCCCGAGGAACGAGGGGCTGACCAGATACAGCGCGACGGGTTTGACGAGCTCGTACACAGGCGTGATATGAGTAAACTCCAACCCACTGCGCTCTTCGAACCTGGGCTTTGTGTCCTGGGCGTGCTCCTTGAACAATCTCAAGGCATTTACGCGTCCAGGCCAGGCTTCGAAGGAACCACGGTTGGCCAGGTGCTGGGCATAATCCGCTTTGACCAAGGGGAGGGCGATCGCTGCGATCGGATAATCCAGCGGCTGGTAGCGTTGCAACAACGCCAGCGACTTGGCTAGCGGGTAACCACCGGCCTTGCGCATCCCATGTTTTAAATGCTTGATGATGTGACGCTCTGCTATCACGGCACTGTAGGCGTAGTCAGGGTCTTGTGCCATCAGGCGCAGGGTGTTGAACAGCATGTCCATTTCCGCCAGTGAGGTCGGATTGGCAAAGCCAGCCACTGGAAAGTCATGCAGATAATTGGTCAGGGCAAATTCAAAATTGAAGGTTTCCTGAAATGGAAAAGGGTACGGCGGAAAAATGCTCATGGGGCCTTCCTTTTGCGGTTAATTCATTTTGGCATCACCCCTCAAAAAAATCTATTGCCCTATATTGACAGGGTGTCTAGAAACCTTATAATTGATTGTAAGGGGTCGATTAGGATTCGACGCTGGTGATGAAACTTTAGGTGCATGCCGAGTTGGTAACAGAACTCGTAAATCCACTGTTGCAACTTCTTATAGTTGCCAATGACAATACCTTCGAGGGCGCACGTCTCGCTGCCTAACCGCAGCTGACACGTCCTTCTGGCTACTTCGGTGCCAGCGATCGTTAGGGGATGCCCGTAAACCCAAAACGATTGTCATGCAGAACGGGATCGCCGTGCAGTACGTTGTGGACGAAGCGGCTAAAACTTACACAACTCGTCCAAAGCACCCTGCCGATCGGGCGGCTGCGGATTAACTCAGTAGACACGGCTACGCATGTAGTACCGACAGCGGAGTACTGGCGGACGGGGGTTCAAATCCCCCCGACTCCACCAAACAAAGCGTTACGAAAAGGGCACTTGGCGGACTTCGCAAGTGCCTTTTTTGTCACTGGAACGCCCACTGCTCATACCCAGATTTCGATCTGTAAGGAACCGAAATGGCTGCCGAAAAAGACCAGACCATTGTTCAGAATCGCAAGGCGCGACATGACTTTGGTATCCAGGAAACCTTCCAGGCTGGCATTGCGCTCGAAGGCTGGGAGGTCAAAAGCTTGCGCGCCAGCAAGGCCCAGCTGACTGACAGTTATGTCGTCTTGAAGAATGGAGAGGCGTTCGTCCTGGGCCTGCAGATTCAACCGCTGCTCAGTGCCAGCACGCACGTGGTTGCCGATCCGCTGCGCACCCGCAAGCTGCTGCTCAACCGTCGTGAACTCGACAAAATTGCCACAGCCGTCGAGCAAAAGGGCTTCACCTGCCTGGCACTGTCGCTTTATTGGTCAAAGCACATGGTCAAGTGCTCTGTGGCCCTGGCCAAGGGCAAAAAGAACTTCGAAAAACGCGAAGTCGAAAAAGAGCGTGAAGCCACCCGGCAGATCCAGCAAGCCTTCAAGCGCGATCGCTGAATCCACTGGGGCCCTTAAAGCCCCAGATCGCGCTCCAACGCGTCGGCGCGGGTGACTTCAAGGTGGCGGTAAAGATCTTCGTCAAAAAAGTCTTCTACGCCCTTGGCCAGGCTTAATTCATTGAAGTCACGATTGAGTAGGGCCAGCAGTTCGTCTCCCCGTGCCTCTTTGTCCTGCGTCCAAATAAAGCTAGCGCTTTCTGCCAGCCAGGAGCGCATTTCCTTTCCTTTAGGATCACCGGAAGTCAGGAGATAGTCGCCGGACTTATAAAAATCAAACACCTGGATGGCGATGATCAGCGTTCGGGCCCGTTGTCGTTCTGGTAATGGCACGGGGTTAGGGGCAACTGTCCCTGGGGCGACTCGTTGGGCTTCCACGAACATCTGTTTTTTGCGCAACCCACCAAAGCGCTCACCCAAAGACTCCAGTTTCAGCAGGTGTCCGTAATCCTCATGCTTGGGTACCGTGATGATCCGAGGCAGGAATGCCTCGCAGAAATCGCTCATTCCAAAATGATGGGCCGCGAGAGCAAGATCAGCGCCCACTCTGTAATCATCAAAGTCAAAAGCCTCCGCCATCGAAACCTGGTGTTTGCGAGCTACTTCAAGCCAGAAATTCGGGGGTGCAGTTTTGGCCTCGAAATGAGCAACCAACAACAACATGAAAATCTGATCGAATTTCTTCTGGTGATAACCAAGGTGCTGATCAAGCGTCTGTTGCGTGTAAATTTCGTCACAGCACTCAGGGCGTTTCTGCCTGGTAAATTCTGTCATCAAAAACCAGTTTGTCTCGAACGAATCAGTGCGACTGATTTTTCCTGCAAAGGCTTTTGCCACGACGGAATTGTGAATTTTGGCAACGTGGTCGCGGTGAACGTGAACATGCTTGAGCAGCTTCACCCCCATGCTTTGTTGCGCTTTGGCGTTGGTTAGGTACGCTTGACACTCGGCTTCGATCGCTTGGGTTAGAGCACCCATGGCCGAGAAATCCTGGGCCTCAAGCAGTGTCCCCAGGAGATGACTGCAGGCATCAAATACATGATCTAGCAGCGCTTCATCGTGTGTGTTCAGCGCTAGCCTGAAGGTGGTCAACAATGTGTTTTTCATCGGGCTTGCTCAAAGGGGGCCTATCCCTTGAGTATAAGGAAGCCCGTGATTTAATTGCAGCTGGAAATTGCATAGGTGTTGAAATAGGTGCCGTCGGCAAAAAAGTACTTCCAGAGGATTTGCCCGCCATTTTTCAGGTAAATCTGCTCGATACCCTGGTCAACCCCACAGGTCAGGTTGTCGGCATAGGCATTGAGCGTTTGGCTGAGGGCCAGTTCGTCGCCAGGCGCCAGCAACATATCCTCTTTTTTCTGGGCGAGCAGGACATTGGCCACAGCGATGTCAGGTTTGACGACAAAATCCGCCAAGGTGATCGTCTTGGTGATCGGCATTGGTAGGATTTTGTTGTAGAACTCTTGAAAGACCGTGGCCACACAGGTGCTATCGGCGGCGCAATCCTCACCCATGATATTGGTATCATCGGCCTTCGCGGTCAGGGTGGTCACCATCGCAAGGGCAAGCAATGGGAGTTTGAAGTGGTTTTTCATGCCGGGTACCTATTGTGTTTCTCGAATAATAGCAATATTGGTGAGTTGGGCCAATGCTTGATTGCGGCTCTTGAATGTCTGGTGCCGCGCAGGGCTGTTATTCACCTGTGCTGCACCGATATCATGAAATCACAATAATAAAAGGTGAGTTTCATGAACCATCATCCTCTGCTCGATAAAATCGAAGCCGGTGAGTACCGGATTGTCTTTCACGGCAGCGCGCAAGTCATTCGTGCGTTCACCGAGACGGGGGTGGGCCGTGGGGCAGACTGCAATTCGGCCCTGGGTCTGTTTGCTTCGGAGATCCCTGAGAACGCCGCTGAGTACGCTCAAAACGCCGTGAACGGTGGCGAGGGTGAGACTGCGCATGTCTATGTGGTGGCCATTCCTTGCCGGAAACCGTACACAAGCATGGATCGCAATCGCTTTTACGGTGTGGACGATGACGACATCCCGCTGATGAATCACGCCCAGTTCGCTACCCAGCGCCGGCAACTGCTCGCCCAGGGCTATGACGTGGTCGACTACGAAGGGGATGGGGATGACGTCATTTCCGTGTGCCTGTCGCCCGAGAAAGCTCTTATCCTGGCCGACCTCTCGTATGAGCAAGCCTTGGGTCTGCAGGAGGATGGGCTGGTCTTGTTCGACAGTGTGTCGATCTACAAGCAACTGATTGAAAAACTCCCGCTTGAAATGGCCTACGCACCGATTGCACCCAGGGCCTCCAATCACGAAGGGTATTCGCTGTGAACCTGTACAGACAGTTCGCGCCGCTGGCGCAGAAGCATCTCACTGAAACGGGTTTTGTTCAGGAGTTGCTGACCCAGAACCTTGAAACACTGCTGGAGTACCGTCTGTTGTGCGACCTGGGCATGAGTGAAAAATCCCTCAGAAAACCCAAGCGCTCTGAAGATCCGATGACACCTGTCGCCGAGGTTTTTTTGGCCCACTGCTGTGTCTGGCCCATTGAGGCAAGCCACCTGGGAGTTTCATTGGTAGGTCGGTTTGACCCGGTGTTCATTTCCATTTTGAATGAACGTAAAGCGTGGACACAGATTTACTCGCAAATTCCAGAAGAGCATCAAACCGAAGCTCTGTTTGTTCATGGTCTCAAGCGTGGCTGGGTCAATGAGTTCAGCATCACGGCGGCTCAGGTGACCGATTCGGTGCTGGATAAGGTGGTCGACTCGGTACCGGACATTATCCGGTATCGAACCACTGAGCCCATCCCTTACGACATCGCCCTGCGTGCCTGCCGACGGTCAGGTACGTGTTTGCAGCATGTTCCCCTAAGCTTGCATACAGATGAGCTGGTCGACGTTGCGATCGACAGTTCGGCTCTGGCTATCGAATATGTGCAGGCAGAGTTTTTTACCCAGGAGCGTTGTGCGCAGTTTGTATCGAAATACGGGTATTTGGATCGTGTCCCGACTGTCCTAATCACCCGGCAGATGGCTTGTGCTGCACTGGTGCACAATTATCGGAATATCAGGGCCATTCCAGAAGCGCATGTCGATGCGGAGCTTTTTTTGGAGGCAATGGCAAGCAACCCGCAAGTAATGTTGTCAGTGCCTGATGACCTGCGTACGCCTGAGTTTTACGCCAGCGCCGTGAAACGCCATATCGGCGTGTTCCATTACATGCCTAACGCCGCGATCACTGAAGATTTGGTCTGTCAGGCAGCGGATCGCAATGTGATGGTGATCTCCAAGCTCTCCCCCCACCACCTGACTGAGCGGGTGCTGGATCTGGTGCTGAGTAAAAGGCCTGAGGTAGCCAGCATGATTCCCGCGTCGGTGTTGACCCAGGCGATGATTCTGAAAGCGGTCAAAGGATGGCCGTTTGCTGTGCTGCTGCTCAACGACGAACAACGCACGCCGGAAGTGATCATGCAGGCCGTTCAGCAAGATTACAAAGTTATGGCCTTGCTACCCAAGGAGCTTGTGACCGAAGAGGTGGAGATGGAGGCGTTGCGTCAAAACGGCGAGCTATTGCGCCACGTTGACTATGACCTGCGACTGAAAGATCGTTGTCTGGCCGCGCTGTCAAACTCGGATCTGGCCCTGCCTCACGTGCCGCAGCAGTTGTTACGTTCCAGAACCTTCAAGCGCGAGGCGTTGGCCTTGAATCCGGCGCTGTTTGAGTCTTTCAAGCGCCTGGCTCAGTCGAAGTGTGAAAATACGCTGGATGTTTGATGCTGGCGCTGTTTTCAGGGCTTTCATGACGCGGTGAAGGGCTTTGGCCGACAGGGACAAGTTCTTCGCCCAGATCATCGATCAGGACGTCGACCAACCCTTTTGATTGCAGGTGCTGCCAATAGCGGGTCGACTCATCCGCGACGTCATCCTCGATCAAACCAACCCCTTGGGCGACGATGGTTGTGAAACCCCTGGAGCGAAACCACTCAAGCGCGACCATGGTGTAACCTTGGCCCCTGAAGCGTGAAGTCCATTCGCAAATGACCAGGTCGTTCCCAATGACGTCCACGGCAGCCAATACTCTGCCATCGTCGTAGAAGGCTACACCACCTTGCGTGTACAGTCTGGGGTCGAAGTCAGGGCAAGGCATGTCAGCGATGCTCACTCAAAGCTCAGGCGCGTTCTGCGCGTGCTGAGCCTTGCGATGCTGTGCGTATTCATGCTCTACGAAATCGGCTGCTTCCTGCACCTGGTTGCCGTATTTCGCGTGAAAGCGATCGGCAAGGAGGTCAAGGTTGAAGGCCTTAAACTGCTTGATGCTGTTGGCGGGTTGATAGTCAGGCAGCTGTTGGTTTTTTTGGGGCATGTCAGATCTCCGGATCGGCAGGGGTGGAATCGAGTTTTCGCAATTGCTGAAGCAATTTTTTCTGAGTGCGATCGGTTTCCACATAGGCTGCATATTGGGCTTCGTCCATCTCGACAACCTCGCCACCCTCAAAGCCTTGATAAAGGAAGAACTCCTTGAGTTTTTGGACTTCCAGCAGAGGATCTCCATAGCGCTCCTGGGAATAGGTCGACCACCCCAACAATTCTGCCCAGCCACTGACGTTGACGTCCGTGGTGGCAGTATCCATGGCTTGGAGGCAGTCATCCAGCGCCTCTTCGAATTCCTCGTGTTCGCTTTGGTTAATCAAGCTTAGGCGCTGATTAACTTCCACCTGGAATTTGAGAACAAAACTGCGGGTAAACGCACTGGGCTCGTTGTAGGAAAAATGGAAGGCTACATTGCAAGGTAGTTTCATGAACGTGACCTGTGTTAATTTTCAGTGATATACCATCCTATCGGTAATTCGCATGTTGAATCAATCAGTGGTTACAGCAGTTGTCTGCGCTGTCCGTACTCGTTATCTACAACAACATCTGGCGCCTTCTTATTTTCAAATTAATAATGGGCTTTGCGAGGATTTTGCCCTGGATGTCATCCGTGAATTACGGGGGGCGGGTATTGAGGCACAGGACTTTTGCAATGAAAACTTTCAGAAGGGTGATGGCAGCTGGAATTGGACATTGCTGGTGGAACATTGGTCTATCGATTGCCCTCGTAGCCTGCTTCCCAGGGAGGTCGATCAGCTTCGATTCGGGGGCCATGTGTGGGTTGAAGCGCAAAAGCGCTTCTACGACTCGGAGTGCCCTGAGGGTGTGAGTAGTCTGTTCGAACTACCCATTTTTCGCAGGCACATCGTTTATGCCTTGCGCAACAAAGGGATCAGTGCACCCGAGGTCATCACTGATGATGTCGTGCCAGCGCCGCGTTGCCCGATCGCCGATCCAGGACAAATTGCCGATCTCACGCTATAAGCCACAGGCTTGCCTGTGGCGGTGAGTCAGGTTCTGGGCGTTAACTATCCAGGCAGTTGGCACTTCCCGCAGCTCGCTGCGGGGCTGCAGCTTCTGCTCGGGAGGTGGCTATCATTTCCCCAAGTCTTTGAAGCTCAGCGAATCGATATGAAACTCTCCTTTTAGAGCACCCTATAATCTAGAGTTTTCTCGTGGCAATTTTAAGTTTATTTTCAATGTCGCTTCGCCACCAACACGAGAACAACAGTTGTTGTTGGACGTGATAGAGCGGTGCTACGATAAACCTATACAAGAAATTGCGAAGTGGCGATGATGAACTACAGTATTGAAGAGTTGAAAACATACCTTGGCGCTGTTTCAAACGTTCTCTCGGACTTTGGGCGGGGAAAAAATAATGACAAGTATGCGGAAAGTAAAGAGCGGCTGAGCACCAATGAGTTTTCTGAGCTTTGCAGAGATCTTATGTTGTCGGCGCTTAAATTCAACGTTGATGGTATAGCCACCGGATCTATCGGATCTTTGGAGGGCGAGCTACAGGTGGTGATGACGCACGGGAAGCTTCATCGCGCCATTGGTGTGGTCGCCGCATCGCCATGCATCCCCGAGCAGAGATTAGCGCAGGAACTCATTGCGGATGCCCTTAATCCTGGCTGGGGATTTGGGGTTGAGACTGTTTATCCCGCTCAGCAAGGGTTTGAGGCCAAGGCAAAAGCCACAGGTTTTAATGGCGAGAGCTTAAAGCAACTACCGGATTATGTTTTCGATAAGGCGGCGCAAGGCTATATGCTGGCCAGCGATTTTTCCCTGCTTTTCGATCGTCGGCTTCTGATTCTAAATCTTCCCGCGATGTCTGATTTTTTCACAAGGCTTGAAATCACCCGTGATAAAAGCCCAGATTGGGATCGTGTAGCACCAACGATCAGAGGTGTTTTTTCAGCAATGGCTGATCAATCACCGATTGGACGAAAAGACCCATCCATGGCGAAGATTCTTCGTCTGACGCGTGATGGTGCCGAACTGGTGTCAGTTTCAGACTGCGTGGAGGCCACCAAGGGTATCTTCGAAGGCTTGGCCGAGACCGATCGAACCACGTGCGAAGTATTCACCAAAAACCTCGACATCCTGGATGATCATTCCAGCTTTTACGAAATCGCTTTTCAGTCTGAGTTTTTGGAACTCACTCGAAAAGCGGCATTTATGGATCGAGGGTTTCAATACCACAGCATGGAGGGCCGGGTTAATTTCGCTAAAAACCTTCAGGTGCTGATTCCTCGTCTGCAGGGCCGTGTGGCAGACCCTAAGATCCTGCTTGCAGGTTTTCTACTCGGTAGTAGTGTCACGGAGGCCATGACCCTCAAGGATAGGGCGCAAGGCAACCCACTCTGGCTGGAGCATGCGATTCTCGACCGGGCTAGGGATCCTCGACCTCTGGCCAACCCAGGATCTTCGCTCAGTGTCGTGATCAACGTACTGCTAGAGAGTGTCAATACGGCTGACCAAAAAGCCTTCTGGGAGGCGCGCCCGGAGCGGGGTTATCATCGGCCTGTCGCTAAAGGCCAAGACTTTTCACGCTGAATGCCAGGCGCCTGTCCTCAGGCGCATTGCTTCTGATACTGGAACACCGTCTCGCCATTCAAATTGGTGATGCAGCGCAGACCCACGCCATAAGCTTCATGACCCTGAGCTTTCAGGGCCATGGGATAATGCAGATGCTGGTGGTGATGGCCGTGAAAGGCGTACTTTACCTCTAGAAACTGCGCCAGCTCACTGATCGCTACGAACCCATACGGGTGAAAGTGTGGGGCTTCATGAGTAACCAAAACATCCGCCGTCTGCGTAGCTAGTTGGAAATATTCGTCCGGATAAATGCTGGTCTGATAGCGCAAATGTTTTGCGTTAAACACCTCCGGGTTAAGCTTTTGCGCCTGCAAAAACACTTGGTACTCCTTGCGGTTTTGAAACCCCTCCATGTGTAGGTCAGGTCGCCAGATCGGTTGATCAAACACACCCCCCAAACCTGCGACCCTCAGCCCATCGATTTGAGCCACGCGTCCGTGGAGGTTGCGGTGCGCCAGCCCGCTTTTTACCAGGTTATCCCAATGGGCCTGACTGTCTACATCATGGTTGCCAGGAATGAACCATATCTCGGTTAAATCGATAATCGAGGCCAGAATTTCGTCGAGGGGCAGGCGACATTCAAGATCACCCAAAAAAATCACAGCGGCGGGATGCTGCTCTTTGACCAGTCGAATGATGTGTTCGAATTTTCCATGGGGATCGCCGGCAAACCAGATCATGAACGCACACCTCGCAAGAGACCCTTCAATTTAGCATCAATTGGTTGATTGGCAAGAAACGCCTGTGTGCATAATTAGAAAAAAAGGACAGGAACATGCCCCAAGCTCACCGCCTCCTCACGTTCAATTTCAAAAACCTTCAGGTCAATTCTCCGGTGGCTCAAAATCCAGTGGACATTACCCTGGGTCGAGTATTCAGTTACCTGGATGGCGTCTTGCTGTACCCAGATGTGAAGGACGACAACTCGATTGTCCTGCCGGAGGGGCATGGCCTATTGCGATTGACGTTCGATTATGACGTTAAAGACCGGTATGAAGGCTTTCCGGATAACTACCCCAATGTGCTGGTGCACAAAGCGACGCTAAAGGCGGTTCAGTTTCATGACGCTGACATGCAAGCGAAGTTTGGCCACCTGTTAACCTCTGAGATCGCACAGGAGCGTCGCGTTTCCTCTAGAGGGGAAAACCTTCAGTGTCTCAAGGGGAAACGCAACTACACGGTTGTCAGGGCCATGGACAGCCTTTCTCACCACACACAGCCGATGGATTATGTCTACCTGACCGAATTGGGGGCTGTTGGCCGTGCCGCACAGCGTGTGGTGCAAGCCTATGAGAATGGAGAGGAGGTACGTTCGCATATGGATCGTACGTTGATGGCAACGCTAGCCCATGCGGTCACGACAGCGATCTATGAGGACGCCCCTCAGCATGTCAGCGTGGGTGTCGCCGCGACCAGCAAGCTCTTTCGCGCCCCCAACGAGGGTGAGTATTTTTACGACAGTGTGGAGCCCCTACCCATGATCAGCTTGATCACAGTCAGTGCGATGGGAGAGATCTCGCTTACCCAGGCGCCCAAGCCTAAAGAGCCGGAATCCCCGGTACCCATTACCCAGTTAGAGCGGTGATGACCTTGACAGCCCACAGTGATGTGGGCTGTTTCTTTTCCTCGCTAAAGATGCCGGCGCAGTGCAGGTGCATTAATCACCACGACGGTGCGCTCATTGGCCTGGGGTGTCTCAAAGGCTTCGGTGATCAGATTTTCCAGGGCGATCAGCAAGGATCGCAGGTTACCCCCGCCATTGAGGTAATCCAGGGCAACCTTGCAGCCCAGATCGTCCAGGGGTTGTGCCATGGTGCTCGGCAGATCCAGATTTTCAATCGCTTGCGCCAGCAGGTCATCAACCGTGTTGCGATGTTTGTAGTGCTTCATCGGTTCGACGTTGAACACCGTCAGACGGGTGAGCAGGAAATTGTCGAGGTTGTTCAGGTGATTGGCAGTGAAGAACCAGCTGAATTTCGAAATGTCGATCTGCTCGCGAGTGTAGGCGTCCACAAACTCCTTGGATTCATTTTTATCGAGCGCCTGCAGCAGCACGGCGGTGGGATTGAGCCCATTGGACGTCGTGTTGTCTTTGAGCTGGGACAGCTCGTCAAAAAAGACCAGACTGTTGGCCACCTGGTGTTTGGCCAGGTGCCTGCTCAGTGCGCCGGGCTGACCGTTACCCCAGGTTGACTGCAGACCTGCCAGCGCTGACCCACAGGTGATCTGGGCGGCATGCAGGTTGATCGCCGGCAAGCCCAGCACCTCCTTCAGCTGCTTGAGATAAAACGTCTTGCCGATCCCGGAAGGGCCCTTGATTACCACAGGAGACATCTGGAAGGGCTTTTTCAGTTTGACGGCAAACAGAAGCTTTTTGCGCACGTGCGCGGTGACTTCGGTGAAATTGGGAAATCGGACATCCAAGGCTTGCAGCTTGTCCAGCACAGAGGCTTGGGACAGTTGCAGGTACGTTTGCACCTCGTCCGTCAGCTCAGTGACCTCTTTGACGACGCTTTTGGGCAGCGACATGACTTTAAATGGGATTTTAGTGTTGCCTGAGGGTGAAGTCAGTCCCAGTTCAGCCCCGTACTCACTGAGGTAGTCTGATAAACCTGGTACGTCGGCCTTCTTGAAACCGATGATGGACTCAATCAGCAGCTTGCCATGCGGTGTGTGCATCAGGTGCATGGCCCAGACGCTTTCAGCTAGGTTTTCGATGTGTTCGGATGTGTTTTTATCAAACAAAGCAGCCAAAAAACATTCTTTGGCGATAAACAGTGCGTTTTGTGATTTGAGCAGCGGGATCAGGAACAGCACCGTTGGTAGCTCTGCCCATCGATCATCACGGACGGCATTCAGTTGGTATTTGAGGCGAGGGTTGTTTCTCACCAATGGGAGTGTTCGACCAAAAGCCGTACGTAATACCCCACCCAGTTTCTCTGTCTCTGCTCTCAATGAGAGGTCGTAGTTTTCCTGGCAGATCCGAAGAACCCACGTCTGCATGAATCGAAGGAGGCTAGCCTCAAAGTAGCTGGGTGCATCGGCAACCGCAGGCAGGGTCGACGCATCGAAGTAATGCGTGGTTTTTGTGGTGTACAGCGGCTCCCAAAAGTCGGGCATTTGCAAAGGCTTGGACAGAAGATTGTTCTTGACCAGCGCAAACCCTTTTTCGGTGAAATTCCAGGCTGTTTCTTGCTCTGCGGGTACTGACTCCCAGAAGCGCGCCACAGGGATCATATTGAGGAAAAACGCTTCAACTGTTGGCAGGGATAAGAGGAAATCCGGGCCGTGACACAGTGATACTTTCATCAAGGTTTCATTGGTTGCCGGCTGAAGCCCAAAAATCTCGATCGCGCCGCGTAGGGTGACCTGATCAAGGTCGTCGATGAACAGATTTAGCTGCTCATCATCCAGCTCAATCACGGTTTCGACATTCAGTGAGCGGCAGATGCCCACCCACCTAGGCTCCTTTGGTGGCGCCGGGTGTTCGTTGAGGTCGTCAGACGAAAGGGGGGAGAGGACTAGATCCAATGACGTATCAGATTCCTCATCGAATTTTAGAAGAACCTGTGAGAAATCGCTGGAAAGAGCTAAGGAATCCAGAGAGATATCATCTTCAAGCGATAGGGGGGCGCACAATGTTGGCGGTCGGTTACGCGGCGGGAAGTCGATTAACAGGCGCTGTCTTGGCTTTGGTGGGCGGTCAGTCATAAGGATTCTCCATTTTGGAAAATCCTATCATTTTTCACTGACAATATACATGTTAATCGAGCTAACCCAAATTGGGACTATTCCTCGGACGGGTGCCAAATGTGCTGGTGGTGCAGCCTCGCCGCGTAGTCTCCACGGTCAGTCATGTAGGGCAGAAAGCCACCCGTTTCATTGATATCGACACTGATTCGTTCACACAGGGCAAACAAACTGTCGATGGAGTCGGTTTGTGAGGTGATGAACATTTCGTGCCATTTTTCTTTTTCCAGGAGGCAGCCGACAAATGACATTTTCAGGCCGTTCTTGTCCTGCGCCTGAAGACAATCACCCCACATGATGATCGCTCTTGGCCAGTCAGCCAAACGCGCCAGCTGCTCCACCTTGGCAACAATTTCGCCAGCAAGCATGTCTTGCTCATTCCAGGGTTGGGTCTCCAGAGGAAAAACAAACACGGGAATGGCCACAGCCTGAGCGTCCATTACGTAGAAACTGGCGTCCAGGTGCACGTAGTTGGCGACAAAGGTCTCAGGGATGACCTTCCAACCCATAGCCAGGGCAAAATCGCGATAGCCCTTGGGATTGACTTCCCGCCCTAGCGTTTCCGAGAGTCCGGTGAGCAGGATCAGGCGTTCGATCTCTTCTTCATCGTCGGTCTGGGGTGTCTGTATCTGATTGAGTAGATCACACAATGATGTGTGCATCGTGGAGCAGTGCTCAAAGATGTCCTGCATGCGCAATGGATTCATGTCGGTCATGAAGTCATCCAGGAAGGCTTGGCAGTAGGTTCGTTTTTCAAGAATCAGCCGAGTTTGCTCTGCGAGTAAAGGCGCCAACTGGCGCTTCATGCTGGGCTCGACCATGTCGCGTTTGAGCAACAAAAATTCACCCTCAGTGGATTGTGCGTTGATGGCTGCGCCCAAGTGATCCCAATCGCTAAAGCCGCACAATTTTGCCAGCAGTTGGGCGGTGTCCAGCGGCGTCAGCTCCAGCATGGCCCATGCCTGATTGACCCAGTTCATGGCGACGGTATGACTTTTGGGGATCAATTTCATGGGGGGACTCCAGACTGAATTCAACATCGATGACGGATCTGCTGGGCGCGGATTATACAACACCCAATCGCTTGAAGTGGACTTGCGGACATGTGTTCAAGACACTCTAGAACACTTCGGGCGCTGGTGCCTGACAACTGTATGCTGGGGAGGATTACAAACGGCGCTGCCAATGGTCGAACGCGGCTTGCAGGTCTCGGGCGTCCTGAACGGCGTTGTGGGCTTTTCGCGAAGGAAGGTGAAGCTGAATGGCGGATGCTGCCTCACGACCCACCCAGGCCTCCAGGGGCTGGATGCCAACCCTGTTTTCCACGCCTGCCGCCTCGAACAAGACATCAAACCAGAAGCAATCGGCGGGGTTGTCACAACACAGGGTCAGGCCGGCAAACAGACGGTTCAGACGGTTAGCGAGTTTGCGTGCCGGGGTGCCTTGGCGAAAAAGCGTCGACCGTTCGATGCCATGCATGTCCTGGGCATCGTACGACCAGTGCGTCCAGTACCGTACTGGGCGGATCAACGAATACAACTCAGAATCGGGCAGGGCGATGCCGATCGCAATCGGGTAACTATCCGGCGCAATGCCAGAAGCTTCGAAATCAATAAAATGCGTTGGTCTGGTCTGCATCACGGTCGGGTGGCCAGCGTGTCAGGTTTATCATTCTCGTAGTCTAGAGCGTTTTGCCTCAGAGGTCACTGCTGGTCAGGACTGATCAACCTTGACAAATTGTCGATTAATCCAGATATTGTCGCTTTGCCCAGAGGAAGCCCAGAATGTCCATCCCCTGCGACTGCCCCGAATGTGGCGGTACCAATGACCTGATGATGTGCGAGAACGGCGCCATGATGGCTGAAATTGAGGGGATGCGCGCTGCGCAAGGCCTGCAGACCTTTCGATGGCTCGGCATTGCGGCCTTGATCCTGATCTTTGTTGCTTGCGCGCTCGATTCGCCGGCCTTGAAGTTTCTCACCTCGGGATGGTTTTAATCCATTGCGTTCGCTGTTCTCCCATCTGGCACACAAGGAATTTCATGAAGCGTTTATTAAACCTGTTTGTCCCTTTTGCATTGATCGGGCTCGGTGGTCTATCTACCAGCGCGTTCGCAGCTGGATTTGATTGTGCTAAAGCCTCGACCCTGGTTGAAAAAACGATTTGCAGCACACCCAAGCTCTCGGCGCTCGATGATCAGTTGAACGCCAATTTCAAAAGCCTGAAAGATCGCCGAATTTTTCAGTTGCTGGCCTCCCAATGGCTACAGACTGAGCGCAACCCCTGTATGACCAGCGAGTGCATTGAGGCCGCCTACAGCCGGCAAATTCGCTTGATGAGCCCGGCGACTCCTTACATTGCAACCGCCGAGACCAGCCTGCGTCCCGAAGTCGAAAACCAGACGTACAAGCTGGATACGCAGAGTGACTGGAATCGGCTGAACCTGGCGCAGATCCCCGGCGTCAACGGAGAAGAAAGTGTTCGTCAAATCGTTGCCGCTGAAGTGAAGGACGGTGTCCTGCACGTGATCGCTTTTATTGGCGATTACTCGGGGGAGGGTAACCTGTACGAGTATTCCGATGACCATCCGGGGGTCTTCACCATCACCAGTGGTGAGAAGGTCATCGCCTGGCGTAATCAGTCGGACAATGACAAGGGTGATCGGTTTGCCGGCATCATTGATTGCACTCTGTATTACCGCAGCGGCGGGGTTGGCGAGTTGCAAAAAGCCATGGCCTATCCACTGGGTTCGCGCACCCAGCCGAAAGAGACGTCGGTGATTTTCCAGCGTTATCCAGACATCCTGGTGAATGCGCGGGCGCTCATTCGCGAAAAGCTCGATCGTAACGCCGACTACCAGCTTTCATTGTCCTGGACGGCAGCGCCGGGGCGTCCCCACTTTGAAACGGTGGCCGCACCCAGCTCGATCCCTGACGGTTGGGTCATTGCCAACCTGATCTGGAGCAAACCGCGTCCGGTCTTGTACTTTGACAATAACGGCAGCCTTGCCTGCATCTGGCGCGCCGATCTTGAAAACAAGGTGCTGACCAAGATTGTTCCAGAGCACGAAGCAGTGTCGCCATACCCCCTGGAGTTCTTGGGGCGTGAGGCGATCGTGTACCTGGACAAAAACGAGATCAAGTTTGCGATCGCACCCGATCAGTAAACTGAGGCATTTCAACGAGCACTGAAAATCCCCTTTTCGCTGAAAACCTTTTCCTGAAAGAAGGTCGGATGTTAAGAGGGGATATCACCGACGTGGTACCCACAACCCTGATTCACCTTGCACCACTGACTCACGCGTTTGTTCGACCGCACGCTGAAGCGCTGGGGCCAACAGATCGCGCTTGTCATAACCCACTTCCTTGGCCAAGACCTTGGCATAGCTGCTGATACACCGTGGGTTGAAAATGACGCCCCAGTACTCGTTGCCGCTTTTGTGCATGAAAGAACAATCGATACCCTGCGAGGCTAGAAACTCTGCCAGGGCCACACCTTTGCCTCCCAGAGTTGCATCCGCGTTGATGCACATGTTGACCAAGCTGGTGGCATGCACATGCTCCGTTCCAGAGCCGAGTAAAACCTTCTCTTCGTGGTTGTGGTTTTGAGCGTTCACAATCAGGCGCTCAATAATACCTCCTTGCTTGGGTTTAACCACCACGGACGTGGTGAACTCCAGAGCATCCTGAAGGGATAGCGACACATCCTCCAGGATGTAGCGGGGCTCAAAAATGATCCGGCGCACCACACCACCGCCTTTGGAATAGTCCTGGGCTCTGGCGAAGTGGGTGGTGACGTACAGCCCAGGCCCAAGTTCGCCTCGACCTTTCTTCGGGCCCTGAATGGTGGGTGTACCTTCCCAGTGCCTGGAGCCGTGCCAGAGGGTGTATGTCGTGCTCATGGGGTTGCCTATGAATGCCTGTGCTTTGTAACAGCGTGACGAGTGCGCCAGGCACCCGTCAACCGATGGAGGGAAGTTAGCTGAAGGAGTCGTGACGAGCACTGGCCCACAACTCGCGGTACTCGGTGTGGGTCGAATGACCGTCGAGCAGTTCGCCGTGGTGCAGGAAGGTGTAGAGGCTGGCGTAGCTGATGATCTTGCTGTCGGAGACCCGTTTTTGTATACGTTCAGCGGACAGCTTGTCGGAAGAGTCAATGCCAGCGGCTCCGAGGATCTCAGCCACGGCGTGCAAGGTGAGCTGTTGTTCTCATGATGAAGCTTCATATTCAAGGAACGCAGTGGGCAGTTTTTTTGAATACTGCAGGCAGAACAATGTAAGGCTGGATACCTTCAAGGATTTCAGTTTTCAGTTGATGTGCGCATGGCGTAATGACCTGCGATACGTTGAAATGAATAGTCGATACAAATCAACTGTATTTAGGCGGTTCAGTAGGGTTGTTGAGCGGGTAATGGGGACTAGTTTGTTTCCCATGAAATTCACCATGCCTGTGTATACGCGATAGTGCATATTTCTTCAATACGTGTATGCGTCGGGAACGTTTATATTCGCTAGCGAAGAAACATCTGTAAGGCCGAACCTATTGGTTTTTTGAGGACTGCATCCAGTTCACCAGTATCGATCGGCATCTCTTCCAGCTCTTCTTGTACCATTTTGGCAATCGTCTCCGGCACCAAGCGATCGATAGCGTTGTAGGCCAGTTGGTTGACAAGATCCAGGAGTACCTCAGGCTCCCTAAAGGAGTCGAGGGCGTTGGACAGACTAAACGAGGACGCTCTGAGGCGTTCTAAATGATCAATCTCGACCAACGCGGCAAGAATCAGGTTGTCGCGATAGTCCATGAATGGGGAGTTCTGGTGAAATCTCATAATCGGTCTTGCCTATTTTTATTTTTTGAAATCCGGCATGCCCCCGCATTAGATGGAGCGCCAGGTTTCTCGGCTCATACTTTACCTTGCAGTGGGAGCAAGTCAGCGCGCAACACCTGCATCCGTGTGTGTAAGGAGTTCTCGCTTACTCAGCGAATATAAGCGCATCCCGCGATGGCTGCCCAACGAATCTCGCAATTTTCAACTCAACCTGAACATTGAGAGTGGCTGGAAGGTCGGCTGCCCAGCGCTTCACCTCTTCATCCCACCCGTCCTTACAAAATGAAGTATCTGGCCAAAAATTGTGCACTTCACGGTAGTCCAACTGCCTCGCCACTTCTCGCTGTGCCGCTCCGATGAGGCACCATGCGGTACCCATCCGGATCGAGGATGAGGGCCCATTGACGCTGAAGTGCATTGAACATGAAGGGTAGTCCTGGGTTTAGGAAGTGCCCAGCAAAAAATCGGTTGTCGGCGAAGTGAGTCGGCAAGTAAAAATTTTCTGGCGCGTATAACCAATATACGGCAAAATCGAGCCTCCTTAAAGATCACGGATGCGACATCATGGGTAAATCCAGCGCCTTTACACCCCTTGAGAAAGCTTTGCGCGAGACCTATTGGCAGCACACCCCCAAGGGGTCTGACGACAGCCACTGCCTATTGGATGCCCTGGCAGAGCATGGTTTGGCGGAGGGGATCAGCCATCATCAGCTCAAGGCTTTTTTCATGAGGCTTCCCCACAATCTGTTCGCCCTGGCGGTTAATTGGGGAATGGGTGACAGCGTTTTCAGGGATGAGCTGCATGAGTTCGTGGAGGACAACAAAATGACGATCAAGGCGGCGCTGTTGGCTGCCTGTGATCCTCCGGAACACATCATTCAGGGCGCTGGTTCGACCCCGGTGATCCGAACCCTCGCTGCATTGCAGACGAAGGATCCGCTGGACGATGTCATCCTGAATTGCTGGAGCTGCGGCAAGTCGATGTCAGCCGGCGAACGAAGTGATGCCGACGGTCATTGTCCACACTGTGATGTGGAAATCGAGCTTGACTGACGAGCGGACGTATTAGTGGGACAGCTCCTGGTTGTGTTTTTTGGTGGGTTGCTTGGCAAATTCGGCAAAGTTCTTGTTCGAGGTTTTGAGGCCACTCCCGCCAAACGCTGCGTTGATATCAAGTCTGCCGATAATCGTACCAGGCTCTAGGACTTTAGAGATAAGGAAATAAAAAAGTGATTGATCCGAAGGGTATCGCTGAAAACCCTCTGGTTTGAGGATTGCGAGGTTTCTGCTCAGGATTTGGTGCTCATAAATGCCCTGGCCTCACCCTCACCATCTGCGCGGGAAGCCTCGTCATTCATGGCGGGGAGGGATAGCGCTCACCGCGCAGCGGTGATATGATTTTGCTGTATATCCAGACAGTATTCAAGATGAAGCGACTTCAGGCCTACA
>Ga0182007_10000077_pt1 | contig 74840 bp, 40 predicted proteins | sample Sormic07211113_1_FD_123023 | JGI IMG/M metagenome (GOLD analysis project Ga0182007, IMG submission 123023) | Rhizosphere microbial communities from Sorghum bicolor, Mead, Nebraska, USA - 072115-113_1 MetaG | ecosystem: Host-associated > Plants > Roots > Rhizosphere | place: USA: Nebraska...
CGAGGATCAGCGCGTCCCAGTTGCCCTGTTCGAGCAGGCGCAGTCCTTCGGCGCCGTCCGCGCTGTGCACGACCTCGTAGCGCTCGTCGCGCAGGTGCAGGCTCAGCACGTCGGCGATGTCGGCGTCGTCCTCGACGATCAGGATGCGTTTCGGTTGGTCCATGGCGGTGGGCGGCGGCACGTCGGCGCGGGGCTCAATGACGGTGGTCGGCGGGCGGTCGGCCCGCGTCGAAGCGCGGAGGAAAACCGCGCTGCCGTCATTGTGCAAAATTTTGCGGCGGCGAGGGATCACATTTCGTTTAAGTTTGGATCGTGCTCGCGATGTCAGCCAATATCCGCAAGGCTTCCCGCTCCGGCCCTTCAAACTCGATCCCACGCGCCCGCGCGACCACCCGACAGACCCGAAAAAACGGGCGCGAGATGCCCTGTGCCGCCCTTTCCCTCGGCGCGGCGCGCGGCCGGCACCCGCGCGCGCCGGTGTAAAAACGAGCGCGGCGCCGAATACCAGCCTGACCCAGCCGCTAGTGGTCGATGATCGAAAGGCGACCGCCGGCCGCCCTTCCCCCCGTTATGCCGCGGCCGCTTCGGCCCAGGGCGGCCGGAAATCCAGGCCGAGATGCTGGCTGATCGCCGCATCGAGCCGCTCGAGCGCGTCCCGCTCGATCCGCGTGATGCCCGGATGCCAGATATCGACCAGCAGGCAAACCCGCGGCTCGTCGCTGTCGTTCCAGCTCTCATGCTCGAACGTATCGTCGAAAATGATCGCGCGCCGATCCGGCCACTCGCGGGTCTCGTCGCCGACGCGCAGTCGCGAGCCGTGCGGCACGATCAGCGGAAGCTGGCAGGTCAGCTTGAGATTCGTCGTGTCCGAATGCGGCGGAATCCGCGTGCCGCCCTGGATCACCGAAAAGATGAACGCGCCGCTCGGGCTGAGGAAATCCTGCACCTCCCGCATCAGCGCCGCGGTGCGCGGGCAGCGGCGACAATTCTCCTCGACCTCGGGCTCGCCCTTGCGCCTGAAATAGAGCGACCCCCAGTCGTTGCGCCGGATCGACTCGAACCGTCCCGCCACCTGCTCTTCGTACGGCAGCAGCATCGGCGTGGTCACCTGCGCGAGAAACTCCTCGCGCAGCACGTCGACCGACGCCTCGAGCGTCGACGTGAACGCCTCGAGCTCCGGATAATCGGACGCCTCGTACCACGGCTTCCCGTCGAGCCCCGGGAAATAAAACAGCAACGGCCGCTGATGTTTCGGCAACGCGGGCAACGGAACCCGCCCCGTATTGATGTCGACGAACTCGATCACGCGTTCGAGCTCCGCCATCCCGTACTGGGACACGAGCGCATCCAGCGTGTCGTGAATCGCATTGCGCATCTCCTGTTTCAAAGTCGCTCTCCTTGGCTATCGTGGGGGTGACAAACGAAAAAGATTGCCGCTACCGCATGACGCATCGCACCTGAATCGAACCGGCGCGCCCATCCCTACACGCGCGCCGTCGCCTTCGCCTCTTCCACCGGGTCGGCGGCCCAGCCGCCGATCGTGGCGCCGTATCCGGACGCCGCCGCGACCAGCACGCCGACGCCGCACCACACCGCCTGCACGCCCCATTGGCTGACCAGGTAGCCGAGCAGGACCGACGCGATCATGCTGCCGAGCTGAAACACCAGCGAAAAGAACGAGACGGCGCGCGATCGCAGCGCATCGGGCGTCCGGTGATGCAGCACCGCGTTGACCACCGCGCCGGCGATGCCGAGGCACAGCGCGACCCCGCTCAGCACGACGCCGAACGCGACGACGTGATTCGCCCAGCGCGTCAGCACGAGGCTCACGGCGAGCCCGGCGAACGGCAGCGTCACGGCGAGCGCCGGCCGCGCGGCGCATTGCTTCATCACGCGATACGACACCCAGCCGCCCGCGCCCTTCACGACCAGCATCAGCGTGAGGAACAGGCCGAACGCCCAGGTCGCGCCGTGCATCGGCACGAGCGTCTTCAACACGACCGGCCAGTAGCTCTCCAGCACCGACACGACGCCGCCGAGCAGCATGCAGAGCAGGATCAGCGGCCGCACCGCGCCGCCGTGCCACGTGAACCGGACCAGTTCGCGAAGATCGTCGAGCATCCTGCCGGCCGGCACCGCCTCGCGCGGCGCCTGCTCCGCCTCGGCGAAAAACCACGACGTGAGGCCCAGCAGCACGACGAACAGGCCGCATGCGAGAGCCAGGCCGATCTTGTACGGGTTGTCGAACAGCCGGCTGCCGATCAGGTCCGGGAGCACGCCGCCGACCAGCGACATGCTTGCCAGCCCGAGCGCGGAGGCCAGCTCCGCGCGGCCGAGAAAATACGGAATCCGCTTCGTTTCGCCGTGCTCGCGCAGCAGGCCGACATACCACGCGTCGACGGTTCCGGAACTCATCGCGCGCGCGATGCCGAAGCTCGCCGCCGCGAGGTACAGCATCGGCTTCTGGCTGAAGCACAGCATCAGCGCGCAGCCGACGCTGTTCATCAGCAGCGATACGCGATAGGTCCGGATACGGCCGACGCGGTCGGCCATCGCGCCGAACGGCAGCTCCAGCGCGATGGTCGACAGGCTGAACAGCGCCGCGTAAAGCCCGATCTCGAACAGCGTGAAATGGTTGTGCAGCAGGAACAGCGTGACGACCGGCAGCACGAGGCCGAAGGTGCCCCACAACGCCGCCTGCTGCAGGCAGTACCGCAGGTGAACGGTCATCGGCGGTCCTTGTCGCCGGACTCGAGCAGCAGGTACTCGCCGTCTTCCGCGCTGCCGGCGCCGATCTCGACGAAGCCGCACGCCGCATAGAACGCCAGCGCCGGCGCGTTGGCGCGCAGGCACTTGAGTCGATAGCGGGTGGCCGGCCAGCCCGGCAGCGCGCGCAGCAGCGCACGGCCGACGCCGCTCCGGTGGTGCGGCCGGGACACGTGCAGGTGATGGATGAAATGGTCGGGCTCCCAGACCGACACGAAGCCGGCGAGTCGCCCGCTTCCGTCCTCGGCGACCCTCAGCCGCTCGCCTTCCGTCTGGGCGTCGAAATCGGCCGGCTCGAACGCGCCGGCCGGCTGCCAGACGAAGGTCTCGCGGCGCGAGTACAGGAACAGCTCGCGCAGGGCCGGCATATCGGCAGCCACGGCGTCACGCACGGTGATCTTCATGATTCGCTTCCCTTGCAGCGGTCGTGGTTGCCGGATCGGCGCAGCCTGGCAGGCTCGCCATCACGTCGGCGACGAAGCGTTCGGTGTCCCAGCTGTGGTCCACCGTCGCGCCCAGCCGCGTGATGACCGCGCGGCACGACGGCACGATCACCACCAGCTGGTGATTGAAGCCGTCCATCATCATCAGGTCCTCCGGCAGCGACGGAAACCGGCGCGCGCCGCCGGCGCCGGCATTCAGCCACAGATGCGCGCCGAGCCGGCCGTCGTGCCGGGTCGCCTCGGGCGTCGCCATGAAACGCACCCAGTCCTCATCGACGATGCGCGCGCCGCGCCACACGCCGTGCTGCAGGATCAACTGGCCGAGCTTCGACCAGTCCCGCGCCGATGCCAGCATGTAGCTGCTGCCGACCAGCGTGCCCGACGCGTCGGGCTCCATCATCGCGGTGCGGATGCCGAGCGGCTCGAACAGCCGCGCCCGTGCGAACGGCACGATGTCGAGCGGCCGCGGCGAAACCGCGCGCGCGATGATCTTCGCGATCAGCACGCTCCCGCCGCTCTGGTAGTCCACCTCGCGGCCGGGCGCGACCTTCAGCGGCCGGCTCGCGACGAAGCGCGCCATGTCGGTCGACTGGTACAGCATCTTCGTCGTGTCCGAGCCGGGCAGATAGCCTTCCTGGTAGTCCAGCCCGCTCGTCCATTGCAGCAGGTCGCGCAACCGGATCGCCTGGCGCGGGTCGCCGGACGACGCCCAGTCGTCCAGCAGGCGATCCTGCGCGAGCGTCAGTTTGCCGTCGCGGGCCAATACGCCCGCCAGCAATGCGGTGACGGTCTTCGTCATCGACCAGCCGAGCAACGGGGTGTCGGCCGTGACGCCCGGCGCGTACCGCTCGCCGACGAGCTTGCCGTCCTGCCGCACGACCACCGCCAGCGTGTTGCGCAGCGATCCGGGCGCCGGCTCCGCCACCGCGCGATCCAGCACGGCGCCCAGCGCCGGCGGCGGATCGGACGGTGCGGCATCGTCGAGGTGGTCGGTCTCGGCCGCCGCGCCCGGCAACGCGAGGCCATCGCCCTCCACGCGCAACGCGTCGAGCGCGTCGGCCGGCGCGATCGTGCAGCCGAGGCCCGGCCGGTACAACGCGACCGTCGCGCGCAGCACGCCGAGCCCGGCGGCCTCGACGGTCTGTCGCGCACGGTCGATCCGGTACGTGACGAAGTCGAACAACGGATTGATCGGCTTCACCTCGCGCGCGAACACGGCGCGCGCACCGTCGTCGCGACCGTCGCCACCGGCGAGCACGCGCACGCACAGGTAATGCGACGCATAGCCGGTCGCGGCGGGCAGCGCCCAATACAGCAGGCCCACCGCAACGGCCAGCAACAGCATGACGGTGACGGCGAGAATCCTGACGGCGGTAGCGACACGGGACGGAGGACGATCCGGCATGGGCGATGTTTTCCTGGTTCGACGATTCGACGAGACGATGCGGGCGGCCCCGCGGTCGCGCGCGCTCAAAGGACGATTTCCTTCTTCAGGTACAGCCGCTCGGACTGGATGTCGTGTGCGTGGCAGCGGGCGATCAGCTTGTCCGATTCGACGATCGGCAGCGAGGTCGGCGCGTATTCGATGCTGGAGATGAACTTGAGCCACGGCTCCGCGCCCATCGCATAGACGAACACCTGACGCGGCGCGAAGCGCTCGACCAGCGGCCACGCGCGCTCGCAGTCGGAGCCGTTCAGGCGGCGGTTCTGGTCGAACTGCCGCCCGAGCGGCTCGTTCAGGAGCGCGCCGTACAGCCAGGACATCGGCGCGCCTTCGCATTCCATGCCGATGAACAGCGTGCCGATCCGGCCGATGCGCTGCGCGATGCGCTGGTACAGCTCCGGCTGCAGGTTGTTCGAGTCGGCCGCGAACAGCATGCTCTTGCCGTCCACCTTCAGCGCGAACGCCATCTTCGCGGCGATATGCAGATCGCCGTGCTCGCCGAGGAACGGCAGCGCGACGATCTCGCCGCCCGGCACGGGCACGCTGTCCAGCTCGCCGACCTCGATCACCCGCTCGAACCCGCACGCTTCGAGCGCGAGCCGGATCGACGGGTCCTGCAGGAACCCGCCGTGGCTGCGCGGCACCACCAGCGTGCCGATCCGGTGCCGTAGCTGGAGCAGGCTCTCGAGCACGATGTGATCCTGGTGGTTGTGGGTCAGCAGCACGTAATCGATGCGCTCGGGCAGATCCGCGAACGTGAACGGATCGTCGCCCTGGCCGAGCGGATAGCCGACGATCGGATCGGTCAGCAGCGAGAATTCCGCGGTTTCGACCAGGACCGTCGCATGGTTGAAGTAGCGCACCCGCACCGGCTGCCCCGCGCGCGCCGGCGCCGACGGCGGGCGCGGCGGCGGCGCGTCGGTGAACCAGGTTTCGAGCGCCGTGCGCCGCGCGGCGCCGCCCTCCGCGTGCGCGAGCAGGCGGTCGATCAGGTCCGGCGCGGCGCCCGTGTGGCGGGCCGCGAACAGCTCGTCGTACAGCGCGTCGCGGAACGGCAGGCGGATCTGCACCATGTGCTCGTCCGGAAAGCGCGGCGTGCTCAGCATGAAGCTCCGGTCGTCGCTGGTCGCGAGGAAGCCGTTCACGCTCTGCAGCGCGTCGAGATAGCCGGCGCTGTCGTACAGCAGCCGCTCGAACAGCCGGTACGACGCGTGGCCGCGCAGGTCGTAGCCCAGCTCGACGAATCCCTTCAACGGCTCGGGCACCCGCGCATAGAGCGGCGACAGCGTATCGCCGCCCCCTTCCCGCGCGAGCAGTTCGTCGAGCTCGCGCAGCGCGTCCGCCAGCGCCAGCAGCGGCGCGGCGCGCGTGCGGGTCTCGCGGATCAGCGCGTCGACCGCCGGCACGAGCTCACGGCCGCCATTGAGAAACGGGCCGCCGGCCATCTTCGCGGCGGAGCGCCGATGCAACTCCGGCGCGCGGATGAAGGATTCCATGATGCGCAGATGCACCTGCTTCATCACCAGCGCGCAGGTCGCGGGCTGCAGCAGGAAAGTCCACGCATACCATTGATTGATCAGCGGTTCGAAGACGACGTTCGGTTTCAGGTAGATCTGGGTCATGTCAGGAATGATCGTGTTCGACTACGGGAACGGCTGCGTCGGCGACATGCGCGAGCGCGGCCTCCATGTGTTCGCGCCACCGACGCAGCAACTGTTCGGCGGTGGCGCGCGTGTGGACGGCGTCGCTGTAGCGGCACTCGAACGCGAGTTCGCCGTCGCCCGCGACGCAGACGAGGTTCAGCAGATGGGAACGTTCGTCGCTCGCCGCGCGGTCCGCGCCCACCGCCTCGGTGGCGGCGGAGAACCACGCGGACGGACGCGCGGCGGCCGCCGACACGAAATCGACGCTGACCTGCGGCTGCACGCAGCGCCGCCACGCGTCGGGATCGACGCCGGCGGGCGGCGGCAGGTCTGCACCGCCCAGCGCCGCCAGCGGCAGCGCGGCGAGCGTCGTCTCCCATTCGCGCAGCGCGGCGACGCCCGACACGCCGGCGTGATGCGGCAACAGCAGCGGCACGTCGCAGACGAAGCAGCCGACCGCGCGCTCGACCGCCGGCCCGTCGTCGAGCCAGTCGCGGCCGTGCCGGCCAAGGTCGGCGACGACCGCGCCGCCCGCCCAGTCGGTGAGCGCGCGCGCCGCCGCCGCGATCGCGACGGTGGCGGCTTTCACGCGCAGGCGCTGCGGCACGACGGCCAGCAACCGTCGCGCCGCCTCGCCCGTCAGCCGGTCGCGCACGACCTGCTGGCTTGCCTCGACGTTCGCGCCGGCTTCCGCGTGCCGATCCCGCGGCAGCGCGACGTTGGCCGCCATCGGCGCAAAGTACGCGGCGGTTTCGCCCGCCTGCCGCGCGGCCGCCATGCGTGCGTCGAGCGCGCGAAGATAGGCCGGGTACGCCAGCGTCGGCGCGGCCACTGCCGGCGTCCGGCCGTTCGCATGCGCCGCATACGCATTGGCCAGGTCGTCCAGCAGCACCGCCCAGCCATGGCTGTCCGCGACGAGACCGTGCACGACGAGCAGCAGCCGGTCGCCGGCCGCGCCGCATCGGTAGTGCGCGATCCGCACCAGCGGCCCTTGCGCGAGATCGAAGCCCTGCTGCAGCGTCGTGCTGTGCGCGACGATGAAGCGCGCCGCATCGTCCGCCGCGAGGTCGTGGCTGCTGAAGCAGCGCTGCACGGCGTCCGTGTCCGCGGGCGCGACGCGGCCCGCCAGCGCGTCGCGATCGAATACGCAGCGCAGCCCCGGATGCGCGTCGAGCAGCGAGCGGAGCGCGGCCCGCAGCGCGTCGGCGTCGAGCGGCTGCGCCGCCTGAACGAGCAACGCGCGGTTCCAGTGGTGCGCATGCGGGCGTTGCAGCACGCGCCTTTGATACGGCGTCAGCGGGAACGCGGACACATCGTGCGCATCCGGTCGCGCCGCCAGCGGCCGCAGGCAATCGGCCAGGTCCGCGAGGGTCGGGCTCGCGAAGAAATCCTGCGGGTCGACCGTCCAGCCGGCCCGGTTCAGCTGCGCGACGGCCCGCAGCACCAGGATGGAATCGCCGCCCAGCCCGAAGTAGTTGTCGTCGCGGCCGATCCGATCCAGCCGCAGCACGTCGCGCAGCACCGTCAGCAGCGCGCGCAGCGGCGGCGTGTCGTCGCCGTCCGCGGCCGCGTCCGGCAGCACCGCCGTCGATACCCACTGGCGATCGATCTTGTCGCCGGACGTCTTGGGCAGCGACGGCACGATTGCCAGCGCATGCGGCACCAGATGCGCGGGCGCGACGCGGCGCAACGCGCGCAGCCGCTCGCGCGCCGCCTCGCGCGACGTGTCCGCCGCGCCCGATGCGTCAGAGCCGACCACGATGAACGCCTCCAGGCGCGGCGCCGGCGCGTCGGGTCCGCCCGACAGCCGCACCGCGGCCTCGCGCACGCCGTCCTGTTCGAGCAGCAGCGCTTCCACTTCGGCCAGATCGACACGAACGCCGCGCACCTTGATCTGGCGATCGCTGCGGCCGAGGTAGATCAGCGCGCCCTCGCCGTCGCGACGCACGAGGTCGCCGGTGCGATACATGCGCGCGCCCGGTTGCCCGGCGAACGGATCGGGCAGGAACGCGGCGGCCGTCTGGCCGGGCCGGCCCGGGTAGCCGCTCGCAAGTGCGCTGCCGCCGAGGTAGAGCTCGCCGCGGCACAGCGGCGGCACCGGTTGCAGGTGCGCGTCGAGCACATAGGCCGTGGTGCCGGGCAGCGGCGCGCCGATCGGCACGTCGCGTTCATCCGGGCGCGCGTCGGCCGGCACGTCGTGCACGACGGACGTGATCACGCTTTCCGTCAGCCCGTACGCGTTCATCAGCGCCACACGGCCGCCCGTCACGGCGCGCCATGTCTGCACGGCCGCGAGCGGCACCGTCTCGCTGCCCGTCACGACCAGCCGCAGCCGCGCAGGCAGCGCGGCCTCGCCGAGCCCGATCGCACGCACCCATTCGCGCCAGAACGACGCGGGCAGGTTGAGCACGGTCGCGCGCTGCAGGTCGAGCAGGCCGCTGAACGCGCCGAGCGTCGGCCATGCCGCGCGCTCGAGCAGCAGCAGGCAGGCGCCGGCGGACAGCGTCGTGAAGATTTCCTCGATCGACACGTCGAACGCGAGCGACGAGAACTGCACCACCCGGTCGTCGGCCGTCATGCGATACGCGGCGCACAGCGCCTGGATCTTGTGCGCGACCGCCCGATGGCTGACATCGACGCCCTTCGGCACGCCGGTCGAACCGGACGTGAACAGCGTATACGCGGCCTGTTGCGGATCGATACGTGCGGGCGGCGCGCCGGCGGACGCGTCGCCAAGCGCGGCGAACGCGATCGTCGCGCAGCCGGGCCACGTCGGCGGCGCCGCCGTCGCGTCGTGCACGAGCAGCACCGGCGCCGCTTGCGACAGGATCGCGTGCTGCCGCGCGGCCGGCGCGGCAGGATCGAGCGGCAGGTAGGTCGCCCCGATGCGCAGCACGCTGAGCAGCGCCACCAGTGCGTCGAGCCCCATCGGCAAGCACAGCGCGACGCGATCGCCGGCGCGGACACCGCGCGCGTGCAGCGCGCCCGCGACCTGCTCCACCCGGGCCCGCAGCGCCGCGTAACTGAGCGTTTCGTGCGCGGTGGCAACCGCCGGCGCGGCGTTGCCGTCCGTCAGCGTGCCCGACAGCAGCGACACGAGGTCGGACGCCGGCCACGACGACACGTCGGCCACGCCGGCCACCCCGGACGCCGCCTGCCAGGCCTGCCGCTGCGCGGCCGACAGCACGCCCGCGTCGCCGAGCGGCGCATCGTCCGGCAGCGTCAGCAGCAGGTCCAGCGCGGCCTGGAACTGTTCGATCACCTCGTCGGCCTCGCCACGCTCCAGCGCGCCGTCGCGCGTCAGCAGCACGCCGCCGTAGCCCGCGCCGTCGCGATGCAGGTTCATCGTCAGGTCGTATTCGGTTTCCGTTTCCGGCGTGTCCTCGAACGCGACGTCCAGCCCGCCGATCCGCACATGGCGAACCGGCGCCTCCTGCATCGAGAACACCACCTGGAACAGCGGCGTCAGCGACGTGTCGCGCGGGCCCGCGAAGCGCTCGACCAGCTTTTCGAACGGATAGTCCTGGTGCGCGTGCGCGGCCATCACGCAGTCGCGCACCCGCTCGATCCACGCCCGCGCGCGGCTGGCCGCCGGGAACGCCACACGCAGCGCGAGCAGGTTGACGAAAAAGCCGACGAGCCCTTCGGTGCGGCTCGACGCGCGGTTGGCGACCGGCGAGCCGACCACCAGGTCGCGCTGCCCGGTGCGCCGCGACAGCATCAGCAGGAACGCGGACAGGAACACGACGTACGGCGTCGTCCGCAAGCGCCGCGCCAGCGCGTCGACCTGCCGCGCACGCTCGGCATCCACCGCGACGCGGCCGCTGTGCGCGAAACGCCCCGGCGTGCGCGCGCGACGTCGATCGCCGCCGAGGTCGAGCACCGGCGTGCCGTCCAGGTGCGCCCAGAACGCCTCGTGCGCCGCGTAGTGTCCGGCGGCGAACCGCGTCGCCTGCTCCTCGCTGTAGTCCGCGTAATCCCATGCGGGCGGTTCGGTATCCGGCGCGCCGCCCTGGCTCGCCGCGCCGTACAGCGACGCGAGATCCTGCGCGATCAGCCGGAACGACCAGCCATCGACGACGATGTGATGGAACGACATCAGCAGGCACGCGCGGCGCGGCCCGAGTTCGAGCAGCCGTGCGCGAAACAGCGGCGGCCGCGCGAGATCGAACGGCTCCGCCCGCAGCGCGTCGCGATGCTGCGCGATGAACGCGCGCAGTGCGTCCTCCGTGCCGCCTGCATACGCATGGATCGACAGCGCGACCGTCGCGTCGGCATGCACGTGCTGCTCGCCGTCGCCGTCCGGTCCTTCGTGGAACGACGTGCGCAGCGCCGGATGGCGCGCGACCAGCCCCTCGAGCGCCGCGTGCAGCGCGGCGCGGTCGAGCTCGCCGTGCAGGTGCAGGCATTGCGGCAGATGGAAGACCGAACCGCCCATGCCGAGCCGTTCGAGCGTCCACAGCCGGCGCTGCTGGAACGACATCGGCGCGCGGCGCGGCCCGGCGCCCGGCAGGCCGTCCGGTGTCGTTGCCGCCTGCATGGCAGGCGGCGTCGGTTCGGACTGCACGCGAATCGCGCGAGCCAGCCCGTCGATCGTCGGCGCACCGAAGAACGCGTCGAGCGTCAGCTCCGCCTTCAGGCGCTCGTGAATTCGCGTGAGCACGCGCCCGGCCAGCAGCGAATCGCCGCCCAACTCGAAGAAATCGTCGGTCGGCGCGATCCGCTCATGGCCGAGGCACTCGGTCCAGATACGCGTCAATGCATGCCGCACGTCGTCGGTTTCGGCCGACGCAGCGGGCGTGGTGTCGACCGCGGCCGGCGCAGCAACCGCTGCGATCGACGGCGGCAACGCCTCCGGCTGCACGCGCGCGATGTGCTGTGCCGGCAGCCAGTGACGCGTCCGCTCGAACGGATAGCCCGGCAACGGCAGGCGCTTGCGGCGCTCGCCCGCGTAGGCGTCGCGCCGTGTCAGCCGCGCGCCCTTCGCCCACAGCCGCCCGTAGCCGGCGAGCAACGTAACCATCGTGCGCGGCGTGCGTTCCGTGAAGGTCGCCAGCACCGCGTCGGCCGGCGCGCAGCGATGCGCGCGCACCAGCGCCGCCAGCACGTCGCGCGGGCCGATCTCGACCCACAGCGCATCGCCCAGCGCCGCCAGTGTTCGCACGCCTGCCGAGAAGCGCACCGTGCCGAGCACGTGCGCGGCCCAGTACGCCGGATCGGTGGCGCGCGGCGCGTCCAGCAGCGTGCCGTCGAGGTTGGAGATCAACGGGATGCGCGGCGCATGCAGCGTCATCGTCGCGGCATGCGCGTGCACGCGCGCCGCCGCGTCCGTCATCATCGGCGAGTGGAACGCATGCGACGACGCGAGCCGCGCATGCGCGACACCGGCGTCGCGCAGGTGCGCCGCGAACGCGTCGACCGCATCCACCGGGCCGGACACCACGCATTGCAGCGGCCCATTGACCGCCGCGATGGCGAGCGTCGGCGGCAATTGCGCGGCCAGCTCGTCTTCCGCGATCGATATCGACAGCATCGCGCCGGCCGGTTGCGCCTGCATCGCCGCCGCGCGCGCCGCCACGAAGCCGACCGCGTCGTCGAGCGAGAACACGCCCGCGCAGCACGCGGCGACCAATTCGCCGAGGCTGTGGCCGATCAGGTAATCCGGCGTCACGCCCAGCGCTGCCCACGCCTGATACAGCGCGTACTCGTACGCGAACAGCAGCGGCTGCACCAGCGCGGTGTCGGTGGTGCTCGCGTCGCCCAGCAGGTAAGGTTCGAGCGCGAGCCCGGCCGTGCTCGCGAACCGCCCGCACACCTGGTCGAGCGCCGCGCGGAACACCGGATTCTCGCGATGCAGGTCGCGCGCCATCCCGGCGGCCTGCGCGCCCTGCCCGGTGAACAGGAAGATCACCGGACGCGCGGACGGCGCGTCGGCGGCGGCCGGCGACACGCCCGCCGCCAGCGCGTCGAGCGCCGTGTCGCGCGACTCGGCGACCACGAACGCGCGGCATGCGTGGTCCTGCCGGGCGGCCTGCAGCGTGTACGCGACGTCGGCCAGCGCCCATTCCGGGTGGCGGCGCAGCGCGGCGGCGAGGCCGTCCGCCGCGCGCCGCAGCCCGTCCGGCGTGGCGGCCGACAGCCGCAGGCAATGCGCGGCGGCGGCCGTCGGCGCGTCCGCCTCGGGCGGCGCGGCTTCCAGGATCACGTGCGCGTTGGTCCCGCCGATGCCGAACGAACTGACGGCCGCGCGGCGCGGCGCGCCGCCGTCCGGCCAGTCGGTCGCTTGCGCGGTGATGCGGAAGGCCGCGTCATCGAGTTCGAGCAGCGGGTTGGGCGTATCGAAGTGCAGCGTGCCCGGCACCTTGCCGCGCTCGAGCGCGAGCGCCGCCTTGATCACGCCCGCGAGCCCCGCCGCGCTGTCCAGGTGCCCGACGCTCGTCTTGACCGCGCCGAGCACGCGCGGCGCACGTGCCGGATGCTGGCCGTAGGTCGCCTTCAGCGCGGCCATTTCGATCGGGTCGCCGAGCAGCGTGCCGGTGCCGTGCGTCTCGACATAGCCGACCGACGCGGCATCCACGCCCGCGTCCGCCAGCGCGGCGCGAATCACCCGTGCCTGGCCGGCAGGGCTCGGCGCGGTGTAGCCGGCCTTGTCGTGACCGTCGTTGTTGATCGCGGAGCCCTTGACGATCGCATACACGTGATCGCCGTCGCGGCGCGCGAGATCGAGCCGCTTCAGCACGACCGCCCCCGCGCCGCTGCCCTCCACGGTGCCGCTCGCGGCCGCGTCGAACGCGCGGCAATAGCCGTCCGCGGAAAAGATCCCGCCGGTACGGTGCAGATAGCCCGGCACGTCGTCGACGCCGATCGACGCCGCGCCCGCGAGCGCGAGTTCGCAGTCGCCCTGTGCGACTGCGCGCGCGGCCATGTGCAGCGCAACCAGCGACGTCGAGCACGCGGTGTTCAGCGTGACCGCGGGGCCGGTGAGATTCAGCCGGTAGGCGATCTGCGTCGCGGCCTGGTTCAGCACGTTGATCTGGTACAACCCGAGCGCGTCGACCGCGTCGCGGTTGCCGAGCACGTGGTTCGCGAGGTACTGGCTCGCGCCGACACCGACGTAGACGCCCACGTCGCGCGCGGGCCCGGGCCCGGCGTAACCGGCGTCCTCGAGCGCGCGATAGCTTTCCTCCATCAGCTTGCGCTGCTGCGGATCCATGATTTCGGCTTCGCGCGGCGTATAGCCGAAGAACGCGGCGTCGAAACAGTCCGGATCGCGAATCAACCCGCGCGCGGCGACGAAGCGCGGATTGCCGAGCAGCTCGTCCGGCACGCCGAGCGCGCGCAGCCGCGCGTCGTCGAGCCGGGTGATGCCGTCCTCGCCCGCGAGCAACATGCGCCAGAACTGCTCGACGTCGTCCGCGCCCGAGACGGTCGCGCTCATCCCGATGATCGCGACGTCGCGGCTGTCGACCTGCGACGCGCGTGCGGCATCTGCCGTGCCGCCGGCATCGGCCGCCGGCTCGCCGGACGCGGACAGCCAGCCGGCCAGCGTGCGAATCGTCGTGTAGCGGAACAGGTGATCGATGTCGACGTCGCGGCCGAATTCGCTGCGCAGCCGCGCCTGGCACTGGATCAGCGCGAGCGAGTGGCCGCCGGCGTCGAAGAAGTTGGTGTCCGGATCGATCTCGGCGAGGCCGAGCACGTCGCGCCAGATCGCCGCGACCGCGGCCTGCGCATCGCCGGGCGCGCGGCGCGCGGCGTTGGCGGGGACGGCACGATCGGCGACGCTCGCCGCATCGAGCGGCCAGTCGGCCAGCCTGAGGCGATCGATCTTGCCGCTGCCGGTCATCGGCATCGCGTCGAGCACGACGATCCGGTCGGGCACCATGTACGGCGGCAGCGCCTGTTGCGCATGCGCCTTCAGCGCGCCGTCCGGCAGCGTGCCCGCCGCCTGCACGAACGCACAGAGCACGGCGCCCGCGCTACCCGAACGCGCCAGCACCGCGACCTTGGCGACGCCGGGATGGCGGCCCAGCACCGATTCGACTTCGCCCGTCTCGATGCGGAAGCCGCGCACCTTGACCTGCTGGTCGTCGCGGCCCACGAATTCGATGTCGCCGTGGCGATCGAAGCGGGCCAGGTCGCCGGTGCGATACAGCACGCGATCCGCGTCGCCCGTCGCATACGGGTTCGGCACGAAACGCTCCGCGCTCAGTTCGGGCCGGTTCAGGTAGCCCGACGCCAGCGCGCGCCCGGAGAGGTACAGCTCGCCCGTCACGCCGATCGGCAACCGGGCGAGCTCGGGCGACAGGATATGCGTGCCGACGTCGCCCACCGCGCGACCGATCAGCACCGGGCCGCTCGTGCAACGCCACACGGTTGCGTAGATGCTGGCCTCGGTCGGGCCGTATGCGTTGAACAGCGGCGCGTGCGGCAGCACGCGCGCCGCCAGCTCGACGGTCGCGGGCAGCAGCGGCTCGCCGGCGGCGAACACCGCGCGCAGCGGGCTCGCCGCGCCGGCGTCGAGCGATTGCAGGAACAGGTGCAGCATCGACGGCACGAAATTGACCACCGTCACGCGATGCTGCTCGATCGCGCGCTGCAGGTAGCGCGGATCGTACTGGCCGTCCGGCCGCGCGATCACGATCGCGGCGCCCTTCATCAACGGCCACAGCATTTCGGTGAGCGACACGTCGAACGATTGCGCGGTCTTCCACAGCACGCGGTCGCCCGCGGCGAGCGGATAGGTGTCGGCAAGCGCATCGAACAACGCGAGGATGCCTTCCTGGCGGCACAGCACGCCCTTCGGCGTGCCGGTCGAGCCGGACGTATAGAGGATGTAGGCGGGCTCGCCGGGGCTGACGCGCGGCGCGGCGGCCAAGGTGGCGTGGCTCGCTTGCGCCAGCGCCGCCAGCTCGACGAAACGCACGCCGCACGCACGCAGGCAGGCGGGCGCGGCGGCATCGCCGACGATCGCCGCCGGGCGCGCGTCGTCCACCATGAAGCGATGGCGCGCTTCCGGCAACGCGGGATCGAGCGGCAGATACACGGCGCCGATCCGGAACAGCGCGAGCACCGTCTGCAGCGTCGCCGCCGAGCGGCCCGCGCAGACCGCCACGACGTCGCCCTGCCGCACGCCCAGCGCGGCGAGCGCCGCCGCGCGCCGGTCGCACTGCTCGAGCAGCGCCGCATAGGTCGTCTCGCCCGCGTCGTCGATCAACGCGACGGCGTCCGGCGCGGCAGCCGCGCACGCGGCGAGACGCTCGCCGACGCTCGCGCCCACCGGCAGCCCCGGCTTCGGCGTCGCCCACTCGTCCAGCCGCGCGAGCGTGGCCGGCGGCAGCCAGGTCGACGCCGGCGCACCGGCGAGCCGCCGCAGCGCCTCGTGCTCGGCGTGCACGATGTCTTGCGCGTCGGCACGCCGCAGGCTGTCGGCCCGATAGCCGACGATGCAGCGCAGCCGCTGGTCGCTCGCGGAGACGGAGAAATCGACCTGCACCGGAAAGCTGTTGACCGCGTGGCCGTCGCGGCCCGCCAGCATCCGCACGTCCGCGTCGTCCAGCTCGCGCAGCACGTGGAAGCTCGTGAAATTGAACAGCACCTCGCCGAGTTCGATCCCGCCGTTGTCCTGCCGGATCTGCTGCGACGGATAAAAACGATGCCGGAAAATGCCCGACTCGATCTCGAATACCTGCCGCACCTGCGCGACCGGCGATGCGTCGCCGTCGAGCGCCGCGCGCACCGGCACCGAATTCAGGAACAGCCCGACCGCGCGCTCCGCATGCTCGGTCTCGGGCCGCACGTGCGTCACCATCGACGTCAGCACGTCGCGCCGCCCGCTCAGCGCCTGCAGCGCACGCAGATGGGCGGCGAGCAGCACGCTCTTGAGCGGCACGTTCGCGTCGCGCGCAAGCGCACGCAGCGCCGCCTCCAGTTCGACGGGGATCTCGACCTCCAGATAATCCACACGCTCGTCTGCCGCGTCGGCCGTCAGAGGCGCGCGGCGCAGCGACAGCGCCTGTGCGCCGTCGAGCTGGCCGCGCCAGAAATCGCGCTCGGCCGGATCGGCGAGCGCGGCTTGTTCGCGCTCGATGAAATCGCGGTAACCGGCCTGCACCGGCTCGTCGCTCTGCCCGTTCTGCCCGTCTTGCCCGTTCTGCGCGCCCGCCAGGCCCGCCGTGTAGAGCCGGATGAATTCGGCGGTCAGCGCGGCCTCGCTCCAGCCGTCCAGTATCGCGTGATGGAAGCTCCATACCAGCTTGAAGCGCTGCGCCGCCAGCTTGAACACGAAGCAGCGGAATAGCGGCGCGGCGGCGACGTCGAACGCGGCGAACCGCTCGCCGTCCATGAACGCGGCGATTCGGGCGGCCTGCGCCGCCGCATCGAGCGCAGTCAGGTCGGTGATCGCCAGCGGAATGCGCGCCGCGTCGAACACGAGTTGCAGCGGCACGCTGAACCCTTCCATCCGCAGCGCGGTGCGCAACGCCGGATGACGCGCCGACAGCCGGTCGAGCGCACGCGCGACGCAGGCTTCGTCGCACGCATACGCGACCTCGTAGCCGATCACGTCGTGGTACAGGCTCGAGCGCTCGTGCCGCAGGCTGTGATACAGCATCCCCAGTTGCAGGCGGCTGAGCGGATACGCGTCGACGACGCCGGCCGGCAGCCGCGCGCGGTCCGCGTCGCTCGTCAGCGGCGCCCGCGGTGCGGCGGCCTCGGCCGGCGCGCCCGCGCTAGCATCCGCACCTGCACCCGCGCCGGCGCGGCGCTGCCGCTCGATGTGCTCGCCCAGCGTACGCACGCTCTGGTGGACGAACAGGTCCTGGATCTCGAATTCGAGCCCGTGGCGCTGCGCCTGCGCCTTCAGCCGGATCGCCAGCAGCGAATCGCCGCCGAGATCGAAGAAACCGTCGTCGAGGCCGAACCCGCTGCGGCCCAGCACCTCTTCCCACAACGCGCGCAGGATACGCTGCGTGTCGGTCAGCGTCTCGGGCGCCGTTTCCGCGGCCGCCTCCTGCGCAGGCGCGAGCCGCGCGAGCGCAGCCCGGTCCACCTTGCCGTTCGCCGTCAGCGGAATGTGCGGCACCGCGTGGAAACGCGCCGGCACCAGGTGATCCGGCAGCGATGCCCGCAACTGCGCGCGCAGGCCGGCTTCGTCCGGCACGTCCGCGCCCGTGCCGGGGCTGGCGGTCCAGTACGCGACGAGTTGCTTGTCGCCCTGCGGCGTCGCGTCGACCGTCACGACGGCGGCCTGCACGCCGCGGCATGCGGCCAGCGCCGCCTCGATTTCCGCAGGCTCGATCCGGTAGCCGCGCAGCTTCACCTGGCGGTCGCGCCGGCCGAGGTAATGCAACGCGCCGTCATGCGCCCAGTAGCCGACGTCGCCGCTGCGGTACATGCGGGCGCCCGGCTCGCCGCCGTATGGATCGGGCACGAACGCGGCCGCGGTCAGGTCCGGCCGGTTCGCGTAGCCGTGCGCGACGCCGAGCCCCGCGATGTAGATGTCGCCCGCCGCGCCGGGGGGCAGCGGATTCAGCGCGTCGTCGAGCACGTACACCGACGTGCCCTGGATCGGCATGCCGATCGGCACCGTGCGCCCCGCCGCCGGCGCGCCGCGCACCGGGTACGCTGTCGCGAACGTCGTGGTCTCGGTCGGCCCGTAGCCGTTGACGACCTGCCCGTGTTCGAGCAGTGCGCGGGCGCGCTCTACGTGCGGCAGCGACAGCACGTCGCCGCCGCAGACGAGGTAGCGCAGCCGCCGCAGCGCGTCCGGCGCGTGATCGACCATCGCCGCGAACAGGCCGCTCGTCAGCCACAGAATCGTCACGCGCGCGTCGACCAGCAACGGCCCGAGCTGGTCCAGCGACGCGTCGCGTCCGGCCGGCACCACGAGCGACGCACCGTTCAGCAGCGCGGTCCAGATCTCGAAGGTCGACGCGTCGAACGCGGTCGGCGCGAACTGCAGGAACACGTCGTCCGGCGTCACGTCGAGATAGGTCGGGCGGTACGCGAGCCGCAGGATCGCCCGTTGCGGCACGATCACGCCCTTCGGACGGTCGGTGGTGCCCGACGTGTACATCAGGTACGCCGGCATCTGCGCCGGCAGCCCGCTCGCGACGAACGCGCCGTCGCGCGCGGCGATCTCGTCGTCGTGGTCCTCGAGGACGATCAGGTTCAGATAGCCGTCACGCAGCGCATCGGTGCGCGCCACCACGTCCTCGCGCGTGACGATCACGCTCGCCTGGCTGTCGTCGAGCAGGAATCGCAGCCGGTCCGCCGGATAGCGGCTGTCGAGCGGCACATACGCGCAGCCCGCGTTGAGCACCGCCAGCATCGCGACGATCAGCTCCGCGCCCGGCTCGAGACACAGGCCGACGGTCGAGCCCGGCGACACGCCGAGATCGCGCAGGTGATCCGCCAGCCGGTTCGCGCGGGTGTTCAGCGCGTGGTAGTCGAGCGTCGCGTCGCCGTGGCTAATCGCCGGGCGACCCGGATGCTGCCGCGCAAGCGCGTCGATCACCGCGCCGATCGAGTCGGGCAGCGGCTGCCCGAGCGGCCGGCTCTGCCAGCCGCGCAGCGCGTCGAGCGTCGCCGCGTCGCCGCGCGCGAGCGTGCCGAACGGCACGTCCGGCTGCGCGGTCAGCGCGTCGAGGTACTGCACGTAGGTGCGCGACAGCCGCTCGATATCGGCGGCCTCGAACAGGTCGGTGCGGAACACCGTGCAGCAGCGTACGCCATCGGACGTCAGTTCGGCGAACAGCGTCAGGTCGAACTGGGCGTAGCGGTACAGGTCGTCGCGCACCGTCATCGCCGGCATCCCGGCCGCCATCGCCGGCTCGGCGGCGCCGGGCACCGCGCCTTTCGTGTCCTGCAGCACGAAGTTGACCTGGAACAGCGGGCTGCGCGCGGAATCGCGCGCGACGCCGACCTGCTCGACCACCTGGTCGAACGACACCGCCTGATGCCGCAGCGCGTCGGCGACGGTGTCGCGCTCGCGCTCGACCAGCGCGGCGAACGTCGCGCAACCTTGCCGCGCGGTGCGCAACGCGAGCAGGTTCGCGAAGAAGCCGACGATGCGCTCGCTGCCCGGATGCACGCGGTTCGATGCGGTCGTGCCGATGCAGAAGTCGTCCTGGCCGGCGTAGTCGCCGAGCAGGCAGCGCCACGCGGCCAGCATCACCGTGAACAGCGTGCCGCCCTGCCGCCGCGCCAGCGCCTCGGCCCGCGCGCGCACGGCGGCGGGAATCGCAAAGAACACCAGTTCGCCGTCGTGCGCACGCCGTGCCGGGCGCGGCAGCGCGAACGGCAATTCGAGCGTCGTCGCGCCCGTCAGCCGGCCCTGCCAGTAGGCGAGGCTCGGCGCGCTGTCCGCGGCGCTGCGCGCCTGCTGCCACAGCGCATAGTCCGCATACTGCGGCGCGTCGCTGGCGGGCGGCTCAGGCGCGCGGCCCGCCAGCCGCGCCGCATAGGCCGACCACCAGTCGGCGAGCATCAGTTCCAGCGACCATCCGTCGACGATCAGGTGATGGGCGGTCAGCACGAGAATCTGCCGGGCGTCGCCGGGACGATGCAGCGACACGCGCAGCAGCGGCCCGTGCGCGAGGTCGAACGGCTGCGCGATTTCGGCCGTGATCGCGCGGGCGATCTCCGCGTCGGTCGCATCCGCCGCGTGCCGATGCACCGGCAGCGACGGGGCCAGCTCGGAATGCACGCGCTGGTACAGGCGGCCGTCGCGCTCGTCGAACGTCGTGCGCAGCGCCTCGTGCCGCGCCACCACGTCGCGCAGCGCCGCGTGCAACGCCGTTTCGTCGAGCGTGCCCGCGATCTCCAGCACGTGCGGCACGTGGAAATGGCCGGCGCCGCCGCTGATCGCCATCTGCACCCACATCCGCAACTGCTCCGCCGACGCGGGCAGGTCCGCCGGCCGTGCCTGGCGGGTGATCGCGTCGCGGCTGCCCGCGCCACGTTGCCTGCCGAATGCTTCGAGCAATTGGCGACGCTTGTTTTCGGTGGAATCGTTATGCGACATCAAACCAGCTCTCCCGACGATGAAAACACTGTAAGTAGTTCGTCCATGTCGTCCGGCGCGAGACGATCGAGCAGCGCGTCGAGGCGGTCCTCCTGCTGGGCCTTCTGGCCGAGCGCCACCAGCACTTGCGCGCTGAACCGGTCGAGCTGCGGCGCGCCGAACAGCAGCGGCGGCGACAGCAGCAACCCGTAGCGGCCATTGAGGCGCCCGATCAACTGGATCGCTTGCACGGAACTGCCGCCGAGCATGAAAAAATGGTCGTCCGGTCCGATATCGGCGATGTCCAGCACGGCCGACCACTCCGCGGCGACCTCGGCCTGGAACGGCGTCTTCGTGCGCCCGTCGGCGCCGTGCGCGCGCGTCTCGAGCGCCGCGTCGGCGAGCTGGGCCAGGCGCTTGCGGTCGATCTTGCCGGCCGGCAGCAGCGCGATGCGCTCCACCACGTCGATGCGCGCCGGACGCATCGCGTCGGGCAGCCGTGCGGCCAGCTCCGCGTGCAACGCGTCGACCGGCCAGTTGTCCCACCCCGCGGCCGGCTCGACGAATGCGTGCAGCAGCCGCACGCGCCCCTGCACCCGCACCGGCACCACCGCGCACTGCGCGATGCCCGGCAGCGCCAGCAGGCACGCCTCGATGTCGCGCAACTCGATCCGGTTGCCGTTGAGCTTGACCTGCTCGTCGCGCCGGCCGAGGTAATGCAGCTCGCCGTGCTCGCCGAACATCGCGATGTCGCCGGTGCGGTACATGCGTGCACCCAGACGGCCCGCGTACGGATCGGGCACGAAGCTCGCCGCGGTGAGATCCGGGCGGCCGACGTACCCTTGCGCGAGGCCCGCGCCGCCGATGTACAGCTCGCCCGCGCTGCCGGGCGCGCACGGCTCGAGGCCCGCGTCCAGCACGTACAGCGACACGTTGTCGATGGGCCGGCCGATCGGCACGCCGGCGCGCGCATGAGCGTCGCCCGGCGTGCAATGCCACGCGGTCACGTCGATCGCGGCCTCGGTCGGCCCGTACAGGTTGACGAGCCGTACCCCCGGCAGCAGCCGGTGGAAGCGCTCGGCCTGCTCGGCGAGCAATGCCTCACCACTGCAGACGACCAGTGCGAGATCCGGGAAGACCTGCCCGGGCGCCGTATCCAGGAACGCGTTCAGCATCGACGGCACGAAGTGGGCGACCGCGATGCGCGCATCGCGCAGCAGCACCGCGAGCCCGGCCGGGTCCTTGTGCAGCCCGGGCGGTGCGATCACCAGCGCATGGCCGCGCTGCAACGTCCACAGGAATTCCCAGACCGACACGTCGAAAAAGTACGGCGTCTTCTGCAGCACGCGCACCGGCGCGGTGTCGGGCAGCAGCGAATCGTGCCAGTCGAGCCGGTTGACCAGCGCGCGATGGGTGTTGGCGACGCCCTTCGGCGTGCCGGTGGAGCCGGACGTGTAGATCACGTACGCGATCCCGTCGGGGTGAATGCGTTGCGGCGGCAGCGGTTCGGCGGCGAGCCAGATCGCGCGCTCGTCGAGCGCATGCCGTGCGACCGGCCCGGCGGGCAGGTTCGTCAGCAGGTGCCGCTGCGTGAGCAGCAGCGCGAGGCCCGCATCGTCGACGATGCGCCGCAACCGGTCCGGTGGCGCGGCGGGATCGAGCGGCACGTAGGCCGCGCCCGCGCGCATCACCGCGAGGATCGCCAGCACCATCTCCGTCGAGCGCTCGCAGCACAGCCCGACGAGTGCTCCCGGCGTCACGCCGCGCGCCGCGAGAAAGCCCGCGAGCCGGGCCGACATCGCATCGAGTTCGCGATAGGTCAGTTGCTCCGCGCCGAACCGCACGGCCGGCGCATCCGGCGTCGCGGCGCACTGCGCGGCGAAGCGGGCCGGCCAGTCCGTCGCGTCGATCGGGCGCGCAGGCCCGTGCCAGTATTGCGCGAGCCGTGCGCGCTGCTCGGGCGCCAGCAGGTCGACCGCGAGCGCCGGCTGCGCCTCGTCGTCCAGGTACGCGCGCAGCAGCCGGCCGAAGCGCGCGGCGAATTCGCCGGCCCGCGCCGGTGACAGGCAGCCGGTGTCGTATTCGAGATTCACGTGCAGGCCGTCGTGCGTCAGCTGATACGCGAAGTTCAGGTCGAACGGCCGCTCGGCGGCGACCACCGGCAGCAATTCCGCGTGCACGCCGTGGAAGGCGAGCGGCGCATCCTGCACGAAGAACGCTTCCGTCACGCCGACGTTGAAGACGGGCGTGTCGGCCAGCGAACGCGAGCGCCGCAGCGCCGTCACGAGGTCGGTCAACGACAGCTGCTGATGGCGCTTGCTTTCCGCGCGCCGGGCGGTGGTCCGCGCGACGATGTCGCGGAACGTGTCGCCCGGCCGTAGAGAAAAGCGCATCGGCAGGTTGTTGACGAAGCATCCGCTGGCGTCGTGAAACCCCGGCGAGCGCATGTTGACGGGATAGGTCACGACCAGTTCGCGCACGTCCTGCCAACGGGCCAGCGCGATCGCGAACAGGCTCGACAGCACGAGAAACGGCGTCGAGCGGCTCGCGCGGGCCCGTGCGCGCAGTCGGCGAGTCGTGTCCGCGTCGAAACGCATCGGGTGGATGCGCGCGTCGCGCGGCCCCGCCGCTGCCGCCGTGTCGAACTCGACCCCGAGCGGCGCATGCGCGAGCGCGCCGAGCCAATAGGCCAGATCTTCGTCGTAGCGCGGCGACGCGCGGTACGCGGCTTCGAACGCGAGCTGCTCGCCGAGATCCCGCAACGTGCACGCGGGCGCCGGACCCGCGCCGAGCGCGTGGTTGTACAGCGCCGTCAGCCGCTGGTTGATGTACACCGCCGAAAACGCATCGGAGATGATGTGCGGAAAGCTGAGCACGAGCCGGTGCGCATCGGCATCCTCGCGCAGCAGGCCGAAGCGGAACAGCGGCGCGTCGTCGAGCGCGAACACGTGCGCCGCGCGCGCGGCGATCCATGCGTCGGCCTCGGCGGCGTCCAGCGACGGCGCCGCCCGCGCGTCGCGATAGTCGAGCGCGACCGTCACCCGGTCGTGCACGTCCCGCACCACGCGAGTGCCGTCCATCCGGAACGTGCTGCGGCATCCTTCGTCGTGCTCATGGACGAACGCGTCCAGTGCGCGCCGCAGCGCATCGCGATCCAGCGGCCCCGACAGGCGGTAAACGAGCGCGGTCGTGTAGGCCGACGAGTGCGGATTGAGCTGCCACTCGAGCCAGAAGCGGTACTGATAGGCTGAAAGCGAAGTGGTACGCATGGTAGCCCCTGTCTGGATACGTGAAGGACGTGAAGGACGGCGCGGCGAGTCGATCCCGGCGCACCGCGCGTCAACGGGTCGCGTGGTGCGCGGCGTCCGTTTCCGCGAAGTGTTCGGCGATGCAGTGGCGCAGCCGCGGGCCGAACACGGCGGCGATGTCGTCGGCCGAGTACGGCGCAACGACGTCGTCGATGCCGAGCGCGCGGTCCACTTCCTGCTGGAGTCGCGCGAAGATTCGCTGCGCGGCACGCTCGTCGTGCAGGTACGTATTGAGCGCGGCCGCCGTCGCCTGCGCCGCCGCCGCGTCGAGCCCGTGCGCCGCGAACGCGTCGGCCGACCATTCGTCCGCGTCGCGCGGCGCGTCGCGCATCGCGTCGATTTCGGCCAGCAGGGCGGGCCCGTCGGCGCCGAGCGTCGCCACGCACATCCGGTCCGCCGCGGCGACGAGCTGATTCAGGCCGGCCGTCATCCGGCGCAGCACCGTGCCCGCCGGACATTGGCGCGCCCGCGCGATCTCGGCCTCGTCCCCCTGCAGCAGCATCGCGAGATCCTCGCGCGCGATCTCGTGCGCAAGCGGGCTCGTGTGTTCGGTGGACCAATCCTCGAAACGCGCCAGCGCGTCGCGAAACGCTTGCGTGCGCGCCTGACCGGGCACCGCGTCGAGCGCGACGATCAGCGCGCGCAACTGCTGCGCCGCACGCACCGCGAACAGGTATTTTTCCGCTTCGAGCTTCAGGAACGCCGCCGCGTAGCGGTAGAAGCCGGGCTCGGCCGCGCTCGCGTCGGCGCCCGCCGGCGACGCCGGCTCGATCATCGCGCGGTAGGCCTGCTCGACCATCGTCTGCGGCCCCGCGCACACCGAGTTGCGGCCGACGAGCAGGCCCGCCGCCTCGGCGATCACGTAATACGCGTCGCTGGCAAGGCACGGCGCGGCCGGATCGCCGCCCGATGCCATCCGCTTGATCAGCGAGATATGCACGATCCGGTGCATGCCGAGCGAGATCCGGTAGATGATCGACGGCACGACGGGAATGCTGTCCGGGTCGGCCGGCTGCTCGCGCCGACGGATCAGGTAGGCGGGCAGCAATTGGCACAGCTTGCTGATGAACCACAGGTCGAGCATCGACACCGCGCCGGCGTGGCCGCGCAGACGGCAATACCCGTCGCGCAGCGTCGAGATGGTCGGCAGCACCAGGTGCCAGTGGTTTCCGAACTGCCGCAGCGACGAGATGTTCATCGGCAGCGCGTGATGAAACCGGCTGCCCTCGTACTCGCAGCGCGCGGCCTCGATCTCGATGCCGTCGCGCGATTCGGCCGGCGCGATCTCCTCGCCGAGCGGACGAAAGAAGCTGTCGCGATAGGCGACCATCGAGCCCAGCATCGAGCGCCAGTAGAACTCCGGTTTGTCGAGCGCGCGCGGCCCGTGATAGCCGGTCGCGTACAGCGCATCGATGACGGTGAAATCAAACTCGTTCTGCATCATGGCTTCCTGAAGAGACACGGCCGCCGGCACGGCGGCCCGATAGAACGAACGGCGTGGGGACGGCGCGTCAGCGCGGCATCGACATCGGCTTGCCGGCCGTGTCGGCCGCGCGGCGCCACCGGCGCGCGAGCGCCTGCCACAGGCTCGCGAGCTCGACCCGGCAGAAGGTCCGCACGGCGCGGGGCGACCACCACCAGTAGTTCACGTTGATCGAATCGCTCAGCGATTCCACGTAGTGCCACCAGCCGGGCGGCAGGTACAGCACGTCGCCCGCCTCCAGCACGAAGTCGTGGCGCGGCGCCGACTGCACGCGCGGAAACAGCACCGGGTCCGGGTCGCTCATGTCCACCGGGCTGAAGATCACCGGCAGATCGCGGCGCTGCCGGTAATACACGTTGGCGGACTGCTCGGGCGCGAACAGCACCCAGCGTTTGCGGCCGTACACCTGCACGTTCAGGTTCTCGTGCCGGTCGAAATGCATCGGCGACGAAATCCCTTCGGGGCCGAGCCAGAAGCCCGGCCGCAACACCAGCCTGCGCCTCAGCCACCGCGGCATCCAGCCGGGAAAGCCGTGCTGCTCGTGCAGCGGCACGATGTCGTCCTTCAGCTCCGGCGCCGTCGAATAGATCGCCGCGTAGGTGATGTACGCGGTGCGGGCGCTGCCCTGCGCCTGCATCGCGCGGATCGTCGCGCCGAGGCGCGCGGTTTCGTAGCGGCGCGCGCCCAGGTAGAGGTCCGGCCGGGTCGGCGTCGGCGACAGCTGCGACGTCTCCACCGTGATCTCGTGTTCGCCGTAGCGCTCGACGAAGAAATCCGGCGTCCAGCGCGTGCGCGCGGGCCACGCGTCGATGAATCCTTCCAGCACGGCCGGATGCTTCAGTCCGGCCAGAACGTCGCGCATGCTCCGGCTGCCGTCGTAGCGAATCCGCGGCATCGGTACAATCTTGCTGCCATTCATCGTGGGGCTCCTGTCGACAGGAAAATCAGGACACCTGCCAATCGCCGTTATGCCGAAGCACGTCGCCCGGCAGCCAGCGGATCACGCGGGTGGTCGCGCCGAGCGTGTCGAGGCGCGCGTCGATCTGGTCGAGCGTGTCGGCTTCCGCCGGCTCGCCGTTGATCCAGCCGATGTCGTCGATCTCGGTGGCGATGCCGCAGAACCCGTTCGCATACGGCGCGAACGCATGGGCGCCGGCGCGCGCGCAGAGCTCGCCGATACCGGACGGCCCGAGCGTGATGGACGGGCCGTCGCCCGCTTCCGCGATGCGCGGCAGGCGCTGCAGGTCGGTCATCGGCAGCACCATCCAGAACGTGAACAGGCCCTGCCAGAACGGCGCCTTGCGCATCTCGCGGCAGCAGCTCAGGACCAGGTCGGGCCGGCCGCGCCGGGCGACGGACCGGTCGATCACGTCCATCACCGAGCCCTTCGCGTCCTCGCCGCTGTCGACGAGCAGAATCACCGAGAACTGCGGCGTCGTGACCCGGTAGCAATTGCCCCAGTTGCGCACGTCGTGCGGCGGCACGGCCGCGCCGATGGTCGGTTGCTCGCCGTAGAACGGCAGGATGTCGATCTCGATGTCGCCGATCCGCACCGTCTCGCCCCAGCCTGGCGCGAGCACCGTCTGCCCGACGTCGCGCAGCGACTGCTGCATGTCGTCCTGCGCCAGCAGCGATGCGACCGGGATGTGCGGCACGATGACCGGCACCGATCCGTCGCCGCCGTGCCGCAGGATGGTCGGGATGTGCCAATGGTCGAGATGCCCGTGCGTCACGAGCATGCCGTCGATCTGCTGGCCCAGATTGGACGGCGCGCGATCGAGATCGGGCAGGCCGACGTTGCCGCCGATCGCGAGGCTGATCGGGTCGGTCAGCAGACGGGTGGTTTCGGATGCGATCAGCAGCGACGCGTGTTCGAGCCGCTGGATGCCGGGGCCGTCGAACGCCGGCCATGCCAGCGCCGCGTCGCCCTTCGGCCGTTCACAGCCGAGCAGGCGCGGGTCCGCGTACAGCTCGGACAGCGGCTGCCAGCGGTTGCGCTGCAGCGCGTCGCGCAGCGCATTCGCGAGCTGCGGCACGTCGCCGGCGGCGGTATCGAGCACGATCGGCTCGCCGCCCCGCGGCGCCAGTGCGAGCGTCCAGCGGTCGCGGCGCTGATGCAGGTCGTAGAGCAGCGCGCGGCTCGCGATGCAGCCGCCGGCCGCCACCGAATCCGGATCGAACAGTTCGGCCAGAAACGGATAGCGCGCAATCGCATCGCGCAACAGTGCGGCGCAGGCGGCCGGTTCGAATTTCGCTTCCATGAATTGCTGCATGAGCGCGTCCTGCCGCTCGATCAACAAGCCCAGATCATGCGCGCGCGAAGCCAGAATGCCTGTATTGAGGAAGACCCCCAGGCGATCATCGACTGACATGGTGTGTTTTACCCTCGGATTCTCTCGGCGAAACGCAAACGTGCTCCCGCGCGCCGTCACCGGACCGCGAAATGCCGCATCGTTCCTTTATCTTTTATTGCGTGCTCGTGGTGCGAAGCGTCGATAATTATCTCGACAGCGCGGCCCGCACGCTCAATGGACGCATGTCGGTCCAGTTGGCGCCGATCCATTCGAGACAGGCTTCCCGGTTTCCCGACGGGCCCGCCGCCCGCCAGCCTTCCGGCACAAGCTTGTCGTCAGGCCAGATCGCATATTGTTCCTCGTGATTGACGACTACTTTGAAAACGGTATCGTTTTGCGGCGTTTCGGCTTCCATGTCTCTCTCGTTTCAATAATCGATCACACGTGTCACACGCATCACATAATTCGATATTTCGATAAGAACAGCACGCCCGACAGCACCGAGTGACGATGCAAGCACGCTAAAAATCGAAGCGAACAGACTTTACCATAACCCATCTTAAATCAATTACATTTCTATTGCATGAAAACAGGATAAATCATAATCTTCTGCAACCAATAATCCAGCCCATTGTTTCATAAATATGCGAATAGATACGCAAAATATGCCTTTGCAAATAAATCGATAATCGATCCAATTGTTTTGGATTTTGTTTGGTTCGTTTTTAACCGGAGTTCAGAAGCATGGTCTTGCTGGCCAGTACTGTCACCATTCCGCTCGAGCGCCCGACGGCGCGGCATCGGCTGCTGGTGTTCCATCACGCGTGCGGCGCGGCGGCCAATTACTATCGATGGGGGGCGTCGTTCCCGGACGACGTCGAGGTGTGGCTGATCGAACTGCCCGGCCGCGGCCGGAGTCTGGGCGCTCGCGCGATCGATACGTTGCCCGAACTGATCGACTTCCTGCGCGCGCTGCGTCCGCTGTTGCCGCGCACCTATTCGGTGTTCGGCCACAGCATGGGGGCCTTGATCGCATACTGTTTCGCGTGCGACATGGCGCAACAGGGGCATCCGCCCGTCTGGCTCGGCGCCTCCGGCGCCGATGCGCCGTTCTACCCGCATCGCCACGCGCACCGCGATGGCATGCCGGTCCATTCGCGCACCGACGCCCAGATCGTCGACTATGTCGTGTCGCTCGGCGGGACGCCGCGCGAAGTGGTGGAACACGACGCGCTACGGGCCATGCTGCTGAAGCTGGCCAAGGCGGATTTCCGCGTCGTCGAGCGGTTCTTCCCGCTGCCGTCCGCGACCGCGCTACCCTGCCCCGTCACGGTTTTCTCCGGCCGCGACGACACGTTGCTGAGCCCGGCCGGGCAACGTGACTGGTTGCGTGCGTCGCACCACACGGTCGATTTCCGCGAATTCGATGGCGGGCACTTCTTTCTTTTGGACGATCCGGCCGCGGTTCAGCACGCAATCGGCCAGGCGTTGGCGCAGGCGGGGCAGCGCGACACCGATGATTGCGCGATACCGTAGCCGATCGCGTGGGCGACCCGCTGCGGGCATCGACCGCTGCGGAGATGCGCCGGGCGATCGCGCTGGGCGACCACGACGCGCGCCGGATCGCGATCACGTATTCTTGATCGCCGTGCGTTGCGCGGTCACTTCGACGAAGTGATCTGCCGGCATCGGACGCCCGAGCAAGAAGCCCTGCAGCGAATTGCAGCCGAGCCGGGTCAGGAACTGCTGCTGCGCGGTCGTTTCCACGCCCTCCGCGACGATCTTCAGGTCGAGTGCCCGGCCGAGCGCGACGATCGCGGAAATGATCGCGGCATCTTCGGTATCGTGTTCGAGATCCCGGATGAATCCCCGATCGATCTTGAGCTCGCTGGCCGGCAAGCGCTTGAGATACAGCAAGCTCGAATATCCCGTTCCGAAGTCGTCGATCGAAATTCGCACCCCCATGTCGTGAAGCTGCTGGAGGATTCTCAGGCTGGCGTCGGCATCGCGCATCGCGGTCGATTCGGTGATCTCCAGCGTCAGGCAGTGCGGCTCCAGCGCATGCCGCTGCAATGCGGCCTCCACGACCCGGATCAGGCTCGCGTGACCGAACTGCAACGGTGAAAGGTTCACCGCCATCGTCCAGTCGGTTCGACCCGCATCCCGCCACGCGCGCATCTGCCGGCAGGCCTCGTCCAGTACCCATTCGCCGATCGGCACGATCAATCCGGTCTTTTCCGCAATCGAGATGAACTGATCGGGCGACATGAGGCCGCGCGTCGGATGCTGCCATCGCAACAGCGCCTCGACGCCCATGATCGGTCCATCAGGGACTTCGAACTTCGGCTGGTAATGCAGGACCAGTTCGCGCCGCTCCAGCGCCAGACGGAGTTCCTGCACGATTTTCAAGTGCTCGCGGACATTCGCGTTCATCGATGCCTCGAAGAAGCAGTACGCGTCTCGGCCGAGCGCCTTGGCGTGATACATGGCTGCATCGGCATTGGCCATCAGCTCCCGGAAATCGCTGCCGTTGCCGGGATAGAGCGCGATACCGATGCTGGCCGACACGCGCAATTCGTGTTCGGACACGTGGAACGGCGCCCGAATCACCGCCAATACCTTGTCCGCCACGTCGGCCGCGTCGGCGGGCTCGTTCACGGCCACGACCAGCACGAACTCGTCGCCGCCCAGACGGGCAATCGTGTCCTGCGAGCGCAGGTTCGCGCCGATGCGCCGGGCCACGTCAACCAGCAACAGATCGCCGACATGATGACCATAGGCGTCGTTGACGGCCTTGAATCCGTCGAGGTCCATGAACATCAGCGCGAAACATCCGTGCTCGCGATCGGTGCTCTGGATCGCCTGGTCGATCCGGTCTTCGAGGAGCACGCGGTTGGGGAGCTTGGTGAGGGTGTCGTGCAGCGCCAGATACGTCAGCTCCTGGTTCGCTTCGGCCAGCGACGTCGCCAGCACCGCCGTGCGGGATTCCAGACGCAGGTCGAGGACCGAAACGATCAGCGCGATGGCGAGTATCGCCAGCGTGGCCACGACGATGACGAGCGCAAGCCCGCCGGGGTCCATGCTGGAGCGGGCGGCCCCGCAGATGCTGCCCAGCGGGAACCGGGCGGCCGCCATCCCCGTATAGTGCATGCCGGCGATGGCGGCCCCCATCAGGACCGCAGCCCCCAGGTTGAGCAGGCGCACGCGAGACGAACCGGTTCGCCGAATGAATACGATCCATAGCACGGCGCCCGATGCGACGACGGCAATCGCGACCGACAGGCAGACGAGCAACGGGTCGTACTGGATGCCCGGCGACATGTGCATCGAAGCCATGCCCGTGTAATGCATGCCCGCGACGCCAGCCCCCATCAACATCGCTCCGCCGCCAAGCCGGTGCCACGTGAGCGTGCCCCGACAGACGAGCCACAGCGCAACCGTGGAGCAGCCAATGGCGATCAGCAACGAAAGCATGGTCATGGCCGGATCGTATCCCAGCGGAATCGGCAACGCGAAGGCAAGCATGCCGACGAAATGCATCGACCAGATGCCCGCCCCCATCACGCTGGCCGCGCCTACGAGCCACCCATGTGCGGCGCGCCCGTTGGCCGTCTTGATACGCCCGGCCATGTCCAGCACGGTGTAGGACGCCAAGATGGCGATCAGGAGCGAAAGAAGAACGAGCAACGCGTTATAACTTGTCGGCAGCATTGTTATTTACAGATCGCTTTCGATTTGGCGGTAACGAGCCCCCCGGGTAGCCGGGGCTTCGCGGATTCGCGTGAAAGTTGGGCACAAACGGAAAGCGGTGTCCTGAGGAATGGACCGGTGGTGTGACGCGTCAGGCGATTCCGACGACGACCGCTTGCAGCGGCGGATCATAAACGCGCGCTCCCGTTCAGGAAAGGATTTACCGCAGCGGGGGCGTGGGAGGACGCTGGAACGAATCAGAACGTGTGGCGAATGCCCGCCGCGAACGTATTGCCGGTGGGGTGAGCGCTCAGCTTGTCGTAAGAGTAAATCGCGTAGATGTCCGTGCGTTTCGACAGCAGGTGGTTGTAGCCGACAGACGCGGTATTCCGCAGGCTGCGGGCCGCTTCGGTCGGGCCGGACCGCTTCGTGCGCGCCCACTCTGCAAGCAGGAAGTCGGCCGATGACAAAGGGATCGACAACCCCGCCAGGAGAACCCTCAATGCCGCCGCGTTCGGCGGCCTCGCGCATCCACTTGAGCGCCTGGTAGCTGTCCCGACGCACGCCGTCGCCGCGGAAATAGCGCGGGCCAAGGTCGCGCTGACCCGGCGTAGTCGCCATACTCAGCAGCCTCAGACAGACCTGAGCGGTTCAATATCACGCGGGAGGGATCGGTGGAACCAGCAGAATCGGATCAACCCGCGGATTCGCAATTTGCGGAGGCACAACCACCTGATCATTTTTGTCATAGACGAACGTAGCCTCGTCTGACCGCGATGACGGAAGTGTTATCCGGATGATGGGTACGATGCGCTTCGAGGCTTGCTGGTAATCCACTTGGTCGCCTTGGGCCCCCTTAAGTCCATTTGCGTGACCTGCAAGATAGAAAAATGCCATGATTGGCAGCTTCTCAGGGATATCTTGCTCCCATGTAGCTAAACGCAGCTCATTTTGCTCGTGCATGGATTCTTCGCCGATCAACGCCATTGCCTCAATGCTGGCTCTGAAAATCGCTGCGCTCGCTGCGGCGCCGTGATGTACGTCGAAGCCGCATTGGTGTGCGTGCTTATTACCATTTGTGTTGTTGTAGTGTGACAGCCACTCCGACGCAGTTGAAATGCCTCGCGCCTGACATGGACCGCTATCAGTCGGAAATGAGTTATCCGCACCGCATCCGTTGCCCACTCGATTTTCAGTGTTGGCGTCGATTGGGAATGAGCATATAACTTCAGGCTCGACGACATTCGGCTTTATATTATACCTATAAGGAACGAAAATTACCCCATTGCTGTACCCATAAGCCAGTTTACTAAACTTCGAATCTTTTCGCAGATAGGAGAATGAGACGCCTCCACTCGAAACGGAAGCAGGGCTCGGGTTCCACGAGTGGTACTGAGACGAATGCATGGTCCCGCGAAGCATTACCCCGGAACAGCGAAACGCTGGGTTTGTCGTACTCCCGCAATCAGGAGCCAGATTATTGTAATTATTCGTGAGCTGTTGTGCGACCTTGTTGCCAGCGACTCCGACAAGCGCAACCGGGCCACCGTCGCCCAAGTATGCATGGGCGGGTGAGATCCCAGCGAGGGAAAGCACCATTGTCATCAAGACAAAAAACGATTTTAATTTCATTTTTCCACTTTTCTTAAAATAGATAAAATTCATGAGACATGCCAACCCTTCATCATCGGCACGTTTGCTTTTAATATGATTGAGCAGGCGAGTTCCACCATCTCGCCCGGGCGCTAATGGAATGAACGATCCTCGACATGGGTATGCCGAAATGGAAAATAATCAGAAACGGTGTCGAATAGGCGCCATGGCGCCGTTAATTTTCCCGACGAGATGGGAAGCCCGATAGCGGCATTGCTTACGGGAGTGAACGATGCGTTTCCACGACGCTCGCTTACGACGGCTTCGGTGCACGGTAACCGCCCGCGGCCTGTCATGAACCGCGCGGTGGAATTTCTGGGGGTTGCGGCGGATATCGTCCGTACTCGCAGGCGATCGATCGTTGAAGTCCCGACGCTCGTTCGGCGCCGCCGTCACTGAGAATATTTGCCCAAGGTCGGCGGCTCGTCGGTGGCCTCTATCTCGTTGCTCCATGTCTCCTGGTCCTGCCGCGTACTGCCGACAGGACCAGCGCTGGCAATGAGGTAGGTCCTAAGCACCACCCGCAACGCAGCTCAAAGCGTCATTCCGGTTGCTCACCACACGAAACCAGCGCCGACACCACCCGCCACGGTTCCTCGTGTGTTCGTCGAGCCAGAAGCCTTGATGATCCAGCGCCCAGCGTAGGTGGACAAACCCACCGCAAGAGCAGACTGGCCGGCGTACGTGCCGCCGCCCACTGCGACGACGCTCTTCCCGGGCGCAGGTGCTTGCGGCAGCGACGCAATGGCCACGGCTGACGCGGTGCCTCCATTTGCATCCGCACGATCGTGTTCGATCTGCGATCGCAAGCCGCCCACCGATTCGTTGAGCTGTTGGACGTTGACGGCATCCGTCGGTGCGACACCGGCCGATACGTTCGTCAGGGTGCGCGTCATGCCCGTGGCGCTGTTGCCGAACGAGACGGCATTGTCCGCGTCAGCCACGGAACCTGCACCAATTGCAACGCTGTTGGTGCCCCAAGCGGTCGCGCCCTGTCCGACCACGGTGCTGTTCTCGCCGTGAGCGGATGCAGATTGCCCGATCGCCGTGCTATTGATTGCACGTGCATCCGCCCCGGCACCGATCGCTGTCGCGCCCAGCGCTTGCTGCGCCGAATTCGCGCCGATTGCCGTGGTGTCGCCGGCATCGCTGTCGATAACGGAGCCTGAGCCGGCCCCGACGTCGCTAACGTCCCGGCGCAGATTGGCCATCGTCATGACCCGACCATCACCGCGCGGATCGCCGGCATCGGTTTCGATCTTGCTGACGCGATCGTCCATCGCGCCCATTCGGTTTTCGAAGTCGCTTTGCAGCGACGACAACTGGCCATAGTTCACCGCGTCGTATCGGCTCTTGCCATCGGCAACGTTGGTCAGCATCACCGGCGCTGCCGACGGACCGCCCAGCGTCACCGAGCCATAGTTCGGATTGCCGTGCGAGTCGAGATCGTAGCGCAGCGCCAGCGAATCCGTGGCGCCATACGCCGCAGCCGCCTGCACCGCCTCCGATACCGTCCCGTACTGGTGACCGTGCACTTCAATCGAATGAATGGCCACGTGGCCGCTTCCATCGACCGTCGTGTCGCCGCCGATCGCGTTCGCAAGACTCGTAGCCGCGCCGTGCAACTGCGCCACGTTCACCGCGTCGGTACTTTGCGTACCAGCCGCAACGTTCACGAGCTGGCGCTCGCTTCCAGCATTGCCCACTGAAACGGTATTGGCTCGACTCGCCTGGGAACCCGCCCCCAGCGCCACGGCGCCGTTCGCCCCTTTTTCCACGAAGGCTTTCGCCCCGAGCGCCATCGCGTCGGTCACGTTTCGGGCAACGCTCGCGCCCGTGCCCAGCGCAATGCCATTCGTTGCGCCCACCACGGCCTCGGCGCCATTGCCGATCGCAATCGAACTTTCGCCGATCGCGTGCACATCGTTATTGCCGATAGCGATCGCGTTCTCGCCGTTCGCCCTCGCCTGCGAACCGATTGCAAGTGCACTGGCACCATTCGTCGTCACATGCGAGCCGATCGCCACCGAGTACGGCTGCTCGGCACCGGTTTGCGCCATATTGCCGATCGCCACGGAGTTGTCCGAGTTCGCGATGGTACGCATGCCAATGGCAATCGTGTCTGCGCCCGACGCAACTGACCCGACACCGATTGCAGCCGAGGTCGTACTCACCGGATCGCCATCGGCGATACTCGCCGCGTTCGGCAGACTACCGTCAGCGCCCTGGCCGTCGATCAGCACGAAATTCGACAAACGTTGCTCGTCGATGGCAGAGGGATTGGCAGCCAGCAAGCTGCGCCGCGATGCCAGATCGGACGAGAGCTTGTCGGTACGGCTCGACACCTTTCCGATCGCATCAGTCAGCTGATTCAAGTTGACCGCGTCGGTACCTTTCGTACCCGCCGCAAGGTTCGAAATGCGGCGCTCGCGCCCCACGTCGCCCACCGACACTTGGTTTGCTTCCAGTGCGACCGAGTTGATACCGATCGCAACCGAATTGACTCCGGTCACGCGCGAACCCGCACCCAAAGCGATCGAGCCGTTCGCTATCGCATTTGCACCGGCGCCAACCGCAACGGCATTCGTTCCCGTCGCAATCGCGTCTACACCTTGCGGCTTGATCTGGATGGCCTTCATCGCAAGGCTGACGTCAGCCAGCTCATCCCGTATCGGCTGCGTCGCAGCAGTCAATTGCCCCACATTGACCGCATCGGTATCCGCACTGCCTGCCGCGACGTTCTTCAATGTCGTGCCATGCTCGCCACGCAGCGTTATCGTGCTGCCCGCGGCATCGTCGTACGCCACCGCGTTCGGATCGATACCGCCGCCACTGTCCGCGGCTGCCGCGATCGCGTCGCCGACGTTACCGTAGGTTTTGTCACCGACGCGATACTTCGGCGCCATCACGTTACCTCTCGCGTCCACCGTCGAACCGCCCCCCAGTGCCGTCGCGACACTCTGTGACGCACGGTGCAATTGCGAACCGTTTATCGCTTCCATACTCGTCGCACTGACCGTGCCGGCCGCCACGTTCTTCAGTGTCGTGCCCTTCACGCCAAGCGTGATCGAGCGCTTGGCGGAATCGTCATAAACGACCGCATTCGGATCCGTACCGCTATCGGCGGCTGCCGCAATCGCATCCGCGACGTTGTCGAAAGATTTGCTGCCCACTCGATATGTCGGCGTCGTTACGTGGCCGTTGGTGTCGATATTCACGCCAAGCACGTTCGCCACCCTCGAAAGCTGGTTGACGTTGACCGCATCACCGGCGTGCGCGCCGTTCTTGACGTTGGAGATTCTAGAACCCGATACGCTGATTCCCGCCCTGGACGACAACACAAGCCGGCTGCCGGCAATGGTCGCGCCTTCGGCATCGACGATTATCCGATTCGCCTTGAACGGGTCGTCACCATAAAACAGCCCGGCCGATCTGCTTCCCGCCCATACTCCCGACCACAAATATGTGTCGGCCCCATTTCCAGAGGTAAGATAAGAAAAATACCGGCCCGCCATCTGGGAAAAATGAGCCCCACGCACACCCCTATAATTTGAATTATCCCATCTAGCGCAATTTTCAAATAGCACGCCGCTATTTATACAATTGCTGGCCACCGGGGTTTCATATCCAATGTATGGATTATGCGCATACGCGGCAGAAGAAAACAGGACACCACACCCGCCGCCAGCGACCGTCGCGAGAACGACGGAAACCTTATACAGCTCGCGCGCCCCCACGTGCAACACCGTGCCTGAAACAAATTTACGTCGCATACTAATCAATTCCAATAGTTACAACACAAACCGACAACCATCAAAACAATTCGCAAGATTTTTAAAATCGGTTGCGTTGGCAGCAGAATACCGGCATCTGGAGAGCAGCCTCAATACATAGTCGGCGCGCTGTTGTAATTTCGGAAATTTTTCTAGTTCCAGAATTATCTAGCAGCGTTTCGAAACGAACACGCTTATCGTCCCGGTCGGGCGGTTACATATATCCAGTTGGCGTTGCCCCCTCCGCGCCGCGTAGCGACGGATTAGATGCATAGCATCCTTGGAGCACCGAATGTCGGTGTTTCGGTGGTTGGCAACCGAGGCATCGTGGAAGATCAATGCTCACGGGCATGCACGCCGATCTCTCTTTCCAAGCGTTGTGCAACGCGCGCCCCGTGGTTTGCCGTCAGCGCCGCAGGGCGAGAGTCGACACGACAACTCCTAAAACACCCGAACGATACGGAGGAATTTATCGAACAGAAAAATGGCGATTAAAAATCGCAAAAAGGGTGCCCCAGCCAATTTCCACCAACAGCATCACCATGAATCATTTATTCAAACTTTTATTATCTTCAATAGCAATCTTTTTTCTCAGCCAAACTGCATTCGCACAAAACACCGCCACCCAGGCAGAAGCAAAAGTTATCGACTACGTCGGACCTATTGCGATCAGCCAGCTATACGATTGGTATTACAAAACTCCCAAAAGCTGCGGCGGCCAGTATCGACCAGCTTTCCTGTGTAGCGGAGTAATGTTGCGCGCCACCGTGGAAAGTCCCGCATTCCGGCCATGGAACCCAAGCCCGGCCTCACAAGCGAGTGGCGGCGTCTCTTTCTCGTGGATCAGAGCCGACAGTAATTTTTCAAAGCTTGTTTTTGGTTATAAGAATGGATTCATACTATACCCCGGATATAGCACGCTTCAAGGCAAAGACAGCATCATGGTTCTCTGTGCTTATTCAATGGATGGAGGCACCGACCAGCGCCCTGGGAATGGTTGCGGCGCGTCCGCCAATTACCCTACCGAGAGCCGTCCCTGCATCGAGCAGGGAATCACAGATGCTCAAAAATGGATAAAACATTTTGATTCGCTAAAGATAAAATACAGCGATCAATGCGGCTGGGATGTCACCAAAGGACACTCAGGTACCGCAGATCATTTTTATCAAAGCATTCTGGCGAGGCAAAAGATGCTTTCGCCATGGTGGGATATCCAAAACGAGTTGCGCGTGGCTACATGGAAGCAAAACAATGGCAAAAAACTTCCGATTCATTCGTTTTTCTACATAACCGGCGACAATCAGGCCCTAATCAATGCAAAAATCGATCAAAAAACCTTCTATCAGGAATATGGAATTGTAGTTCCGGTGGTTGCGATCACTCTTCCAACATCGAAAGGCAAGGAAGCCTCTTTTTCCTATAAACGCAGCGATCAATCTTCGGAAGTTTTGTAACTGACTTGGGGGCTTTGCCCCCCCAAGCCCGGCATGGTGTTCGCCTTGGTGCTGTCATGATCCCTGGTGCTGTCACCGGGCTTGGCGGGTGGCTCGTGATTTCCGAAAGGGGCTGGCCAGGATATCCGACACCGTCCGTAACGTGAAGACGTGCCATGTCATCCGATGCGGAATCCATGCTGCGACGTCACTCCCGTGTGGTCCGCACGATACCGGACCCGTCCGATTACGCCGCACCGCTTCAATCCTGGGCGGCCCCCTGTCCATGCACGACAGAAGCAATCAGAGACGCACTCAGCAGCAGAAATTCCTGCACTGTATACCCGAGCTTCCGCGCCGCCGACTCGATATGTCGGTAATCACTGGAACCCACCTCCACGATCACTGCCTTACCGTCCACCCAAGCGCTTCTCATTCCTCCTCCTTGCATCCGACTTCTCGAATCTACTCGGCTTCATCCTCGATGCCATTTGCAACGTCGCCCGGTACCGAAACACCCCAAAAAAGAGCTGTAACGATTAGCATTCTAATTACCGCCATACTCACCAAAAAATCACCCAAAAAATTTACTAGTAGAAGGCAAATACAAACCTGATAAATCCCGATAAGACTATAAGGCAAAGCGTCCATTTTACATATCAGCCAATGCTTATTTTCAATCCAAGCGCGTAGGCGCATTCTGGTTTTATTCTTTGATGAGCATAAGCGGTCTATCACTTGCTAAAATTTGCCGAAATTAATTTGGGAGATTCTGAAATGGCTTGGCGCGTTGTGCTCGCAGACGACCATCCCATCATGTTGCTCGGTTGCCGTCTTCTGATTGAGCAGAATGGCATGGAGGTCGTGGGAGAGGCGCGCGACTCGAGCGAGTTGATGTCAATCCTGGCCCACGTCGCCTGCGATATCGTCATCACGGATTTCTCGATGCCCAACACCGGACGCGCCGATGGACTCGCAATGCTGTCGACCCTTCGACGGGATCACGGCGCCTTACCCGTCATCGTGCTCACGAATATGGCGAATGCCGGTTTGTTGCGTGCAATGTTGAACGAAGGCGTACTGGGGATCGTGGAAAAGGGAGCGGAAAAAAGTGAACTGTTCGCTGCCGTTCGCACTGCGCTGCGAGGCGCGATCTACATCAGTGCCAGACTGCAGCGCGAATTGACGAAACTCGGACTGACCGAGATGGAAAGCCAGCGGGCCGCGAATTTGACGCCCCGCGAGTTGGAGGTGCTGCGCCTTCTTGCCAGCGGCAAATCGCCGACGGAAGTCGGCCAGATACTACATCGGACCATCAAGACCGTCAGCTGGGCCAAGACATCGGCAAAGCGCAAGCTCGGCCTCAAAAGCGATGCCGAACTGTACGAGTATGTCGTCAATCTCGGACTCATTGGCTGATGCCGCTTGCCCGGCCGCGACGGCGGTCGGACGTGGCAGACGGCCCCGGTTCAGGCGTCATGCCCACCGGAACGATTCGATTCGCGCCCCCATCAACTGAAATGTGCGTGCCGCATCGGCGGCAGCATCGCCATCCAATCGCACGGTAAGTCAATTTTGAAGAACAGCTTGTGGGTCAGCTTGCGGTTGAGCGTGGCTGTCGTCGTCGCGGTCCTGAGCACGTGCCCGATCGAGTCCGTAACGGTTGCAAATGTCGGAGAATCGACGCTTCGGTCGGCGGTGCCCTGGCCGAAGGAACCGACGGTGCCGATACAAACTCATCGCACGGTCGAGCGCTTGACGCTTACGCCGGAAGACCGTAGCTGGCTGGCCTCGCTTCCCCCGATCAAACTGGGCGTGGACCCGGAATGGGCGCCCATTGCCTACCTTGACGCAAACGATCGCCCGAGCGGCATTGCTGCGGACTATCTGGGCCATATCTCGGCATCGCTAGGCATTCGCTTTGCTGTCGTGAAAACGAATTCGTGGGCGGAAACCTTGTCTCGCGCGCAGTCGGGTGAACTGGATGCTGCCATACCGGTCAATACGCCGGTCGCCCGCGACGGGGTCTTGCTCTATAGCGTCCCGTTCATCACGCTCCCGGACGTGGTCGTGACTCGACCTCACGTGTCGCCGCAAGGAATCGTCGATCTAGCCGGCCGCCGGATAGCGGTCTCGGATCCCAGCGAGCTTCCCGCCACGGTACGGCAACAGATGCCCGACGCGGAAATCGTCATGGCCGCGAGCGCTCATCAAGCGATGAGCGCGGTGGCAGAAGGACGTGCCGATGCCTATGTCGGAAACGCGGCGATCGTCGATTTCAACATCCGGAACTATTTCCCTGGCATTCTCAAGATCGCGTCGCCGGCCGATCTCGACAGCCGGCTGAGTATTGCAGTCAACCGCCGCTACGAACGACTGATTCCCCTGATCAACTGTGCGCTTGCAGCTATCCCCAAGAGGGAACAACAACGCATTCGAAGCCGATGGCTGTGGCCTCGATATTCGGCGGGCCTGCCATGGAAAACGTTCGAGCTTGTGTTGCTCGGCACCGCGATCGTATTGGCAACCATTACCACTGCATACGTCCGGCTGCGCCGCGAGGTTCGCCGGCGATTGGCAGTTGAGCGTGAACTGGCCGATCAGCTCAGCTTCCGCGAAGCGCTGATGGAATCCCTTCCATACCCATTGGTCGCGAAAGATAGCGCGAACCGATATATCGCGCTCAATCACGCTTATGAAACTGCATTCTCGGTGAAGCGCGACGAGCTGATCGGTAAAACGACGCTCGACGCGTCGCCGCTGGATCCCCAATGGAATCGGAGCATCCACGCGATGAGCGAACGAGTTCAGGATCAGCAACAACCTCATCACGCCGAGGTCAATCTGATGGATCGCGACCAGAAGCAGCGGTCCTGGCTGTACTGGATGCATCCCTTTCAATTGCCGAGTGGGAAGCCGGGCGGGCTGCTCGTCACGTTGGTGGATGTCACCACGATTCGTGATGCAGAACAGCGTGCACGCGCGCTGGATCAACGATTGAGGCGCGTGACCGCCCATCTTCCGGCAGTCGTCTTCGAATTGCGTCGCACTGCGGATGGCGTGCTCCGTTTTCCTTATGTCGGAGGCAATACCCGCGCCATGTGGGATCTGGATGCGCAAACGATGGAAGACGATGCGCTGACGGCGCTTTCACGGGTGCATCCCGATGACCGACCTCTCATCAAATCGGCTGTCAGGCATTCCGCACGGACCATGCAGCGGGTTTCCATCGATTTTCGCTGCCGTTCCCAGGGATGCGAGCGCTGGATTCACACGGAAGCGACACCCCAAACCGAGCATGACGGGACGATATTCTGGAGTGGCGTGTGGTCGGATGTCACTCACATCAAGGCGCAAGCCAGGGAACTGGCCCGTGCGAAAGAAGTGGCCGAATTGGCCGCGGCATCAAAAGCGAGATTTCTCGCCACCATGAGCCACGAGATACGCACACCGATGAACGGGATCATAGGGATGCTCGAGCTGTTGCGACACGAGTCGTTGAGCATCAGGCAGCAGCGCATGCTTCACATGATCGGGGAATCCGCAATGACGTTGATGCAGATTCTCGACGACGTTCTGGACTTCTCGAAGATCGATGCAGGACAGTTGGAAATCGTGAACGAACCGACCGACCTGCGCGCGCTCCTGGACGGCGTCAGTGCGGTAGCCGCCACGCTCGCCCACGACAAGGGCCTCGTCGTGCGCAATTTCGTCAGCCACCGACTCGCCGCTGAACTCGAGATAGACGGCCTGCGTCTTCGCCAGATTCTATTCAACCTGATGAGCAACGCAATCAAGTTCACGGAAAGCGGCGAGGTCGGCGTACGCGTCGAGATTATCGACTACCGCAATGCGTGCCAGCGCGTTCGCTTCACGGTACACGACACAGGCATCGGCATCACCCCGGCGCAACTGCAATGTCTGTTCGCGCCTTTCACACAGGCCGACACGTCGATCTCGCGCCGCTTCGGCGGCACCGGTCTGGGGCTGGCCATCTGCAAACGACTGGTCGAACTGATGCAGGGCTCCATTCGCATTGACAGCACGCCGCGTGTCGGTACGCACGTCATCGTCGAATTCGACCTGAACGTCCATCTTGTGGCTCGGTCTACGCCGGTCGCAGGCAAGCAGGCCACTATCGACTTATCCGACATAGCGCTCGCGGCCGCGCTGCGCGAAGTCCTGATGCCGCTCGGCGTCGTCGTGACCGGCGATACGTCGCGGGCAGACATACGCTTTGTGGACGAATGCCGGCTCTTCGAAATCCGGGACGACAGGCTCGTTATCGGCCTGACCGACGACCCCATCCCGACGGGCTACGAGATCTCGCCCGACGGCACGTGTCGGCTCAGCCACAATCCGTTGACATGCGCCGCGGTCGAAGCATTGTGCCTTCATGCCACTGCCGCACCTCGCTTCGCAGGGACCGATACCCGTCCTCCATCCGTTGAATATCCGTCGTCGGGTATTCGAATCCTCGTCGTGGACGACCATCCGATCAATCGGCTCGTCATCGAGGCGCAACTCGCCCGACTCGGCTATACCGCCATTGCGGTCTCCAACGGCACGGACGCACTGCACGCGCTGGACGATTCCGGTATCGCGCTGGTGCTCAGCGATTGCGCGATGCCGGACATGGATGGTTACGACCTGGCGAGACGTATCCGCTCCCGGGAGCCCCGATCGCGGCGCATCCCCATTCTTGCGTTGACGGCCAACGCATTGCCCGACGAAGCGATTCGGTGCGCCGAAGCCGGCATGGACGGCCTGCTCGTCAAACCCACCACGCTGGCGGTACTGCGCGAGCAGCTCGCGCGTTGGGTGCCGACGGCGCCTTGCCAGATACAGACGGACGCCATGCGCTGGCTTTCCCCGCCCGTCTCGCCTGAAGAACGCACGCACTTGCCCAAGCTGATCCGGGGATTTCTGGCCGAGACCGCGAAGGATATGGCCTTCCTTCAGGCCGCAATACAAAGCGGCAACGCAGTGGCGGCGGCCGAGCATATCCACCGCATCGCCGGTGCCAGCAAATTATTCGGCTCGGATGTCCTGGCTGATGCCGGCGAGCGATTATCCGAGCGACTTCGAGAGGATAGCGTGACGGGCCAGGAGGCAGCACTGGCGGCGTTTTTCGCACAAGTCGAGCAGTTGACCGCCAGACTCAGCACGTTGATGGCCGCACAGCGTGAATAGTGTGGCCACCCGGCGCGAAAAATCGGATTGTGGCGAGCGCCACCTCTAAAATGAAAGTCGGCCCTTTCATTAGCGGGTCGGGCTATTCCGCTCGGCGGCAGCAGTCGATACAGCAGCCTGCTGCATCGTGTATGCCACCTCTCGGCGAAATCACCCTGCGCGATCGTGTCTCCGACGCAATTGACGCAAAACGTGCCGTGCGCTTCAAAATGCTCGCGACCTCAGGGGGGGTCAACCAAGGGTTGGTCGTCAACATCAGCGATACCACGCCCGACACCTGGGGTGCCGCGAGACTAGTGCCATGCATATCGCCGTGGGACGCATCGGCTGGTACTCGCGTACCGGTATGGGAGAGAGTCCCGATGTTCGTCCCCGGTGAGCTCAGCGTCACACGTGAATGCGTATTGCCGCCGAGCACGCGACGACCGGCCTGGTCGCTTTTCGCCACTGAAATCATATCCCGACGACCCGGCGATGCATCGATCTCGCTAACGACATCATTGCTGGCGGCAGCGACAACCGTCACGCCTTGCCCCATGAGATCGTCGATAGCGTCCTGAAATGTCCAACTGCAGGCGTCGACCGACGCGACGCTCAGGTTGACTGCCTTTTCAGGACGTCGATTTTCCAGCGCGCGAGTAACCGGCACCGTCGCCCATCGCGTTCCGTCAACTACATCGTTGTACATGTCCCGTGCCATCACGGTGCCGTAGCGCTGCGTCCCGCCGGACGATCGGCGCATCTTGACGACGATCTCGTTGCCGTGGTTTTCCTTCCACCCGATGCTCCCTACCCCAGAATCGCCACCGCATGAGGAAAGTAATACGGCTATCATTACAAAAGCGGGGCATAAGAGCGGGAATTTCCTGCGATCTTCAATCACGTCGAGCTCGAAAACGTAATTCAACGGTGGCGCGGGCGGCCCTTTCATTGAAAAGAACCATTGTCAGAAAATGGTCGAACCGCGTCAAAAAATCAGCTAGCCTCGCCAAAGCATATCCCGCACGGCGTCTACCAGATCGACATTGGTCTTCACGCCGAACTTCTTCATTGCGTTTGCCTTTTGCGTACTGATCGTTTTCCGACTTCGACTGAGCTTTTCCGCGATTTCCCCGACTGCCATTCCGCTCGACAGAAGCCGTACCACATCAAGCTCGCGCGGTGACAATAAATTGGTTCGCGCCTGCCTGTCACCACCTCGACCCGAATCGCACAGCATATCTCCCGCAATGTCCGAATCCACATACCTTTTCCCGCGCATGACTTTATCGACGATTTTCGGCAAGGAAAGTGAATCGTCACTCGATTTCACAACGAATGCCGATACGCCCTTTTTCATCACGCGCTGGACGGACAGTCCATCCCTCAACTCGGCCAACAGGATAATCTTCACGTTCGGATGGTTTCTGCGGATGGTTTCAAGCATTCGCATCCCGTCCGGCTCCGGATCGTCGCCAAATGCATAATCGCAAATCAACACATCACATTCGAAAGTGCTCAACATCGACGCCATGCCGGACAAAGTATGCGCCTCGGCGACGATTTGCATACTTTCCACACTCGAGAAAATGTGACGCAGGCCCTGCACTATCATCGGATAGGAGTCTGCGACGACAATATTTATCTTCCGTGCCGAAATAAAATCATCTGCATTCATGCCGGACGAAAACGAACTCGAATAGCTTTCTCGATCAATAAAACTCATCGATGGAAATTCCAAACATGGCTATCAAAAAACTGTCGTGGCGACACCTCCGACACGACAGAAGGTATCAAGTCACTGCGACAGTACGCTATCCCAAGCTGGAGATCGTGACACCGACGGTCGCGCGAAATCCAATGCCTGAACAATAACGCTCGACATCGCCGTAAGGGACTAGAAAATTCTCATCGTCGGCGCGAAAAAAGCACATTCGTCGTGCATCATTGCGAAGACCATGGCGCGAGAAAGGCGCTTAGATGCGTTGGTAACCTACATGCGCAGCCCGTCCGGTATGTGCACGTGGCTCGTGCCTGCCGTTCTCAGCGCAAATGGCATGTCACGCCCGATCGAATGACATTGTTCGATCACGCGTCATGGGGTGCCCACTGGCGGAACGGCTTCCGGATCGCGAGGATTTCGGCTGGGTCGTGAACGCGTCGCCCACTGTCAATACGGGATCAGGCGCGGATGGTTGATGGAGTCGAAGTACCACTTGCCCTGTTCGGAGAGGGGCTCTCGACGGCGGGAACGATCCCGCGTCGCTTCCCGCCAGTGCACGAACTCAGCGTCGGTCATGTCAAGTCCTTCGGCCAAGCGCTCTACCGACGCTCCACGCTCGGCCTTGGCTGGCACGTTCGTGCGCATCGTTCGCACCGAGGTGTGCCCGCCACGGTTGTGAGACTTCGTCACTGCCGTCGGGGCGGCAGCGTTGCGCACCGGGTCACGATGCGATGCCTCATCCCGTGACATGGCACGCGAATACGGCCCCAGCGCCACCTCCACCTCTACGTCATCAGCGGCCGATACTCGCGCTGGTACCGATTGCCGCGTCGACACACCGGAGATGGAGCCCCGGTAAACGGTGTCTGGAGACGGATGTGCCGGCCCGTTTTCGAGCATATGTGTCGCAAGGCAGCACGACGCCGCGAACGCAAGGCCAACGGCAAGCGTTCGCCGCAACGAACGGGACGCAGGACGCTGACGCAGCCATGCAGCGTTGCCAGATCCGAAATCCGCCGCGGACGCTTTTGCTTGCTCACGCGAGATTCCGTGGGAGCACAAGTCGAACACGCGTGGCCCTGGGCCGCCCCTTTTCTCACACATGCTACGGCACCGACCGTACGGCGGCGGCACATCCGAAAAAGGGGGCGTAAGCGGGAGCGCGAAACGACCGGTAATGTCCTGCATATCCGTATGTGAGCGACGATTCTGCCGACACGTGGCGCGTCGCCCCGCCGTCAATTTGAATGAAGTGCCGAGTATCGCTGTGGGTTCCGACCGCCGTAAATCAGCCAAGGACGAATCAGCGCAGTCCGGCGTCGGCCGATTCCGATCCGCCCCGGACTTGCATCCGCAGCAGTGTAGTAAGCACGATGGTGGCAGCCATCGCGAGCTGGACGCTCCCGGCAGCAGCACCTACGAAGTCGTGGCCGGTGCCTGGAGAATCACCATCGATGTCGGCTCCGCCGCAAGCACGGCAGTCGCTATGCTTGCCCAATGGGATCGCGATTGATCTGGAATACTTGTGCAGATCTGGAATACTTGTGCAGAACGCGCCCCTGTTCGACGCGATGATGCGTTCGTCACAGCCGGTGAAGCGGCGCTCATGCTTGGGAATCAGGATCGGCTCGAAGCTGCCGTCGCGATCGCGGGGGACGTCGCCCCGGACCGGGCCGCGATCGGTGATGACCGTTTCGCCGCTGGCGCCGTTGCGCTCGTTGGCCTGCCCAGGCGGCTTGGACTGGCCCCGCTGGTGCCCAGATGCAGATTCATCTCGGCGCCCATCGCGCGCTCGATGACTGTCTTGTTGAACGCCAGCATCAGGTCCTGCGCCTCGGCAGGCGTCATCGGCCCCTTGACCAACTGGTTCAGCAGTGGCTTGGGCAATTCAGGCAGCGGCCCACGGGCCGCTGCCTTGGACGCCACCGTCTGTTTCTTCTTCCTTGGCGGCATATCCATGACTTTTACACCTCATGATATGCCCGCCCACGAAATCACGGATAGGTCCTTAGTTCGACGATTTGGCGCCTCTCATGCGTAGCATGTCGATCGTCTTCAACGTCACCTTGTGGCCTCCCGACGAGTAAAGACCGTCCGACACTTCCTCCACAATGACGACGGTGTGCGGACGAATATACTCTCCCGCTATTGCCGCAATCGCGTCGGTAACACCATCCATCATCTGCTGCGTCTTCTCTTGCGAAAACGCGCCTTTCAGCAGCTTCAAGGTGACAACTGGCATTGCTTTTCTCCCATAGGAATTGCCATCACGGCTTTGGGGCGCCCACATCACGAGGCGGGTACGCCCGGAATGAAGACCTTTCAGATGTACGTCAACCCAATATCAGGACCAAGCCTAAAGCGTGAGCGGTTACGGTTTTCCTGACGGCAACCACGCTTGCATTTCGACAGCGGGTAATCCAGGACCCCGGCAGGTCGCTCAGATCACTCGCCGCCGGTACAAATCCACCACCTTTGAAGAGGAGTGCCGGCGTGGCATGGCGCGATCAAAAAACAATATAAATTGATTCGCGCACTTTCGAAATCAGACAATTCTGATATTTATGAGAAGCGCACAGGCGTAATCTGGCTTTTTGGTTGGCGCACATCGGCCCCATATCATTTGGCAAACTCGGCCGATACAAATTAGGGGGGAGTCTGGAATGGCATGCCGCGTTGTACTCGCAGACGACCATCCGATCATGCTGCTCGGCTGCCGCGTTCTGATCGAGCAGAATGGCCTCGAGGTCGTGGGAGAAGCGCGCGACTCCAGGGAGTTGATGTCGATCTTGGCCCGCGTCGCGTGCGATGTCGTGATTACGGATTTCTCGATGCCTAACACCGGACGTGTCGACGGATTGCCTATGCTTTCGATCATTCGACGAGAACACGTGGCCTTACCGGTCATCGTGCTCACAAACATGGCAAATGCCGGGCTGTTACGCGCGATGTTGAACGAGGGTGTGCTGGGTATCGTCGAGAAAGGAGCGGAAAGGAACGAACTGTTCGCCGCCGTCCGTGCCGCCCTGAGAGGGGCAGTCTATATCAGTGCCAAGCTGCAGCTCGAACTATCGAAGCTTGGGCTGACCGAAACAGAAAGCCGGCGTGCTGCTAATTTGACTCCTCGAGAGCTCGAAGTGTTGCGCCTTCTCGGCAGCGGTAAATCACCGGCTGAAGTCAGCCAGGTTCTCCATCGGACAATCAAAACGGTCAGCTGGGCCAAGATATCGGCAAAGCGCAAGCTTGGCCTCAAAAGCGATGCGGAACTCTACGAGTACGTCGCCAATCTCGGGCTCAACGGTTGACACTACCTCCTCGCTGCGAGCGCCATTGGACGTCACGGTTCTCCCGGCTCAGGATCCATGCCCCAAAGCGATGAGGTACACGGCGAGTTGAAACGCTGTATACGGCGCGCGTTGCAACGTACTCCACATAATCCGTTATTTTGAAGAATACCTTTTGGATAAGTGCCCGGTCGAGCAGTCTCATTGCCATAGTCGTCTTGACTATGAGTCTGATCGATTCGGCAACGGTTGAAAATATCGAAGCATCAGCGCTTCGGTTGACGCTACCTTCGCCGACAAACCCGGTGTCGCCGCCGCAGATTCCTGACGAGGCCCACGGTTTGGCGCTCACGGCAGATGAGCGACGCTGGCTGGCTTCGCTGCCTCCGATCAAACTTGGCATTGACCCTGACTGGGCACCGATCGCCTACATTGATGCCAATGGTCGCCCGAGTGGCATCGTCGCCGACTATCTGGCATATATCTCGAAATCCCTTGGCATCCGCTTCGCACTGGTGAAAACGAAGTCGTGGGCAGAAACCTTGTCCCTGGCGCAATCAGGTGAGGTGGATGCCGCCGCGCCTGTCAATGCACCGACGGGGCACGGCGACGACTTGCTCTACAGCACTCCGTTTATTACCCTTCCCGACGTCATCGTTACCCGCCCCCACGCGCTGCCGCAAGGCATCGTCGATCTCGCTGGCCGTCGAATCGTTATTTCGGATCCAAGCGAGCTTCCCGCTCAGGTATTGCGCCAACTGCCAGACGCCGATATTGCCGTGGCCACGAACGCCTATCACGCGATGCAAGAGGTAGCGGAGGGGCGTGCCGATGCGTATCTCGGAAACGCAGCGATCGTCGATTTCAACATCAGGAGCTATTTCCCGGGTGCTCTCAAGATTGCATCACCTGCCAATATCGAGAGTCGGTTGACCATTTCAATAAACCGCCGCTATGAGAGACTGGTACCTATAATTAATAACGCGATCGCCGCGATGCCAAAAATGGAGCAGCAACGGATTCGAAGCCGTTGGCTTTGGCCTCGCTATTCAGTCGGACTGCCATGGAGGACCTTCGAGCTTACGTTACTAGGCACTGCGGTCATATTGGCGATCATTATCATCGCGTACATCCGGCTTCGTCACGAGGTCCGTCAGCGGCTGGCGGTCGAGCGTGAGCTGGCAGACCAGCTTAGCTTTCGTGAAGCGCTAATGGAGTCACTGCCGTATCCGCTGGTCGCTAAAGATAGTGCAAACCGATATATCGCGCTCAACCATGCCTATGAAACTGCATTCTCGGTGAAGCGTGAGGACTTGATTGGTCGAACAACGCTGGAAGCTTTACCGGTGGAGCCCGCATGGAGCATGCAAATCCACACGATGAGCGAGCAAGTCCAAGATCAAAATCGAACCCATCATGCCGAGGTCAACCTGATGGACGGCGACCATAAGCTGCGGTCCTGGTTGTACTGGATGCATCCGTTTCAATTGCCAAGCGGAAAGCCAGGTGGCCTTCTGGTGACGTTGGTCGATGTGACGACCATTCGCGACGCAGAACAACGTGCGCGTGCTCTGGATCAACGTTTAAGACGCGTGACGTCTCATCTTCCAGTGGTCGTCTTCGAACTTCGCCGTACACCGGATGGTGCACTAAGGTTTCCCTATGTAGGTGGTAATACGCGTGCCATGTGGGATCTGGATGCGCTGACGATGGAAGCCGATGCGCTTACGGCGCTCTCGCGAATTCACCCCGATGACAGGCCTCTCATTAAATCCGCCGTCAAGTACTCGGCGCTTACCATGACGCCGATCTCCATCGATTTTCGATGTGTGTCACATGGCCTCGAGCGATGGATCCACACCGAAGCGACGCCGCAAATGGAGCCAGACGGCACGATATTCTGGAGCGGAGTCTGGTCGGACGTCACTCACGCGAAGGCGCAGGGGGAAGAACTCGCCCGTGCGAAAGAAGCGGCTGAAATAGCGGCAGCGTCGAAGTCGCGATTTCTCGCCACCATGAGCCACGAGATCCGCACGCCGATGAACGGGATCATAGGGATGTTGGAACTGTTGCGCCACGAATCGTTGAGCACAAAGCAGCAACGGATGCTTCACATGATCGGGGAATCTGCGATGACGTTGATGCAGATTCTCGACGACGTTCTCGATTTCTCGAAGATAGATGCCGGACACTTGGAGATCGTGACGGAACCGACTGATCTACGGGCGCTCGTGGACGGCGTCAGCGCCATGGCCTCGACGTTGGCTCACGATAAGGGCCTTATCGTTCGTAATTCCGTCAGTAACCAACTCGCCGCCGAATTGAAGGTCGACGGTCTGCGCCTTCGCCAGATTCTCATTAATCTGATAAACAACGCGATCAAGTTCACGGAAAACGGCGAGGTCGGCATCAGCATCTCAGTCTTCGACCAACGGGAAGCGTGCCAACGTGTGCACTTCACGGTACATGACACGGGCATCGGCATCGCGCCCGCGCAACTGCAATGCCTGTTCGCGCCCTTCACGCAGGCCGACACTTCGATCGTACGTCGCTTCGGCGGCACTGGATTGGGTTTGGCCATTTGCAAACGCTTGGTCGAGCTGATGCATGGATCCATTCATATCGAGAGCACGCCGGGTTTCGGCACTCGAGTCACGGTTGAACTGGACCTGGACGTACAGCTGCAGACTCGTTCCACGCCGCTAGCGGGAAAACATGCACATATCGCGTTGTCCGACCCGGCGCTAGCCGCAGCACTACGCGAACTCTTGACACCGCTAGGTATCATCCCTGCGGGAGCCGCCTCCCAGGCAGACATACACTTTGTCGACGAAAGTCGACTCGAGGCAATCGATAATGACAAGCCAGCTATCGGACTAACGGTCTACCCGATTCCAACGGGCTACGAGATCGCGGCTGACGGCACGTGTCGGCTCAGCCACAATCCGTTGATGTACTCCGCGGTCGAAGCACTTTGTCTACATGTCGTCGGTGCAACTCAATCCGCCGAGACCGATATCCGGCATCTGCAGGTCGAATATCAAACGTCGGGAATTCAAGTTCTTGTCGTCGACGACCATCCGGTCAATCGCCTGGTCATCAAGGCGCAACTTGAACGACTCGGTTATACCGCTGTTGCGGTATCCAACGGCATGGACGCACTCCGAGTACTGGACGATTCCGACTTCGCATTGATACTCACCGATTGCGCGATGCCGGAGATGGACGGCTATGAATTGACGAAACGCATCCGCTCCCGGGAACATCGATCACGGGATACCCCCATTGTTGCCTTGACTGCAAGCGCGTTGCCCGATGAAGCAATCCGATGCGCGGAAGCCGGCATGGACGGCCTGCTCGTCAAACCGACAACCTTGGCCGTGCTGCGTGACAAACTCGCGCATTGGATCGGAATTTCGCCTTGCTCGACCCGGACAGACTCGACGAGCAGTCTGGCCCGGAATTTCTCGCCCGAAGAAGGCGCATACCCGCCGATACTGATTCAAGGGTTCGTGACAGAGACCTTGAAGGATATTGCTTTCCTTCAGGCAGCAGTAGCCGACAAAAACGCGGTAGCCGCCGCCGACCGCATCCATCGGATAGCTGGCGCAAGCAAATTGTTCGGCTCAGGTGCTTTGGGGGATTACGGGGAAAAACTGGCCGGCCAACTTCGGCTGGGTGACCTCTCGGGTCACGAGGCGGCATTGGCGGTCTTTTGCACCAAAGTCGAACAACTCATCACACGGCTTAACAAGGCACGCACCCGTGGCGAGTGATCCGCCATGTCGAAACACGCCGGATTTCCACATCATTTGCGCCGCTGCGACGAGCACGAACAGCAGGACGACCTTCCTGAAAATTTCAGGGGACATCTTGTCCCGCAGCGGACGAACCAGCCACATGCCGGCAATCGCTGGCAGCGTGGCGGCCGCCGAGATCGCGAGATCCGCACCGCTTCCTGCGCCGCGCCGCTGAACGTAGTGAGCAGCGTGACGACCGAAACCACGAGGATGATCGCGATCTGCTTCGTAAACGCCCGGCCGCTCGCTCCAGACGAAATCAAGTAAGTGGCAAGCAAGGGGCCGGGAACCGATGCAATGCTCTCCGTCACTGCCGCACCGAAGCCGAGCGCGAAACCAACAGGTTGGCGCCATGCGGGTGCCAAATTGAGCTTCGGTGCCGAGAGCATCAGTGTCGCGACCGCAATCAGTACTGCGCCAGAGGCTGCCTGCGCGTGACCCGAGTTCAGCGAAAGCAGCATCGCCACGCCGGCGATATTACCCAGCACCGTCCCCGCGATCGGCGCGGCGATCTTCCGCGCCGTTGCAAGCAACTGACCACCTTCGAGCGCCTGCGGAATGTTGCCGAGAATGATCGGCATGGACAGCAGCAATACTGCATCCCGAATCGGCATGAACTGGCTGACAATCGGCATCGCGATCAGCGGCACGCCGATGCCGGTGATGCCCTTGGCCATTCCGCCCAGTACAAGCGCAACAACGATCCAGGCTAGGTCGAATGTCGTAAGTCCCTGCAGACTAGATGCCAACATCCCTTCTGTCACATTGAATTGCAACATTGAATGACATGTCTCGGCATATCTATCAGAAATCGATGTCAATCGCGACTGTGGCGATCAACCACGCCCCAGGTTGCCATGAAATAACAGGTTAATTCCGCCGTCCAAATGAGCGAGCCGCGCACGACTCAAAATCTCGCCTCAGCACGGTCAAATCAGTCTTGACGCTCCAATACCGCATCACACGCAATCCGATGGCCCGCGCAACATCATCTTCCAACAAATCATCTCGGCGCGTATATTGCCACGCATTCGACCTATCATCCAACTCAATAGCATACAAAAAACTACCACCGCTCCCACGAACCGCAAAATCGAAAACCTTTTTATTATATAATTTGATATTCGATTTATCATTATGCTCAACATCAACGAGCTCTTTCAAAGCAACTTGCTTGAAAATGTCCGCTTCCGGCAATGCAGTGCACAATCGATCATAAAACTCAGACTCCTGTGCAGCGGTAAGTGCCCGATGTCCATGAGGAGCTGCGCCCGCGAGCAAAGGTTTCGGCTCGCTTTTTACCATTGGACCGCACCTCGCAGTGAGCTTATCCGTGCAGTCAGGATGACTTCCGACGTCAGGCACTGCCGCTCCGGCCACTCGTCCACGCTCCACAAGCAACTCGCCCCCGAACTGCGCACGCCCCGGCGCGAGCGGCTCAACTCCCTTCGCAAGACTTTGACGCTCGGCCCCCGAACCACTTTCCGATTGCCGCCTACATTTTCGCGAACGCCTTACCCCGTTCACGCCAAGAGCGACAAAAGCCGTACCGACAATCGCAAGAAAAACCAGCAACAGAACCATCATAGTTTTAGTTATATTTGGAAAACCTGAATTTTCTTTAACGTTCGAAAATCGATCAAGTCTCCTGTGACAACCCACAACACCTCACCGCCAAATCACCTTAATTAGATTATTCCAGTTGCAAAATCAAGGGTTGCCTCTCCATTCGCGCGGACGCGGTTCACTGAAGAAAAAATCATCGGCATCTTGAACGGAGTCGAGACTGACCTGAAGCCGACAGAGCTGTGCCGCAAGTACGGGATCTCCGAAGCGACCTACCACAACTGAAAAACGAAGTTCGCCAGGAGGACGGCCCCCGAAGCGCAGCACCTCAAGGAATTGGAGCGGCATAACAACAAGCTCAAGCACCTGTTGGTCTCTACGAATTCCGTCCGACCTCACATGCGGGGCGTAGATAAAAAAGACCCGCGCGAGGCGGGTCCGGAAATACGGGAGCGGGTTGCCCCGCTCCGTCAGTCGGCAATTACCATTGATACGATGCACCGAGGCCAACGGTGTTACCACCGCTCGACAAGCCCACACCGGCCTTCATCTTCAGGTTCTTGTTGATGCGGGCCTCCCCGCCGAACGCGACCGCCTGATAGCCCTTGTAGCTCGCACTGCCGATACCGAACGACAGCGTCTTGCCAGGGTCGACACCCGGGATCATCGTCAACGCCGTTGCCGCCGCGATACCCGAATAGGCATTGCGCGATACGCCGTTGATCTGACCTTGCAGCCCGCCAACCGCTCGGTCGAGCTGCCCCTTGGTCGCCGCATCCGACGCATTCACGCCATCCGCGATATTGACGATCCGGCGCTTGCCCTGGTCGGAGCCGTCACCGAACGAGACCGTGTTGTCCTCGTTCGCGACGGAGCCCGCACCAATCGCAACGCTGTTGTCGCCGCGGGCCTTCGCACCCTGACCGATCGCCGCGCTGTTCTCGCCGCGAGCCGACGAGTCCTGGCCAATCGCCGTGCCGCCCGCGGCGCGCACCGTCGCGTTCGCGCCGACTACCGTGGCGTTGCCAACATCGTCGTTGATCGTCGAGCCCGAGCCCATCGCAACGTTGTTGCTGCCGTTGCCGGATTGGGCCGCCGTAACCGCCTGGCCCGCTTCGCCCGAACCGCTGATCAGGTCGTTGCCGACCGTACGGCGCGAGTCACCGCCCGAACCGCCAGTGGTTTCGATCTTGCTGACGCGATCGTCCATCGTGCCGAGGCGGTTTTCGAAGTCGTCTTTCAGCGACGACAACTGGCCGTAGTTCACTGCGTCGTACTGGCTCTTGCCGTCGGCAACGTTGGTCAGCATCACCGGCGCCGCCGCAGGCCCGCCCAGCGTCACCGAACCGTAGTTCGGGTTGCCGTGCGAGTCGACGTCGTAGCGCACCGCCAGCGAATCGGTGGCGCCATACGCCGCAGCCGCCTGAATCGCCTGCGAGACGGTCGCGTACTTGTGACCGCCCACTTCGATCGAATTGACCGCAACCTGCCCGTTTTCATCGACGGTCGTGTCGCCTCCGATCGCATTCGCGACGCTTGTGGCCGTGCCGTGCAGTTGCGAGCCGTTCACCGCATCGGTGCTCGTCGCGCTTACCGCTCCGGCCGCCACGTTGTGCAGGCCAACCGCTGTACCGGCATCCCCGAGCGTGACCGACGCACGATTCGCCGAACCGTCTTCGTTGCGATCGTAGCGCACCGCTGCGACCGCGTGCCCGGTTTCCGGATCGATCAGACCGCTGCTCGCGATCGTATCCTTCAGGGTCGAGATGTCGCCCGTGTTGGCCGTTACCCGCCCGTCGAGATTGCCGATCGCCGCACCGACACTGTTCACCGTCGTCGTGCCGCCCGCGAGCGAGTAGCTGGGCGCGGAGATCGTGCCGTCGGTGCCTACCTGCGAGCCGCCGCCGAGCGCGGTGGCCATGCTCTGCGACGCACCATGCAGTTGCGAGCCGTTCACCGCTTCCATGCTCGTCGCATTCACCGCGCCGGCCGCAACGTTCTTCAGCGTCGTGCCTTGCTCGCCAGCCAGCGTGACCGTGCTCTTCGCCGCATCGTCGTACGCAACCGCGTTCGGATCCGTACCGCCACCACCGCCGCTTGCCGCTGCAGCCGCGATCGCGTCGCCGACGTTACCGTAGGTCTTGTCGCCGACGTGATACTTCGGTGCCGTCACGCTGCCATCGGCGCCGATGCCCGCACCGCCGCCCAGCGCCGTCGTTACGCCGCTCAGCTGCGTCACGTTCACCGCGTCGGTGCCCTGCGTACCCGCCGCAACGTTCACGATCTGGCGCTCGCTTCCGGCATTACCCACCGAAACGGTATTGGCGCGCGTCGCCTTGGCGCCTGCGCCCAGCGCCACGGCACCGTTCGCCGAGCCTTCCACGCTCGTATTGGCACCCAGCGCCATCGCATTGGTCAGGTTCGGCGCAACGCTCGCACCCGTGCCCATCGCAATGCCATTGGTCGCGCCTACTGCGGCTTCTGCTGCATTGCCGATCGCGATCGAGCTTTCACCGATCGCCTTGATGCCGTTATTGCCGACCGCGACCGCGTTCTCGCCGTTCGCCTTCGCGTTCGAACCGATCGCCAGCGCTCCCGCGCCATTGGTCGTCACCTTCGAACCGATGGCCACCGAGTACGCCTGGTCCGCGCCCGTTTGCGCCATATTGCCGATCGCAACCGATTCGTCCGAGAGCGCCCCGGTATTCAGGCCGAGCGCGATCGCGTTCGCCCCTGCCGCATGAGCCTCCACGCCGATCGCGGCGGCCGTCGTGGTATCCGGATCGCCCCCGCTGATACTCGCCGAGTTCGTCCCCCCCATACCGTCGACCACGACCAGGGAATTCGGCTCGTCCGAATCCGCAAGCGCATTGACCCGAGACAACAAGTGCGACTGCTCAGCTGCGACACGGGATTTCAGTTTGCCCAGCGCCTCGAACAACTGCGATCCATTGATCGCATCCGTACTCCTGGCTGTGACGTCCCCCGCTCTCACGTGGACGATCTTGCGTTCGGTCCCATCATCACCGACGGACACCGTCATCGCTTCGTTCGCAACGGAATTGGCACCCAGCGCAACCGATCCGCTCGCCAGCGCGCGCGCACCGGTACCCAGCCCCAATGTATTCGAACCGCCTGCCAGGGCCTTTGAACCGATCGCGACAGACTGAGCGCCGGTGGCGGTCGCCGGTGCGCCGCTGGCCCGGACCTTGATGTACTTCAGATCGATGCCGCCTTCAGCCAGCTCGCGCTTCACATCGGACAACCCGGTGTTCAGCTGACCCAGGTTCACCGCGTCAGTATCATCCACGCCTGCGGCAACGTTCTTCAACGCCACCGGCGCTGCCGCGCCCGCACCGCCCAGCGTCACCGAACCGCGATCCGCCGTGCCGTCCTCCTTGCTGTCGTACGTCACCGCCGCGATCACCTTGCCCGTGTCCTTGTCGATCAGACCGGACTCGGCAATATCGTCTTGCAGCTTCTCGACGTTCGTCGCATTCGTCGTCACACGGCCGTCCAGGTTCGACACCGCGTCGCCAACGTTGTGCACAGTCGTCTTGCCGCCGTCCAGCGTATACGCCGGTGCTGTCAGCTTGCCTGCTGCGTCCACCGTCGAATCACCGCCCAGCGCGCTTGCCACACTTTGCGACGCGCCGTACAGCTGTGAGCCGTTCACCGCTTCCATGCTCGTTGCATTCACGGCGCCCGCTGCAACGTTCTTCAGCGCCGTGCCTTGCTCGCCAGCCAGCGTGACCGCACTCTTGGCTTCATCGTCGTATGCAACCGCGTTCGGGTCCGTACCGCTACCCATTTCGGCTGCGGCAACGATCGCATCACCCACGTTACCGTAGGTCTTGTCGCCGACGTGGTAGTTGGGTGCCGTCACCTTGCCCGCCGCGTCTACCGTCGAACCGCCACCCAGCGCGCTTGCCACGCTCTGCGACGTGCCGTACAACTGCGAGCCGTTCACCGCTTCCGTGCTCGTCGCGTTTACCGCACCGGCTGCGACGTTTTTCAACGCCACCGGGTCCTTTGCACCCGCACCGCCAAGCGTCACCGAGCCACGATCTGCAGTGCCGTCCTCCTTACGGTCGTACGTCACCGCCGCGATCACCCTGCCCGTGTCCTTGTCCACCAGACCGGACTCGGCAATATCGTCTTGCAGCTTCTCGACGTTCGTCGCGGTCGTCGTCACACGGCCGTCAAGGTTCGACACCGCGTCGCCAACGTTGTGCGCAGTCGTCTTGCCGCCGTCCAGCGTATACGCCGGTGCCGTCAGCTTGCCTGCTGCGTCCACCGTCGCACCGCCGCCCAGCGCGCTTGCCACGCTCTGCGACGTGCCGTACAGCTGCGAGCCGTTTACCGCTTCCATGCTCGTCGCATTCACCGCGCCGGCTGCAACGTTCTTCAGCGCCGTGCCCTTCTCGCCGGCCAGCGTGACCGTGCTCTTGGTTTCATCGTCGTATGCAACCGCGTTCGGATCCGTACCGCGACCGGTTTCCGCCGCAGCCGTGATCGCGTCACCCACGTTGCCGTAGGTCTTGTCACCGACGTGATACTTCGGCGCCGTCACGCTGCCATCGGCGCCGATGCCCGCACCGCCGCCCAGCGCTGTCGTTACGCCACTGAGTTGCGCCACGTTCACCGCGTCGGTGCCTTGCGTACCCGCCGCAACGTTCACGATCTGGCGCTCGCTTCCGGTGTCACCGACCGAAACGGTATTGGCGCGCGTCGCCTTGGCGCCTGCGCCCAGCGCCACGGCACCGTTCGCCGTGCCTTCCACGCTCGTATTGGCACCCAGCGCCATCGCATTGGTCACGTTCGGTGCAACGCTCGCACTCGCGCCCATCGCAATGCCATTGGTCGCGCCTACCGCGGCTTCTGCTGCATTGCCGATCGCGATCGAGCTTGCTCCGATAGCCTTGATGCCGTTACTGCCGAGCGCGACCGCGTTCTCGCCGTTTGCCTTCGCATTCGAGCCGATCGCCAGTGCTCCCGCGCCATTGGTCGTCACCCATGAACCGATGGCCACCGAGTACGACTGATCCGAGCCAGTTTGTGCCATATTGCCGATCTCAACCGATTCGTTCGACAGCGCCCCGGTGTTCAGCCCGAGCGCGATCGCGTTCGCCCCGGCCGCATGAGCGTCCACGCCGATCGCGGCGGCTGTCGTACTCTCCGGATCGCCCGTCGCGATGCTCGCGGTATTGAACCGACTACCGTCCGAACCCATACCATCGATCGTGACGAAGCTCGAGCCTTTACCACCACCGCCGCCGCTGGCTGCCGCGGCCGCAATCGCGTCACTGACGTTACCGTAGGTCTTCTTGCCGACTCGGATCGTTGGCGCCGTCACCTTGCCGGCCGCGTCCACCGTCGAACCACCGCCCAGTGCGCTCGCCACACTTTGCGACGTACCGTACAGCTGCGAACCGCTCATCGCTTCCATGCTCGTCGCATTCACCGCGCCGGCTGCAACGTTCTTCAACGTCGTGCCTTTCTCGCCGGACAGCGTGACAGCGGTTTTGGCTGCGTCGTCGTACAAGACCGCATTCGAATCCGTACCGCCGCCTCCGCTCGCTGCCGCGGCTGCGAGCGCGTCGCCAACGTTACCGTAGGTTTTATCGCCGATGCGATACTTCGGTGCCGTCACGCTGCCATCGGCGCCGATGCCCGCATCACCGCCCAGCGCCGTGGTAATGCCTTTCACCTGACGCACGTTCGCCGCATCGGTGTCGCCGATGCCCATTGCAACGTTCTTCAACGCCACCGGCGCTGCTGCGCCCGCACCGCCAAGCGTTACCGAACCGCGATCCACCGTGCCGTCTTCCTTGCGGTCGTACGCCAGCGCCGCAATTGCCTGGTTCTTGTCCTTGTCGAACAGACCAGATTCGGCAAGATTGTCTTGCAGTTTCCCGACGTTCGTCGCGTTCGTCGTCACACGGCCGTCCAGGTTCAACACCGCGTCGCCAACGTTTTTCGCCGTGGTCTTGCCGCCGTCCAGCGTGTACGTCGGCGCCCTCACCGTACCGCCTGCGTCCACAATCGAGTCACCGCCCAGCGCACTCGCCACACTCTGCGACGCGCCGTACAGCTGCGAGCCGTTCAGCGCATCCGTGCTCGTTTTGGCCACCGCGCCATCTGCAACGTTCCTCAACGCAACCGGCGCTGCCACGTCCGCGCCGCCCAGCGTCACCGAGTTGCCATGCGCCGTGCCATCGTTACGGTCGTACGTCACCGCCGCAAGCACCTTGCGCGTGTTCTTGTCCACCAGACCCGAATCAGCAAAATCGCCTTGCAGTTTCTCTACGTTTGTCGTGTTCGTCGTCACACGGCCGTCGAGATTCGACACGGCTTCGCCAACGTTGTTCGCACTGGTCTTGTCGCCGTCCAGCTTATACGTCGGTGCCGTCACCTTACCGGTTTCGTCTACCTTCGACTCACCACCCAGCGCGCTCGCCACACTTTGCGCGGCGCCATACAGCTGCGAACCGTTCACCGCTTCCGTGCTATCCGCACTCACCGCGCCCGCTGCAACTTTCTTCAGCGTCGTACCTTTCTCGCCAGACAGCGTGACTGCGCTCTTGGCTGCATCGTCGTACACAACCGCATTCGAATCCGTACCACCGCCACCGCTTGCTGCCGCGGCTGCAAGCGCGTCACCCACGTTAGCGTAGGTCTTGTCACCGATGTGATACGTCGGTGCCTTCACGCTGCCGTCGGCGCCGATACCCGCATCACCACCCAATGCCGTGGTGATGCCCTTCATCTGGCCTACGTTCACTGCGTCGGTATCCGAAATCCCGCCTGCAACGTTCTTCAACGCCACCGGCGCTACTGCGCCCGCACCGCCAAGCGTCACCGAACCGCGATCCGTCGTGCCGTCTGCCTTGCGGTCGTACGTCAGCGCCGCGATCGCCTTGCCCGTGTCCTTGTCGATCAAACCGGACTCGGCAATATCGCCTTGCAGTTTCTCGACGTTCGCCGCGTTCGTCGTCACGCGGCCGTCCAGGTTCGAGAATGCGTCGCCAACGTTGTGCGCGGTGGTCTTGCCGCCGTCCAGCGTATACGCCGGTGCCACCAGCTTGCCTGCTGCGTCCACCGTCGAACCGCCGCTCAGCGCACTCGCCATACTCTGCGACGCGTCGTACAGCTGCGCACCGTTCATCGCTTCCATGCTCGTCGCATTCACGGCGCCGGCAGCAACGTTCTTCAGCGTCGTGCCTTTTTCGCCAGCCAGCGTGATCGCGCCTTTGGTCTTGTCGTCGTATGCAACCTCGTTCGGATTCGTACCGCCACCGCCGCCGGTTTCCGCCGCGGCCGTGATCGCGTCGCCCACGTTACCGTAGGTCTTGTCGCCAACGTGGTACTTCGGTGCCGTCACGCTGCCATCGGCGCCAATGCCCGCACCGCCACCCAACGCCGTCGTTACGCCACTGAGCTGCGTCACGTTCACCGCGTCGGTGCCTTGCGTACCCGCCGCGACGTTCACGATCTGGCGCTCGCTTCCGGCATTACCCACCGAAACGGTATTGGCGCGCGTCGCCTTGGAACCGGTACCCAGTGCGACCGCACTATTCGCGCCTTTTTCGACGCTGGCATTTGCGCCCAGCGCCATCGAGTCGGCCACGTTGCGTGCAACACTCGCGGACGCGCCCAGCGCAATGCCATTGGTCGCACCTGCTGCGGAGCTGGCCTTGTTACCGAGCGCAATGGAATTCGCGCCGATTGCCGCCACGCCGTTATTGCCGAGCGCGATCGCGTTGTCACCGTTTGCCCGCGCCTGCGAACCCACAGCAAGCGCGCTTTCCCCATTGGTCGTCACATTCGACCCGATGGCCACCGCGTTCGCCTGGCCGGCACCCGTTTGGGCCATGTTACCGATGGCCACTGCGCCATCCGAGTACGCGTAGCTACGCACGCCGAGGGCGACCGCATTCGCGCCCGAGGCAATGGAACCTACACCGATCGCGGCGGCAGTGTCGCTCGCCGGATCGCCGCCGACGATGTTCGCGGTATTCTCCTGACTACCGTCCGCTCCCGCACCGGCAACTTGCAAGAATTTCGATGGGTCGACCGATGCCAAGTCCGTCTTGGCAGCGAGGACGTTAGCCGTCAGCGAGCCATGCCGCGACCTGAGTTCCGACGACAGCTTGTCGGTCCGGTCGGACATCTTTTCGATCGCTTCGGTCAGTTGATTCACGTTGACTGCGTCGGTATCTTCCGTACCGTCGGCCACGTTCGAAATGCGACGTTCGCGACCGACGTCGCCAACCGATACCTGGTTCGCCTCCGTAGCAACCGAATTGAGGCCGATCGCGACCGAGTTGAGCCCGTTCGCGCGTGAACCCGTACCCAAGGCCAGCGAGCCATTTCCGGTCGCGTTTGCGCCCGCGCCGATCGCGACGGTATTGGTTCCCATGGCGTTTGCGGCTTGCCCCGTTGCCTTGACCTTGATGTAGCGCATCGACAGACTGCCGTCCGAGAGCGAATCGCGAATCGACTTCGTTGCATCCGACAATTGGCCGACGTTCACTGCGTCTGTATCGTCAACGCCCGCTGCAACGTTCTTCAACGTAGTGCCTTTCTCGCCAGCCAGCGTAATCGCGCCTTTGGTCTTGTCGTCGTATGAGACCGCGTTCGGATTCGCACCGCCACCGATTTCCGCAGCGGCCGTGATCGCGTCACCGACGTTACCGTAGGTCTTGTCACCAACGTGGTACTTCGGTGCCGTCACGTTGCCGTCGGCGCCGATGCTCGCACCACCGCCCAGTACCGTGGTAACGCCTTTCAACTGGCTCACGTTCACTGCATCGGTGTCAGTCGTACCGACTGCAACGTTCTTCAACGCCACCGGCGCTGCCGCGCCCGCACCGCCAAGCGTCACCGAGCCGCGATCCGCCGTGCCGTCTTCCTTGCGGTCATACGTCAGCGCTGCAATCGCCTTGCCCGTATCCTTGTCCACCAGACCAGATTCGGCTATATCGCCTTGCAGTTTCTCCACGGTCGTCGCGTTCGTCGTCACACGGCCGTCCAGGTTCGACACCGCGTCGCCAACGTTTTGCGCGGTCGTCTTGCAACCGTCCAGCGTGTACGCCGGTGCCGTCAGCTTCCCGGCTGCGTCCACCGTCGAACCGCCGCCCAGCGCGCTCGCCACACTTTGCGACGTGCCGTACAGCTGCGCACCGTTCATCGCTTCCAGGCTCGTCGCGCTCACCGCGCCGGCCGCGACGTTCTTCAGCGTCGTGCCTTGCTCGCCAGCCAACGTGACCGTGCTCTTCGCCGCATCGTCGTATGCAACCGCGTTCGGATCCGTACCGCCACCGCCGCCGATTTCCACCGCAGCCGTGATCGCGTCGCCCACGTTACCGTAGGTCTTGTCACCAACGTGGTACTTCGGCGCCGTCACGCTGCCATTGGCGCCGATGCCTGCACCGCCACCCAGCGCCGTAGTAACGCCTTTCAACTGGCTCACGTTCGCTGCGTCAGTGTCAGCCGTACCGACTGCAACGTTCTTCAACGCCACCGGCGCTGCCGCGCCTGCACCCCCAAGCGTCACCGAACCGCGATCCGCCGTGCCGTCTGCCTTGCGGTCGTACGTCACCGCCGCGATTACGTGGTTCTTGTCCTTGTCCCACACACCGGATTCGGCAAGATTGTCTTGCAGTTCCTCGACGTTCGTCGCGTTCGTCGTCACACGGCCGTCAAGGTTCGAGAATGCGTCGCCAACGTTGTGCGTGGTGGTCTTGCCGCCGTCCAGCGTGTACGCCGGTGCCGTCAGCTTGCCGGCTGCATCCACCGTCGCACCGCCGCCCAGCACGCTTGCCACGCTCTGCGATGCGCCGTACAGCTGCGAGCCGTTCACCGCTTCCGTGCTATCCGCACTCACCACGCCGGCTGCAACGTTCTTCAGCGTCGTGCCTTGCTCACCAGCCAGCGTGATCGTGCTCTTCGCCGCATCGTCGTATGCAACTGCATTCGGATTCGTACCGCCACCGCCGGTTTCCGCCGCGGCCGTAATCGCGTCACCGACGTTACCGTAGGTCTTGTCGCCGACGTGATACGTCGGTGCCGTCACGCTGCCATCGGCGCCAATACCTGCACCACCGCCCAGCGCCGTCGCTACGCCCTTCAACTGCGTCACGTTCACGACATCGGTGTCCTGCGTACCCGCTGCAACGTTCACGATCTGACGCTGGGATTTGGCGTTCCCCACCGAGACCGTATCGGCTCGCTCGGCTGCCGAGCCGGTGCCAAGGGCGACTGCCCACGTGGCATTCGCGCCTACACTGGCTTGATGCCCTAATGCAACCCCATTACCTGGGCTGGACTGAGCATCGGGTCCAATGGCAACAGAAACCCCTTGCGCCTGTGCGCCTTCTCCGATTGCTATTGCACGCATATAGCCGCCTTGCAAACCATCGACCGCACGCGCGCCGTAGCCAATCGCAATAGCACCCGAATACCCCGGCCGACCGGCTGCTGCGTCATTCCCAATAGCAATCACGCCCGCTCCCGCTCCGTCAGTATTCGCCTTCGCGCCCTCGCCTACCGCGACATTGTGACTGGTTGCGTATGCATCCTTCCCGATCATGACCCGATTAACATCAAGCCGATCACCGCTGGCTTTCGCAACGGCGGCATTCATCTGGTCCGACGTCACCGCCGCAGTCACTTTGCCCGTTTTCGCGTCCAGCAGGCCAGTATCAGCAAAGTTGCGTTGCAGTTTCTCGACGTTCGTCGCGTTCGTCGTCACACGGCCGTCGAGGTTCGACAACGCGTCGCCAACCGTGTGAACGTCGGAGCCTCCGACCTTATACGTCGGCCCGGCAATTGTCCCGTCCGAGTTCACCTTTGCGCCGCCACCAACGGCGGCAACCACACTCGAAAGTTGGTCGACGTTGACAGCGTCGGTGCCTGCTGTACCGGCCGCCATGTGAATAATTTGGCGCTGCGCATCTTCACTACCGACCGCTACCGAAAAACCTCGATCCGCGTCGGATCCGCTACCTAACGCGACCGCACCTTCGGCGTAGTACATTACGCCGGCGTTTGCCCCGATTGCCACAGAACCGGCGGGGACCGCCTGCGCATGCGTCCCAATCGCAGTCGAGTCACCGCCTTCGGCGCGCGCGCTCCAGCCCACAGCGATGTCACCAGGATTCTTCGCAATAGCACTAGTCCCGAGCGAAATGTCTTTCTTGTTTGCAGCAAACATATCGCTATTGACCGCATCGCTCAACTTTTTGATGTTCAGCGCATCGGCATCCGTAACGCTCGCTGAAAACGAAGTAATCCTCGCTTTTGAAACGTCGATACCACTGCCTGACGACAACGCCAGCTTCTTCACGGTTTCGTCGTCAGATTGACGACCTGCCTTTGCCTCACTAACTGGCATGGACGACTCAAGTACACCGCCCGCCGAATGATCCACCGCGTCGTTGAAAGGACTGCACTTCCCCGACGCAATGCTATCGCTTGCCGCACAGTAAACGCTCTCGCCATCGGCCAATCCGATATGCGTTTTAGCACTGGCAGCCCCGACCATTCCGGCACCAATAGAAAGCGCCAATATAGCGGGCGCCTTACGCAGTCCGGTGACATTTTCACGTGTGATCATGCACACACTTTCCGCCGCATCCAGAATTGGACGATAGGACATATTCCCAGCGGAAGCGCCATGGGATTGCTTGATCTTTACGAGTGTTTTTTTCGACGATTTTCCGCCGGAACGAGATTTCGAAATTTCAGAAGCCGCGGTCCATGTTCCGCTGGATGCATTCCAAACCACCTTGTACGACTTATTCATATAACACTCTCTATCTCAAAACAAAACAGCGTCCATCCATCAGCATGGAGGAGCATTGCTATCGAACGAACAGCCGACCGAAATCCCGCTCTCCATCAATTCGTGTAATGGCCATGAGACCCGCCGGGCTTCATGCGCGCGCCCATTGCTTTACGAGCATGGGCGCAATGATGGTCCGACTCAAAAGTCCATCGAATTATCTGCTCCATCCAATGCCATGAAATATAGGAAGCGACGCAAAAAAGTCGCCCGATGTCCTATTTTTCGATGGGAACATAGGCCATTTCCTATTCGAGCGCTGAGGGGCCACCTAAAGACGAGTCGATTTAATTAAAAAATTGAATTTATATTGGAGACGCTTATCGGCAGATGAAAATAACGCGCGCCTTCACGATCCTCTTTTGAAATCGTGGATCAGGCATATTTAATTTCTCAGACGGCAAGGTGGCCGTCGCGCGCAGCAATCACCGATGGTGCTCGGGTGGCTTCGAATTCGGCGGCGACAACGGCGAGCCGCTGTGCGTAACGTTCGCACTGGATTGATGTGATCGTGAAGCGATAAGTTGGGCAGCCACGACGGCAAGCCATAGCGGCGACATCGTGCGAGACGTGATGCTCGCTACAATGGAAAATCGGTTTGGCGACGAACTGCATAAGCCATCCGAAATCGAGTAGCTGAGCGACAGCAGCGGGCTACATGGCCAACGACACGCGCCGGTTCGCCGTGTCCATTGGCCTAAGGCCATTGACCACACTGGTGTGCAGCCCACAAAAGTAAGGTTCATCGCAGGAAACCGTGGAGGGTTTTCGAGCGATTGCATAATCTGACACCTGATTTTGAGGATGTCGGAGGAAGAATTGCTCGATCGCAAGGCACTTCAGGCACTGGGCTGCTGGACCGGCTATCGGTTGGCGCGGGTGGAATGGCCGCAAGGAGAAGCGCGCACGCTGTCGCTGTATCTGAAGCCGGTCAGCAAGGTCATGTACTGCGAGCAATGCGGTGCGCGCTGCCAGCAAATCCACGAGACGACGGTTCGTCGAGTGCGCGATCTGCCGCTGTTCGAGTACCGGGTCGTGCTGCACGTGCCTCGACGCCGCATCTGGTGCGAACACTGCGGCGGCCCGCGACTGGAGAAGCTGGCGTGGCCGAACCGGACTGGTCGACGATCCGCTATCTGGCGATGGACGAGTTCGCGCTGCATAAAGGCCATCGCTACGCCACGGTGGTGGTTGATCCGATCGGACGACAGGTGCTCTGGGTCGGGCCCGGACGTTCACGCGAAACGGCGCGAGCCTTCTTCGAACAGCTCCCCGAAGGCGTAGCCGAGCGCATCGAAGCGGTCGCCATCGATATGACCACGGCCTACGAATTGGAGATCAAGGAACAGTGCCCGCAGGCGGAAATCGTCTTCGACCTGTACCACGTCGTGGCCAAGTACGGTCGCGAGGTGATCGATTGGGTACGGGTGGATCAGGCCAACCAACTGCGACATGACAAGCCGGCCCGCAAGGTCCTGAAGTCCAGTCGCTGGCTGCTGCGCAACCGTCATAACCTGAAGCCAGAACAGGCCGTGCATCTGAAGGAGCTGCTGGCCGCCAATCAGTCGCTGTTATGCGTCTATGTGCTGCGTGACGAACTCAAACGGCTCTGGTTCTACCGAAAGCCAGCCTGGGCGGAAAAGGCTTGGGGGCAATGGATCGAACAGGCTCAGCAAAGCGGGATCGCCGCCCTGCAAAAGTTCGCCGAGCGCTTGCAGGGTTACTGGCACGGAATCGTGGCCCGCTGCCGCCATTCGCTCAATACCAGCGTCGTCGAGGGGATCAACAACACTATCAAGGTCATCAAGCGCAGGGCTTACGGGTACCGCGACGAGGAATACTTCTTCCTCAAGATCCGCGCCGCGTTCCCCGGTAATCCACGATGAACCAAAAGTAATAGGATGTCCGAGAGCTTCGTGAAAACGACGAAATGCAACTACGTCGCCTTCATGCCGAAGCCGGACGCAGCGACTGCTGCATGCAACGTGGCCATCGCGTTCGAGCATTGCAACGAGAAGCATCCCCATAGCGCGCTGAAATACCGCTCGCCTCGCGAGTCCCGGCGTTCGCTGGTTTCGGGAACCTTAGTGCGATGCCGTGTCCGGTATACAGGGTCAGCTCCACCGGCGTGGGACCCTTGAAGGCTGTTCAGCGTGTATCTCGGCCGCTGGCGTCACCTTTCAGGAGCACTTTTTGTGCTGTAGCATGCAGCGCCAGCCAAGACTCCACCGCGTCGACAAACGATTGGCGATCTGCTTCCTCGACACATTTGGATTCCGCTATCTTCGCGGACCACTCTTCCAAGTGACTTACCCTTGCTAGTCCCGAGCAGGTTGCTTCTACCCCGGTACTGTACTGGCGTGGCACGAGTCCGACAGACGCGGCGAAATCTCGACTACATCCGTATTGCCTGCCGTCCCCCATCTCGGTGGCCAGCACGCTGGCCGTGATGGGGCCGACGCCAGGGATACTCATTAGACGCTGGCCGAGGTCGTCTTCAACACGCTGGTGCTTGATCTCTTTTTCGAGGTGCGCGACCTGCCCGCTGAGATACTTGAAATGCTCGTGCAGTCGTTCAAGCCTGCTAACTAGCCCAGGGGCAGCGAGTGCTCGGCCAGTACCGCCGGTAGACGTGTCATGACCGCTTGTCCAACAGGCAAGTTAATGCCGAACTCGAGTAGGAAACCGTGGATCTGATTGATTGTCTTGGTTCGGTCGGGCACCAACGATTCCCGCGTACGATGCAGTACCGACAGCGTCTGCTGAGATTCGCTCTTCGGTGTAACGAAGCGCATCGATGGTCGCGAAGCAGCTTCACAGATTGCTTCGGCGTCGACGAAGTCGTTTTTATTGCTCTTGACGAACGGCTTCACGAACTGTGGCGAAATAAGTTTGACCATATGGCCGAAACCCGCAAGCTTGCGGGCCATGTAATGGGCACCCGCACAGGCTTCCATGACGAAGCTACAAGCGTACAGCGTGGCGAAAAACTCGAGCATCTGCTTGCGCCCCATCTTCTTGCGGAAGACAGCCTTACCATGCCTGTCCTGGCCGTGAAGGTGAAACGAATGTTTACCCAAGTCGATCCCTATCAGCGCCACGTTCTCCATGATGGTCTCCAGGAGTGAAAGTACCCTACAAAGCGTACCGCTCGTAAGGTAGAGGGGACCATCTCATTAATTCCGGATACCTCCGACCTGCATCGTGCATCTGATCCGCAATTCGCTGAATCTGGAAGAGCCACAAGCCGATGACCGCCGCGATCAGCCGATCTACCATATCCGTCACGGCCGGGCAACTGCGCTCCAGGCTTTTGCGCAGGACGAGTCGGCCGCAATTTCTCTACAGTCATGCCATGTAGCGGCGCCAATGGGAGCAGGCAACCCCATCTTCGCCTCCCGGCCGAGGCGCGTCAAATCGCATATACGACAATCTTAGCGGCAAGCAGTCATCTGTTCGCATTCCTATTCGGCGAGCGACGCACCTCGCCATTAGCTGAGATTTTTAGCCGCTCCCCAGCACATGACGTTTCTGACACGGCCCTGACTTGAGAATCAAGCCCTTTTTTCGTCCAGTCCAAAATTTCTCGCACATAGGCCCATACCACATCAGGCATGTTCCGAAAATCGCTTGTGCTCACCGGTGCCAACCACTTGTCCAGCGTCTTGATCGGAACGCTGATACGCTCTGCGAACTCCATACGCGTCATGCAGAGTGACGCCATCGCATCGCGGAGAAACACCTGCTGCGTGATCTCAGGAGGCGACTTATTGGTGGCCATTCGCGTCCCCTCGCTTACAAGTCCAGATCGGGCGTCGGAGACGCATCCGGATCATCGGGCCTTTGTTCCTGATCAGGCGTCAAAAGCTCCCGCACGACTGCAACGAAATTTTCCGCCTGCGTAACCGCCCAACGCGCCTTGTCCATGGGGATATTACCGACGCCATAATCTGCGATGCCGCGCAAACTCTCGACTTGTCTCAGTGATCGGCCGTATTCGGGCTGTACAAGCCCCTGATTCACAAGCTTTAGACCAAATGCCGCGATCACGCCGCTATGGGTTGCCGGCGATTGCTCAACGACTCCAACGCCGAGCAACGCGGCATGAGCGGCGTCGAACATCGCATAGTACGCGCGATTGCATGCGCCCTCGCGCCCACCGACCTGCAGCAATACATGGGCCTCCGCCAACGCGCGTACGGCTTTTGCCATATAGTCCGCGGAAGTCATCCTCATAGCGTGATTCCTTCGCGGCGGATGTTCTCGATCAAGACCGGATTACTGAACCGTTCCGGGTGCTCCAGTTCGTCCTCCCAAATCGGAAGGGCGCCGACCAGCACTCCCGTTTCCAGCAATACGTCAAACGACGTCCCCGCCATGTCCAGCACGATGTCCGTGCGTTCACCGTGAACGCCGCTCAGGATGACTGCGATATCAGCGTCGCTTTCGTCGGTATGCTCGTGACGCGCTCGGCTACCAAAGAGGATTGCCCGGCGGACCGGGTAGCGCTGCGCGATACGTTTTAGGAACACATCGGCCGCATGGGCGGTTTCAGGATCGACAGCCACGTCCATGTTGCTCTCCTCGACGAGACTTACTGTTATACCCCCCAATGGGGGGTCTTGCAAGACAAATTCCCTGCCATGACAATCTCTCCATCAGCAGCACATGTGCGTGTCGACGCCAAGATCGATACGCAGTCACACACGCGGGAAGTACCCCAATACAGCCACGTGACACTTCGAGTGCAGCAACAGGTCCGGAACGGACGCGAGCACTTCGGACACGCACTGAAGTATTCGACGCAACGGCGCGAACGGCCGCTTGCTCCGCTTCGGAAGGAATATCGCTCATCTTGATCTCACGGATCGATCAGGCTGATTGATTGATTGAGGACTTCGACCTCGAAGCCCTCCGGCCAGCCGTAATTCAAGACGCGCATCGCGTCCTCGGTGATCAGTTCAGGCACGACGTCTGCGTAGTCCGCGTCAAGCGGTGTGATCATCATGATCGCGCATGATTGCCTTTTTGCTGCTGCAATCTGCCCGGCCAACCGCTTCAGTTCTGCCGTCCACTCGCGGACTTGCCGCTCAAGGACCTGCTGCTCGTTGTAACTCTTCGTCATCCGTTTTCGGGATTCTCTTTCAGTGCCTCGACGCCATACAGTATTCGTGCTCGGAGGCACCGCGTTGCTCGTCCCAATCCAACAGCTCTCAAATAAAGCATGCTCGGCGAAACCATCCAGACATATCGCGCCCCGTGAATTTTCACAACACCAGCAAGGCGCGGTCATTCATGCATTTTATTCCCCCTCAGGCCTAACGCCCAAAATACCACCGGCGTCTATCAGCCTTGCTCACCATCCGTAGCTCACCGGTAACTTATCGGACACTTCACCGCGACACCGCCTCACGCGCAGTCAACCATGAGCAAAGCACGCGGCGGCGGCGCCGCGTCACCCTCGTCGCGATTTCTTGTCGCCGGCCTGCGCTGCAATGCAATAAAGCGTCACCCGTCTCGACGCTGGCAAGCCAACACGAGTGTCGCGCGGCGCGCCGAGTCCCATCTCACTACGCAGCCTGCGGTCAGCCCGGAGCATGGCACGCACCCAACTCCCAGCTTCGCGCCCTTGACCCGCGACCGTAGCCGATAGTGGGCAGCCATCAAGGGGCGCGGGACCGTGTTGCCCGCCCCCTCCCGCGCCTTTTTCCTTGACGCCTGCCCGCTATCGGCTCCTTCAGTCGCACGGGCGGGAACCCGGGAGTCAGGCGGCAGCAACGCCAACCCCGAGTTCCACCGGGAGATATCCAGCCGCAACGGCATGACATATCTCCTCGCTCGGTTCAAGTCCTCAACCTTGACTGTGGAGAACGTCATGCAACTCGCTTCCTCTTTCCATTACTGCGCACCGATGCTGCGCGCCAGTGCCCCCTCTCAGACGACCAGATTCGCCGTGTGGCCCCGTCCATCTTCGCGGACGGCAAGCACGAAAGCCGCTCCGAGCGCTACACCTACATTCACCACCATCGACGTTCTGCGCGGCCTGCGTAATGAGGGCTTTCAACCGTTCATGATCTGTCAGACCCGCGTGCGCGACTCCAGCAAGCGCGAATTCACGAAACACATGCTTCGGCTGCGCCATGCCGACCAGATCACCGGTGAGGAAGCCGATGAAATCGTGCTGCTGAACTCGCACGATGGCACCAGCAGTTACCAGATGCTCGCCGGCACATTCCGCTTTGTCTGCCAGAACGGCATGGTCGCGGGCGAGAACATCGCCGATATCCGCGTGCCGCACAAAGGCAACGTGGCGCAGAACGTGATCAACGGTGCGTTCGACGTGCTCGACGGGTTCGAACTGATCCGCGAATAGAAAGACGGCATGCGATCGGTAACGCTCGACCGCGACGAACAGCATGTGTTCGCGCGCTCCGCACTGGCACTGCGCTACGACCCAACCGACGCCGCAGCGCCGGCTCCAGTCAGCGAAAGCCAGTTGCTGGCCCCGCGCCGCTTCGAGGATCGCCACGACGACCTCTGGACCGTCTTTAACCGCGTGCAGGAAAACCTGACCGAGGGTGGCCTGCGTGGCCGCTCCCGCTCGGGCCGCGATGTCCACGCGCCCCATTACCGGCATCGATCAGAGCGTGAAGCTCAACCGAGCGCTGTGGATGCTCGCCGATGCGATGCGGCAGATGAAGGCATAACGACTGACGGGCGGCGTTTGCTCGTCGCCCGGCTGTTCGGTTCTGCAGGCAATGGCGGCCGCTAACGTCAAAAAACAAGCCAAACTGGAGGTCTCGGCACATGCAAGAATTCGCCAGACTCGCTTGGAAACGAGAATATTTTTGCCTTTGTGCGCGAGCAAGCGCGTATTCAAGTGTGCGTGCCCACAAGCACCGGGTCACACCGCCGATCACACTATCGATTACGTTTCCAAGGCAACGACCACGTCTGAAGTTTGATGCAATCGGGCGTACACGTTTTTACGGATGCTAACGGCGGAACTCTGATCGATTGATTTAATCCTCGCGCCTTGTCTGTCGTTCCGCTTCGATACTGGCGCACCTGATTTGCGTTCGGACGATCGCCCTTCTTGCGCGATACGCAACCTGTGCGCTCTGCGCGATCGCTCTCAGCATTCGGTTTTCCTGTGGCAACAGATCAACCGATTGCCCCGGATCCGCACATGCGGCTGGGACACTTTTCGCATTGTTCAGTTCGCTTTGCTGTATGGCTCACACAATTTTCCTGCGCAAGCCGATTCGTCCTTTCTGCAGCCGAGCTCTGTTTTTTCCGTGCAGCAAAACTCACCAAGCCCGTGGGATTGGCGAACTTCAAAAGCAAAGACATGAAAAGGAGGTAACGCAGGATAGGCTTGCGCCGGTTTTTGGCGCCACGCACGCAATCGTACGACACGAGCAATACGGCACCGAGGTATCTCCCGACTTCATCATCTCGGTCACCGACGAGGTAATGGCCGATGCGCTGAGCTGGCAGAGCCGCCCGCTTGAGACGATGTATCCGGTGGTCTTCTTCGACGCGCTGCGGGCAATATCCGCGACGACGGCGTGGTCAGCAACTAGACCGTCTCCGGCCTTAGGCATCCAGGCCAACGGCCAGCTCGACGTGCTGGGCCTCTGGATCGAACGGACCGAGGGCGCCAAGTTCCGGCTCAAGGTGTTCAACGAAAGCACGCCTGCCAGGACATTCTGATCGCCGTGGTCGATGACTTGAAGGGGCTCACCAAAGCCATTAGCGCGGCTATCCGCGGACGACAGTTCAGACCTGCGTCGTCGACAAGCACGCTCCGATTACGGCGCAAACAGAAAGCGTACGTTTTCTGTACTCATGCCAAGCAAAACCGACAAACGATCGCCCCATCGCCGCCATGCATCGCGCATCTGCGCGTCATAGTCGAACTGCAGATAGATTCGATCAAGCGGATCGTTGCGCGCGTGGTTCAAGCACCGATGCACAATGCTTTCTGGGATGCCGAGAGACTGCATCATAGTCCCGCACGTCCGGCGCAAGTCATGACATTTCCACTGGCCGCCCGCGACAGCGAGCGCATCGGTTGCCGTCGTGCGACCTTCTGTCGGTGCATCCTTCGGGCGTTGCCGGTCATGGATCGCCCCGCAGGTCGTATGAATACTGACGTGCGGCAGTTTGCCCTTTTCCGAGGGAAACACGTATTCGCGGCGTGCGTTGCCTTCGGGCACGCCGGCGCGCACGGCTTGCTGCGCTGCAAACTGTGCCAGAGCGAAATCGGACAGATGAATCGTAATCGCCGTGTTCGATTTCGTGTGTTCCTTTGGAATCGTCCACGTTCGTGCTTTGAAGTCGAGATCGATCCAGCGCGTCAGGAGTGTTTCGCCGACGCGCGTTCCGCACGCGAGCATCACCCATACCGCTGACACGATGGAACGCGGAAGTCGCGCGGCCGGAATCAGTTCACCGAGTGACTGGATTTCATCGTCCGTGAGTGTGCGGTTACGCTCATTGCCACGCACCGGATCGTAATCACCTGAAACGACATCCTCTTTCGCAAGCGCAAGCACGTCGCAATCGATCAGCAAGCGCTTCCACGGCTGATTACGTTCTCCCCATCGAACCATTTGCTGGATCGTTATCAACATCTCGACCGCTTGACGGTTGTGTCCCACGTCGGAAATCGCGGTAAGCAGCGGCAGAACGTTCGACGCAAACACGTCTGCGATCCTGTGTGTACGGAGAGAGGGCAGCACATGCCTTTCCATCCCACCTCGAAGCAATTTACCGCCATCCTTTCGACCCTTTTTGCCGCGTTTCTTGTTGATGGTCACAAACCATGCATCGAATAAATCGCCGAACGTGAGATCTGCCGTCGCCGCTTTTTCGACCTTGGTCTGGCGTTCACGCTTCTTCGCTTCGAGATAGTCGACGCCGTCGCGCGCCTGGGAACGAATCATCGCGGCTGCCGTGCGTGCATCCTCTAGCGACAGCTGCGCAACGCTCGAGCAGCGCCCCCATACCTTGCCCAGCGGCTTGTCGCGTTGCTTGCCATTGATGCTGACGCGAACAAACCACGTTTTCCCGCCGGTCGGGCCGACGCGCAGGAACAGTCCACGCCCATCCGACAGGAAATACCGCTTTCCAGTCGCCCTTGCGGCTTCGATTTGTCTGACCGTCAGTGCACCCATGATCGCCCTCCATCGATTTCGTCATCAGGTCAACCCGCGCATCCCAAGCAGAGCCTACCCCACACGACGAACACTAAAAAGACACTAAAAAGTTGCGGCTCGTGCCGGATTTCCGTGGAAGTGAACGGACCACGAATACCCGGCAAACCCTTGTCAGACGGGGATTTGGCGGATTTCACCGGAACTATTCGGAGCACCCAGAAAATAATCACGATTCATTTAACTTTCCGTGAGGACTTCGACACCGGCTGCCGCCTACGATGGGCGCATGTTTTCAGGACCTGCTTCCAGGAGCCCATCATGCCCACCCGCAGACATCTGCTGTTCGCC
>Ga0182007_10000081_pt1 | contig 73360 bp, 66 predicted proteins | sample Sormic07211113_1_FD_123023 | JGI IMG/M metagenome (GOLD analysis project Ga0182007, IMG submission 123023) | Rhizosphere microbial communities from Sorghum bicolor, Mead, Nebraska, USA - 072115-113_1 MetaG | ecosystem: Host-associated > Plants > Roots > Rhizosphere | place: USA: Nebraska...
AACCCCAAGACCGGTGAGGAAATTCCGATTTCCGCCCGTACGGTGGTCACCTTCCGTCCGGGCCAGAAGCTCAAGGAAAGGGTAGAGGCATATGCTGGATCCGGGCAGTAACCGAGAACTTCCGCCGATACCGGCCAAGCGCTACTTCACCATCGGTGAAGTCAGTGAGCTGTGCGACGTCAAGCCGCACGTGCTGCGTTACTGGGAAACCGAGTTACCCAGTCTCGAGCCGGCCAAGCGCCGCGGCAACCGCCGCTACTACCAGCGCCACGACGTGCTGATGGTCCGCCAGATCCGCGGCCTGCTGTACGAGCAGGGCTACACGATCGGCGGCGCGCGCCTGCGCCTGGAAGGTGCCGATGCGCGCGAAGAATCGGCGCTGAGCAACCAGATCATCAAGCAGACACGGATGGAACTGGAAGAAGTGCTGCAATTGCTGCGCCGCTGAACCATTTTTCACCCAAACCCGTTATACTCGTCGGCCCGCTGAGAGGCGGGGACATTGCCAGCATCATCGGGGCGTAGCGCAGCCTGGTAGCGCATCTGCCTGGGGGGCAGAGGGTCGTCGGTTCAAATCCGGCCGTCCCGACCAATGTTGGTGATTCGAATAAAGGCTTGTGCAGCGATGCGCAGGCCTTTTTTCTTTTGGGCTGCTTGCCTGCGGTTACTGCGTCCAAGTTTCAGCGGAAATACCCGGCGCGGTCGATCAACGCCTCCACCATCGCCACATCGTCATATCGCAGCTCGATCAACGTGGCGACAGCCTTGGCTTTGTCTGGCTGGGCGGCGTAGTACGCGCTGGCGATCCGATACCCCACGTAGTAGCCCAGGTCACTCACGCCGAAACGGTTGGCGCTGCTGTTGTACAGCCAGTCGCGGTAGTTGTTGCTGCGCCGGTCGGCTTGGAACTGCCGTTTCAGCTCGGCCTCGTGCGCCGGCCCATACACATACAGCGGCAGGTCCGGCTTCTTTCCGGTAATGAGTTCAGCCACCAGTTCCGCGACGCCTTCGCGCAGCGCGTACTGCGCCAGGGTGTCGCCGGCTTCGATCTGCTGGGTGTGGATGTACTCGTGGATGTTGTTCTGGCCGTTGTTGTGGAACGGCTGCGAGGCATAGAACGTGCGCAGCCGGGTCTGCAGCGGTTCGGGGAGTTCGGAGACGTCCACGCTGTCATCGCCCAGCGCCAGTTCGGCCCCGATCAAGACCTTGTCATCCAGCGTCGTGCCACCGGTGCGCAGCACGCCGATCGCATAAGTGATGCTCGCCGGGCGCAGGGCTGGATACAGGCGTTTGAGGCTGGCCAGGTCAGCTTCCAGCCCGGTAGTCGCGGCGAAGGCGCGATGGGTCAGCGGCCGCACCGACGCCCAGTAGCGAGGCCAGGCATCGATGGCGGCCACGTACTGCTCGGCGGTATAGCCGCGAGCCTGCATCAGGGCATGCAGGCCGTTGGAGCCCCCGTCGATGTAGAGCGACTGGATGAGCCGCTGTTTACGCGCGGGATCGGCTTCGCTGCGGATCGCGTCGTGGGCGATCCAGAAGTTCTCGATGTCAGCGGTGACGACCTGCGTCGAAGCGGGAGGAGCTGCAACAGCCGGGCCGAACGGCACACCTGCAACGAGCAGGGCCAACAGGATCCGCTTCCATGCCGTCATGTTCTCTCTCTCCCGGTGGGGTCATCCCCCTTGGATGCAGTCAGCGGCCAGAAGGTTTAAAACCGCTGGTTCGCTGACTGTCCAACGGCAACGGCAACGGCAATGGCAACAGCCGGTCGACCCTCACTTCGCTTCTTACCAGGGCGAGGCCGGCCGCTGCAGGCCGGGCAGGGCTGAGGTATGCAAGGGCTCCTGCGTCATCCCATCGTCATGCAGGCCACGTACCTTCGCCGCACCTGGGGGCGAGGCGCGATCGTGGCCGAACACGCAAAACGGCGTTTGGCGCGCATGTTTCTGGAGCAGGGGCCGGTGCTGAGGGGATTCTTCACCCGCCGCGGTGCGCGCCAGGACGCCGAGGACATGGTGCAGGAGACCTATCTGCGCCTGCTGCGCGCGCATGAGGATCAGGGCGAGGGCATCGCCAATCCGGAGGCCTATCTGTTCACGGTCGCGCAGAACCTCGCGCGCGAACAGGCCGCGCGCCGGCGCTGGTCGATGCTCCCGATCGATGAGCTGGAAAACCTCACCACGCTGCTGACCGGCGAAGAAACCGTCGAGGATGCCGCCGAGCGCGAGCAGCGCCGCACGCACCTGCAGACGCTGCTGGGCACCTTGCCCGAGCACACCCGTGCGGTGTTGGTGATGCAGTACCGCGATGGACTCAGCTACAAGGAGATCGCCGAGCGGCTGGGCGTGTCCTCCCATATGGTCAAGAAGCACGTGGTGCGTGGCTTGTCCGTGTGCCGCCGCGCGCTGGCCGGTCATGCGGAGGTGTGGTGAGCGAGATTCCCGCGCCGCGTCCTTCCCTCGCCAACGAAGCCGCGCACTGGCATGCGCTGCAGCGCCAGGGCGGGCTGACCCCTGATCAGCAGCGCCAGTTCATGACCTGGCTGGTGACCTCGCCGGCCCACCTGCGCGAGTACATCACGGTCAGCCGCGTGGCCAGCGAGCTCAGCGATGCGCTGCGGGGCATGGTGGTCGACCTGGATGCGCTGATTGCTGCAGGGCCACCGCCGGCCGACGACAACGTGGTGGCGCTGCCGGTGCGGCGGCGTCCGCCGCAGCCGGTGGCATCGCGCGCGTCGCGCCGGCACCTGCCGGGTATCGCCGCGGCCGCCGCGCTGCTGCTGGGCGTGGGCGTGGTCGGCCACATGGCCTGGCCACAGACCCGCCACTACGTCGCGGCGCATGGCGCGCCGCGCAGCTTCGCGCTGCCCGATCACACCGTGGTGCATCTGAACGCGGAGAGCGAACTGTCGATCCGCTTCACCCTGCTGAGCCGCCGCGTGGAGTTGTCGCGCGGGCAGGCCAGCTTTGTGGTCGCCGAGGAACGTCGTCCCTTCGCCGTGCATGCGGCAGGGCTGGAGGTGCGCGACATCGGCACGACCTTCGACGTGTCGCTGCGGCGCGAGCAGGCGAGGATCGAGGTGGCCGAGGGCAGCGTGCAGGTACGCGGCGACTCGGGCCAGGGCCGTCTGCTCGCTGATCTTCGCGCCGGGCAGAGCGCCCATATCGACTACCGCGACCAGACGGTCAGCGTCCGCCAGCAGCATGCGGACACGATGACCGCCTGGTGGCGACGCCGCGTGGTGTTCCAGGACGAGCCACTGCGCGAGGTGGCCGAGCAGTTCAACCGGCTCAACGACGTGCGCCTGCAGGTGGATGACGATGTCGCCGGCGCGCTGCGCCTGACCGGCAATCTGCGTGGTGATGATCTTGCATCGCTGCGTACCTTCCTCGATCAGCAGCCCTCGCTGCATACCCGCGTGGTCGACAGGACGATCCGTGTGGGCAGCCGCCCTGCCGCTGGGGCCGCGCAGAAACCGCAGTAACGGCAGTGCCCCGCGTGACCGTGCGCGGCACTGCCAAGGGCTGTCAAAAAAAATTCATCGAACTACCGGTGCCCGATCCGCGCTCTGCGCCCTCGTAGTCCAGGCAAGCGCGAACGATTCCGTCTCGCGACGCTCATACCACCCCACTGGACTTCTACGATGCGCCGCATTCTTTTCCTTTCGATCGCTCTTGCCCTGCAGAGCGCTGCCGTCACCGCCACCGCGCAGGAATCGCGTGTTGCCAGCGAGGCGATTCCGGCCCAGCCGCTCGACCGTGCGCTCAATGATCTGTCGCGCCAGACCGGGTTGCAGTTCGTCTACAACGCGCAACAGGCCGGCAACCCGCGCACCCGCGCCATGCCCGCTGGCCTGGCGCCGCAGCAGGCCCTGGAGCAGCTGCTGGACGGAACCGGCCTGCGCTATCGCTATCTCAACGACACCACGGTGACCATCGAAGCGCGCACTGATGCCGCACCGTCGGGCACGTCCGCCGTGCCCATCGCCGCCTCCGCCGTGGCATTTGAAGCGACACCCGCGGGCGCCGGCCATGCCGGCCTGCAGCAGCTGGAGCGCATCGACGTGGTCGGCAGCTACAGCCGCAGTCTGGAGCAGGCCGTGGACATCAAACGCGCCACGATCGGCTTCTCCGATTCGATCGTCGCCACCGACGTGGCCGACTTTCCCGAGCAGAACCTGGCCGAAGCCCTGCAGCGCATGCCCGGCGTGACCATCGAGCGCGACAAGGGCCTGGGCAGTCGCGTCAATGTGCGTGGCCTGCCATCGGAGTACACCCATGTCTCGATCAACAACCTGGCCACCGCGTCGGGCAGCGGTGGGCGTGACATCGAGTTCGACATCTTCGCCTCGGAGATCATCCAGCAGGTGACGGTGCTGAAGTCGCCGACCGCGGCGGACGAGGAGGGCGGCATCGCCGGCTCGGTGCAGATCTCCACCGCGCGCCCGTTCGATTACACCGGCCGCAAGCTGGTGGCGTCGGTCGAAGGCGCGCACAACTCGATCTCCGAAGAGGTCGATCCCAAGTTCTCGTTCCTGGCCAGCGATACCTGGGGTGACTGGGGTGGCCTGGTGTCCTTCGCCACCGCCAAGCGCAGCAACCGCACGGACGCGACCTCCGGAATCAACTTCCGCCCGATGTCGCGCTTCCTCGGCGCCTCCGGCACGCGCGGCACGCAGGCTGCCGCGGTGCTGGCCCGCGATGCCGGTGTGGTGGTCAAGAACCGCAACGACACCGACGAAAGCAACCTGATCGTGTTCCAGGACAAGGTCGGTGACCGCGTGTTCGTGAACGACCAGGACAAGTGGGGCGCCACCGCGTCGCTGCAGTACAAGCCGAGCAGCCGCTTCAGCCTGACCTTCGATGCGATGCGCGGCGGCTACGACACCACCGAAGACGAGTACGACGCGGCCGCATATTCGGCGTCCAGCCGCAGCACGCTGGAGACCATCCACGATTACGACGCCAGCACGCTGTCGCAGTACGGCATCGTGGTGCTGCGCGATGTGTCCTACACCGCCACCCAGCACGAAATGCTGAGCAAGGAGCGGATCAACAAGACCGATTTCAGCCAGTACAGCATGGCAATGGACTGGAAGGGCGATACCTGGGGCGTGGATGCCATGGTCGGCTATTCCGGCGCCGACAAGACCCTGGATGCCAGCAACCTCAAGCACGTGGCCTACGCACCCTCGCGGACCCGCTGGACCGGCAAGAGTGGCGAGACGATTCCCAGCGCCAACCCGTCCAGCATCGACATGTACAACGCTTCGGACAAGTACCTGTTCGAGGCCTATGAAACCACGCTGGAGAAAGTCAGCGATGACAAGTACGCCGCCCAAGTGGATGTGACCAAGTCACTCGAACTGGCCTTCCTGCCGGCCCTGCGCAGCGTCCAGTTCGGTGCGCGCTACACCGACAAATCCAAGCAGCGCGAGTACGGCGAAGCGAAGATCTACGGGCCGGGTGCGGGCAACAACAGCTGGGTCAACAAGCGCACCCTGGCCGACAGCCCGCTGCAGTCGATCGGCGACATCGTGCCCGGGGGTGGATATTCGGTGAAGGACCTGGACTGGAAGATGGTCTCCAACGACTACGCACGCAGTGCCTTCCGCTATCCGGGCTTCGCGACGCCGTTTGATCCGGGCCAGTACTACCGGGTCGATGAGAACGTGACCAGCCTGTACGCGATGACCGACATCGGCTTCGATGTGGGTCGCGTGCCGGTCTCGATCAACGCGGGCGTGCGTTACGTGGATACCTCGGTGCAGTCCTCCGGCTTCCACCCGATCCAGCGTGCAGACGGCAGCACCGGCTATACCGACACGCCTGTCTCGCGCAAAGGCAGCTACAACGATCTGCTGCCCAGCCTGAATGCCACCGCCGAACTTGCCGAAGGCCTGGTGCTGCGCGGCGCGGCCTCCAAGACCTTCATCCGTCCGGCGTTGACCGACATCGCCTACAAGCGCACCGCCAGCTGGAGCTCGTTCCGCTTCACCGACGGCAACCCGGATCTGCAGCCGACCTATGCCAAGCAGTGGGAACTGGGGCTGGAGAAGTACCTGGACAACGGTGGCCTGCTCGCGACCTCGTACTTCCACAAGAAGATCGACGGCGTGGTGATCAATGCGCTGACCGGCGTGGTGCCGGATGTGGCGGTCTACAACGCCAACGGCTCGCTCAACGGCACCTATGATTTCGACGTGTACCAGCCGATCAATGCAGACGGAACGTACGTAGTGAAAGGCGTCGAGCTGATCGCGCAGCTGCCGTTGAGCATGCTGCACCGTTCGCTGGAAGGCTTCGGCATCAACGCCAACTACACGATGCTGGACAGCTCGCTGGCCGGCGAATCCGACCTGGGCGTGAGCACGCCGATGCCGGGCCTTTCGGAGAAGTCATACAACGTCACCGTGTACTACGAAAATGCGCGCTTCGACGCCCGCGTGTCGTACAACCACAAGGGCGAGTATGTCGAATCGATCGGCTACAACATGTACCCGATCTGGCGCGATGACTACGGCCAGGTGGATGTGTCGATCGGCTACCGTGTCACCGACAACATCAAGCTGAGCCTGAAGGGCATCAACCTGACCGACCAGGCGACCACCGGGTACACGATGGATCCCGCGTTCCCGACGATGTACGAGCGCTCCGGCCGCCGTATCAGCCTCGGCCTGCGCGCGGACTTCTGAGCCGCCCGCTTCGCGATGCATCCGGAGGCGCGTACGCGTGCCCCGGATGCGGCCGCCCGTTTGTGAGGAATACTTGATGCGACATTTCTTTTTCCTGCCGCTTGTGGCCGTGCTGGCGTGGCCGGTGGGCGCCCAGGCGGCCGCTGATGACGCCGGCCGCAGCTGGCAGGCCGGTGATCACCATGTCCACAGCGAGTGGAGCGTGGACTGGGATCGCAGCACCCTGCCGCCGACACCGATCCGTGGCGGCGACTCGTCCTACACCCGCACCCATAACGCCCGTCAGGCGCTCGCCAATGGGCTGACCTGGATGGTGCATACCGATCACGGCGGGCCGGGGCATTCCGCCGTTACCCGGGACCATGCGTGGCCGGCGCTGCTGGATGCCCGGCGCGAAGTGCCCGGACTGATCCAGTTCAATGGCATGGAATTCGACGTGCCGGCCGGCGAACACGCCTCGCTGATCATCGCCCCTGGCCCGGAAGAGCGCGATCAGCTGGTCGCGATCGAACGCGATTACAGCCGCAACGAGCCGCTGCAGGGCAGCCGCGATGACGGGCAGACGATGCTCGAGGCACTGGCCTACATGCGGTCGCTGCCGGCACCGCCGTTGATGTTCATCAATCACCCCGCGCGCACCGCCACCGGGATGGGCCGGTGGGGCGATGTCGAGCCCGATGAACTGCGGGCCTGGCATGCGGCCGCACCGCAGGTGCTGGTCGGCATGGAAGGCGCGCCAGGCCACCAGGCCACCCGTGTCCATCGCGGCCTGTATCGCAATGCCGATGCACCAACCCTGGGTGGTTTCGACCAGATGACCGCGACGGTGGGTGGTATCTGGGACACGCTGTTGTCCGAGGGGCGTCGCTTCTGGATCACCGCCAGCTCCGATTCGCACGTCAACCAGCGTGATGGCGGCAGTGACTTCGATCCGGGCCAGTACAGCAAGACCCATGTCTGGGCGCGGCGTGACGCCGATGACATTCTCGATGGACTCCGCCACGGGCGGATGTTCGCGGTGACCGGTGATCTGATCGATGCACTGGAGCTGCGTGTGACTGCGAACGACGACGAGGTACGTAGCGCCACGATGGGCGGCACGCTGTCGATGTCGCCTGGCGCCTCCATGCGGGTTGAACTGCGGGTGCGTGTACCGGCCTCTGCCAATCACGCTGGGCGACACCCGGTGCTGGATCACGTCGAGTTGATCGTGGGCGGACCCGGCAGTGGAAATCGACCTGTGATGCAAACGCGTGTGTTCGGCGCCCGCGACTGGCAGGTGGACGGGGCATGGCGCTCGGTATCCTGGGTATTGCCGGTACCCGCACGCGGCGGCTTCGTCCGTGCACGTGGCAGCAGTACCACCGAGCTGACGCCGCTGCCCGATGTGCCAGGCGAAGATCCTTGGCAGGACCTGTGGTTCTATTCCAATCCCGTCTTTGTGGAGGCCGTGCGCTGAGTTGACCCCGCTTCAGAGCCAGACTTCACGCCGTTCAGCCGACGCGTTCACGAAGGTGAGACAGCCTGCTGGCTACCGTGGAGTCCTGTCATTCAACCCGATTCGGGGAAAGGATCATCATGATCAAGTGGGCCATCATTTTTGCCGTCATCGGCCTGATCGCCGGTGCCCTCGGTTTCGCGGGCATCGGCGGCGCTGCGATCGGCATCGCCAAGTTCCTGTTCTGGGCCGGCATCATCATCGCCGTGGTGCTGTTCGTGCTGGGCATGACGATCGCCAAGAAGGTGACCTGACCCGTTGCGTCAACACGCGACGGTTCCACACCAAGGCCTGCGCGGTTTCGCGCAGGCCTTTTCGTTGGCGGGGCAGCGCGTGCCCCGCAAGACTCAGTTGAAGTACACCGACACGCCCAGCCCGGCCTGGGTATCCGGGCTGTCGTCGTCCAGCCCCACATCGAAGGACGCATCGAGCTGCACGGTCGGGCTCGCCATCCAGGTGATCCCTGCGCCTGCGATCCTGCTCGAGGGCTCGCCGTCCGTATGGGTGAAACCCGCTTCCAGGTAGGTGCTGACCGTGTCGGTGGCGGCGAAACTCAGGCTGGGCGCCCAGGTGACGCTGTCCTCGCTGCCGCCGCGGGTCACGTTGGCGTAGAGCGCGCCGGTCCAGCGGTCGCTGACCTCGTACTCATAGCTGGCGCCCAGCGCGTACTGTGTCGCGCCCTCGCTGAAGTCGCGTGAGCCGGTGGCAAAGGTCGTGGTGGCCAGCAGCGCCACGGCGTGCCTGTCCGATGGCAGGGGCAGGGCGACTTTGAGGCCGATGCCGAGATCCCCGGCCCCACGGCTGCGCGCAGCCGGCGCATCGCGCGGCGCCACGCGCAGGTGGTTCCAGGGCGACGTGAAGGCCTGCAGCTCAACGTGGCTGGCCACGCCGATCCGCAGGGCAAGGTCGGCACTGTACTGCGTGCTCAGCACCCCGTCCGCGTCGCGGTCGCGGCTGAAGCTGGGCAGCCCCGCCTCCAGCGCTACGCCGCCGCGGGGCAGTGTCGACGCCGCGAACCCGATGCCCGGGCGATCGAAGGCCAGCTCGGGCGGCGCATCCTCCTGCGCGGATGCGGCAGTGGAAAACAGCAGGGACAGCAGCAGCGCTGTACATCGCATGGAAATACTCCAGGCCGGACCATCACGGCATCAAGGAGCAGCCAGCCTGCTCCCTGGCCGGAATGTAGCACGGTGATTTTCGCGCTTCTGTGCAGATTACGGCGCTGCGTCCTGCGCCGCGGCGCCACCGCGACAGTGGGGCGCTGCAGCGGTCAGTGTGCCGGCCGGGTCATGGCGATGAGGGCATCGCGCACGCGCACGGTCGCTCCGTCGGGGGTCGCGTCACAGCCGAGCACGCAGGCGCGGAGCAGGAATCCATCGGCGGCGTGCCGGGCGGCGGTCAGCTGCGCATCGCGACGGTCCAGCGGATGGTCGCGCAGCACGGCATCGAGCCACGCACGCCGCGCGGTGACCCAGTCGCTGTCGACGTGGTGCGGCCGGCACTCGACGCTGATGGTGCGCCCGATGTCGAACAGCTCGGCGATGTAGGCGCGCGAAAACCGGCCGTGGGCCTGGCTGTCGCGCTCCATCCGCTGCTGGATCGCGCGGTGGAGATTGGCCACGATCGCATGCGCGGCGAGGTCATCATTGGCTGCTTGCAGCAGCGAGGTATCGGTTGCGTTGGGCATTCGCGCCTCCAGGACACCGGTGGGGGAAAACGAGGAATCAGCCGCGCGGCAGGACCGGATCACCCTGCCGCAGCAGGGTGTCCAGCAGCGCGACGACGCGCTCGCCCTGGCCCTCGCAGGCCAGTTCGAACGTGGTCTGCCCGTCGAGTGCGGGCAGCGGGGAATGCAGAATCCATTCAAGAACGGCGGCGCGGTCCGGCTCGATCTGCAGGGCCAGATCCGCGACACGACGTACGATTCCCTGACGCATGATCAGAATCCGTAACTGAGGGAGAGGGCGGCGGTATCCATGTGGTCGCCACGGGTCATCGGGCTGTCACGCACGGCATCGGCCAGCGAGGTGCGGCGGATCGAGGCGGTGGCGGTCCAGCGCGGCCCCAGCGGCATCACTGCGGCGATGTCCAGGTAGGGCGACACGCCGCTGCCGGCGGAGTAGTGCGCCAGGCCGCTGCGGGCGGCTTCGCGTTCGCTGACACCGAAGTAGTAGTCGTTCAGATCGGCGCTGGCGTAGTTCAGGCCCACCGCAGGCATGAAGGTCACGCGGCCGGCCGGGATCGGGTAGGCATAGCGGGCGTCGGCCGAGAAGCCGCCGCCGTGCCCGGTCACTTCTGCCTGCGCATTGGCCTGCAGCACGCCCCATTCGGCCTGGTGCCGCCAGGAGACACCGAGCATGCCGGACAGGCTGCGGTTGTCGAGCTGGCGCAGCTGCGGGTCGTGGCTGTCGCGGCGCTTGAAGCGCATCACGTAGGGCGAGGCGGTCAGCGCCAGCTCGGACTGCGCTGTCTGGTGCAGGCGATAGCCCACGCTGCCCCCGCGGAAGAAGAACGAACGGCCTTCCCAGCTCACGATCGGGGCGGCCAGGCGATCGGTGTCATAGCCGGCGTAGGGGGCCTTGAGCGCGACGACGGCAATGCCGACGCTGCTTTTCCTGCCCGTCTCGGGGGCATCGGCTGCCTGGGCGGCCGTAGCGGTGAACGCACTGGCCAGGGCCAGGCCAGTCAGGGCGGAAAGCGGACGCGAAAAACGGAAACGGACGTGCATGGACCTGCCGAGGGGGAACAACCGGAGTGTCATGGTGGGCGCCCTACATTGTCGGAACGTTACGTCCGGCTGCGCGGTACCATCGCCTCCTTCGTACCCGCAGGCACCGCTCCCATGCGCCTTCTTCTCCTGGAGGATGATCCGGAAATGGCCAGCGCGATCCAGGTCAGCCTGGCGCGCCACGGCATGGTGGTCGACGTGGTCGGCACGATGGCGCAGGCCGATGAAGCGCTCAAGGCCGGCGTCCACCAGATCCTGCTGCTGGACCGGCAGCTGCCCGATGGCGATGGCGCCAGCTTTGTCCGGATCGCGCGCGAGCACGTGCCGAACCTGCCGGTGATCATGCTGACCGCGCGTGCGTCAGTCGCGGACCGGGTCACCGGGCTGGACGTCGGCGCGGACGATTACCTGACCAAGCCGTTCGCCGTCGAAGAGCTGCTCGCGCGGATCCGCGCGATCTCGCGGCGGCCCTCGCAGATCACCTTGCCGGTGTTGTCGCTGGGCCGGCTGCAGTTCGATTTCGTCTCGCGCGAGGCGCGCGTGTCCGACGTGCTGCTGGCGCTGCCGCGACGGCAGCTGCTGGTGCTGGAGGCGCTGGCGCTGCGCCAGGGGCGCACGGTGGGGCGCGCTTCATTGCTGGAGGCCGTGTACGGTTTCGACGACGCGATCCAGTCCAACGCGCTGGACGCGCATGTCTCCAAGCTGCGCAAGGCGCTGCTGGAAGCGGATGCGGGCGTGGAGATCCACGTCATGCGCGGGATCGGGTATCTGCTCAAGGACACGCCGTGAGATTGCTCAAGCCCGATTCCCTGGCGTTCAACCTGGTGTGGAAGGTCTGCCTGATCCAGGCCGCCACGATCGCGCTGGCATTGAGTGCGATGGTGCTGACCTACGGCGATCGCCGCTCGGCCTACATCGACTGGAAAACCAGCGACCAGATCGCCTCGGCGATCACCGTCGGCCGCCAGGGACTGGAAGCGGATCTGCCGAAGGTCGCGGCAGTGGTACCACGGCCGCCGGCGACCTTCTGGTTCGCCGCCGCCGATGAGCAAGGCCGACGCCTGGTGCATGGCGATGTTCCCGTGCAGTACCGTCAGTTGGTGGCACGGCTGGATCAGATCGAGCAGACCGACATCCGTACCCGCATCAATGCCGATGCGCTCGCCGTGCGCGTGGTGGTCGCAGATCGGCCGGAAGGGCGACTGCACGTGGCGGTGGGGGGCATTCCCGAGCGCAGCATCGTGCGCCAGCTGCTGTTGATCTTCCGCTATCTGGGCGGCTGGATCGCGCTGCCGGTGCTGGTGATCACCCTGGTGGTGGCACCGTGGGTGATCCATCGCGCGCTGCGCGGGGTCAACCGTGTGGCCGCGCAGGCGGCCGCGATCCAGGTCAACGAGCGTGGCAGCGGCCTGGATACTCGCGCGGTACCGCTGGAAATCTACCCGCTGGTGGACGCCTTCAACGCGGCCGTCCGCCGCATCGGTGAAAGCTACGACGCGCAGGACCGCTTCCTGGCCGGTGCGGCGCATGAACTGCGCATGCCGATCGCGATCCTGGCCACGCGCTTGGCTGACCTGCCGCCGGGCGATGCGCGTTCGCGCCTGCAGCTGGACCTGAGCCGCCTGAGCAACATTGCCGAGCAGCTGCTGGATCTGCAGCGGCTGGACCGGCATGGCAGCCAGTCCCAGCGCATCGACCTGTCCGCGCTGACCCGCGAGGTGGCCGCCGATGTGGCGCCGCTGGTGGTGGATGCCGGCTACGGGTTCTCGGTGGATGCCCCCGAGCAGCCGATCTGGGTGCGCGGTGACCCGCATGCGCTGCACCGGGTGATCGCCAGCCTGCTGCAGAACGCCATTGCCCACGGCGGCGGGCGGGGCATGATCGCGGTGGCGCTGCACGACGACGGCTGCCTGTCGGTCAGCGATGAGGGCCCGGGCGTACCGGAGGCCGAGCGGCTGTCCGTGTTCGAGCCGTTCCATCGCTTGCGGCCCAGTGGCAGCGGCAGCGGCCTTGGTCTGCATCTGGCCCGGGAAATCGTGCTGCGTCATGCCGGGACCATCGCCGTGGACGGCGCCCCCGGTGGCGGTGCGCGGTTCCGGGTCGTGCTGGCGGTGGATCCGCGGCCGCAACCGGGGCTGGTCCCGGCATGACCAATGGCAGGTGATCGGGCCCGGGCATCGTGGGACAACGGGTGCGTCCCCTTTCAGGTGCCGGTTCGATGCGCGTACGTTCGCTGTTCCCTGTGATCGCGGTATCCGGCCTGGCCCTGTCCGCCCTGTCCGGGTGTGCCACCTATGACGATGTCGCCTCGCGCCCGCAGTGCGAGGATTCGCCGCTGGTGAAGGATCTGCCGGCGCAGGTCGCCAGCCGCGAAAGCCGCTGCAATGAGTTGAACATCCGGTTCAACGATGACCGCGGCCGCGACAGCAAGCCGCTCGATTTTGGCGGCAAGAACAAGGACGGTTGATCCCGCGTTGGATCAGCGTTTCGCCGGCCCGGCCGGCGGCGCAGCACAGCAGGCGGCAGGATGCAGGGTTCACTCCTCCATCACCGGGCGTGGGCTGATATGACGCTCGACGATTCTGCCGATGCTGCGTTGTAGTCCGTGACGAGCACCGCGGAACGTGATGATGCGTTGAAGCAGGATGCGTGCGACCTGCCTGCGTGGGCATCGCCGGTATCAGGTTTGACGCCAGGTTGTCAGCGCCACTGCCAGGAGGCACGTCATGAAAGCCCTGTTTTCGCTGCGTCACATCGCACTCGCCGCGGCGCTCACCTGTGTCTCCGCCCAGGCCGATGCCTGTACGCGCGTGGTCTACCTGGGCGACAACCAGGACGTCATCACCGCCCGATCGATGGACTGGAAGAGCGACGTCGCCACCAACCTGTGGGTGCTGCCGAAAGGCATCGCCCGCGATGGCCAGGCCGGCCCGCGTTCGATCCGCTGGACCTCGCGCTATGGCAGCGTGGTCGCCACCGGTTATGACATCTCCACCACCGATGGCCTCAACGAAGCCGGGCTGTCGGCCAACCTGTTGTGGCTCGCCGAATCCGAATACCCGCAACAGCGCGGCAGCAGGCCGGGGTTGGCGATTTCGTTGTGGGCACAATATGTACTCGACAATTTCGCTACCGTCGCCGAGGCCGTCGCCGCGCTCGAACGCGAGCCGTTTTCGATCGTGACCGACAAGGTGCCCGGCGAGTCGCGGCTGGCCACGCTGCACCTGTCGCTGTCCGATGCCAGCGGCGACAGTGCCATCGTGGAGTACATCCATGGCAGGCAGGTGATCCACCACGACCGTGCGTACCAGGTCATGACCAACTCGCCGGTGTTCGATCAGCAGCTCGCCCTCAATACTTACTGGCAGGACATCGGCGGCACCGTCATGTTGCCCGGCACCAACCGCTCGGCCGATCGTTTCGCGCGCGCGAAGTTCTACATCAACGCCATTCCCAAAAGCGAGGATCCGGTGGTGGCGCTGGCCAGTGTGTTCAGCGTGATCCGCAACGTTTCGGTGCCCTATGGGATCACCACGCCGGGTGAACCGAACATCTCTTCCACGCGCTGGCGGACCGTGGCCGACCACAAGCGCAGGCTGTATTTCTTCGAATCGGCGATGACCCCCAATACCTTCTGGGTGGACCTCAACAAGGCGGACTTCTCGCGCGGTGCACCGGTGCTGAAACTCGATCTGGGCCCGGACCAGCGCAATGTATTCGCCGGCGACGCGCTGCCCCGGTTCCAGCCGTCCGAACCGTTCCAGTTCCTCGGCACCGGCGGCTGAGCAGAATCAGACTAATCCGATACCGGCAGGCTGCGGCCTGTTCTATCGTTCCTGGCGAGGGAAGGATCCCTCCCGTCCTGAGCTTCCCGCCCTGACATGCCGCAAAGGAACGATCCACATGGTGATCAAACTGCAACACATCGAACGCCGCTGGCACGTCGTGCACCCGGCCAAATCCGCGCCGATTGCCTTCCGCAGCGGCGCCATCGCCTTCGATTTCGCCGATGCGCTGGCGCGCGCGCACTACGCCGAGACGGGTCACAGCAGCGCGGTCCGCGTGCAGGTGCTGGAAGCCTACGTGGACGCGGTGCGGTACGGCTGAGCCGCCTCGCCACCGGGGAGGATGTGACGCGCGGCACGCTGTGCCGGTCAGCTCCGCGTCGGTTACCTAAATAGGGGATGAAATCAGCGACTTCTGGCCTATGTCGCGCGCTGGAGCGATCACCGATCCTGTGCGCCTCCCCACACGGTAACGAGGAATGCATGATGAGCAACAGGAAGCCCACGGGGTCGAACCGCTGGCTTTGGGCCGTGGTGCCCGCACTGATGGCACTGGCCGGTGCGGCCCAGGCGCAGGATTACGACCGCTATTACGACGACGGCTACAACGGTGGCCCGGTGCGCTGCGAATCGATCAAGAACCGCACCCAGCAGTGCGCGCTGCCCGGTCGTGCACGCCTGGTGCGGCAGATCTCCGGCTCGCCTTGTGTTGAAGGCCAGACCTGGGGTCAGGGGCGCGGCGGTGTCTGGGTGACGCAGGGGTGCCGGGCGGAGTTCGTCGCCGAGCGCGGCCGGCCCTCACACGGTGGGTGGGGCAACAATGGTGGCGGCTGGAACAACGGCGGCCACGGCAATGGCCGTGGCGAGCTGATCACCTGCGATTCCAACGATCGTCGGCAGCGCCGCTGCAACGTGACCATCCGGCGCGATGCCCGCTTGGTCCGGCAGACCTCCAAGACCGCCTGCATCGAAGGGGACACCTGGGGCTGGGACCGCAACGGTGTGTGGGTGGCAGGCGGTTGCCGCGGTCAGTTCGCGGTGAATTGATCAGCCTTGCCGATCCTGGCGGCCTGCCATCACAGATGACAGGCCGCGTGCCGCCAGCGGTCAGCCCGTGGCACTGAGCGGCTGGCCGCTCTTGACCAGCATCGGCCAGCGCTTGAGCACGGCCTGGCGGATGCCGGCGGCATCGATGCCGGCCTCGGCCAGCAGGTCTTCGCGGCTGGCGTGGTGCTGGAAGCTGTCCGGCAGGCCCAGGTGCAGGAATGGCCTGAGCACGTCTTCGGCGTTGAGCAGCTCGGCCACACCGGAGCCGGCACCACCGGCGACCACGTTGTCCTCGATGGTCACGAAGCCTTCGTGGCGCTGCGCCAGTTCCAGCAGCAGGGCGCGGTCCAACGGCTTGATGAAGCGCATGTTGACCACGGTCAGGCCCAGCTCGCGGCCCACCTGTTCGGCGGCGCTCACGGTGCTGCCAAAGGCGAGCAGGGCGATGCGGCTGCCCTGCAGGCGCAGGTCGGCCTTGCCGATCTCCAGCGTGGACAGATCCGTGCCGGCGGCGATGCCGGTGCCACTGCCGCGCGGATAGCGCACGGCGGCCGGGCCGGCGTAGCGCAGGCCGGTGGTCAGCATCTGGCGGCACTCGGCCTCATCGGACGGCGCCATCACCACCATGTGCGGCACGCAGCGCAGGAAGCTCAGGTCCAGGTTGCCGGCATGGGTCGCGCCGTCCGGGCCGACCACGCCGGCGCGGTCGATCGCGAACAGCACATCCAGCTGCTGCACGGCCACGTCGTGGACCAGCTGGTCATACGCACGCTGCAGGAAGGTCGAATAGATCGCCACCACCGGCTTGGCGCCCTGGGTGGCCATGCCGGCGGCCAGGGTCACCGCGTGCTGCTCGGCGATGGCCACGTCGAAATAGCGCTCCGGGAATTCCTTGCTGAAGCGCACCAGGCCCGAACCTTCGCGCATCGCCGGGGTGATCCCCATCAGCTTCGGCTCGGCGGCCGCAGCATCGCAGAGCCAGTCACTGAAGACATCGGTATAGGTCGGCGTCTTGGCCCCGCCCTTGGCAACCAGGCCCTTGTCCGGATCGAACGGTCCGACGGCGTGATAGCCGATCTGGTCGCCTTCGGCGCGCTCATAACCCTTGCCCTTGGTGGTCATCACGTGCAGCAGCTTCAGGCCCTTCAGGCTCTTGAGCGTCTTCAGCGTGGCGACCAGCGCCGGCACGTCATGGCCGTCGATCGGACCGGTGTAATGGAAGCCCATTTCCTCGAAGAACGTGGAGGGCACGAACATGCCTTTCCAGTGCTCTTCCCAACGCTTGACGAAGCGCGCGGTCGGGTTGTGCTTCTTGTCGCCGAGGATCTTCTTGCCGCCTTCGCGCAGCGCATTGAGCGTGCGGCTGCCGGTGGCGCGGCCGAGCATCTTGGTCAGCCCGCCGACCGCCTCGGAGATCGACATGTTGTTGTCGTTGAGGATCACCAGCAGGTTCGGCTCGCTGTCCATGCCGCCGGCGTGGTTGAGCGCTTCATACGCCATGCCCGCGGTCATCGCGCCGTCGCCGATCACGGCCACGACCTTGCGGTCATCGCCTTCGGCCTGGCGCGCGATCGCCATGCCCAGCGCGGCCGAGATCGAGGTGGAGGAATGGCCGACGCCGAAGGTGTCGTACTCGCTTTCCTCGCGCTTCGGGAACGGCGCGACGCCGTCCTTCTGCTTGACCGTGTGGATCTCGTCGCGGCGGCCGGTCAGGATCTTGTGCGGGTAGGTCTGATGACCGACATCCCAGACCAGCTGATCGACCGGCGTCTGATACAGGTAGTGCAGGGCGACGGTCAGTTCGATCACGCCCAGGCCGGCGCCGAAGTGGCCGCCGCTCTTGCCCACCGATTCAATCAGGTAGGCACGCAGTTCATCCGCGATCGCGGGCAGTTCGGATTCATCGAACCTGCGCAGGTCATCCGGTGACTGGATGCGCGCAAGGCGGGGATAGCGGGCGGAGTCGATCATGTTTATCGCGCTTCTTCTGAGCGCCTATTTTCCCCCCCAAATGGGGGTGGGGCAAGCAAACCGCCTTTTCAGTGAGTAAACGGTGATGGTGGCTGCGACAGAACGTCGCAGCGCGCTCAGGCGGAGAGCTTGGAACGCTTGGGAAGCTGCGCCTTCAGGAACGCCATCTGATCGGCCAGGATGTTGCGGTTGGACAGGATCATGTGTTCGATCCAGCTCGGCCGGTACGGTACGGCCAGCAACGGCATGCCGGCCTGCTGCGGGGTCCGGTTGCTCTTGCGCGAATTGCAGTGGAAGCAGGCGCTGACCACGTTCTCCCACACGTCCAGGCCGCCCTTGGAGATCGGCATGACGTGGTCGCGGGTCAGCTGGGGGCGATTGAACTGTTGCCCGCAGTACAGGCACAGGTGCGAATCGCGCGCGAACAGCGCGGGATTGGACAGGTTCGGGGTGGGATCGATCGCGCGGGAGCGGGCGTGGCCGCGGGCGGCGATGATCGGGTGCAGGTCCAGGCCACTCTGCAGGCCGGTGGTGCGGCAGATGCCGCCATGGATGTGCAGGCAGGGGTCACCGAGGGTCCAGGCCACCGCGCCACGCGCGTAGAGGCAGGAGGCGTCCTGCCAATTGATCCAGTCGAGCACGCGCCCGTGGGCGTCCAGGGCCAATAACCGTACCGAACCGGGCCGATGCAGCGTAACGATCGGCGATACCTCGGCGACCGGGGCGGACGAGGCTCCGGTATCGATCAGACCCAAGCGTGTAGTGTCTGTCTCCATCGGGAAAACAGCTTATACCCGAATCGTTACCAAATGGGTATAGGCGGCAAGCGCCTCTACCCATTTGGTAACGATTCGGACAGGCATTCCACCTTAACCCCGCGCCTTCGGCGCGCCCCCTTCAACAAGAAGGGGGCTTTTCTCCAGACGGGCATCGGGGTGCCGACCAACGGTCGGCACCTACCGACGATCAGGAATCGGTGTTCCGATTGGCGGTCGGCACCTGCGTGGCAATCAGGTAGCCACCGACCGTTGGTCGGTGGTCTGGCGACCGATCAAGCTTCGCCGAAGTGCGCGTCGGTCATCGCCATCAGCGGCTCGGCGCCGGCCTGGATCGCGGCGGCGTGGCTCAGCGTGCGCGGCAGCACGCGGGCGAAGTAGAACCGGGCGGTTTCGCGCTTGGCCTGCTTGAACGCCGCGCTCTGCGCGGAGGCATCGGCGGCGGCGACGCTGCGCGCCCACCAGTAGGCCAGCACCACATAGCCCGAGTAGAACAGGTAATCGAAGCTGGCCGCGCCGAGCTCATCCGGGTTGCCGGCCGCGCGCTGCAGCGTTGCCATCGTCAACTTGCCCCATTCGTCGGCCTTGGCGCGCAGCGGCGCGATGAACTCGGCCAGCGCCTCGTTGCCTTCATTGGCCTTGGCGAAGGCCTCGATCTCGGCGAGCATCAGCTTCAGTCCGGCGCCCTGGCTGGACGCGGTCTTGCGGCCGATCAGGTCCAGCGCCTGGATGCCGGTGGTGCCCTCGTACAGCGTGGTGATGCGCGCATCGCGGGCCAGCTGCTCCATGCCGTGCTCGCGGATGTAGCCGTGGCCACCGAAGCACTGCAGGGCGTTGTAGGTGTTCTCGATGCCCCATTCGGTCTGGCAGGCCTTCGAGATCGGGGTCAGGAAGCTCACCAGCGTATCGGCGCGCTCCCGCTCGCCAGCATCGTCGGCATGGTGGGCGATGTCGATCAGGGTGGCCGCGTGCAGCGCGAGCAGGCGGCTGCCTTCCACCAGCGATTTGATGGTCAGCAGCATGCGCCGCACGTCCGGGTGGACCAGGATCGGATCGGCCGGCTTTTCCGGGTTCTTCGGGCCGCTCAGCGAGCGCGACTGCAGGCGCTCGCGGGCGTACTTGAGCGCGTTCTGGTAGGCCCGCTCGGACAGGCCGATGCCCTGCAGGCCGACCCCCAGGCGTGCGGTGTTCATCATGGTGAACATTGCCTGCAGGCCCTTGTGCGGCTGACCGACCAGGTAGCCTTCGGCACCGTCGAAGTTCATCACGCAGGTGACGGAGCCCTTGATGCCCATCTTGTGTTCGATCGAGCCACAGCGCAGCGCGTTGCGCTCGCCGACCTTGCCTTCGCGGTCGACCTTGAACTTCGGGGTGACGAACAGCGAGATGCCCTTGGCACCGGCGGGGGCGTCGGGCAGCTTGGCCAGCACCAGGTGCACGATGTTGTCGGTCAGGTCGTGCTCACCGGCGGTGATGAAGATCTTGGTGCCGGTGATCGCGTAGCTGCCGTCCGCGTTCGGCTCGGCCTTGGTCTTGAGCAGGCCCAGGTCGGTGCCGCAATGCGGTTCGGTCAGGCACATGGTGCCGGTCCAGCGGCCTTCGATCAGCGGTTTGAGGAACGCGTCCTGCTGCCACGCCTCGCCGTGCTGCTTGAGCGCTTCGATCGCGCCGTGCGAGAGCAGCGGGAAGTTGCCCCAGGCCAGGTTGGCGCCGTTGATCATTTCGTTGAGCGGCACGCCCAGCGTATGCGGCAGGCCCTGGCCCCCGAGTTCCGGTGCGGCAGTCAAACCGGTCCAGCCGCCGTCCACGAACTGCGTGTAGGCCTGTTTGAAGCCCGGCGGGGTGGTGACCTCGCCGGTGGCCTGGTCGAGCACGCAGCCGATCTCATCGCCCACGCTGTTCAACGGTGCCAGCACGCTGGTACTGAAGCGGCCGGCTTCTTCGAGCACGGCATCGACCACATCGGCGGTGGCATCGGTCAGGCCGAGGCGCGCGAACAGCGGCTCGACCTTCAGCACGTCATGCAGGGCGAAACGGATATCGGAAAGCGGGGCGGTGTAGCTGCTCATCGGGTGCGGTCTCGATCAGTGGCAAAGGAAGGCGGAAAGCCGCCGGTCAGCGCAGGACGCCGGGCAGGCCGGGGGCCTGGTTGAGCGTGCTGCGGCTGTCAATCTCGAAGGTGCGTTGCTTCTTTTCCTGCGGAGTCGCGCTCACTGTGCCCTTGAGCGAGTAGCCCAGGGTGCGGTTGCCGGCCAGTGCATCGGCCATCACCAGGCGTGCGCCCGAGCTTGGCTTGAGTTCCACGTTGACCACATCGGCCGACACGCCGCCGATCGACAGCGCTGGCTGCAGCTGCAACTGGCCGGCGTCCTGATCACTCACCTTCAGCTGCAGCGAAACGGTGTCGAAGGTCATCGGCATCGAGCTGAAGTTCTGCAGGCGCAGCGCGACCGTCCAGCTGCCATCGGCACGCACCGTCAACTCCTGCACGCTGGCGGCCGGCTCGGAGACACGTTTGACCGTCTTGTTGCAGGCGGTCACGGCCAGCGAGGCGATGACGATCAGGGCGAGGGCGAGGCGGGGACGGAAGCGGTGGGACATGGCGCGATCCTCAGGCGGGTGTTGCATGGGTATGAGCATACTACGGCGTATGGTGTTCGCGCTGCCTGCGGCAGCGTGACGCAAGGGTAGGGCACCGGGATGACCGGGCCACGTGCTTTTAGTCGGGCGGGAGGGGCGCGTCAGGCGCGCCCGCCGGGCCGCGCGGGCGGTTCAGTCCAGCGGCGCCATCACCCGCAGCGGGGCGAGGTCATAGCCCATCGCCTCCGCGCGGGCCTTGAGCTGCCCGAACAGAGCGGTGTCCATGCTCGGCGAGCGCGACAGGATCCACAGGTACTTGCGGTCCGGCTCGCCGACCACGGCCCATTGGTACTCCGGGTCCAGTGCGATCACCCAGTAGTCGGCCCAGACCAGCGGTACCCAGGACAGCCAGTCCGGCACGAAGCGCACCTGCAATTGCCCAGGGTGGCCCTCCACCGGGCGCGCCACGCCATCGGCGGCCACGCGGTCGCCATCGGCCACGCGGCAGGCGTTGTGCACGCTGATCCGTCCATCGGCACGCAGGCTGTAGGTGGCAGTGATGTCGCCGACGCACTTCTTCTGGAACGAGACCGGCAGGTGCGCGATTTCATGCCACTGGCCGGCATAGCGGTCCATGTCCAGCGCCTCCACCGAGGTCACCGGCGCGGCGGCCCAGGTCGACCCGGAGGCGGCGAGGGCGAGCAGGGTACTGATCAGATAGCGGCGGCGCATTGTCGACACTCCACACAGGACGCAGCGAGCTTAGGCACAGGCAGGACGGAAATTGTGAATATTCCGTCATTCGGTGCGGGGAAATCGCGATGTCGTATACCTGCAGTGCGTTGCGGAACGCCTGTTGGATCATTGCGTCATCGTCGGGTGCGCTGACGCGTCGAGTGCAGGTCGTAGCACGCAATTACGCAGCGGACAGGCGAGTAATGATCGGCGCACGACGCCGTGCGCACACGGCCGGGTTGAAGGACGCGATGTGGCTGTGCCGAACGACAGACAAAAAAAATGACCTGCATTTCTGCAGGTCATCTGAAAGTGTGGTGGCCGGGGACGGAATCGAACCGCCGACACGGGGATTTTCAATCCCCTGCTCTACCAACTGAGCTACCCGGCCACTTCATCGCTGCGTTGCCGCTGGCGAGGACGCGAATAATACGGAGGTATGCAGGGTTCGGCAAGCGTTTCGCGAAAAAAATTTCACATTTGTTTCCGAGCCCTTGTCCGCAGGCGTCCAAGTGCTTGATCCAGCGGGTGAGGGCGCATCACCCGAGCGCATGAACATCGGTTCAGGCGGCTGCGCGGCGTGGCTGCCATCGATCACGCCGCGCTCGATCCTGCATCGTCGGGCATGCACCACAACAGCACGATGCCGATCGCCATCATGATCGCCGCCAGCACCAAGGCGCCCTGGTAGCTGCCGCTCTCGCGCGCCAGCGTGCCGGCGATCGCGGGGGCGATGATCTGGGCGACGCCATAACTGAGCGTCAGCGTCGCCATCGCCTTGGCCGGATTGTGCGGATAGTGGCGGCCGACCACGGTCAACGTCAGGCTGACGATGCCGGCGAAGGTCAGGCCGAACAACACCGCGCTGCCCGCGCCCGCTGCTATCCCATCATCGAGCAGGGGCAGCACGAACGAGACCGCCTGCAGTGCATACGCGAGCATCAACGCGCGGATCAGCCCCAGCCGTGCCGCCACCCGGTCCCAGGCAAACGTCGAGGGAATCGCGGTGATGCCGACCAGTACCCACACCCAGCTGCCGCGAGCGGCGAAGGCCGGGGTCTGCACCAGGATGGCGACGATGAACGTCGCGCTGACCACGAAGCCGAACCCCGCGCAGAAATACGATGCGATCAACAGCCCGCGCCAACGCCGGCCAGGCGCAGGAGGAGCGGCCGCACCGGTCGCGGTGGAGATCGGTACCGGCGCAGGCATCCAGGCCCAGGCCGGGACCAGGAAGACGATCGCCACTGCGCCCAGCGCCCTCCATTGCCCGGACGAGGCCAGGTGATCGGCCATCGCCGCAGCCGCCAGCCCCGAGACCGCGATTCCCAGCCCAAGGCCGGCGAAGTGCAGGCCCAGCTGCGGCCGCCGCTGGTGGGCGAGCAGCCAGTTGAGCACCAGCCCCGAGGCGAGCAGCAGGCCGGCGGTGCTGGACAGGCCCGCCACGAAGCGCAGCACGCCCCAACGGCTCATCTGGCCGCTCGCGCCCATCAGGCCGGTGGAGACCACCGCAAGTACGAGCCCGATGCGGTAGAAGCGGAACTTCAGCTGCATGTCCCCGACCCGGGCGACCAGCAGCGTGGCGGCCAGGTAGCCCAGGTAGTTGAACGTCGCCAGCCAGCCGCCCCCGGCGGCCGACAGTCCCGCGTCGGCGCGCATCACCGGAAGCAGGGGCGTATAGGCGAAGCGCGCCAGGCCCACCGTAAGCACCAGGGCACAGATGCCGGCAGCGATGACCTGCCAGGCATGACGGGGCGGCGGGGCGACAGGGGACATGTGCATCGGTGGCAGCGGGGAGAACCCTATCGTGCGGGGAACGCAGTGATGGCGTCTTTCGATAGAATGACCACTTCTGTCGATGAGGCGTCACATGGCCGCGATCGAGCGAACTGCCCCGGGCTGGCGTGAAGTCGCCGTCCCGCCGCTGCGCCGGTTGCCCTGGCCGGTGGTGGCACGCAGCCAGCGGCTGGACGCCGGCGAGCGGTTTCCGCCGCACGTCCACACCTGGAACCAGCTGGTGTACGCCAGCACCGGCGTCCTCCAGGCCAGTGCCGGACAGGCCCGCCATGTGATCACGCCGCAGCAGGCGCTGTGGGTGCCGACCGGTACGCTGCATCACACCGGTGCATTGAGTACCTCGGCCTTCCGTAATCTGTATGTGGGTGACGATCCAGCGCTGGGGATGCCGACGCACTGCGTGGTGCTGGACGTGTCACCGCTGCTGCGCGAGTTGATCATCGAACTCGACCGCACCGTACCCGATCACGACCGCACCTATTACGCCACGGTGTGCACGATGATCACCGCGCAGCTGCCGCGCCAGCCGCAGCACGCCCGGCATCTGCCGTGGCCGCAGGATGCCCGCCTGCAGCGCTGGTGCCAGGCGCTCTACGAGCAGCCTGCCGATACCCGCAGCGTGGAGGACTGGGCGCGGCTGCTGGGGGCATCACCACGCACCCTGGCACGCCACTTCGAACGCGAGACCGGCATGCGCCTGCGCGACTGGCGGTTGCGGCTGCGCCTGCTGCGCGCCATCGAGTGGCTGGCGCAGGGGCGTTCGCCGACGGTGATCGCGCACGCGCTGGGCTACGCCTCGGCGTCGGCGTTCAACTACATGTTCCGGATCGAGATGGGCATGAGCCCGTTGCAGTGGAAGCGCGCACGCACTACGGCGTGACCGGGCAGGCCAGGCTGACCAGACGCTCGTTCTCGAAGCGTGCGTGGATCATGCCGTTGTCGGCTTTGCCTTCAGGCCACTCTGCCTCGTCGCCCGCACCGGGCAGAGGATCGCCCAGGTGGAAATAAACGCGGCCACGGCTGTCGCCGATCCGCACCTTGTCGCATCCCGCGGCCGGCGAGGCCATCTCGCCACAGTCGCCCTGCAGCAGGCACAGGCGGGTATGGCACTTGCCTGCACCGGACGACCAATGGCCCTGCGCGGCCAGGCAACCGGGCTCGGTGGACAGGATCGCCCAGCATGCCAGGCCGAACACGGTCGTGGCGGACATCAGCACCGGCAGCAGGTAGCGACGTCGGCGGGAAAAGGATGCGTTCATGACGCGATGATGCGCCCTGGCCGGCGGCGCGGGCAACGCATGCGCGGTGCAGCGTACGGATGGAATGCTGTGACGCCATCCGGATCATCGGTCGCTGTCGCACAAGGCGATGGCACCGCCGCGTCGTCCTGCACCGATGGAACGCTGTTTTACCCCCCCTCCTGGACGGGTCCGGAAGGCTTACTGTCGGGGTTCCTTTTTCGTCTCCCCGGAGCGATCCGCCGATGAACACGCTTACCAACACCCGCATCGTGCTCGCCTCGCGCCCCAGTGGTGCCCCCGTCGCGGCCAACTTCCGCGTTGAACAGGTGCCGGTTCCCGCGCCCGGCCCGGGCGAGGTGGTGCTGCGCAATCGCTATCTGTCGCTGGATCCCTACATGCGTGGTCGCATGGAGGAAGGGCCGTCCTACGCGGCGCCGGTCGCGCTGGATGCGGTGATGGAGGGGCGCACCGTTTCTGAAGTGCTCGCCTCCAATCACCCCGGTTTCTCCATCGGCGAGCACGTCCTGGCGCCCGGCAACTGGCAGACCCATGCGGTCATCCCCGGTGATCAGGTGAGCCGCACGCTGGAGGATGACGGCCTGCCGATCAGTACCGAACTCGGGGTCCATGGCATGCCCGGGTTCACCGCGTATGTGGGCCTGCAGGAAATCGGCAGGCCGCAGCCGGGCGAAACCCTGGTGGTGGCCGCTGCCAGCGGGCCGGTCGGCGCGACGGTGGGGCAGATCGCGAAGCTGCAGGGTGCGCGCACGGTCGGCATCGCCGGGGGCGAACAGAAGCGTGCGTATCTGGAAACACTGGGCTTCGATGTGGCGCTCGATCATCGCGCCGACGATTTCGCCACGCAGTTGCGTGCGGCGGTTCCCGACGGTATCGACGTCTACTTTGAAAACGTCGGGGGGCACGTCTTCGATGCGGTCGCGCCATTGCTCAACGATTTCGCGCGCATTCCGGTCTGCGGCACGATCGCCACCTACAACGCACGCGGCGCGGTGTTGCCAGGGCCGGACCGGTTGCCGGGTTTCATGAGCCAGGTGCTGCGCCAGCGGCTGACCGTGCGCGGCTTCATCCAGTCCGATCTGCACGCCTTCTTCCCGGCGTTCCTGCGCGACATGGGGCAGTGGCTGAAGGACGGCCGCGTGCAGTATCGCGAGGACATCGTGCAGGGACTGGAACGCGCGCCGGAGGCCTTCTTTGGCCTGCTGAAAGGCCACAACTTCGGCAAGCTGGTGGTCAAGCTGGATTGAGCCGCCCGGCGCGTGTGAGTGTGACGTGTGCAGGAGCGCGCCGATCGTGATTCGTGCCTCACGATCGGCTGGTTACTCTGCCCACGAACGCGCCGCGCCGGCGCCCGCACGAGTGAGTAGACCCATGGCAGACACCAAGCCCAGCGAACAGGGCAAGCAGGAAGGCATCGAAGAGAGCCAGCAGGACCGCAAGCAGGATGAAACCGCCAAGCAGCGGCCGGGGCAGACCGATCAGGCGATCCACGATGCGGGCACGCGTCGGCCGGAGCGCAAGGACACTCCCGAGGGCGCGTAAGCAACGGCGCGCAGGCGGTGAAAACGAGAACGCCCCGGGAAGCTGCTTCCCGGGGCGTTCTGTTGAATAGTGGTGGACCTAGGGGCAATCCCGGTTGGCCCTTAGGCCCTTGTGGCGGTACGGCGCGGCCATCCCAGGAATGGCGGATTGCCCCACATGCATGTCAATGCGTCATGCGGGTTTCGGCAAACCGTCCTTGGTGACCAGACGGGCATTCATTTTCGCCTGACACGCTTCGATCGTGCTGGGGTATCCAGTAGCGCGTCATGGCCTTCAATGGCATCATCACGCCGCCATCACTGCGATGGCCGGAAGCCTTGCCGGCGCCGCAAATTTACAGGGGACATGGATGAACAAGATTTTTGCCGTCATTGCGGCAGTGCTTTTGCTGTCTGGCTGCGCCAGTAACCCTCCACTGAATTTTTCGGTCCCTGATGTTGGGGTCAGTTCGAAGAAGGTCGACGGTGAGCTCCGCTCGCTGACAGTGACCCTGGCACGTCCAGACGAGGCGAAAGGCAAAATCCCCGCTGCGGCTCAGCACGAGATCCCGCAGATGTGGGAAACCGCTCTCACCGAAGCGATCAACAAGATGGCTGTGTTCCGTGATGATTCCGCCAACAAGCTGAGCCTGTCGGTGAAGATCCTTGCGCTCGACATACCGTCTTTCGGCGCATCGATGACCACGAAGACCATCGCGCGCTATGAACTGATCGATCGCGCTTCTGGTGCGATCGTGTATACCCAAGACGTGAGTGCTGAAGGTGTCGTTCCGGCCACGTATGCCTTTGCGGGCGTCATCCGCGTCCGTGAATCCATCAATCGATCGGCTCAGAACAACATCACGCAGTTCTTGCAGGCGCTGGAGACTGTCGATGTGAACAAGCCGATGTTTCCCAGCCAGCAGGGCGCTCCATGAGACGAGCCCTATTGCTGCTCCCGCTTCTGCTTACGGCCTGCGCACCAAACGTTCGTACAGATAGCTATTCAGTCGGATCAGTGGGCCAGGTCAATCGCACCGTCTCTGGTTCGGTGATCAGTGTCCGTCCGGTATCGATTGACGGCACTCGTGGCAGCGGCGCTGCGGCGGGCGGGGCCGTGGGTGGGGTCGCAGGTTCCACTATGGGTGGCAGCAGCGAGGCTGCCGTTATTGGCGCTATAGGCGGATTGGTCGTGGGCGCCATTGCCGGCGCCGCAGCGGAGCGCTCCCTGTCGAACACGACCGGTCTCGAGTACGTTGTTCAGACTGAAAACGGGAACCTGATGACGGTCGTGCAGGGTCCGGAGCCGGTCTTCGAAGTGGGTCGCAGCGTTCTTGTGCTCTATGGGTCGCCTTCGCGGGTGATTGCCGACCCGAGGAAGGTTCACTGATGGAACTCAGACGAGGCCCGTCAGGGCCTCGTCTGGTAAGGCTGACCATTTGGTTGTGGGGACTGGCCTCTGAGCGCATGGTGGAACTGCCGAGGTGGCGCGCATCTGTCATATCAAGCCGCCATCAGTGAGTGGCGCTCCACGTGAACTCCGTCGGCTCCAGACAGTTCCTCGCGCTGCGCCGCCCTGAGGCCTTTGAAGACTCGCGCCGGGAAGCATATCGGGCGATATGAAATAGCGTCCCCGCTCGCGCGGGGACGTCCGTACAGAAGCAGTCAGGTGCGGAGCAACAGATTCTAAAATGCGTCGTGTGACAACTTGGTCCTGGCTCAGCTGCTACTGGCAAACGTACTCAGTGGCGCTATTGAAAAACCTGTCGTAGTAGTCTCTGGGCATATTGCCGTTGCCGAAGTACACAAGCTCTGTCCGGTAGTAGTTGGCGACGCCATAGACTCCCGGCGAGCTACAGGTCGTCGGCATCGGGCCTGGGTACGATTGACCGCTGAAGGTGTAGTGGGACTCCTCACAGGAATAGCCGCCGCCAACGGCTTCGGGATCTGGTCTACAGGTGCCGACAGTGCCCTTCATATTTTGAAAACCGGTGTACGCGTCGGTCGGGCACGAGCCCAGTCCTTCCGGGCCCCAGTCGCCGTACAAGTAGACGCCGCTCGGTCCATCCACGCCGCCCTGGCAGAAGTTGGTATAGGCCACCGGATAAGGCTGGATGGTTTCCGAATCCACCCATAGCAGGCGGCCCGTTGGCACCCACTGACCGGCGAACGCGCTCTGAGCGAAGCCGACCGACAACAGAGCAAGGGACAAGCCCAACCTCAGGCGGCGCGGGTTCAAGCGGGCAGTTCTGCAATCGTCTTCCGTTGAGTTCACTTCCATCTCTCCATGAGTAAGGCAGTGCTGCACTGCTCGTGCACGGTCGCAACAGTGCGGCAGAGGTGCAATCGGAGAAACGCTCAAAAGGCTGTAGGTAAAGCCCCAACGCGCGTTGGAGCCGAAGCGTTCGGCAATCGAGCTGCAGCAGTAACGACCACTGCGCGAAACGCTGAAGCTGCCAGGCGACACCTACACCGCCCGTCGGTCGTCGGCTAAATGCGAATCTTCGACCGGACGCGGGACGTCTCGTCCGATGGACTCGAACGTCAGCGCGTCCAGCCCGGTCTCGCCGTGGCGGCGTCCTTCTTCTGCCGACCTGGATCAGTACCTTGCGTGAGCAGCCGACGTCCGTCTTCCCGTCGGTTGCGTGCCAAGGCCAGTGGGACCTCCGGATACACGCCGCAGCGCCAGGCGCTCGAGCTGCAACGCGCGGGGCGGGTATTTGCTCGTCCAACGAAAAAAGCCGAAACCCCTGTATTTGCAGGTGTTCCAGCCTTTCGAGCGTCCTCTCGGACTGAATAGTGGTGGAGCCAAGGAGGATCGAACTCCTGACCTCGTCGATGCGAACGACGCGCTCTCCCAGCTGAGCTATGGCCCCACGGGTGGTGCAACTGCGTGGCGTACCCGACCTCGGCCGTCCCTCGCGATGGGCCTAGTCTAGCGCCGACCGGCGTTGCCTGCCAAGTGGGGCCGGGTCCGGATCAGGAACCCGGCCCGGTGGAGATCGGCGCATTGCCGAAGCCCGCCCTTCCGGCGCGTGCGCCGGACGGGCATAATCCGCGCCAGAAGACACGGCCGCATAGCCAAGTGGACCAGGGGGGCCGGACAGCCGTCGCCCATAACGCCCTGACACCAATCTGCAACATCCAGCCAATACCGTGCCGCATCGCTGTTTCCACAGCGATGTCGATTTCCTATGGTGCCCGGCCATGTCGCCGGCTGCCCCGATCTGTACTACCTGAGACCTCTGCATGCCCGCTCTACGCCACGCTTCAGTGTCGACGCGTCTTCTTTCCCGTTCCCTGCCGCGCCGCCGCGCCCTGGCGCTGGCCTGTGCCTCGGCCGCGCTGATGCTGTCCGCCGCCGCCTCGGCGCAGGACGCCCAGTCCGCCAGTGCCACCTCGCTGGACACCATCACCGTTACCGCCGACCACCGCGAACGCAACCTGCAGGAAGTGCCGGTCTCGGTCGGCGTGGTGCAGGGCGAAAAGATCCGCGACTACACCGCCGGCGGCGATGACACCCTGCTGGCGCTGTCGGGCAAGGTGCCCAGCTTCTACGCCGAAACCACCACCGGCCGCATCTTCCCGCGCTTCTACATCCGCGGCCTGGGCAACATCGACTTCTACCTGGGTGCCTCGCAGCCGGTATCGATCATCCAGGACGACGTGGTGCTCGAGCACGTGGTGCTGAAGTCCAACCCGGTCTACGACGTGGACCAGATCGAAGTGCTGCGCGGCCCGCAGGGCACGCTGTTCGGCCGCAATACCACCGCCGGTATCGTCAAGTTCGACACCATCAAGCCGAGCCAGGACTACAGCGGCCGCGTGCAGGCCAGCTACGGTTCGTACGGCAGCGTGGCGATCGATGGCGGCTTCGGTGGCCCGATCAACGACATCGCCTCCTTCCGCGTGTCGGCGCTGTACCAGCACCGCGATGATTACGTCGACAACACCTACAGCGGCCCGAGCGCCGATGGCACGGTCTCGCCGAAGAAGAACGCCATGGGCGGCTTCGACGACCGCAACGTGCGCGCGCAGCTGCTGCTGCAGCCGAGCGACAACTTCTCGCTGCTGGCCTCGGCCCACGCACGCGACTACGACGGTACCTCGACCCTGTTCCTGCGCAGCGCGCTGACCAAGGGCTCCAACAAGACCGACGTGGCGCGCGACAAGGTCGCCTACGATGAAGCCGACAACAACCCGCAGGCCTACAAGACCTACGGCGGCTCGGTGAAGGCCATCTACGATTTCGGCAATGTCTCGCTGACCTCGATCACCGCCTACGAAACCACCTCCGGCTACAGCCGGGGTGACACCGACGGCGGCGCGGCGGTGAACTACCCGGTCAACGGCGTCCCGAACGGCTACGGCCAGTCCATGGGCCAGATCCGCGACCTGGACCAGTGGACCCAGGAAGTCCGCCTGGCCAACGCCGATGACAACCGCCTGAAGTGGCAGGTCGGCGCGTTCTACTTCGACGGCCGCGACACCACCGATTTCTACCAGCGCGCCTGGTTCCTGAACACCGCGGCCCGCAACCCGAACAACTGGGTGCGCCTGCGCAACGTCAACACCTCCTGGGCCGGCTTCGGCCAGGTCAGCTATGACGTGACCGACAAGTTCACCCTGACCGCCGGCCTGCGCCAGACCAGGGACGAGAAGAAGACCCGTCTGCTCAAGACCGCCGATACCGCCGCCGGTGCCGTGACCTACAAGGGCCGCACCTACGTGGAAATGTCCGACACCACGCCGAGCTGGGACCTGAGCGCGATGTATGCGTTCAACCCGCAGCTGAGCGTGTATGCACGCGTGGCCCGTGGCTTCCGCGGTCCGACCATCCAGGGCCGTTCGGCCGTGTTCAATGCCGATTTCACCACGGCGGACTCGGAAACCATCCTGTCCTGGGAAGCCGGCATCAAGAGCAGCCTGTGGGACAACCGCCTGCGCGTGAACGCCGCCGCGTTCACCTACGTGGTCAACGACATCCAGCTCAACGGCAACGATTCGGACGGCAACGGCGTGCTGTTCAACGCCGACAAGGCCAAGGCCTACGGCCTGGAAGCGGACATGGAACTGCGTCCGATCCCGAACCTGGCCCTGAGCGCCGGTGTCAGCCTGCTGCACAGCGAAATCCAGGACGACCGCGTGTACGCGCAGGTCTGCGCCCTGAACGGCGCCGTGGTCTGCACGGTGAACGATCCGACCATCAAGGTCGGTGCCAACACCTTCGCGCAGATCAACGGCAACCCGCTGCCGAACGCACCGAAGTACAACATCAACCTGGCCGCGCGTTACGACATGCCGGTCAATGACGCCGATGTGTTCTTCGTCTCCACCGACTGGAACAAGCAGGGCTACACCAGCTTCGTGCTGTACGACTCGGCCGAGTTCAACTCCAAGGGCAGCTTCGAAGGCGGCCTGAAGCTGGGCTACTCCGCCAACTACGGTGCCTGGGAAGTGGCGCTGTTCGCGCGCAACATCACCAATGAGAAGAACCTCAAGGGCGTGATCGAGAACTACATGGCCGCGGTCTACAACGAACCGCGCACCGTGGGCGTCTCGCTCAACATGAACTGGTAAAACACGCGACCACCGGTGCCGCAGGGCACCGGTGACAGCAACGGTTGTTCCGACAACGCCCCGCATTTGTGGGGCGTTGTCGTTTCCATCATTTGGCCGGGGCAGCGGCCGCCGCCGGCGCCAGCTCGGCGAACAACCCACCCAGCACACCCATGGTGGCCTGGTCGGCGCCCATGTCTTCGGCGGCATTGGCGATGGCGATCACGCCGTTGTTCTGGCCGGGGAACAGCACCACCCAGGCCAGCCAGTTGCCGTCCGAGCCGCCGTGCACCAGCACCGGGCCCTGACGACCCGCGATCGACGGCTGTACGCCCCAGTCCAGCCCGGATCCACTGCCCGGCTGCGCGGTCTGCATCAGTGCATACGAGGCCGGCGTCAGCAGCGTGCCCCTGCCTTGGCTACCCGCGAGCTGGTCGATGGCGAACAGCGCCAGGTCCTGCAAGCGCATGTGCAGGTTGCCGGCTGCGGTGTAGATCGGCGGCACTCCGTCATCGGCTTTCTGCGGTGCGGTGGTCACCGGCTTGCCGCCGCGGTGGCCGAGCGGTTGGCCCGCAGGTGTCGGACCGAAGCCGGCACCGGTCATGCCCAGGGGCTGGAACACTTCGCTCTGCATCAGTGCTTCGACATCTTTGCCGGTCGCACGCTCGGCGATCACCGCCGCGATCAGGAAACCGCTGTTGCTGTAGGCGAACTCAGTGCCAGGCGGATGCACCGGCGCTTCGGCCAGGGCAGCTTTGACATAGGCCTTGCGCTGTACCGGCAGGGCACGCGTGTCGACGAAAAACGCATCCAGCGCCGCGGCATCGGTGAGGTTCTCCGGCAGACCGGCACGATGCGAGAGCAGCTGCACCAGGGTGACGTCGCGGTAGGCCGGCTGCATCTGTGCCGCGAGGTCGGGTAACAGGGTCGACAGTGGCGTATCCCACTCCAGCACCCCTTGCTCGACCAGCCGCGCGATCATCGCCACGGTGATCGGCTTCCCGGTCGATCCGATCATCCATTGATCGTCGATGGTGACCGGCGGTGCCGCATCGTTGCGGCGGACGCCCTGTGCAGCGTGTTCGGCGACCTTGCCGTCGCGGATCACGAGAACACCCATCGCCGGGGTGGTGGTGCCGTGCATGGCCTGGGCGATCCGGGTCTTGAGGTCGTCCGCCGCGCTGGCGGTGGTCGCCGCCAGCAGCAGGGAGACGCCGAGCCAGCGGCGCAGATGCGGCGTGGTGCGGCGAGGGGCGGGAACAGTCCTTCGAGTCGCGATCAGATGCATGGGAGTCCTTTGCGCAGCCGCGGAGCGGTGCGTGCGATTCACTCTTGCATGCGCACGAAACGCGCGTATGTGTCTGCAGTCATGCCGGGGGCGACGTGTCAGTCACGCTGTGCGATTCGTTCAGGAAACGAGGGCAGTGCTCCGTCGCCAGCGCATTGAACGGCGGGCATCGCAGTGCATCGGTGCAGTCGAGACCGCACCGATGCGTACCGATCACTCGGCCGGCGGCAGCAGCGCCGAGAGGATCGGCTCCAGCTGTGCCTGGCGCCAGCCCGCCAGCGCCGTCGGCCACTGGCGGCGTTCCAGATAGCTTTCCAGGTGCTTGCGAGAGGCCAGCACGCCGTCGGGGAGGCCCAGTTCGGCACTGCGCGCGCTGACCGCATCCTGCAGCCGCTTGAGCGCCTGCTTGTTGCTGTCGGTGGCCGGCAGTGCCAGCGGTGCCTCGGCTTCGTCGGCAAGCGGGGTGATCAGAGCCTGCCACACCTGCGCGGCCAGCTTGCGGGGGGCCTTGGGGAAGCCTTCCATCAGCCTGGACAGCGCATCCACATCGGCCGGCGGGGTGCGTGCGAGGACGGCCGCCAGTTCGTTGTCGAGCACCCAGCTGCGCGGTTTGTCGCTGGCACGCGCCTGCACGTCGCGCCAGCGCAGCAGCCGCAGCAGCCGCAGCTGCGCGGGAGTGTCCATGAACTGTGCCGAGCGCATCGTCACGTGCGGCCAGCGTTCTTCATCGTTCTCGACACTGGCGAGCAGGCGCTCGGCGTCATCCTGCAGCCACTGGCGGCGGCCCAGTTCGTCCAGGCGCGCGTCGAGGGTGTCGTGGATCTGGAAGAGGTATTCGACGTCGTCGGCGGCGTACTCCAGCTGCGCCTCCGAGAGCGGGCGGCGCATCCAGTCCGAGCGGGTCTCGCCCTTGGCCAGGGTGACGCCGGTGACCGCCGTGACCAGTTTCTGGTAGCCCATGCCGCCGCCGATGCCGGCCAGCGATGCGCCGATCTGGGTATCGAACAGCGGGCGCGGCAGCACCCCGCAGGCCACCTTGAAGGTGACCAGGTCTTCGCTGGCGCTGTGCATGATCTTGAGGATGGCGGTATCGGCCAGCCACGGCGCCAGCGCCTCGTTCATGCCGGGGATCAACGGGTCGATCAGCAGGATTTCGTCACCGACCGCCATCTGCACCAGCGCCAGTTGCGGCCAGTAAGTCCGTTCGCGGATGAACTCGGTGTCCAGGCCGATGCGGGTGGGGCGCTGGCGGTAGCGCTCGTCCAGTTCCGCCGGGGTTTTGATCCAGTAAGCCACGTGGGATTCCATGTACTGCAAAGGGGTGCTCAGGTCGGGGAGGATAGCCTAACCCCGTGTTACGGCCGGCATGCCGCCGCGCGGTGATGAATGCCGTGGCCGTTGGCGGTCGCCGCCCACGACGGTGGCGATTATGATGATCCCCTGTCCGCGCCGCCGGCATGCCGCCTGGAATGCACTGCGCCCAGGCACACCCCGAGGAGTTCATTTGCGACCGTCAGGCACATTGCCGCTGCTGTTCACTGCACTGTTGGGCCTGATGGCCGGCTGTTCGCCCGCGCCGGCCCCCGCGCCCGCGGCAACGCCTGCCGCCGCCCCGGCCAAGGCAGCGGGCAAGGCGAGCGCGCCGGTGGCGCAGGTGACCATCGGCGGTGAGGACGCCGCCGAGACCGTGGAGCGCTGGCAGCCGCCCGCGGTGACCCTCGTCGAGGGCGGGGACGCGCAGGCACGCCGTGATGCCGCACGCGCGTTCGAGGAAGACCGGCTGTACCGCACCGCCGAGGACGCGATTCCGATCTGGCTCGCGCTGCTGCAGCACGATCCGAAGGACCGCGTGGCCGAGGCCGGCCTGAAGCGCGCCCGGCAGCGTCTGCTGGAGGAGGCCTCCGCCTTGCTGGATCGGCCGCTCAAACAGCGCGAGGCGCTGGCCGAGGCCGGCGAAATGGCCCTGGTCCTGCTCACTCTGGCGCCGGACGATGCCAAGGTGCGCGAGCTGCAGTCGCGGGTGGAGATCGCCCAGCGCGTGGTCGCTTACAACCGCGCCGGTGAGGAGGATCTGCGTGCGGACCGCATCGGCGAGGACGGCGATGGGGCCATTCCCAATTTCCGCGAAGCGCTGGCGCTGGATGCCGACAGTTCGCGTGCCCGGCAAGGACTGGCAGCGGCCGAGAGCGCCCTGATCCGGCGTGCGGAAACGGCCGCGCGGGCCACCGATTTCGCCACCGCGGGAACCTGGCTGGCGGAAGCGGCCAAAGTCCGGGACTCCTCGATCACCATCGCCGATGCCTTCGAACGCATCGAGAACATCCGCGCCGATACGCTGGCGCGGCTGCGCAACGAGGGCCTGCGTGATCTGGCCACGCCGCAGGGGCTGAAGCCGGCGCGGCAGAAGCTGGAGGATGCACTGCGCATCGCCTTGCCCGGCGATCCCGTGGTGGGCCAGTTACGCGAACGCATCGAGCTGGTCACCCATTACGGCAGCTTCCGGCCGCGCCAGGTGTTCAGCGATGCGCTGCGTGATGGGGGCCGCGGGCCGCAGATGATCGTGGTGCCGCATGGCGGGTTCCAGATGGGCGCGGCCGAGACCGAGCTGGGCGCGACCGATGCCGAAAAGCCCTCGCATTACGTGCGGTTCGAACGCGGCTTCGCGATGTCGATCACCGAAGTGACCGTCGCCGATTTCCGGCGTTACGTGCAGGCCACCAAGGCCCGCCCCCGCGCCACGCGGCGCGGCCATTCGATCGTGTACGACGAGCGCAGCGGCAACTTCGTGCGGCGCAGCGGGGTGGACTGGCAGTCCGATTACAACGGCGCCGAGGCCATCGCCAATCTGCCGGTGATGCACGTCAGCGTGCGCGATGCCGAGAATTACGCCAGCTGGCTGTCCGAGCAGACCGGGCGCTCGTACCGGCTGCCCAGCGAGGCCGAATTCGAGTATGCCCTGCGCGCGGGCAGCAGCGGCCGCTACCCGTGGGGCGATGCGGGTACCCCGCCGGCGCGTGCGGGCAACTTCACCGGCGCCGAGGATGTCTCGCCGTCCGGGCGGCACTGGTACAACGCCTTCGTCGGCTATGGCGATGGGTACTGGGGGCCGGCGCCGGTCGCCAGCTTCGATCCCAATCCGTGGGGCCTGCACGACATCGCCGGCAACCTCAGCGAATGGGTGGCCGACTGCTGGCATGCCAGCTACCGGCGCGCGCCGTCCGACGGCGTGGCCTGGTTCAACCCGGGCTGCCGGCAGCGCGTGATCCGCGGCGGCAACTGGGCGAATGCGCCGGCCCAGACCCGCGCCGCATGGCGGCAGTCCCAGGACTCGGATACCACCAGCGCACGGATCGGCTTCCGGCTGGTGCGCGGGATCTGACCGATCGCCCGTGCGGCCGGATTTCACCCGGCCGCACGGCGCGCGTTCTAGGATTGGCACAGCGTCGGGCAGGGTGCCACGGCCATCTCAGGAACCAAGCGCATGCGCAACGATCCATTCGGCGGTCAGCAGCAGGGCCGCGCCCGGCGGCCGGGCCTGTTCGGCAACATCCGCTGGTGGGTGCTGCTGGCGTTTGCCGGCTACGCCGCGTTCTATTGGTTCTCCAACCGGGCCGTGGATCCTTATACCGGCGAGAGCGTGCTGATCGACAGCTCGCTGGATGCCACGCAGGAAAAGGCGCTGGGCCTGCAGGCCTACCAGGAAATCCTGGCGCAGGAGCGGCCGCTGGATCCCAACGCGCCGCAGTCGCGCGAGATCCAGGCGATCGCCCAGCGCCTGATCGCCAAGGTGGACGTGGTGGAAACCGCCCTCGCCGAAGAACATGGGCTGAAGCCGGCGCATTTCGCGCGTGATTTCGAGTGGGAGGTCAACGTGATTCCCTCCGAGCAGGCCAATGCGTTCTGCCTGCCGGGCGGCAAGATGGCGGTGTACACGGGGCTGATCCCGGTGGCGCGCACGGTGGATGCGATGGCCGTGGTGATGGGCCATGAGATCGCGCATGCGTTGCTGCGCCATGGTGCCCAGCGCATGGCCCAGCAGAAGATGACCCAGATCGGGCAGATGGCCGGCGCCGCCAGCGGCATGGATCCGCAACAGCAGCAGATGATGATGTCGGCGATGGGCTACGGCTACCTGCTGCCGTACGCGCGCAGCCATGAAACCCAGGCCGATGAAGTGGGTCTGATGCTGGCCGCGGCGGCCTGTTTCGATCCGCAGGAGGCGATCCCGTTGTGGGAGCGGATGGGGCAGGCCAGCGGCGGGCAGTCGACCTCGGAATTCGCGTCCACGCATCCCAATCCCGGCACGCGCATCCAGAACCTGCAGGCGCTGATGCCCAAGGCGATGGAGTACCGGCGGAAGTTCTGCGAGAGCGCGGGGCGCTGACCGCCAACGCCTTATCGGCGATGCGCTGGATCAGCGCGCCGGTTCGTTGACCGTTACGTCGATCACGCCGTCCTGCACGCGCGCCTTGAGCGTATCGCCCGGGCGTACCTGCAGGGGCGAGCGCACCAGGCTGCCATCGTCGTCACGGGTCAGGATCGCGTAGCCACGCGCAACCGTGGCCAGCGGACTGACCGCTTCCATGGAGCGGGCGAGGGCACGCAGGCGCAGGCCGTCGCGCTGCAGCTGGCGGCCGATCGCACTGTCCGCGCGCGGCTGCAGGCGCTGCAGGCGCTCACGCAGGGCATCCAGCCGGCGCTGCGGATGGCCGCTGCGCAGTACGGCCGCGGCGTGGCGCAGGTGGGCAAGTCGGTTCTGATGCTGCGTGGTCCAGGCCGCGTGCAGGCGGCGCGCAACGTCCTGCTGCCGGCGCTGCAGCAGCTGCAGGCGCGACTGCGGGCTCTGCGCGTTGAGGCGGAGCAGGGCACGGTCGGCGCGCTGCATCGCCTGCCCCAGGCTGTGCCGCTGCAATTGCGCCAGGCGTGCATCGAGGCGACGCACGCGCAGCAGCAGGTCGCGCTGGTCGGGGACCAGCAGTTCGGCCGCGACCGAGGGCGTCGGCGCGCGCAGGTCGGCGGCGAAGTCGGCCAGGCTGAAGTCGGTTTCGTGGCCCACCGCAGACACCACCGGGGTCTGGCTGGCCGCGATCGCGCGGGTCAGCTGCTCATCGTTGAAGGCCCACAGATCCTCCATCGAGCCGCCACCGCGGGTCAGCAGGATCACGTCGTAACGGCCGCTGGCATCGGCCGAGCGCAGCAGCGCGGTGAGCTGCGCGGCGGCGCTGTCGCCCTGCACCAGGCTGGGCAGCAGATCCACCTCGAGCATCGGAAAACGCCGTTCGAGCACGCTCAGCACGTCGCGTACCGCCGCGCCGGTCGGCGAGGTGATCACCGCCAGGCGACGCACATGCGCCGGCAACGGCCGCTTGCGCTCGGGAGCGAACAGGCCCTCGGCCTCCAGACGTGCCTTGAGCTGCTCGAAGGCGCGGCGCAGGGCGCCTTCGCCGGCTTCTTCCATGTGGTCGAGCACCATCTGGTACTCGCCGCGGGCTTCGTACAGGGTCAGCCGGCCACGCGCGAGCACGCGCATGCCTTCGCGCGGCACGAACTTCAGCCACTGGCTCTTGGGCTTGAACAACGCCGCGCGGATCTGCGAGCGCGCATCCTTCAGCGTGAAATACATATGGCCCGAAGCCGGGCGCGTGACGCTGCCCAGTTCGGCCTCCACCCAGATCAGCGGGAACGCGCCTTCCAGCAGGTCGCGGGCCAGGATGTTGAGCTGGCTGGGCGTGAGAATCTGCGCGCTGCGGTCCATGGAGGGATCAGGCCAAACGGTACGTACGGGACACCATGGTCGCACGTCGGCGGCGATGCTTCATCCCGCCGTGGCGCGCGCGGCGTGCTGCTGCAGGGCCCAGGCCACATGCTCGCGCACGATCGCCGAGGGATGCTCGCGCCGTGCGTGCAGCGCGGCCAGCGTTTCGGCGTGGGTCGGCGCATTGCCAAGTGCCACGGCGATGTTGCGCAGCCACCGCTCATGCCCGCTGCGGCGGATCGGGCTGCCCTCGGTGCGGCGCAGGAACTCGTCTTCTTCCCAGGCAAACAGCTGGGCGAGCGAGGCGGTGTCCAGGTCGTTGCGCGCACGGAAATCCGGTTCGTCGGTGCGCTTGGCGAACTTGTTCCAGGGGCAGACCAGCTGGCAGTCGTCGCAGCCGTAGATGCGGTTGCCCATCGCCGTGCGCATCTCTTCGGGAATCGCACCGTCGTGTTCGATGGTGAGATAGGAGATGCAGCGGCGTGCATCCAGGCGGTGCGGGGCGATGATGGCCTGGGTCGGGCAGACATCGATGCAGCGCGTGCAGGTGCCGCAGTGCGCAGTGGCCGGCGTATCCACCGGCAGCGGCAGGTCGATGTAGATTTCGCCGATGAAGAACCACGAGCCGCCCTGCTTGTCTATCAGGCAGGTGTGCTTGCCGATCCAGCCCAGCCCCGCGTTGCGGGCGAGTGCGCGCTCCAGTACCGGGGCCGAATCGACGAACACGCGGTAGCCGAACGGCCCGATCTCGGCGGCGATGCTGTCGGCGAATTTCTGCAGCCGGTTGCGCATCAGCTTGTGGTAATCGCGGCCCAGCGCATAACGCGCCACGTAGGCGCGGTCGCCATCGTGCAGGGTGTTCCAGGCCTCGGCGTCGTCCTTGTGTCCGTAATCCATGCCGACCGAGATGACCCGCACGGTGCCCGGCAGCAGTTCGTCCGGCCGCGCGCGCAGCGTGCCGTGCCGCGCCATCCATTCCATCGTGCCGTACAGGCCCTTGCCCAGCCAGTCGGCCAGGTGCGCTTCGTCCTCGCGCAGATCGATGCCGGACACCCCGCAGCGCTGGAAGCCGTGCACGCGCGCGATCGCACGGATGCGTTCGGCGGCGCGGGCCAGATGGACGGGGGCGGGCAGGGGGACGGCGGACATGGCCTGGGCGGAAACGGAGCCTGGGAAGGGCGCGGCAAGGCTGCGCCCGGGCGACAAGTATAGAATCCCGGCATGCCCGAGCTTGCTGAACTGTTCGATATCGCCGCCGCGCGCCGCCTGGATGCGCAGGCCAGTACCCTGCGGGGCGATGGCGGCGCCTCGTTGATGGAACAGGCCGGGCAGGCCGCCTGGCACTGCCTGCTGGAGCGCTGGCCGCAGGCGCAGCGGATCGGGGTGGTGGTCGGTGCCGGCAACAACGGCGGCGATGGCTACGTCGTGGCGCGCCTGGCCCGCGAGGCCGGCCGCCCGGTGACGGTGCTGCGGCTGGACACGGATGCTCCCGCCACGCCGTTGTCGCAGCGGGCTGAGCAGGCGTACATCGCCGCCGGCGGCGGGGTCGAACGCTTCGATGGCCGCATGCCGGCGGTGGACCTGCTGGTGGACGCGCTGTTCGGCATCGGCCTGAACCGCGCCCCGGCCGGTGCGGCGGCCGATCTGATCACGGCCATCAACGCGGCGGGCGTGCCGGTGTTGTCGCTGGACGTCCCCAGCGGCGTGGATGCGCAGACCGGCAACGTGCCGGGCGTCGCGGTCCGCGCCACGCTCACGCTGCAGTTCATCGTGCGCCACCAGGGCCTTTACACCGGCGCGGCGCTGGAACAGGTCGGCGGACGTCGCCTGGCACCGCTGGAGCTGCCTCACGCCGCTGCGGCAGGCGTGCAGCACAGCGCCGAGTGCTGGCAGCCATCGCGCCTGCGTGCGCAGCTGCCGGCGCGCCGCGCCAACACCCACAAGGGCGAATCCGGCCACGTGCTGTGCGTGGGCGGCAATCTCGGCAGCGGCGGGGCGGTGATGCTGGCCAGTGAATCGGCGTTGCGCGCCGGCGCCGGGCTGGTCAGCGTGGCGACACAGTCACCACACGTCGCACCGCTGCTCGCGCGCCTGCCCGAAGCGATGGTGCATGCCGTGCAGGACGCGCAGGAGCTGCAGTCCCTGCTGCCCCGTGCCGGCGTGATCGCGATCGGGCCCGGCCTGGGCCAGGACGACTGGGCGCACGAACTCTGGCGGCAGGTGCTGGCCAGCGGCAAACCGCTGGTGATCGATGCCGACGCCCTGAATCTGCTGGCCAAGGCGCCACGGACACTCAGCGACGCGATCCTGACCCCGCACCCGGGCGAGGCGGCGCGGCTGCTCGGGCTGAGCACCGCGCAGGTGCAGGCCGACCGCTTCACGGCGGCGACCGCGCTGGCCGCGCGTTTCCACGCCGTGGTGGTGCTGAAGGGCGCCGGCACCGTGGTCGCCGCGCCCGACGCGCTGCCGCGGGTAGTGGCCGCCGGCAACCCCGGCATGGCCGTGGGTGGCATGGGCGACCTGCTCACCGGCATCATTGCCGCCCTGCGCGCGCAGGGGCTGGGCGCCTTCGACGCCGCCAGCACCGGCGCGCTGCTGCACAGCCTGGCCGGCGATGCCGCCGCCAGTGACGGCCAGCGGGGCCTGCTTCCCACCGATCTGCTGGCGCCGCTGCGCCGGCTGGTCAATCCGGACGTGTGAACATGATCGAGTTTTTCCTCGCGCAGACCGAAGACACCGACCTGCTCGGCCAATGGCTGGCCGCGACCCGGCCGCCGCAGGCGGTGATGCAGCTGCAGGGCGACCTGGGCGCCGGCAAGTCCACCCTGGCCCGCGCACTGCTGCGCGCGCTGGGCGTGCAGGGCGCGATCCGCAGCCCCACCTACACCCTGGTGGAGCGCTACCCGCTGGCCGACGGCCACGAGGCCTGGCACCTGGATCTGTACCGGATCGGCAACGCGCAGGAGCTGGATTTCCTCGGGCTGGACGAAGGCAGCGCCTCGCTGTGGCTGGTCGAATGGCCCGAGCGCGGCGCCGGCGCGCTGCCGCCCACCGACCTGGAAGTGGCCTTGGACATCCAGGGCCAGGGACGCCGTGCCCGCCTCACCGGGACCAGCCCGGCGGGTCGCGAATGGCTGCAACGGCTGCCTCAAGGGGGCGACTTGCAGGCCCTTTCTGTCGGCTGACACTAGGAAACACCGGCAGGTTACGGATTATTAAGGGAAAAGGAGTTGCATTTCATTCAGCGCGGTGATTGAATCCTGACCTATGCCAATGGGGAAATCTCTCGCTGCCCTCTGCACTGCCGCCGGACTCTGTCTGGCGAGCGCGCTTTCGTGGGCGGGCGAAGTCCGCCAGGTGGCCGTGGAGACCGGTGCTACCGGGACCCGTGCGGAGATTTCGCTGGCGGGCAGCGGCGGGTACAAGACCCTGTCCCTGGCCGGTCCGAACCGCCTGGTGGTCGATTTCCCGGACTCCAGCGCGATCCGCAACCTCAAACTGCCTGCGCCGAAGGGCGTGGTCACCGCGGTCCGCACCGGGCAGCCGGTGCCGGGCACGTTCCGCGTGGTGTTCGACCTGGCCGAATCGGTGGCGCCGTTCCGTCCGCAGATGATCAAGCAGGGCGATCAGTCGCGGCTGGTGATCGAGTGGCCGGGCGATGCGCCAGCTTCGACTGCCGTTGCCACTGCGCCCGCGCCGATGCCGGCCGCCGCGTCTTCGCCGGCGGCGTCGACACCGGCCGCCGCGCCGGCACCGACCCCCGCGCAGACCGCCGCCCAGTCCGCACAGGCACGCAGCGATGCCGCGCGCGCCACCGCCTTGCTGACGGCTTCGGTGCGCCAGCAGGCCAGTGCCACGGTCGCCACCTCGGCGCCTGCCCCGGGCCCGGCGGCGACCACGGCCACCACCGTGAATGTCGCGGCCGCCGGCACCGCCAACGCGGCCAGCAACAGCGCCTCGCCGGCGGCGATCCTGGCCGGTCAGGCAACCGGCGCCGTCGTCGCCAGTACGCCGGTTCCCACGCCGGTGCCGACGCCGACCCCGGTCACGCCGCAGGACAATCCGCGTCCGGCGATGCCCAGCGATGCCTCTCGGGTCAAAATGCGTGCGGGCATGCGGCCGCTGGTGATCGCGATCGATCCGGGCCATGGCGGCCAGGATCCCGGCGCGGTCGGCCCGACCGGCAAGCGCGAAAAAGACATCACCCTGGCGGTGGCGCGTGAGCTTGCCCGCCAGATCAACGCAACGCCCGGCCTGAAGGCCTACCTGACCCGCGACAGCGACGTCTTCATCCCGCTGCCGATGCGCGCGCAGAAGGCACGTGCGGCCAAGGCCGACATGTTCATTTCGATCCATGCCGATGCCGCCGAAAACCGTGCGGCGACCGGCTCGTCGGTGTATGTGCTCTCGACCAAGGGGGCCTCCTCGCAGCGCGCCCGCTGGCTGGCCGACAAGGAAAACGCCGCCGATCTGGTCGGTGGCGTACGCCTGCAGCAGACCGAAGGCACCCTGGCCAACGTGCTGCTCGATCTGGCCCAGAGCGGCTACATGAAGGCCTCCGAAGACGCGGCCGGGCACGTGCTTGGCGGCCTGAAGCGGATCGGCAAGAACCACAAGCCCAACATCGAACGCGCCAACTTCGCGGTGCTGCGAACCTCGGACATGCCGGCGATGCTGGTCGAAACCGCCTTCATCTCCAATCCGGATGAAGAGCGCCGCCTGATCGACCCGGCGTACCAGCGCCAGATCGCCGGTGCGGTGCTCGACGGCGTGCATACCTTCTTCAGCCGCCAGCCGCCGCCGGGTACCCTGTACGCCGCGCGCGCCCAGGCCGAAATCGACGCCGCCGGCACCGTGGCGGGCGGCAGCAAGTAACCCTTCCGGGCTGCACCGCCCGGCGCACGCTATCATCACGGGATGACGTCCGTTTCCCGCCTCCGCCTCGCCGCCCCGCCTGCCACCTCCGTTGACGGGAGCTGCGCGTGAGCATCCGCCAGCTCCCCGAGATCCTGATCAACCAGATCGCCGCCGGCGAAGTGGTCGAACGCCCGGCGTCCGTGGTCAAGGAACTGGTCGAGAATGCGCTGGATGCGGGCGCCACCCGGGTCGATATCGACCTGGAAGAGGGCGGCGTGCGGTTGATCCGGATCCGCGACGACGGCGGTGGCATCGCACCCGAAGAGCTGCCGCTGGCGGTGTCGCGCCACGCCACCAGCAAGATCGCCAGCCTGGATGATCTGGAATCGGTGGCCACGCTCGGCTTCCGCGGCGAAGCGCTGCCATCGATCGCCTCGGTGAGCCGTTTCACCCTGAGCTCGCGCCGCGCCATCGACGCGCACGGCTCGGCCCTGCAGATCGAAGGCGGCCGGCTCGGCGAAGTGACGCCACGCGCACATGCGCCCGGCACCACGGTGGAAGTGCGCGAGCTGTTCTACAACGTGCCGGCGCGCCGCAAGTTCCTGCGTGCCGAGCGCACCGAGCTGGGCCATATCGAAGAGTGGCTGCGTTCGCTCGCGCTGGCGCGCCCGGATGTCGAGCTGCGCGTATCGCACAATGGCAAACCCTCGCGCCGCTACAAGCCCGGTGATCTGTATTCCGATGCGCGCCTGGGCGAGACGCTGGGCGAAGATTTCGCGAACCAGGCGCTGCGCGTGGACCACAGCGGTGCCGGCCTGCGCCTGCATGGCTGGATCGCGCAGCCGCATTACTCGCGGGCCAGCACCGATCAGCAGTACCTGTACGTCAACGGCCGCTCGGTACGTGATCGCAGCGTCGCGCACGCGGTGAAGATGGCCTACGGCGACGTGCTGTTCCATGGACGGCAGCCGGCGTATGTGCTGTTCCTGGAACTGGACCCGACCCGCGTCGACGTCAACGTGCATCCGGCCAAGCATGAAGTGCGTTTCCGCGATTCGCGGCTCATCCATGACTTCGTCTACCGCACGCTCAAGGAAGCCCTGGCGGAAACGCGCGCTGGCATGACCGCGGCCGGCCCGCAGGTGCATGCCACCGAGAGTGTCGCCACTGCGGCACCCGCCTACGGTCTGCCGTCTTCCGGCGGCAGCGGCCATGCGCTCGCCGGTAATGGCGCAGGCGGTGGTGGAGGCATGGGTGGCGACTGGCGCCCGCAGCAATCACCGCTGGGGCTGCGCGTGGCCGATGCGCCATCCGCCTATGCAGCGCTGTATGGCGCGCCCGGCGGAACCCCGGCGGCGGGCACCTTGCCGCCGATGCCGACCGAAAACGGTCTGCCGGTGACCGCCGCCGACAGTGGCGTGCCACCGCTGGGCTATGCGATCGCGCAGCTGCATGGCATCTACATCCTGGCCGAGAACGCCGAAGGCCTGATCGTGGTGGACATGCATGCCGCGCACGAACGCATCGGCTACGAACGCCTGAAAACCGCGCACGATGGCATGGGCCTGCATGCGCAGCCTCTGCTGGTGCCGATCACCCTCGCGGTGGGCGAACGCGACGCCGATACCGCCGAACGCGAAGCAGAGACCCTGACCTCGCTGGGCTTTGAAATCACCCGCGCCGGCCCCGGCTCGCTGCACGTGCGCAGCATTCCGGCGCTGCTGGCCAATGCCGAACCCGAGGCGCTGCTGCGGGACGTGCTGACCGACCTGCGCGAGCATGGCCAGAGCCGGCGCATCGCCAGTGCCCGCGACGAACTGTTGTCGACCATGGCCTGTCACGGTGCGGTGCGCGCCAACCGGCGCCTGACGGTGCCGGAAATGAACGGACTGTTGCGCGACATGGAAATCACCGAACGCTCGGGTCAATGCAATCACGGCCGACCGACCTGGGCGCGTTTTTCGCTGGCGGAAATCGACCGCTGGTTCCTGCGCGGACGTTGAGGGGAAGGTCATGGGGAAGCACTGGGGAGTGTGGGCCGCTGCGTTGTTGCTGGCAGTGGGCGTGTCCGCGTGTGGCGGCAAGGACAAGGCGGCGCCGGCCAAGGTCGCCCTCGATCCGGCCTTCGAAGCCGGACAGCAGCAATGGCGGCAACAGCGCTACGAGGAGCTGCATGCCGCCGATGGCTGGACCAGCCTGGTCGGCCTGCATTGGCTGGAGCACAAAGCGCATTACATAGGCCGCGGGCCGGGCAGTGGCATCCGCCTCGCCGTGGGCCCGGACAAGCTCGGCATGGTCGCGCGTGAAGGCACGACCGTCTGGTTCACGCCGGAGCGTGGCGTGCCGATGCGCGTGGACGGCAAACCGGTCACCGGCCGCATCCGCTTCTTCAGCGATCGTGATCCCACCCCGACGGTCATCGCTTTCGACGATGACAAGGGCCGGCTCAGCCTGATCCATCGGGGCGAGCGTTTCGCACTGCGGGTCAAGCATGCCGATGCGCCGTCGCGGACGAACTTCACCGGCCTGACCTACTGGCCGGGCGGTCCCACCTGGCGCGTCACCGCGCGCTTCGTGCCGCATCCGGCCGGCAAGACGCTGCCGATCGTGGACATCACCGGGTTGACCACCCACATGCCCAATGCCGGCGCACTGGAATTCGAGCGCGACGGCCGCACCTGGCGGCTGGAAGCGATCGGCGAACCGGGCCGCGACCTGTTCGTCATCTTCGGCGACCGCACCAGCGGCCACGGCAGCTACCCGGCCGGTCGCTATCTGGATCTGCCCGCGCCCGATGACCAGGGCCGCGTGGTGATCGATTTCAATCACGCCTACAACCCGCCGTGCGCATTCACCCCGTTCGCGACCTGCCCGCTGACGCCCCCTGAAAACCGCCTGGACCTGCGCGTGGACGCAGGCGAGCAGGCGTACCACGCTCCCGAAGGAGAGGCTTGAACATGTCGATGTTGTCGCGCCTGTTGTCCCCGATGCTGATCGCCGCGGGCCTGTTGATCGGTGCCGGTGGTGCCGCCGCACGCCCGGCCACGCCTGCCGCGCCCGTGGCCAAGGCCACGCCCCCGGTTCCGCTGCTGTGGAAGGTGACCGGCCCCGGCGACAGCCGCCTGTACCTGCTGGGCTCGTTCCACCTGCTGCAGCCCAGCGACTACCCGCTCTCGCCGGACGTCGACGCCGCGTTCGCGGCCTCGCAGCGGGTGGTGTTCGAGCTGTCCCCGCAGGACATGGAATCGCCGCAGCTGGCGCAGAAAATGGTGCAGGCCGCGGTGCGTACCGATGGCTCGGAGCTCAAGCGCGATCTGGATGCGGCGACCTGGACCAGGCTGCAGGCCTACGCACAGGAGAACAAGCTGCCGCTGGCCCAGTTGCAGGGCATGAAGCCCTGGTTCGTTGGCCTGACCATCACGCTGAGCCAGTTCACCAAGATGGGCCTGGACCCGGCGCTCGGGCTGGATCGTCATTTCATGACCCGCGCCGCGAGCGCAGGCAAGGCGACCGATGGACTGGAGGACATCGATACCCAGGTCGCGGTGCTGTCGGGGATGTCGGCCAAGGAACAGCAGCAGATGGTGGCCGAGGCGCTGGAGCAGGCCGGCAAGGGCGACGAGATGGGCCGCAAGCTGCACGATGCCTGGCGCCGGGGCGACGACAAGCTGCTGTGGACCTCGATGGCCACCGAAATGCGCGGCCAGTACCCGCAGCTCTACAAGCGCATCAACAGCGACCGCAACGACGCCTGGGTGCCCAAGCTGCAGCAGCACCTGCAGGCCGGGCAGGGCGGCACGATGGTGGTGGTCGGCACCCTGCATCTGCTGGGCAACGATGGCGTGGTGGAAAAGCTGCGGGCCAAGGGCTACAAGGTCGAGCGCGTCTGCACCGGCTGCGCCAGGCCGAAGCGCTGACGCGCGGGCATAAGGGCGACAGGGCCGGCCGGACGGCGACGCTGACGTCGCCCGGCCCCTGAACGAAAAAAGGCGCGGCCCGTGGGCTGCGCCTTTTCTCTGTGTGCGGGGTGCCCTGACTCAGCGGCGGGTCTTGCCCGCGCCCGGTGCCGGGGTTTCCGGCTTCTTGCCGGTACCGGTGCCCGTGCCTGTGCCGGTACCCGTTCCGGTGCCACCCGGGCGGCCGCCGAAGCCGGTGCCCATGTTGCGCTGGAAGTCCTGCCACATTTCCATGTTGCGCTCGGTCAGCTGGTTCATCATCGCCCACGGGGTCTGGCCGAGGAGATTGCCCATCTGCTGGCGGAACTGCTGCTGCTGGTCCAGGAAGACCTGCATGCTGCGCTCCAGGTAGTTGCCCATGAAGCCCTGCAGCGAGTCGCCGTAGAAGCGGATCAACTGGCTGAGCAGCTGGGTGGACAGCATCGGTTCGCCGTCCTGCTCCTGGTCGGCGATGATCTGCAGCAGCACCGAGCGGGTCAGGTCATCCCCACTTTTGGCGTCACGCACCTCGAAGTCCTCGCCATCCAGGATCAGCTGGCGCACATCCTCTATGGTGATGTAGCTGGAGATTTCCGTGTCGTAGAGCCGGCGGTTCGGATACTTCTTGATAATGCGGGTCGCAGCCATGAAGCAGTCACTCATCACAGTAGGCGCGCAGCATGGCGCAGTGCAGCAGCCTATGCAACCGCCATAGGTAGCAAGGGGCCGCATTTATGTTGCGCAACATGGGGTGCAGCAAATCCGCCCTTTCTCCGGGCCCTTACCACCCCATGTGGTGGCCGCCGTTGATATCCAGGTTGGAGCCGGTGATCCAGGAGGCTTCGTCGTTGACCAGGAAGGCCACCGCGTAGGCGATCTCTTCCGGCTTGCCGAGGCGGCCGGTGGGGATGTCGGCGATGATCTTGGCGCGCACCTCGTCCGGCACGGCCATGACCATGTCGGTGGCCACATAGCCGGGCGAAATCGTGTTCACCGTAATGCCGAAGCCGGCGTTCTCACGTGCCAGGGAAATGGTGAAGCCGTGCATACCGGCTTTGGCGGCGGCGTAGTTGGCCTGGCCATATTGGCCCTTCAGGCCGTTGATCGAGCTGATCTGGATGACCCGGCCCCAGCCGCGGCGACGCATGCCCTCGATGACCGGGCGGGTGACGTTGAACACCGAGTTGAGGTTGGTGTTGATCACATCGTGCCACTGGTCCGCGCGCATGCGGTGGAAGGTGGTGTCGCGGGTGATGCCGGCGTTGTTGATCAGGATCTCGACCGGGCCCAGCGCCGCTTCGACGGACCGCACCATGCGCTCGGCGGTCTCGGGTTCGGACACATCGCCGGGAAAGATCGCCACATCGCAGCCGCGGGCCAGCATCTTCTCGCGCCAGGCCTTGGCTTTTGCTTCGTCACGGTAGTTGGTGGCGACCCGATGGCCCTGGTCGGCCAGACGTTGGCAGATGGCAGTACCGATACCGCCGGTACCACCGGTGACCAGTGCGACGCGAGATGTCATGAGCAGCTACTCCGAAAGGCAGGGCCAACAAGGGGGAAAACGATTCTGCAACATCAGCGGGCAAAAGGGGCAGCCTCGCCAGCCGCGTGCAGGGTTGAAATGTCGCCCGGTGGCAACCGTGCCGGATCGAAGCCGGCGGCGGCCTGCCGCAGCCAATGGTCGACCTCGTCGACCGCCGCGCCGATGGTCGGGTCCTGGCCCAGCTGACGCCACGCCTGGCGCAGGGCCGGCAGCGGTTGCGCGGGGTCGATCGGCAGCGCCGCCTCGGACTTGGACAGCTTGCGCCCGTCGGGGCCGAGCAGCAGGGGCAGATGCAGGTAGCGCGGGGTCGGCAACCCGAGCGCCTGCTGCAGCAGGATCTGGCGCGGGGTCGAGTCGAGCAGGTCGGCCCCGCGGACCACGTCGGTCACCTGCTGCGCACCATCGTCGACCACCACCGCCAGTTGGTACGCCCAGTAGCCGTCGGCCCGGCGCAGCACCACATCGCCGACCTCGGCATGCACGTCCTGGACGATCGTGCCCTGCAGGCCGTCATCGAAGCGGACCACGCTGCCCGGGGGCACCCGCAGCCGCACGGCAGGGTGCGCGCGTTCGGCGCGGGCCACGCAGCGGTGGTGGATGCCGCCCTGCGCGGCCACCTCGCTGCGGCTGCAATGGCAGACAAACGCCTTGTCCTCGCGCAGCAGCCGCTCCAGCGCCGCCTCATACAGCGCATCGCGCTGGCTCTGATGCACCACCGGCCCATCGCTGATCAGTCCGCAGGCGGCCAGCATGGCCAGCTGGCCGCTCACCGCGCCGGGCACCGTTCGAGGAGGGTCGACGTCCTCCACCCGCACCAGCCAGCGGCCGCCGGCGTGGCGCGCGAGCAGCCAGCTGCCCAGCGCCGCCAGCAGGGAGCCGGGGTGCAGGGGGCCGGTGGGCGAGGGCGCAAAGCGCCCGCAATAGGAGGCATCGGACATGGACTATGAATCGTCGGTCAGTTTGCGACTTGAATTCAAGCTGAAGTCACCGCAGATTTGCACTCATCAACCTCCCACGAGCGTCCTTTTCCCATGTTCAGTCGCATTGCTCTCTTCCTTCTGACCAACTTTGCGGTGCTGATCCTGGCCGGCATCGTGATGTCGATAGTGGGTGTCGATCCCAACCAGATGAGCGGTCTGCTGGTCTTTGCGGCCGTCTTCGGCTTCGGTGGCTCGTTCATTTCCCTGCTGCTGTCCAAGTTCATGGCCAAGCGCTCCACCGGCGCGGTGGTGATCACCGAGCCGCGCAACCAGACCGAGCGCTGGCTGCTGGCCACCGTGGAGCGCCAGGCCCGCGAAGCCGGCATCGGCATGCCCGAAGTGGCGGTGTATGAAGGCCCTGAAATCAATGCCTTCGCCACCGGCGCCAACCGCAACAAGGCCCTGGTCGCGGTCTCCACCGGCCTGCTGCACAACATGAGCGAAGACGAAGCCGAAGCCGTGCTCGGCCATGAAATCGCCCACGTCGCCAATGGCGACATGATCACGATGGCCCTGCTGCAGGGCGTGCTCAACACCTTCGTCATCGTCCTTGCCCGCATCGTCGGCGGCTTCATCGACAGCGCCCTGTCCGGCAACCGCGAAGGCGGCGGCCGCGGCTTTGCGTACTACATCATCGTGTTCGTGCTGGAAATGGTGTTTGGCCTGTTCGCCACCATGATCTCCATGTGGTTCTCCCGTCACCGCGAATTCCGCGCCGACGCCGGCGGTGCCCACCTGGCCGGCCGCCAGAAGATGATAGCCGCGCTGGAGCGCCTCAAGGTCAACCACGGCCAGAGCACCCTGCCGACCCAGATCGCCGCCTTCGGCATCGCCGGCGGCGCTGCCAAGAAGCTGTTCATGAGCCACCCGCCGCTGGACGAGCGCATCGCCGCGCTTCGCGCCGCCAACAACACCGTGGTGTAACCCACACCGCAGTGCGCTGACCAGAACGCCCGGCTTTCGCCGGGCGTTTTTGGTGGCGGGCAGGTGCCCCCAGTGGACTCAGCAGCACGAGTTCTTCCATCCGCCACATCGAGATCTGTCGAGAGGCCGGTGGGTAGCGTGGGCCAAGACCGTCAGGGCGCCATGGATGGCGCCCACGAGCCCCCACGGATGGGTTGACGGCGCGTCTTGGCCCAGGCTACCCACCGGCCTCTCGCCCTCAGCAATGGAAGCGCTGCCGTTGCCGTCGCCGTCATAGACCCAGCCCCACATACAACAACGGCGCCCGAAGGCGCCGTCGTCATGCAGATCGCAAACCGCCCGATCAGAACTTCGCGTCGAACTCCGCCGCGTAGCCGGTATTGACCAGCACCTTCTGCAGCGCTTCGCTGACCTTCACGTTGCCCGCGACGATCTGCTGGGTTTCCGGACCACGGCTGTCCATGCGGGCCGGGGTCGCGCCCTTGAAATCGCAGACCCGGCCACCGGCCTCACGGACCAGCAGCACGCCGGCTGCGATATCCCATGCCTTCACGCCGGCCTCGAAGTACGCATCGGCACGGCCACAGGCGACATAGGCCAGATCCAGCGCCGCCGAACCGGTGCGGCGCACATCTTCGGCCTGCACCAGCAGCGCGTCGACGGCCTTCAGCTGCGCACTCGTGCGCTGGCGCTCACGCGGGGCAAACCCGGTATGGATCATCGCGCCGCCCAGATCCTTGCGCTCGGCAATACGGATACGGCGGTCGTTGAACACCGCGCCCGCGCCACGGCTGGCGGTGAACAGCTCATTGCGGAGCGGATCGAAGATCACCGCGTCGATCGGCTCACCGTTCTCGACCAGGGCGATGGACACGCAGTAATGGGGGAAGCCGCGCAGGTAGTTGCTGGTGCCGTCCAGCGGATCGATGACCCACATGTAACGGTTGACCGACTGCACGCCACCTTCCTCACCCATGATCCCGTACTCGGGGTAGGCGCGCTTGAGTTCCTTGACGATGACCTTTTCCGCATCTGCATCGACTTCACTGGCATAGTCCATGCGGCCCTTCTGCACGACGTTCAACGCCTCGAGCTTGTTGATGTTGCGCAACAGGACGTTGCCGGCGAGGCGGGCGGCCTTGACCATGACGGTGACGGCGGGTTTCTGCATGGCGAAAAGCTCCCGTAAAGGCAGAGTAGGGGTTTGGCGGGGGAAAAGAGCGGTCCCGGCGCAGAGGCCGGTCGCACAGTTTACCATTTGTCGCTGTCCTGCTCCCATTTGGCCTGTTCATGTCCGTTGAAACCGCTCCCGCCCGCATCCGTTTCGTCCTGGTCGGCACCCAGCACCCCGGAAACATGGGGGCGGCCGCGCGGGCCATGAAAACCATGGGCCTGGGCCGCCTGGTCCTGGTGGCCCCGGAAAAACCGCTGGATGAAGAGGCCTTCCGCCGCTCCGCCGGCGCCGAAGATGTCCTCGGGGACGCCCCGGTCGTGGCGACCCTGGCCGAGGCCGTGGCCGATTGCCGCTTGGTGCTGGGCTGCACCGCCCGCTCGCGTCGGGTGCAGCTGGAAGAACTGCTGCCGGCGGTGGCTGCCCAGCGGGTGCTGGCCAAGGCCGCCGAGCCGGCCGAAGTCGCCTTCGTGTTCGGCCGCGAGCGCACCGGCCTGACCAATGAAGAACTGCAGCTCTGCCATGCGGCCGTGCACATTCCCTCCAACCCGGCGTTCAGTTCCTTGAACCTGGCCGCCGCCGTCCAGGTGTTGGCCTATGAAGTGCGCATGGCCATGCTCGGTGCCGCCGAGGCCCCGGTCGCTGCCCCGGCCGAGCCGGGTTTCGGTGAAGCGCCGGCCAGCCATGCCCAGGTCGAAGGCCTGTTCGGCCAGCTCGGCGATACCCTCGATGAGATCGATTTCCACAAGGGCCGTGCGCCCGAATCGGCGATGCGCAAGCTGCGCCGCCTGTTCCTGCGGACGGAACTGAGCGAACAGGAAGTGCGGCTGCTGCGCGGCATTCTGTCCGACGCTCAGCGGATGGCGCGGTTGGCGACGAATAAGCCCCTGTAAGCTGACGCAGTTCTCATTTTTTCGGGTAGTCTGTCTCGATTCCTTGGGGGGAGTGATGGGCTTGTCGAGACTGCGAAGGCTGCTGCAGAGCGTAATGCTGTGTCTGGCCATCGCCGCGATGACCGGTCCGGCGCTGGCCGGGCCCGCCCATGTCCTGGTGCTGGGACGGATCAGTGACGACCCGAAGTCACACTATGCGCAACTGCAGCCCCTGCTCGATTACGTGATCCCCCGCATGCACGACGTCGGAATCACCGAAGGCCGCATCCTCATGGCGCGCGATGCCCAGCAGATGGGCAGCTACCTGCGCCGCGGCCGGGTCGACTGGGTGACCGAAACCTCCGGCACCGCCGTGGCCCTGGGACTGCGCAGCGGCGCCAGGCCACTGCTGTTGACCGAGCGCAGCGGCGTGCGCGACTACCACACCGTGTTCTTCGTGCGCCGCGAGAGTCCCATCCAGACCCTGGAAGACCTGCGCGGGCACACCCTTGCGCTGCAGAACGTGGCATCCACCAGTGCCTATCTGGTGCCGGTCATGACCCTGCTGCAGCATGGCGAAACGCCGGAGATCCTGGCTTCGATCGGGGATGTCGCCGCACCCGATACGGTGGGTTACGTGTTCGCGCGGTCGGAGTCGAACATCGCCACGTTCGTCCACAAGGGGCTGGTCGACGCCGGGGCGGTGAGCAGCGTGGACTGGTCCGATGGCAAGCGCATTCCGGCCAATTTCCTGCGCGATTTCCGCGTCATCCATCGCACCGCGCCGTATCCGCGGGCGGTCGAGATGGTGCGCGAGGGCCTGGACCCGCAGGTCCGCGACCGCCTGCAGCAGGTGCTGCTTGACGCCGCATCCGATCCGCAGGCACGGCCGGCATTGAAGACGTTTTTTGGTACTTCCGGGTTCCACCGGGTGGATGCGCAGATGCAGCACCGGCTGGATGAATTGAAACAGGGATTGACGCGCGTGCGGATGGAAGTGGAATGAGTCGCTTGGGTTCCGGAATGCAGGCCCGCTTCGTGCTGGCGATGGGCGGCGCGATGCTGGTGGTGGTGGCGATCGTGGCCGTGGTGCTGGGGCGCCAGGCGACGATGCAGGATGAGGTGCAGCACCTCAGTGGCACGGTCATCCATGACCTGTTCGACCGCAGCGTGCGCAGCCGGGGCGAAGCGCTGGCGCGCGAGCTGTCCGATGCGCTGGCCAACCCGCTGTACTACAACGACCTGGAGCAGGTCGGGGCGCTGGTGCGCAATACCTCCCGGCAGCAGGTGGTGCGTTATGTGCTGGTGTTCGACGACCAGGGCCGGCTGATCCACGATGGCACGGTGGACGTGCTGGAGTTCGGCCAGCCCATGACCGACCCGCTCGCGGCGGGCGCCGCCGGGGCACGCGAGCTGGTGGTGCAGGCCTCGCCCAAGGTGCTCGACAACGCGATGCCGATCATGATCGGCAACCAGCGGATCGGCGGCGTGCGCGTGGGCATGGCGCTGGACGACGTGCAGGCCATGGAGCGGCAGGCCAACCAGACCCTGTTCGATCGCCTGCAACAGGTCGGCAAGCGCCATCTGGGGTGGCTGCTGCTGATGCTCGGTCTGCTGGTCGGGATCGGCGCGGCGGTGATCATCTACGTGCAGCGCACGCTGGTTACCCCGATCCGCTGGCTGGCCGGCGCCGCCCGCCAGATCGAGGCGGGCGATTACACCCTGCGGATGCCGGAGAGCCGCCGGCAGGACGAGGTCGGCGAGTTGATGCGTGCGTTCGACCGCATGAGCCAGGCGATCGCGCGGCATGACCGCGAAGTGCGGCACATGGCCTATACCGATGCGCTGACCGGCCTGACCAATCGCTTGGCATTCCGCGAGGCGCTCGATCATCGCCTGATGGCGGCGCGCGCCTCCGGACACCGGCTGGGGCTGCTGTTCGCCGACATGGACGATTTCAAGCGGGTCAACGACACCCTGGGGCATGAGGCCGGCGACGAGGCGCTGCTTCAGTTCGCGCAGCGGATCAGCGCGGCGGTGGCCCAGGCCGGCGGCGACGAGGCGCTGTTGGCGCGCTTCGGCGGCGATGAGTTCGTGATACTGATCGGGGAGGGCGATGTCGCCGCCGGGGCCCGCGAGCTGGCCGAGATCCTCGTGCGTGAGCTGGGCAAGCCGCTGGTGGTGCAGGGCCGGGAACTGTTCCTCGGCACCTCGATCGGCGTGACCCTGTTCCCCGACGATGCCGCCGATGCGACCACGCTGCTGAAGAACGGCGACATCGCGATGTACCAGGCCAAGATGGCCGGCAAGAACTGTTACCGCTATTACAGCCGGGCGATGGACCATGCGGTCGAGCGCCGCGTGCACATGGAGCAGGAGCTGCGCGGCGCCTGGGAGCGCGGCGAACTGCGGCTGGCCTACCAGCCGATCTTCCGCACCCGCGACCGCCGCATGGTCGGGGTGGAGGTGCTGCTGCGCTGGCAGCACCCGACCCTCGGGACGATTCCGCCCTCGGTATTCATCGAAGTGGCCGAGCAGAGTGGCCTGATCGAGGTGATCGGCCCCAAGGTCCTGCGCGCGGCCTGCACCGAGGCGGTGCAATGGCCGACCGGCGTGGACGGCGAGGGCCTGTTCGTGTCGGTCAACGTGTCACCGCGCCAGCTGCGGGGCGGGGAACTGCCGACCCTGGTCGCCGACTGCCTGCGCGATACCGGCCTGCCGGCCTCGCGCCTGCACCTGGAGCTGACCGAAACGGCGGTGATCGGCGATGAAATGCTGGCTGCGGCGCTGCTGGACAAGCTGCACCGGACCGGCGTCAAGGTCTGGCTGGACGATTTCGGGACCGGCTTCTCGGGCCTGAGCCACCTGCGCCAGGTGCCGGTGGACGGGGTCAAGATCGACAAGAGCTTCGTCGCCGACATGCAGCGCGACCCGGACGACCTGGCCCTGACCACGGCGATCATCGCGATGGCCCATGCGCTGGGGATCACCGTGGTGGCCGAAGGTATCGAGCAGGAAGTGCAGTTCGACCTGCTGGCCCAGCGCGGCTGCGACCTGGCCCAGGGCTACTGGCTCAGCCACCCGGTCAGCGCGACCGAGGTGGTGCAGCTGCTCGAATCGGGCAGCTGATCAATTACACCGGCCGCTTGCTGCTGTCGCCGGAGATCTCGCGGACCAGCTTGGGCACCAGGTAGCCGGACAGGCGCGCGGTCAGCTGCGCATGCAGGTTCTTGGCGGTGTCGTCGTCCACTTCGAAGTGGGCCACGCCTTCGACCCGGTCCACCTGGTACAGATAGTAGGGCAGCACCCCGGCGGCGAAACTGCGCTCGCTCAGCGCCTGCAGCGCCTCGATCGAATCGTTGACCCCGCGCAGCAGCACCGCCTGGTTGAGCAGGGTGGCGCCGGCCTCGCGCAGGCGCGCCATCGCGGCATCCACGGTCGCATCGAATTCGTTGGCGTGGTTGGCATGGATCACGAACGCCACCGGCCACGGCAGGCTGCCCAGCCACTGTGCCAGTTCGTCGTCCACCCGTTCGGGCAGCACCACCGGCAGCCGGCTGTGGATGCGCAGCCGGCGCAGGTGCGGGATATGCCTGAGCGCCTGGGTCAGCTCGACCAGCTTGTGCGTGGCCAGCGACAGCGGGTCGCCGCCGGACAGGATCACCTCGTCGATGTCCGGGTCCTGCGCGATCGCGTCCACCGCATCGCGCCAGCCCTCGCGGGCCGCGTTCTCGGTGCCGTAGTCGAAATGGCGGCGGAAACAGTAGCGGCAGTTGATCGCGCAGCTGCCGGTGGTGACCAGCAGGGCGCGGCCTCGGTACTTCTGGATGACCCCGGTGGCCTTCTTGGCCGCGCCGTCACCGACCGCGTCCAGGCTGAAGCCGGGCACGATCTTCAGCTCGTCGGTGATCGGCAGCACCTGGCGGAGCAGGGGGTCGTGGCGGTCGCCGTGGCGCATCCGGGCCGCGAAGCCCTGCGGCACGCGCACCGCGAAATGGCCGGCCGCCTCGTCCGAGACGCCCAGCGCCACCGGATCCAGCCCCAGCTGCCGCAGCAGCTCGCGCGGATCGCGGATCGCCTCGCGCCACCGTTGCTGCCAGCGGACGGGGGCGGCCAGGGGCGTGGCGGAAAGCTGCATGGAATGGGGGCCTGCGGTTATCATGTGGGTCAGAAATATCGAGTCACCCCACCGGTGTCGGTGGGATTTCCCATTCTATCCGGCTCGCCGCGCCTGCGCGGCGTTTGCCCATTCAGGAGTTTCAGCATGGCCACTGTTGGCATGAACGACGTCAAGAACGGGATGAAGATCCTGGTCAACAATGAACCAGCGGTCATCACCGAGACCGAATACGTCAAGCCGGGCAAGGGCCAGGCCTTCACCCGCATGAAGTACCGCTTCATCAAGTCGGGCCGCGTGGTCGAAATGACCATGAAGGCGACCGATGACGTGGAGAAGGCCGACGTCGTGGATACCAACATGGACTTCATGTACAGCGACGGCGAGTTCTGGCACTTCATGGACCCGGAATCCTTCGAGCAGGTCCAGGCCACCAAGGCCGGCATGGGCGGCGCGGAGAAGTGGCTGAAGGGCGAAGAGTCCTGCATCGTCACCCTGTGGAACGGCGAGCCGATCTTCGTGCAGCCGCCGAACTTCGTCGAACTGAAGATCACCGAAACCGACCCGGGCGTCCGTGGCGATACCTCGGGCGGCGGCGGCAAGCCGGCCACCCTGGAAACCGGTGCGGTGGTCCGCGTGCCGCTGTTCGTCAACCAGGATGAAATCATCAAGGTCGACACCCGCTCGGGCGAATACTCCGCACGCGCAGGCAAGTAATCCGGTGAAGCCGGATTACGTGTAGGGCCGACCGTTGGTCGGCTGCGCCACCCGGTAGCCGACCGGTGACCGGCCGGCCCCTGGCAGTGCCGACCGTTGGTCGGCACCCAGGCGCAGTCCGGCGGCACTTCCCGGCGTTCATGATGCCGACACCACGCGCAGCCGAGCATGGCTCGGCGCTACCTCCAGAGCGCCCCGGTCGCACACGCCTTCGGGTCGCCGCCCAGCACAGTGAGTCCGCATGACCGACACCGCCCGCATTCCCGAAGCCTGTGACCTGTTGATCGAAGCCGGTTACGTGGTCCCGATCGAACCGCATGCGGTGGTGCTGGAAGACCATGCCGTGGCCGTGCGCGGTGGCGATATCATCGCGATCCTGCCGCGTGCCGAAGCGCGGGAGCGCTTTGTGCCCAAGCAGACGGTCTCGCGCCCGGAGGCGGCGCTGATGCCGGGCCTGGTCAACGCGCATACCCACAATCCCATGACCCTGCTGCGGGGCGTCGCCGACGACCTGCCGCTGATGGTCTGGCTGCAACAGCACATCTGGCCGGTGGAAGCAGCGGTGATCGGCCCGGAATTCGTGGCCGACGGCACCACCCTGGCGATCGCCGAGATGCTGCGCGGCGGCACCACCTGCGCCAACGAAAACTACTTCTTCTCCGACGTCCAGGCCGCCGTCTACAAGCAGCACGGGTTCCGTGCGCTGGTCGGCGCGGTGATCATCGATTTCCCGACCGCCTGGGCCAAGACCGACGACGAGTACTTCGCCAAGGCCGGCGAACTGCACGACCAGTGGCGCAACGATCCGCTGATCGGCACCTCGTTCGCGCCGCATGCGCCGTATACCGTCAACGACGCGAACTTTGAACGCGTGCGCATGCTGTCCGACCAGCTGGACATGCAGGTGCACCTGCACACGCATGAGACCGCGCAGGAAATCAGCGACTCGATCAAGCTGCATGGCCAGCGTCCGCTGGCGCGACTGGACCGGCTCGGCCTGGTCAACGACCGCCTGATCGCGGTGCACATGACTCAGCTGACCGAGGCGGAAATCCACCTGTGCGCCGAGCGCGGCGTCAGCGTGGTGCATTGCCCCGAATCCAACCTCAAGCTGGCCTCCGGTTTCTGCCCGGCGTGCGCGCTGCAGCGTGCCGGCGTGAACCTGGCGATCGGCACCGACGGCTGCGCCAGCAACAACGACCTGGACATGTTCAGCGAAAACCGCACCGCGGCGATCCTGGCCAAGGCCGTGGCCAATGATGCGACCGCGCTGGACGCGGCGACCACGCTGCGCGCGGCCACGCTGGGCGGTGCCCGCGCGCTGGGCTTCGGCGACCGCATCGGCTCGATCGAAGTCGGCAAGCAGGCCGACCTGGTCTGCGTGGACCTGTCCGCGCTGGAAACCCAACCGCTGCACCATGTGCTTTCGCAGCTCGTCTACGCCGCCGGCCGCCATCAGGTCAGCGATGTCTGGATCGCCGGCCAGCCCAAGCTGGTCCAGCGCGAACTGATTGGCATGGACACCGCGGCGATCGTCGCCAACGCCCGCCAGTGGCGCGAGCGTATCCGACACATCCGTGCTTGATGCACCAAGGATCCCCATGAATACCCCCCATGCCTCCACCAATTTCGATCAGGCCGAACTGGACAAGTTCGCCGCGCTCGCCAACCGCTGGTGGGATGTCGACGGCCCGCAGAAGCCGCTGCATGCGCTGAACCCGGTGCGCCTGAAGTACGTCGCCCAGCGCGTCACCCTGCGGGACGCCCGCGTGCTCGACATCGGCTGCGGCGGCGGCCTGCTCAGCGAGGCGCTGGCCAAGGAAGGTGCGGACGTCACCGCGATCGACCTGGCCCCGGAGCTGGTCAAGGTCGCGCGCCTGCACGGGCTGGAGTCTGGCGTCAGCGTCGACTATCGCGTGCAGGCCGCGGAAGACCTGGCCGCCGAGCAGCCGGGCAGCTTCGACGTGGTCACCTGCATGGAAATGCTCGAGCACGTGCCGGACCCGGGCGCGATCATCGCCGCCTGCCACCGCCTGCTCAAGCCGGGCGGCCAGCTGTTCCTGTCTACCGTCAACCGCACCCCGGCCGCGTTCGCCGTGGCGATCGTCGGTGCCGAATACGTGGCGCGGCTGCTGCCCAAGGGCACGCACCACTACCAGGATTTCATCAAGCCGGCCGAGCTGGGCAAGTGGCTGCGCGAAGCGGATTTCAACCTGCGCGACGTCAGTGGCATGGCCTACGAGCCGTGGCGCAACCGGGCCCGCCTGAGCACGCGCACCGACATCAACTACCTGGCCCATGCGGTCAAGCCGGACGCCGCCCGTGTCTGAGTCCGGTTTCCCACCGGCGGTGCTGTTCGATCTGGACGGCACCCTGCTGGACAGCGCGCCGGACATGCTGGCCACCGCCAACGCGATGCTTGCCGCCCGCGGCCGTGCGCCGATCACCCTGGACGCGCTGCGTCCGGTGGTCTCCAAGGGCTCGCGCGCGATGGTGTCGATGGCCTTTCCCGAATTGGGGCAGATCGAACGTGATGCGCTGGTGCCGGAGTTCCTGGCGCGTTACGAGGGCCTGATCGGCCAGCACGCGGTGCTGTTCGACGGCATCGCCGGCATGCTCGACGCACTCGATGCCGCCGGCTGTGCCTGGGGCATCGTGACCAACAAGCCCGAATACCTGGCCCGGCTGATCGTGCCGCAGCTGGGCTGGGAACAGCGCTGCAAGGTCCTGATCGGTGGCGACACCCTGGCCCAGCGCAAGCCGCATCCGCTGCCGCTGCTGGCCGCGGCCGAGCGCATGGGGATCGCGCCGGGCACCTGCGTTTACGTCGGCGATGACGAGCGCGACATCGTCGCCGCCAACGCCGCCGGCATGGCCTCCGTCGCCGCCCTGTGGGGCTATCGGCTCGATGCCGACGATCCGATGGCCTGGGGCGCCGACACCCTCGTCGATCTTCCCGAGCACCTGCAACATGCCAAGGCGTGGCCGCTTCCGCGCACGCTCTAGCCTTTCAAGGAATACACCGTGAGTACTTCCAGCGCCCTGGACAGCTTCCTGGACAAGTGGCGGACCCGCTGGCCCGAGTGGCAGGTGGCCGAACGCTTCGTTCCCGAGAACCAGCGCACCCTGGTGGTGGCGTGGTTCTCGCTGCTGCAGGAGTTCGACGACATCCTCAACACCGCCGGCGACCCGATGCCGTCGGACGCCAAACTGGCGTGGTGGGGGGAAGAGCTGCGCAGCTGGTCCGTGCAGCGTTCGCGCCATCCGCTGGGTCGGGTGCTCGAGCCGGTGCGTGCGCCGTGGGCACAGCTGGCCGAGACGCTGCCGGATCTGATTGAAGCGCGTGCGGTACCGGTCGATCCGGCGCAGGCGCTGCGGGCGTTGCAGGCCTATGCGGCCGCCGTGGCTGCGGTCGAAGCGGTGATGTTCGACAGCCCGGCGCGTGGCGATGTCGCTACCCCGGTGCTGGTGCAGACCCTGGCCCAGCGCCTGCACGAGAGTGGTGTCGCCGCCATTCCGCGTTCTCTGCTGGCCGAGGATGACACCACAGCGCCGCGCAGGTGGGCGCAGCAGTTGCTGGCGAAGTGGCCGGCGCGGGTGGCCGGCCCGCGACCCCGCCGGCTGTATGCCGCGTTGGCCCGTGCCCGCCAGCAGACCTGGGCGCAGGATCGCCAATACCAGGCCACGCCGATGCGGACGCTGTGGCTGACCTGGTGGGCTGCGCGCGGCTGAGGGTGCGTGCCGGCCAGTGGCCGGCAACCCCGTTATTTCCCGCGTTCCAGCACCAGCAGCGGGTCGATACGGGTATCGAACCAGTTCATGCCCCAGTGCAGGTGCGGGCCGGTCGCGCGACCGGTCGCACCGACCGCCGCGATCACCTGGCCCTGCTCGACACGGTCGCCGACCTTTACGTCGATGCGCGACAGGTGCAGGAAGTTCGAACTGATCCCGAAGCCGTGATCCAGCAGCAGCGTGCCGCCGGTCAGGTACAGGTCCGGGCCGGCGAAGGTGACTACGCCGGCGGCCGGCGCCTTCACCGGGGTGCCGGTCGGCACCGCGATGTCCATGCCGGAGTGGCCCGAACCGGGCTGCCCGTTGTAGACGCGCGCATTGCCGAAGCGGCCGCTGATGCGGCCCTGCACCGGCCAGATGAAGGCCTGCGCGAAGTCGGCGCGGTTGTCATCGCGGGCACGCGCGGCGGTGACCTGGGCCTGCTCGCGCTTGATCCGCTCGGCAATCGCCGGCGGCGGGTTGACCGTCTTCGGCGGTACGCCGTTGACGCGCTCGGTCGGCCAGTCGCGCGGGGTGACCGCGATGCTGACCGTCTCGCTGCCGCCGTCCGGACGCTGCACCTGGACCTGCAGCGGCCCCTTTTCATCGCGGCCGATGCCGAACACCACGCTGCCGTACCCGCTCACGCGCAGGCTGCGGCCGCCGTACTGCACGACGCTGCCGGCGGGCACCTTGCCGATCACCATCGCGCCCTGCGAGGCGCTGGCCGGAAACACCACCCGCGCATCGGCCTGGGCCACGGCGGGCGAGGGCAGCAGGCTGCCCATCGCCACGACGCCTGCGGCCGCCAGGGCCGCACTCAACAGCCGTGCCCGCATCAGCGGTCGAAGCTCATGCGCTGGCCGTTCGGCGAACCCACCAGCTTTTCGCCATCCCAGGCCAGCTGCCCGTTGACCCAGGTCGAGGCGATACGCGAGCGGAACGTGGTGCCTTCGAACGGCGACCAGCCGCACTTGGACAGCACGTCTTCGCGTTTGACGGTGAAGGGCACGTCCTCGACCAGCACCAGATCGGCGAAATAGCCTTCGCGCAGGTAGCCGCGCTGGCTGACGTCGAACAGCTGCGCCGGCGCGTGCGCGAACTTCTGCACGACCTGGGTGATCTCCAGCTTGCCCTCGTGCACCAGCTCCAGCGCGGCGACCAGGGCGTACTGGACCAGCGGCAGCCCGGACGGCGCCTGCGCATAGGGCTTCTGCTTCTCTTCCCAGGTGTGCGGCGCATGATCGGTGGCGAGCACGTCGATCACGTCATCGGCCACGGCGCGGGTGAGGGCCTCGCGGTCGCTGGCTTCCTTGATCGCCGGGTTGCACTTGATCAGGTTGCCCAGGCGCGCGTAATCGCTGCGGTCGAAGCGCAGGAAGTGGATGCAGGTTTCGGCGGTGATCTGCTTGCGGCTGCCATCGGCGCGGATCAGCGGGCCCCGTTCGAACAGGGCCAGCTCGTCGGCGGTGGAGATGTGCAGGACGTGCAGGCGGGTGCCGTGCTTCTTCGCCAGCGACACGGCCAGCTGGGAAGACTTCAGGCAGGCCTCGCGCGAGCGGATGTCCGGGTGCTGTTCGGCACTCAAGGCATCGCCATATTTCTCGGCGTACTCCTTGGCCTTGGCATCGATCATCGGGGTGTCTTCGCAGTGCGTGATGATCGGCGTGGGCGCGTCGCGGAAGATCGCGTCCAGCGTTTCGGGGTTGTCGACCAGCATGTTGCCGGTGGAGGCGCCCATGAACACCTTGATGCCCGGTGCGGTCTTGGGATCCAGCGACTGGATGTGGGCCAGGTTGTCGTTGCTGGCGCCCATGTAGAAGCCGTAGTTGGCGCGCGCGCGGCCGGCGGCGGCGTCGTACTTGGACTGCAGGATCTCCGCGTTGAGCGTGGGCGGGTTGGTGTTGGGCATGTCCATGAAGCTGGTCAGGCCCCCGGCGACGGCCGCGGCCGATTCGGTCGCGATGTCACCCTTGTGGGTCAGGCCGGGCTCACGGAAGTGGACCTGGTCGTCGATCATGCCCGGCAGCAGCCAGCGGCCGGCGGCGTCGACGACGGTCTCGCCCGGACGTGCCTCCAGGCCAGGACCGATCTGCGCGATACGGCCGTCTTCGATGCGCAGGTCACCCTGGGTGATGGTGCCTTCATTGACGAGGCGGGCGTTGACGATGAGCGTGGAGGACATTCAGTGTTTTCCTGTGCAGCGGCAGGTGGCGTCATCCGCGGCGCGCGGGGGCACCTCGTCGATACCACCGGGATGGAAGGGATGGCAGCGCCCCAGCCGGCGCGCGGCCAGCCAGCTGCCGCGCGCGGGGCCATGGGTGGCGATGGCTTGCATGGCGTATTCAGAACAGCTGGGCATGAAGCGGCAACGCGGCCCCAGCAACGGGCTGATGAAGCGCTTGTAGAAGCGCAGCAGGGCGATGAGCAGGCGTGAGATCACCCCCCAATCTTATTCCAGTTGGCATGAAGGCCGCATTTGTCGCAGGATGGGGCGTTGGACCCGTCCGCACCCACGCGCGCGACGGGCCGCCCCGGCGGTGTCGCCGGGTCAGGTACCGAACTGCGCACGTTGGCCCGCCTGCCAGGCGGACCGGTCGCACGCCTTGCGACTCCGGGGCTGAACGGAGTAGGCGGTGTGGTTGCTGCTGCTGGTCGGGTAGGCTATAAAGGCCCGCTTTCCCGGGCCCCGGGGAATCCAAGGAAGAGCGTTTCGTGGCTGCTAAAAAAACTGCAAAGAAGGCCGTCAAGGCCGCCAAGAAAACCGCCAAGCCTGTTGTAAAGAAGTTGGCGGCCAAGACCGTTGCCAAGAAGCCGGCTGCCAAGCCGGTTGGCAAGCCTGCATCCAAACAACCGGCGGCCAGGACGGCACCCGTTAAAAAGGCGGCCAGCAAGTCGCCGGCCAAGGCCGTCAAGAAGGCTGTCGCCAAGAAGCCTGCTGCCAAGACGGTGGTGGCCAAGAAGACCGTCGCCAAGAAGGTCGTTGCCAAGAAGTCGACGGTCGCCAAGCCGGTTGCCACGCCCGCCAAGCGCGCGGCAGGCAAGCCGGCAACCAAGGCGCCCGTCAAGAAAACCGCTGCCGGCAAGCCGGCGGCCAGGAAGACCGTGACGCCTGCCGCCGCCAAACCCGCGGCCAAGCCGGCCCCCGCGAAGAAGACCGCAGTCAAGCAGGCACCGGCCACGCCGGTGAAGGCCAGCAAGACCGCCAGCAAGCCCGTTGCATCCAAGCCGGCTGCCAAGCCGGTTGCAGCACCCGTAGTGAAGTCCGCACCGAAGCCGGCATCGCCGGCGCCGGCCAAGTCTGTCCCGGCCAAGAGCGCGGCCAAACCTGTCACCTCTCCGGCCTCCGCGCCGGCGCCGGTCGCAGCCGCCCCCGCCTCCAAGGCCCCGCAAAACAAGAATCCCGTGCCCGTTTCGAAATCGCCTGCAAAAACCCCCGCCAAGTCCGAGTCCGCCCCCAAGCCCGTGTCGCGTCCGGTCGGCAAGGTCGCCGTTGCCGTGGCAGCGCGCTCGTCCGCCCCGGCCCCGCGCACCAAGGTGAAGGTGGTGGAATACAAGACTGACGAAGCCACCGGTCGTCCGATCCTGCCCGACGGTTACAAGCCGAGCGCGGAAGAGGAATACATGAGCCCGCTGCAGCTGGAGTATTTCCGCCAGCGCCTGCAGCACTGGCGCAATGATCTGGTGGAAGAATCCAAGCAGACCATCGCGAATCTGCAGGAAGAAGTGCGTGACATCGGCGATGAGGCCGAGCGCGCCACCCGCGAGACCGAGAACTCGCTGGAGCTGCGTACCCGTGATCGTTACCGCAAGCTGATCGGCAAGATCAACAGCACGCTGAAGCGTCTGGAAGACGGCGACTACGGTTTCTGTGTTGATACGGGCGAAGAAATCGGCCTGGATCGTCTGGAAGCCCGCCTGACTGCTGAGCGCACGATCGATGCGCAGGAGCGTTGGGAGCATCTGCAGAAGCAGCAGGGCGACTGATCGCGCTGTTGGTGTTGCTGTTCCAAGGAAAACCCGGCTTCGGCCGGGTTTTTTTTGGCTGTTCGCTTTTGGGTTGTGTTGGTCGGGTTGGTCGCGAAGGGCGTTGGCGCCTTGGAGGCTGGCGTTAGAGTGGGTCGGGCAGCCCGGTCCGGGACGCGCCGTGAACCCATCCATGGGGGCTCGTAGTGCGGCATCCATGCCGCACACGGTCCCGGACCGGGCTGCCCGCCCCCCTCCCGACAGGTTCACGGGTGGGCGGCGAAGGGCTTGGACTCCCGCTTCCGACACGGTCTCGGCCGGCTGCCAGTGCCGGCTGGATCGCCGGGAACTGTCGGGCGCTGGTCCGGATGTTTGTCCCGCGCTTTGCGCGGCATCCACGCGTGGCGTGGATCTACAGGTGTGGCGGGTGCGCCAAAAATTGCGCGGTCTGCACTCCGCACTCAGCACTTAGCACTCAGCACTCAGCACTTAGCACTCAGCACTCAGCACTTAGCACTCAGCACTCAGCAGTGAGAACTCAGCAGTCAGCCGAAGCCGAAGTTCTGAAAGCTGTGTTGCGTCAGCTATCTGCCGGTCGCTCTTCGCCGTTAATTCCGCGCAAGGAACTGACTGTCTATGGGTGGACGGGTAGCGCAGTGAAGGACCGTGTGCGGCATGGGTCCGGCGCATGCGCCGGACGGGTTGGGCCGGACGCCCAACCCCGGCCTTGCCGTGCGTGCAGGATTGCACGCGCGCGCAAGCCGCACTACGAGCCCCCATGGGTGAGGGCGCTCTGCTTGCGAAGCAATGCTTCGCGAGCGCCCGAACGCACAGCCGCCAGCGGCTGGGCCGGACCGCGGAGCGGGGTTCACGGCGGGTCCTGCACTGCGCTGCCCGGCCACCCAACCGCAGAGTCATGAAGGCGCCGAACCGACGGTGCACGCAACCCAACCGCGGAGCGCCAGCCAACCCGCCAACCAACCGGCCACCCAGCCCGGGCTCCAGCTGGGGAGCCCCAAGCGGCCGGCCAGGCAAAAGCTCAATGCAGATCGCGCAGATTCAACCGCCGCAGCGTCGGATTCTTCCAGGCCGTGATGCCCGCCACGCTCAACACCGCAAAGCCACCCAGCACCACCGCCGGGACCAGCCCCAGCAGCTTCGCCATCGTGCCCGCATAGAACGCACCCAACTCATTCGACGAACTGATGAAAATGCCATTGATCGACGACACCCGACCGCGCATCTCCTCCGGCGTCGCCAACTGCAGGATCGTCGAACGCACCACCACCGACACCCCATCGAACGCACCGTAGAACAGCAGGATCGCCGCCGACAGCCAGAAATTCGACGACAGCCCGAACCCGATCACGCACAGACCGAACCCCGCCACCGCGAACAACAGCACGCGCCCGGCATTGCGCTGCAGCGGCCGCCGCGCCAGCCACAGGCCGACGCATACCGAGCCGAGCGCCGGCGCCGCACGCAGCACCCCCAGCCCCTCCGGGCCGTGGTGCAGGATCTCGTGCAGGAACGCCGGCAGCATCGCCACCACGCCGCCGAGCAGCACCGAGAACATGTCCAGCGCCATCGCCCCGACCATGATCCTGTTGCCCAGCACGAAACGACCGCCCTCGGCGATGCTCTTGAAGATCGGGGCCGCCGGGCCCGTGTGCACCGGCTCGGAGACCCGCAGCGCCGCCAGGCAGCCCAGCGCGATCAGCGACACGCCGACCGCCACGCCGTAGGCCATGCCCTTGCCGCCCCAGGCCACCAGTGCGCCGCCCAGTGCCGGGCCGAGCACCATGCCCGCCTGGAACACCACCGCGCCCAGGCCCGCGCCGCGCGCGTACTGCGTGCGGTCGAGTACGCGCGCGAACAGCGCGTTGTAGATCGGCGACAGGAACGCGCGGACCATGCCGGTCAGCGCGATCGCCGCATAGATCGGCCAGACCCCGTGGAAGGGCAGCCAGCCCCGGGCGACCGCGGTCAGCACCAGGGCCGTCATCACCAGTCCGCTGCACGCGACCATGCCCAGCCGGCGGCGCGGCAGGTGGTCGACCAGATAGCCGGCAAACGGGGCCACGCAGAAGAATGGCAGCACCTCGGCCAGGCCGACCAGGCCCAGCGAGAACGGATTGCGGGTGACTTCGTAGATGTGCCAGCCGACCGTCACCGCGACGATCTGGTAGGAGAGCATCGCGAAGATGCGGTACGCCAGCACCAGCGAAAAACCCGGGCGGGCCAGCAGCTGCAGGGCGCTGTCGGGCTCCTGCGGATCGGCGGAGACCGTCACGACTGTGCTTGGGCGGTGTCGCGGATGAAGGCCAGCATCGCCGCCACGCCATTGCTGCGGGTCGGCGAGAGGTGGCGCGACAGCCCGATGTCCTGGATGTAGGTCGGCTCGGTGGCCAGGATCTCGGCCGCGGAACGGCCCGAGTACACGCGCAGGGCCAGGTAGATCAGCCCGGAGACGATCGCCGAATCACTGATGGCGTGGAATCGCAGCGCCTCGGCATTGCCCTCCGGTACGATCCAGACCATCGACTGGCAGCCGAGCAGGCGATGCTCCTCGGTCTTCCACTCTTCCGGGAAGGTGGGCAGCTTGCGGCCGAGGTCGATCAGGTACTGGTAACGCTCGGACCAGTCACCGAAGAAGGCGAATTCCTCGGCGATGGCGGCCTGGGCCTCGGCCGGGGTGGGTTCGAGCGGGAACGGGGATGCAGGGGTCATGGGGGTACTCCAGGCCGGTCATGCGCCTTCCGTGGTCTGGCCGTGATGGTTCGAAGGAGGCGCCGGCCATCCGTGGCCGGGTCTGTGTCGTGGCAACGCCCAATGGGTCGGGCAGTATCTCGCAGCGCCCGGCGGTCGGCCGGGCGGTCGTTCAGCGCTTGCGCGACCAGCGCACGCCCTGGGCGGTGTCTTCCAGCACGATGCCGTCGGCGGCCAGCTGGTCGCGGATCGCATCGGCGCGGGCGAAATCGCGGGCCTGCTTGGCGGCCGCCCGCGCGTCGATCAGGGCCTGGATGGCGGCATCGTCATCGTGGCCGACCGCCGTGCCAAACCACGCGCCCGGATCCTGCTGCAGCAGGCCCAGTGCCAGGCCGGCGCCGAGCAGGGTTGACTTCCAGTGCGCCTTGTCCGCGTCGGCAGCCCTGCGCGCCTCGCCGGCGATGCGGGCCAGTTCGGCCAGCGCCTGTGGCGTGTTGAGGTCGTCATCCAGTGCGGCCTCGATCTCGGCCGGGATCACCGCCGTGGCTGCCACGTCGACCAGGTCGCGCAGGGTGCCGTACAGCCGGTCCAGGGTGCGCACCGACTGCTCGATCAGCGCATCGGACCAGTCCAGCGGCTGCCGGTAGTGGGCCGACAGCAGCGCGTAGCGCAGGGCCTCCGGGGCGTGCTGGCGGACCAGGTCGTGCACCCGCTCGATGTTGCCGATCGACTTGCTCATCTTGGCGCCGCCGAAGTTGAGCATGCCGTTATGCAGCCAGAACCGGGCGAAGGTCTGCCCACCGTGCGCGCACTCGCTCTGCGCGATCTCGTTCTCGTGGTGCGGGAACTGCAGGTCCACGCCGCCGGCATGGATGTCGATGGTCGGGCCCAGGTGGGCGGCGGCCATCGCCGAGCACTCGATGTGCCAGCCCGGGCGGCCGCGGCCCCAGGGCGATGCCCAGCCGGGCAGGTCGTCGCTGGAGGGCTTCCACAGCACGAAGTCACCCGGGTCGCGCTTGTACGGGGCCACGTCCACGCGGGCACCGGCCAGCATCTCGTCCGGGTCGCGGCGCGAGAGCTTGCCGTAGTCGGCGTAGGAACCGACCGCGAACAGCACATGGCCCTCGGCCGCGTAGGCGTGCCCGTTGGCGATCAGCTGCTCGATCATCGTGACGATCTGCGGGATGTGCGCGGTGGCTTCCGGCTCGATGTCCGGCGGGACCACGCCCAGCGCCGCCATGTCCTCGCGGTAGGCGGCGGCGAAGCGGTCGGTGATCGTGCTGATCGGTACGTTCTGCTCGCGCGCGGCCGTGTTGATCTTGTCATCCACGTCGGTGATGTTGCGGGCATAGCGCAGGCCACCGAAGCGGCGCCGCAGCAGATCGGCCAGCACCCCGAACACCACCGGGCCACGGGCATTGCCGATGTGGACGTAGTTGTAGACCGTGGGGCCACACACATACAGGGTCGGACAGGTCGGATCGAGCGGGGTGAACGGTTCGAGCTGGCGTGTCAGGTTGTTGTGCAGGCGCAGGGTCATGAGGGTCGGGAGCGGGGGTAAGCGGTCGATTTTAGAACGTGTCGGGGGCTTTGGGGGGATGCGGGGCAGGGGAGGTGGGCGGCGGTGTCGGCCGGCGGGATCGCTGAAGGCTTCAGCCGATCCGTCCCGTGGGGGCGGGTTCCGGGGCCGCGCGTGGGTCCGGCCTATGGGCATAAACGCCACGGAAGGGTAATGTTCAGCCCCTTGTGCCTGGCACTGCCTAAACTATCCCCCTTGTCCTTTTCCTTGTTGCCAATGAAATCCGCTTCGTTGTTGACGCTGGTCTGCCTGCTCGGAAGTGCCGCCTTCGGGGCGTGCGCCCAGGACGGTGAGGTGCGCAACCGGGTGGTGATCGTGGAGAACGTCAAGTTCGACTACGCCCAGGTGCTCAACGTCGAGCCGGTGTTCCAGACCCTGCGCGCCACCCGCACCGAAGAGCACTGCGAGCCGATCTCGACCCGCACGCTGGCCCCGGTGAACGTGACGGGTGAGGAGCCGCAGGAAGACAAGGGGCGGTTCGGCCGCTTCATGGACTCGGTGCGCTCGATCTTCCGCCGCGAAGACGGCAGCACGGACGAGAACGGCTATGCCGAGACCGTGGTCGTCGAGACCGCGCCGGCCAATACCGGGCCGCTGCTGACCCGTGACTGCAAGATCATCCCGGTCGGCCGCGAGTTCCGCCGGCCGATCGCCTACGACGTGGACTACGTCTACAAGGGCACCAAGTACCGCTCCCGCCTGCCCGAAGATCCGGGCAACCGGCTCAAGATCCGGGTCTCGATCACCCCCTGGGTGGGCAACGAGCAGGCCGGCGGCGCCAACCCGTGACCCCCCGGCATCGCCCCGGGCGTGGATGCCTTCAACCTGAATTGTCATTCAGGCCTTGCACGCACTCCGGGTGCATGCAAAGATGGGCGGCCATGAAACTCACCGACTTCCAGCACGACACCAGCGCCGCCCGTATGGCTACGGGCATGACGTCGCGTGCCCGCCGACCGGAACCCCACATTTTCGCTGGGTAACCGGAGCTTCGTGCTGTCTGTTCGGAAAACCCAGCCCCCGCGCTGGGTTTTTTCGTTTCTGCGTCGGTAAAAAGTTTGCTTGAAAAGTTTCATCTGTACGTTTTGTTGAGCCCTGAACGCGCCCCGGCGCCCCCAACCTCCGCCGGAAACGGTGGAAAACCAGCCGCAAAGGATCGATCGATGTCCCTGAAGCACTTCCTGAACACCCAGGACTGGAGCCGCACCGACCTGGATGCCCTGCTGACCCAGGCCGCGCTGTTCAAGCGCAACAAGCTGGGCGACGAGCTCAAGGGCAAGTCGATTGCCCTGGTGTTCTTCAATCCCTCCATGCGGACCCGCACCAGCTTCGAGCTTGGCGCGTTCCAGCTGGGCGGCCATGCGATCGTGCTGCAGCCGGGCAAAGACGCCTGGCCGATCGAGTTCAACCTGGGCTCGGTGATGGATGGGGACACCGAGGAGCACATCGCCGAAGTGGCGCGGGTGCTGGGTCGTTACGTCGACCTGATCGGCGTGCGCGCCTTCCCGAAGTTCATCGACTGGACCAAGGACCGCGAGGACGAAGTGCTCAAGAGCTTCGCCAAGTACTCGCCGGTGCCGGTCATCAACATGGAAACCATCACCCATCCGTGCCAGGAACTGGCCCACGTGATGGCGCTGCAGGAGCACTTCGGTACCCAGGACCTGCGCGGCAAGAAGTATGTGCTGACCTGGACCTATCACCCCAAGCCGCTCAACACCGCCGTGGCCAACTCGGCGCTGACCATCGCCACCCGCATGGGCATGGACGTGACCCTGCTGTGCCCGACCCCGGATTACATCCTGGACGAGCGCTACATGGGGTGGGCCGAGCAGAACGTCGCCGAGAGCGGCGGTTCGCTGCAGATCAGCCATGACATCGCCAGCGCCTACGCCGGCGCGGACGTGGTGTACGCCAAGAGCTGGGGCGCGCTCCCGTTCTTCGGCAACTGGGAACCGGAAAAGCCGATCCGCGACCAGTACAAGCACTTCATCGTCGACGAGGCCAAGATGGCGATGACCAACAACGGGGTCTTCAGCCACTGCCTGCCGCTGCGCCGCAACGTGAAGGCGACCGACGGCGTGATGGATTCGGCGCAGTGCATCGCGATCAACGAAGCCGAAAACCGTCTGCATGTGCAGAAGGCGATCATGTCGGCGCTGGCAGGACGATAAGCAGTACGGCGGCCGTAACGCCACGCCATGCGTGGCTTCGCGGTCCCCACCCGGGAGCAGCCACGCATGGAGTGGCTCTACCGCCCCGAAAAACGCATTCCACATTGCATTCCACTTGGACCTGACCCCCATGAGCAAGAAAGACATCGTCCTGGCCTTCTCCGGCGGACTCGACACCAGCTTCTGCGTGCCCTACCTGCAGGAGCGCGGTTACAACGTGCACACCGTGTTCGCCGATACCGGCGGCGTGGATGACGAAGAGCGCGATTTCATCGAGAAGCGTGCCGCCGAGCTGGGCGTCACCAGCCACGTCACCGTCGATGGTGGCCCGGCGATCTGGAGTGGCTTCGTCAAGCCGTTCGTGTGGGCCGGCGAAGGCTACCAGGGCCAGTACCCGCTGCTGGTGTCCGACCGTTACCTGATCGTGGATGCCGCGCTCAAGCGCGCCGCCGAACTGGGCACCAACATCATCGCCCACGGCTGCACCGGCATGGGCAACGACCAGGTCCGTTTCGATCTGGCCGTGAAGGCACTGGGCGATTACCAGATCGTCGCGCCGATCCGCGAAATCCAGAAGGAACACACCCAGACCCGCGCCTACGAGCAGAAGTACCTGGAAGAGCGCGGCTTCGGTGTGCGCGCCAAGCAGCAGGCCTACACCATCAACGAGAACCTGCTCGGCCTGACCATGTCCGGCGGCGAGATCGACCGTTGGGAAGCGCCGGGCGAGGGTGCCCGCGGCTGGTGCGCCCCGCGCAGCGAATGGCCGGTCGAGCCGCTGACCGTGACCCTGACGTTCGTCGAAGGCGAAGCCGTCGAACTGGACGGACAGGCGCTGCCGGGCGAGCAGATCCTGGCCAAGCTCAACAAGCTGTTCGCCGCGTACGGCGTTGGCCGTGGCGTCTACACCGGTGACACCGTGATCGGCCTGAAGGGCCGCATCGTGTTCGAAGCGCCGGGCCTGGTCTCGCTGCTGGCCGCGCACCGCGCGCTGGAAGACGCGGTGCTGACCAAGCAGCAGGCCTACACCATCAACGAGAACCTGCTCGGCCT